>Ga0315285_10006232_pt1 | contig 12291 bp, 11 predicted proteins | sample YL17G09_36_MG_FD_203698 | JGI IMG/M metagenome (GOLD analysis project Ga0315285, IMG submission 203698) | Sediment microbial communities from Yellowstone Lake, YNP, Wyoming, USA - YL17G09_36 | ecosystem: Environmental > Aquatic > Freshwater > Lake > Sediment | place: USA: Wyoming | collected... | reverse complement strand
AAGGCAGGCGGTGCTCTGGCACCCTCTCTCCAGAAGGGGATTCCCATGACCCGAACCATGGCAGGCGCCGCAGCCCTACTCGTCATTCTGTGCTCCTGCCGCAGCGCCCCCCCCGCGTCCGCCGTTGACGGTCACGCCGCCAAGCGGCCCGCTGTCGACTTCACCGAGCTCCTTCATCTCTCGGAAGCCTACAGGTCGATGCGCTACGACACCGAGCAGCAGATCCGGCAGGACTGGGGCGCGTACTACGATGAGCTTGCCGTGGTGGACATCGAGAGCACGCACAACCGCTACATGATCGGCACCGTCCCTGCGGCGAAGCGCCAGGACATCTTCATCCGTGGCACAGCCAACAGGCAGAACGCGATCTCCGACATGGAGGTGGCCAAGCGCGGGAGCGAAAAGCTGGGGGTCAACCTCCATCGCGGCTTCGAGAACATGGCGATGGCGGTGTACGAGGACATCCTCCCCCGCCTCCGTCCTGGATACGAGCTGGTGATCTTCGGCCATTCGCTTGGCGCCGCCGAGGCGACCATCCTCGGGTTGCTGCTCAGCGCCGATGGATGGCAGGTGGCGCGGGTGTACGCTTCAGGTTCGCCGCGAGTCACCGACGCGGCGGGAGCGGCCGCCTTCGCGTCCCTGCCCCTGATCCGCATCGTCAACGAGGGGGACCCTGTCCCCCTCCTGCCGCCGCGCACGCTCATATCGCCCGCGGATCCCTACGTGCACATCGGGGATGCGGTGGTCCTGTTGGACGGCCCGTACTACTGCGTGCTCGGCGAGGAGTCCAAGAGCGAGCCGCTCGCGGTGGACTTCTGGCGGTCGCTGAAGACGAATACGCTCAGGGGCGACGTGATGGAGCACTTCATCGCGGCCTATATCGCGCGCATCCGCCCAAAAGAGGTCCAGGCGGTAGAGGTGCCCGCAGCCGACCGGGCCCGATATATCGGCGTGCAGCCCGGCGGCAGGTAGCACCCCGGCGACTCCCCGGAAGCATCGACTCCGATCTCGCGGCACACCCCGGGAAAAGCATGGCCCTCACTGGCCCGTACAAGGGGTTGTTCTCCTGCCGGCTCGGCGTGACGCCCGCGAGTCTCCGCCGGGCGAGACGATTGTGACCGTGCACGTCTTCGAGGGCCGGCGCGGGCAACCGGCGCTGCCGGGGCGTGGGCTCGCACCCGCGTTCGGGCAGGAGGAACATTCTTCGGGGAGCATGCGGGAACTCCAGCGCGGGTTCGCGGTCAAAGAAATCCATTCGGCGGACGGCTCGATATACCGGGATATCGATACAAGAGAGAACTTCGGGTCCTGCCGCAGGAAATCCCGCGTCCGCCCTTCCCTATTCCAGATATTTTGCCAACCAATCCCGGAGAGCTGCTCGAAAGCGATTCCAGTTCGCATCCAGGATGGTGACGCCGCTCACCCTCCCAGGCAGTACGAGGATGTCGCGCGGACCGGTGAGGCTGTCGGACATCTCCTTCGCGGCGGAGAGGGCGGGGACACTGGACTCCTTTTCGCTGCAGACGAAGAGCACGGGTCGCTCCCCTACCTGGGAGACCTCGGCGATCCTGGCGCTCGATACCAGGACGATGGCGCGCACATCCCCGTTTCCTAGGGCAGAAAGGAGCGTCGGGCGTGTCGCCTTCATGGCGCCGACCATCGCGATGCGGCGGGCATCTGCCATGCCGAGGCCACCGACATACCGGAAGACCGCCTCGTACTCAGTCGGGGTGAACTTGGCGAACGCCACTGCCAGTGAGACGTAGCCCAGCCGGGCCAGATCATCGTTGAGAGCCAGCCAATCATCCTTCAACGAGTAGTCAGCATGACCCGTTGCGGCGAACACTACGACCGGGAGCCTCCCTCTGCCCTCCGGGAAGATGAGATTCGCCCGCAGCGGCTGCCCTCCGGTCGGGATGGACACGTCGGTCCGGACGACCTTCGTGAGGAGCTTCTCTCCGATGGGTCCGACGAGAGGCGGACCGGCTTCCGCCAGTTCACGGATGCCGTCGCCCGCCGCGGACACCGCGATCAGGTTTTTCCGCCCGTATTGGAGGAGGCTGCTCACGTCCGCGTACAGGGCGTTCACCGGTCCCTCGGGATCGACCTCCTCGCCGTTGACGTACACCAGCGAGCCGTCAGGTTGGAACCAGGCGCTGATCCCGATTGCCTTGCCCTGCCATTCCGGCGGGACGTCAAACGTCCTGCGGTACACGACCGCCGCCGTTGTATCCCTGTCGATCCCCTGTGCTGCCCAGCGGGCCGGCGCCAGGGTGACGGGCCAGGCGCCGTCGTCCGTCGATGGCAGGAACAGCGATTCTTCGACCTGGGGAACGACCTTGTAGCGCCATTCTCCGCTCAGATCCACAGCCCCGTCGCGGGCAACTGCGGTCATGACTTCGTCCGCCGAGACTCCCGACGAGATCCACGCGGCCGCCACCAGGACCATGCAGGCCAAAGTCGCTCTCATGTCTTTATTCCCGTCATGGTAATGCTCTCGATGAGATAGCGCTGCGCGAACAGGAAGACGAACAGCACAGGCATGATTGACATGGCGACTGCCGCGACGATCCCCGGAGCATCCGCTCCCATGCCTCCGGCCTCCACGTACCTGCCGGCCATGATCCCAATCCCCAGGGGAAGGGTCATCTTCGATGGGCTGTTGATGAAGACGAGAGGTGTGAAATAGTCGTTCCAGAAGAAGTTGTACGTCAGCACCGCGAGGGTGGCCAGGGCGCCGCCGGAGAGAGGCAGAATGATGCGGCCGAAGATCATGAGCGGGCCGGCACCGTCAATGAAGGCGGCGTCCTCGAGCTCCTTGGGGATGGTCAAAAAAAACTGGCGGAGAAGAAAAACTCCGAACGCGCTCACCAGGGGCGGAAGTATCAAGGCGAGATGGTTGTCCAGAAGGTTCAGCACCCGCATGATGACGAAGATGGGGATGATGGTCACCTGGACCGGGACCATGAGGGCCGACAGGAGGACCAGGAACAGGGTGTTGCGGCCGGGGAAGCGCAGGCGGGCAAAGGCGTATGCCGCTGTGGAGCACGTGAAGAGCTGCCCCGCGGTGATGAGAGAAGCGATCTTGAAGCTGTTCAGGAACCACGAGAGAAAGGGCAGGTTCGAGAGGACTCGCCGATAGCTGGCGAACCCGATAGCGGAAGGTATCCAGCGGGGCGGCACGACGAACACGTCGGAGGGTCTTCCGATCGACACGGAGAACATCCAGACGAAGGGCACGACCATCAGTGCCATGATCAGGATGAGGACGAGGTAGTACACCACCCGGGCGCCCGGTCCACTGTTGCGCGAGCCTGCGGCCTTAGTAGCTTCCATATCGATACCCTTCATCCAACATCGCCATGTAGTTCTGAAGCGGGATGTAGTTCGCAACGCTGTTTCCGGTTCCGAGCGCCCATCCGCCTCCCGGGGCGCACTCGTCGATCAGGCGGCGAGTGTATGCCCTGACCTCCTCCTCGCCGGACCGGCACATGAAATCCACGTCAGCGCCGCCCAGCACCGCAATCCGGTCCCCGTACAGTCTCTTCGCCTCGCTCACCGGCTGGATCTGGTCCTCGAAGGAGTGCCGGGCATCGATCCGCACATCGTCAATGAGATCGTCCATGATCGCCGTGAGGTTCCCGCAGGAATGGAGAAGAAAGGGCATGGAGCGGGAATGCGCGATCCCGGCGAGCCTTTTGAGCCAGGGAAAGACCAGCCGCCGCAGATCCGCGGGAGACACCATGGTCGCGGTCTTGAATCCCATGTCGTCGCCGATCCACTGAGCGCCCACACAGGGCATTCCCGCGGTTGTGGTGTAGAGGCTCACGAGGATTTCCCCGACCTTGTCCGACACTGCCTGCACCAGCGAGGGGTCATCCCGGAGGGTCATGGCGAAGGGAACGTATCCCATGAGCCACATGACGTGTTCGAGCTGGCCGCCTGGTCCCAGCGCGATCATCTGCATGCCATCCGGAAGTTTCTTTCCAACGAACTCGAGGTTGAAGTAGTCGATCTCCTCGGGGCGGGGCCAGGGGTAGGAATCGAAGTCGGCCCAGCTGTTGATGATTCCCTGGGACTCGTCCTGCCATTCGCGCTCCCGGTGGGTCGTTGGCGCCGTGTCCCCCGAGGCGGTGCGCTTGATGGGGAGCCGGACGGTTGGCCACATGGGCACGTAGTCGTACCCGCACTCGTGCCAGAAACGGATGGTGAGGAGAAGGTTGCGCTCGCGCAGCTCTCGCTCCGTCGGCTCCGGATCGACGACCTCGCCGCCTGTCACGGCGGAGATGACCTCAGGATCAGCAAACAGCTCGATGAAGGGGACACGGTCGGGCTCCCCCGCGCGCTCGAGAACGGTGCGCAACCGGCTGAAATCCGGCCTGGGTTTCGGCAGCGTCACGGGGGCCGTCATTGGTAGAAAACCCATCTCTGGCTGCTCCTGAACTGGATCAGCGTGAGCACGGCAATGATGACGAAGAGCAGCACGGCAACGGATGACGCATAGCCCATCTTGAAATACCTAAAACCCTGCTCGTAGATGTACATAACGACAGTGCGGGACGCGTCTCCCGGCCCTCCCCGAGTCAGGATCTGCGCCTGCGCGAAGACCTGGAATCCGTTGATCAGGGCAATGACCACGGAGAAGAAGATGCTCGGGGTGAGCAAGGGCAGTGTGACGTGCCGGAGGAGCTGGCGCTCGTTGGCACCGTCCACGATGGCCGCCTCCCGGAGTTGCGGGGGTATGTTGTGCAGACCGGCCAGGAAGATCATTGCATAGAACCCGACATTCTTCCACACGTCGAACATCACCACGGAGCGCAGCGCCCACGCGCGCGAGCTCAACCAGGGGATTTTGGGTATTCCGAGGAGGTGCAGGTAGTAGTTGAGGACGCCCAGGTCCTTCTGGAGGAAGAAGATCCAGATGGCGGCGGCAGAAGAGACGGATACGATCACGGGGAAGAAGAAGGCCAACCGGGCCAGGTAGCCGACCGCCCGGTTGAGCCTGCCACGGAGGAGGAGGGCGAGTCCCAGTCCAAGGAGCATGTTCAGCAGGACATCGCCGACCACGAAGAGGAAGGTGTTCCCGACGACGATGTGCAGGCGCGGATCCGTGATGAGGCCCGCGAAGTTGGCCGCTCCTGCGAACTTGGCCGGGGTCAGCAGGTCCCAGCGGACAAGGCTGATGCCTATCGCCCCGAGCATGGGTCCGAGAACAAAGAGAACGAAGCCGAGCCCGGTCGGCAGCAGGAACAGGTAGCCCCACAGGGCCTCACGGCGGGTCACACGGCTCATCCGCTCACGCTTCTGTCGCATCACGCCTCCCTTCGACAGCTCCACCCAACGCGCGGGGAGATCGCCCCAGAAAGGCCCCGCGGCGGCCGGCGCCGCGCGCGGGGATTCCTCTGTCGGAGACCTACTAGTTCTCGGCCAACATCTGGGTGAGCTCGGCCTGCGCCTTGCTCAGGGCTTCCTTCACGGGCATTTCGTTCGCCGTCATCTGGGTCACGTAGCGGAGCCAGATGCTCTCCACCTTGTTGAATCCGGGGGGAGCCGGGACGGACTTCGCATTGTCCAGGGATGCATAGAACACCTTGTAGTTGGGGATGGACGCCATGTCGCGGCTGATGGCGAGCGACCTGCGGGCCGGGATATTACCGACGGGCCTTTCCGCCGTGCCCACCATCTGAGACTGCACGTCCTTGCGGGTCATGAATTTCACCAGCTTCCAGGCGGCTTCCACGTTCTTCGAGCTCGTGAAGATCGGGAAATTGTCCACCCCGTACTCGGTGACCTGCGTCTGCGCCTTGGGCCAGAGCTGCACGTCGAAGTCCTTGAAGGATGGGTCCCTGCTGAAGGTGAGGATGGGCCAGCGGCCGGCGCCGAACATGGAGAGCTGGCCCGCCTGGAACATGTTGAAGGTGCTTACCCCCGCAGGATCCGGGGAGACCTTGTACTTGTGCACGAGGTCCACGAGGAACTGCATGGCTTCCGCGACCTTGGGGTCATCGGCCGTCGCCTTTGTGAAGCTCTCGTTGAACAGGCTCGTGCCGTTGGCGAAGAGCCACGGTATGGTGCCGACGAAGAACGCGTTCTCCACGGCGTAACCGTACACGTTTTCCTTGGTGAGCTTCTGGGCGTACCGCAGGAAGTCGTCCCTGGTCCAGTTCGGCTTGGGGGCGGCGAGCCCGGCGGCCTTGAGATGGCCCGGCCTGTACCAGACGACCATGTTGTTCCAGCTGTAGGGGAAGCCGTAGAGCTTCCCGTTCACCTTCGTGCCATTGATGAGGGATGGCGCGACGTCATCGAAGTATTCCTGCAGCTCGGCCTTGTCACGCGCGATCAAGTCGTCCACGGGACGGATGAGCCCCTTGATGGCGAGCTGACGGATGCCTTCCGTGGCCAACCAGATCGTGTCGAGCCTTTTGCCGCCGGCGATCATCGTTGCCACCTTGTCCAGGTACTCGCCCCAGCTGTTGCCCTGCGCTCCGACCAGATCGACCTTCACGCCCGGGTTCTCACTCTTGAAGTTGACCAGCGTGGTATCCCAGCCCGCTTGGACCTCGGGGCCGTAATCCCAGAAGACGAAAGTGATAGTGCCTTTCACTTCGGGGGCGGCGACGACAATGGCGCCTGGCACGAAAAGGAAAAGCGTGAGTGCCAGGAGCGGGAAGAAAAGATTTTGCCTTCGAAACATGGGATCCTCCTTGAAAAACAAACTACACATTCTGCGGTCACACAAGCGGGTGCTCGGGGCTCCCGCCCATTCCGGTTCTTCTCTCGAACGGCCCTCCTTTCAGCGATTTTTTCCCCAGGCTCGTGACGACGGACTCATGGATGCGGGCACCAGAGGCCATAGGGTTTTGATGACGGACAACGCCGAACCTCATTTCATATTACCGTTATCGTACACGAGACTATCATGACGGATTGCTCTTGTCAAGAAAATTTTTATTTTTTTATAATGTCACATAAATACTTATCATATAATCAAATATAAATAAGCTATTTTGACTTGACATATATTTAAATTCGGAATACAGTAAGTATCGTACACGAAGGATTAGGTTAGGAGAAATGAAACAGCAAGAAGAGCCCACGAAACCGCGGCGAAGTTTCCCCCACACTGCGACCGAAGCGGCGTTCCTTCTGGGCGGCATCGGCACGGGGAACTTTTCGATCGGCTCCCGAGGGGATCTCCGGGACTGGGAGATATTCAACCGCCCTGCAAAGGGCCTGAAGATTCCCTATTCGTTCTTCGCCATCCGCTGCGAGGACCGCGATGGAAGAGGGGCTCCGCCGGTCTCCCGAATCCTTGAGGGACCCGTTCAGCCCCCCTACTCGTCTTCCCACGGCTTCAACCCGGGGAGTGTTGCGGGTCTCCCACACATGAAGGCATCAGAGCTGATGGGCGAGTACCCCTTTGTCACGGTCGACTTCCTTGATCCGCAACTCCCTCTCGCGGTCAGCCTCGAGGGCTTCACCCCCTTCATCCCGTTGAACGCCGAGGATTCGGGGATACCCGGGGCATTCCTGCGGTACCGGGTCAGGAATACGTCGCGAAGCCTCCTGAACGTCTCGGTGGCCGGGTCGCTTCCCAATGTCGTCGGGTTCAAGGGCTTCGATCCGTTCAATAACCTGCTCGTGCATCCGGGTGGCAGGAACGAGTTCCGGGCTCAGCAGTCGCTGCACGGCCTGTTCTATTCCTCCGCAAGTCTGCAGGAGAACTCCCTCGAGTTCGGCAGCATGGCCCTCCTCACCACCAATGGTGGGCTGACCTACAAGGAATCCTGGCTCGCAGGCGGGTGGTTTGACGGCATCCAGGACTTCTGGGACGACTTCTCGCGGGATGGGAAGCTCTCCCGCGCCTCATCCGTCACCGCCCCCGGGAGCGCCATCCGCTACCAGGAGGATCGTCCCCCCGTTGGCAGCCTCTGCATTGCGGAGCAGATCGGACCGGGGGAGGAGCGCCTCTTCGAGTTCCTGATCGCCTGGCATTTCCCCAACCGCGTGCGCGGCTGGCGCGCTCCTGCGGGGCCCGGCGTCCCCGTTGCGGTGATGAAGAACTACTACGCCACGCGGTTCCGCGATGCCTGGGAGGTGGCCGTCTACCTCGCGGGCAATGCGGAGAGGCTGGAAGACACCTCGCGCAAGTTCCACAGGGCGCTCTTCGAGAGCACGCTGCCGGACTTCGTCATTGACGCGCTCGCAAGCAACATCACGGTGATTCGCAGCCCCACGTGCTTCCGTCTGGAGGACGGCACCTTCGTCTCCTGGGAAGGATGCCATGACGGAGACGGCTGTTGTGACGGAAGCTGCACCCACGTCTGGAACTACGCCCAGACCCTGGCGTTCCTCTTCCCCGAGCTCGAGCGCACCATGCGCCGGGTCGAGTTCAACGTCGAAACGGATGCGGATGGGCGGATGGCCTTCCGCGCCCGGCGGCTCTTTGCGCTGCCGAAATGGGAGATGCTCCCGGCGACGGACGGTCAGCTTGGCGCGGTGGTCCGCCTGTATCGCGACTGGAAGTTCTCCGGAGATGATGTCTTTCTCCGATCCGTCTGGGACAGGGCAGCCTCCGCCCTGGATTTCGCTTTCGAGTACTGGGACGGTGACGGGGATTGCGTCCTGGACATGGAGCAGCACACCACTTACGACATCGAGTTCTATGGCCCCAACTCCCTCACGGGGTCCATCTTCTACGCCGCCCTGAAGGCGGGGGCCGAGATCGCTGCGCACCTCGGTGACGCCCCGCGGCAGGCGCGCTATGAGGAAGCCCTTGAGCGGGGGAGCAGCCGCATGGACGCCCTTCTGTGGAACGGGGAGTACTACGTCCAGCGCCTGGATGACGTGAATGCCTACCGCTACCAGTACGGCACGGGCTGCCTGTCGGACCAACTCCTCGGGCAGCTGCTCGCCCACGTGGCGGGCCTCGGGTACGTGCTTCCGCAGGAGCACGTGAAGACCGCCATCAAGTCCGTCTACGAGCACAACTTCGTGGAGGACCTGCGCGGACACGAGAACGCGCAGCGCACCTACGTTCTGGACGGAGAAGCGGGTCTCCTCCTGTGTAGCTGGCCGCGCGGGGGGCGACCCCGCCTTCCCTTCGTCTACAGCGACGAGGTGTGGACGGGAGTCGAATACCAGGTCGCCGCCCATCTCATCTATGAGGGGTTCGTCGAGGAGGGGCTGCGGATGGTGAAGGCGGTCCGCGATCGCCACGACGGGTTCAAGCGCAACCCCTGGAACGAGGTGGAGTGCGGCCACCACTACGTGCGCTCGCTCGCAAGTTGGGCCCTGCTCCCCGCACTGTCCGGGTACCGCTTCGATCTCACACGGAAGCGCATCTCATTCCAGCCGGTCGTCCCGGGAGGGCAGTTTTCCTGTTTCTTCAGCACGGGAGGGGCATGGGGTGTGTACCGCGAGACGGTGGATCCCCGTACAGGGGAACGCGCCTGGAATGTGGAGGTCCTCTACGGCAGCCTCGAGGGGATCACGGTGAACGGCGGAGGCGATGCATGAGGATGACCTCGAAGGAGCTGGCGAGGATCTGCGGAGTCTCCATCGGCACGGTGGACAGGGCGCTCAACCACAGGCCCGGAATCAAGCCGGAAACCAAGGAGAGAATCCTCACCGTCAGCCGCGAGCTCGGCTATCGCCCCCACCTCGTGGCACGCAGCCTGAGAACGGGCAGGACGAAGACCGTCGGGGTTGTGGTCTACGACCTGGACAATCGCTTCTTCGCGCAGTTGGTCAACGCGGTAGAGCGGGAGGCGAAGGGGGCGGGATATTTCGTCTATCTCACCCTGTCCCACCATGACCTCTCCAACGAGCGGGACTGCCTGGAACACCTGGCGGGCCTCAACGTGGACGGCATTCTCATCGTCCCCACCAACAGGGGGAGCGAGTTCATCCGCTTCATCCGCAACCTGCCGGTTCCGGTGGTCGCCGTCGGGAACAGGATCTCCCCCGCCCTCCCTTTTGTCGGGATACAGGACAGGGAGGCGATGAAGCACGCCGTCGGCTTCGTCGCGGAGAAAGGTTATACCCGGATCGTCTACGTAAGCCCGCCCCTCTCCTACAGGGGCAAGGAGAACATCTACGAGGTGGAGGAGCGCCTGGGGGGCTTCCGGGAGGCCGTGAAGGAGCGCGGCATCACCTCTGTCGTTCTCAGGGAGAAGCACTTCGCGGACACGCTCCTGGATGTCGTGGGAGCGAAACATGCCCGGACCGCGGTCATGTGCAGCAGCGACATCTACGCGCTGCAGTGCCTCGAGCATCTGAGCGCGAGGGGCATCCGGGTGCCTGAGGAGGTGGGGCTTCTGGGCTTCGACGACATCGACATTCTCAAGTACGTCAAGCCTCCCCTTACCACCATCTCCTACCCGATCAACGAGATGGCGAGGCAGGCCTTCTTGCTCATTTTGCGCCTCATGCAGGGCGAGACCGAGGCCGCTTCCCCGCCCCTCATCAGGGCGCAGATGGTGGTCCGAGAGTCGGTCTAGATGGTCGCCCGCATTGTCGGGGGGTTCCTTGGGAGTGCGAAGACCACGGCCATCATCTCCGCGGCCAGGCTGCTGATGGCGAAAGGGGTGCCCGGCGGAGTGGTCACAAAAAATCAGGAAACACCTCGTGGACACAGGGGTTGTCCGTTCCGCCGTGATAGAGGCCGCTGAGGTGACGGGGAGATGCTTCTGCTAACGTATCCCGGACTTCTAGATGCTGCTGGACAGTCTGCCGGAGAAGACGGCGCCGCAGGCTGTTTTCGTGGAGCCCGTGGGGCAGCCGCACCGATCTGACGGCCACGGTCCTGAAGCCCCCCGGAACGGGCGGAAGCCCCGGCGGAGCGTTCAGGCTTCTTTCGGTGCTGACGGACATACGGTTCGCCTGTGCGTCCAGCGACCGTATCGATGAGGTTCTCGCCCGGGTGTGCCAGGAGGGCATTCACAGGATCCTCCTCGCCTCGAAGCGCCGGCCGGCATATGCGCCTTCGAGGATGCGCGCGTAGGGCCGGATCTTCCGAAGGTGCTCTTCCCGCGCTTCGGGCCCCGTCTTGTAGTCGATCACGGTGAGGTGATCGGGGTCCACGACGACCCTGTCCATGCGGTGCTGCCGTCCCTCGACGTCGTCCCCTGCGTCGCGCACGATGCAGAGTATCCTGCGCGCGGGGTCTCAACGCCTGCGCTGCTCGCGATTGAGGCTGCCGCGCAAGGAAGTGGCGCAAACAGTGCGGGTTTTGTGTGAGAGCTCGGGGCCGGCCCCTGGTGAGGGCGACGTACGGCGCGTTGAGCCCGTTCACCTGCTCCTTCGTCGCCTCCTCGTCGTGCAGCCGCTGGGGCCGCGGGTGGCGCGGGTGTACGCTTCGGGGTCGCCGCGCACCCTCATCTCCCCCGCAGATCCCTACGTGCATATCGGGGATGCGGTGGACTTCTGGCGGTCGCTGAAGACGAACACGCTCAGGGGCGACGTGATGGAGCACTTCATCGCGGCCTATATCGCGCGCATCCGCCCGAAAGCCGCGGGCGCCGTCGAGGTTCCCGCAGCCGACCGGGCCCGATACATCGGCGTGCAGCCCGGCGGCAGGTAGCACCCCGCGGCGGGCAGCCGTCCCCTCTTAGACGGTGATGAGCCGCTGACCGAAAACTCGCTCGAGACGCTGGATGGTTTTTAAAGTCGGGTTTGCCCGTTCGGGATCTCCCAGACGCTGGTAGACTTGGTATTTGACCCCTAGCTTGTCCGCCACTTCCGTCTGGGTCATGCCGGTCTTCTTGCGCTGATCGCGCAGCCATAGAGCGAAGGCCACGGTCTTCTCGGGCTCGATAACGTGAATAGTGGCGCCCTTGAGCGTGGAGGGGGTCGGTATGTCGCGACCCTTGGCAATCAAGGTGAGCAGGATCCCGGTCAGGGCCTCGCTCGCCATGCGCTTGGCCTCATCAAGATCATCACCGAAAGTCACGCATCCCTTGATGTCGGGGAAATGAACGTTCTAGACGCGCTCGGATGCATCGTATTCGAAGACTGCAGGGCAGCGGATCATTTCAATGCACGGGAATCGAAAGCACTTTTGCGCCCTTGTCCATGATGTATCGATACATCCCATATGCCGTGCCGTCAAGTGCTGGTCAATCCATATCGACGGGAAAACGCATTCCGCCAGGAGCTCTTTGCGCCTGCGGTGGAGGCCACGTGATTGAAGACGATAAGGACGGACTCACGTTGGACGAGGGTGGCTTTTTTCCCGCGGAATATGCATACTTGCGGAAAGTCCAGAGGTATTTGGAGTGACGATAGTGT
>Ga0315285_10006230_pt1 | contig 12294 bp, 12 predicted proteins | sample YL17G09_36_MG_FD_203698 | JGI IMG/M metagenome (GOLD analysis project Ga0315285, IMG submission 203698) | Sediment microbial communities from Yellowstone Lake, YNP, Wyoming, USA - YL17G09_36 | ecosystem: Environmental > Aquatic > Freshwater > Lake > Sediment | place: USA: Wyoming | collected... | reverse complement strand
GAAACAAACTAATGGTAGATTGTAGCTCCTTACTTGATCAATGAATAAGTCGGTTTTTTCTGACTCGCCTGGTTCTCGGCTGCAGAAAACGAATGATATCTTTGCCTGAAGCTCCCCTTTTTGTATGCTTTCAAAGGCTGTTATTAACAGCTTTCTGGAGCTTTCTCCCCTGGCAGTAGAGAACCACCCTATATTCAACAACCGCGTCACTCCTTTGACTTTTGTTTTCTTAACCTGGCTGTCGTACTGAGTAAATGGATTAAAGGACTGGACTTTCTACCGTAAAGCTTACCTTGAGCAAGTGAAATTAAATATTCCTCTTTGTTGTTAAAATCGTTCATTTCAACATATGCATAGCCCATCTCTGAAGGACTATGGGCGTCCGTTCCTGCGCTAATTACTTTATGGTGCCTTAAAGCAAAGTCACGTGCTTTCGCTTCAATGCCAGGATACATGTTACGCGAGTTAAACACTTCAATTATATCAACCTGATCGGCGATGGATTCAAGCATTTTATAATCGCGGAATGCCGAGGGGCGCACTTTATCGTAAGGGTGCGGTATGCAAATAAGGCCGCCCTGCGCTCTAATCTGCTTTATAGCTTCATCGACTGTAAGTTTATGTGGGATATCCTCCTTCAAAAAAAGCCCCATAATCTCACCATATGGCGTTAATATCTCTTCACAAACAATGATTTTTAACGGTGCGATTTTACTCAATTCCCTGGCGGCTTTGGTCGTCCCATGATCCGCAACAGCAATACAATTAATGCCTTTGTTCTGGCATGCCTTGATCAATTGTTCGAAAGACATATATGAATCAACCGAATACTTGGTGTGAACGTGCAAATCAGCCTTAAGCAAGGATCAACTTACCCTTTCCAGGTATTGACCTGTCCGTGTATCTACTTTAATTTTATCGCCTGTATTGATGAAGAAAGGCACCTGTATGGTAATACCGGTTTCCAATCTTGCAGGCTTGCCGCCGGCACTGGCTGTGTTCCCTTTGAATCCCGGCCCTGTTTCCGCAACTTGAAGCTCTACTGATACAGGCAGTTCTACCCCGATCGCTGTACCTTTGTGCGTCATCAATTCCAGGTTCATATTTTCCTTTAGATATTTAAGTGTATCTCCAAGTAATAATTTGTCTACCGCGAACTGTTCATAGTTCTCGGTATCCATAAAGTGATATAGGTTACCGTCATTATAGTGAAATTGAACTGGTCGCCTTTCTAAGAATGCTTTAGTAAATTTTTCACTTGCCTGAAACGATTTTTCTATTATATGACCGGCGCGCACATCCCGTAGCTTTATCCTTATTTGAGCAGAGCCCCGGCCCATTTTAATATGCTGGTAATCAAGTACCTGGTAAAGTTGCCCCTCCAGCATAATTGTTATGCCTTTTTTTAATTCTCCTCCATCGATCATAGAATTAAACCTCCCTATACTTGGGCTTTTTTACCTGCTTCGGTGAGCGATTTTAGTTTGCCGTTCTCGATGGTAACCGTATCCTCAATTCGAATGCCACCCCAGCCTGGCATATATACCCCAGGCTCCACGGTGAAAACCATGCCATCAAGTAACACATCGACACTATTATTACGAAGTCCAGGCAACTCATGCGTGTCGAGTCCTACACCATGACCTAGCCCGTGCCCAAACAGCTCTCTGTATCCGGCATTGCTTATAATATCTCTGACTATGCCGTCAATCTCTGCAGCGTTCATACCAGATTTAATAACCGACAAAGCCGTTAATTGGGCTCCCAGAACAATATTATAGATTTTATTAAAATCAGCATTATCTTTGCCAATAATGAAACTACGTGTCAGGTCACTGCAGTATCCGTTCACTCGTGCCCCGAGGTCGATTGTTACAGGTTCGCCCTCAGAAATTGCCCGATCAGTCGGCCGGGCATGTGGCATCGCAGAATTAGTCCCCGACGCAACAATTATTTCAAATGGTATAGAATCACCTCCCTGTTGTCTGATAAAGCTTTCAAGTTCCCAGGCCAACTGTTTCTCTGTTATACCAGGGTTAAGCAAAGAATGCGCATAAATCATAGTTTTATCAGCAATCTGGCAAGCCTTTGCAATGAATGTCAGTTCCTCCATATCCTTGACGACTCTTAGCGATTCTACGATATTCTGGACAGGTATAATTTGTGCGGCTTTATTTATACCCTGAAAAGCCTTATTCAAACTTTGGTAATCCGATAATGAAAGATGGTCAGATTCAATACCCAGTCTTTTAATTCCCATTTCTACTGTAAGCGCAGGCAGCCAACTATTGACATCACCTTTTATATATAGAATCTCAGAACCATTTGCTTCATTTTTTGCTTGCTCGACATAGCGGGAATCCACAGCCAGGTATGACTTTTGCGCGGAAATAATCGACCAGCCCGCAGAGCCAGTGAAACCAGATAAATAACGCCGGTTTGACGCCGAACCAACGAGCATGCAATCAAGTTCATGCCTGGCTAAAATCTCGAGTAATCGTGTTAGTCTTTTCAAGTAAATGGTCCAACTTGAATGATATTTTATGTATATGTCTAGTAATTATTTTACAAAGCAGCTATTAAGCTTTCCTCGGGCCTGTTGTCTTGCGAAATTTATACAACCTTTTCGTTGTTTTGCAAGTAGGATAATCAGAACATGCTAAAAATTTACCAAACCTACCCGATTTTATGACCATTGGTTTGCCGCATTCCGGGCAAGCCTCTTTTGTTGCCTGAGTCTCTGAAGGGTCCTCACCCGCTGCTTTTGTTCTACTTTCACTGGATTTCAAGGCTTTTCTACCCCGGCAGTTAGGATAGTTACTACACGCAAGGAATTTCCCAAACCTGCTTGATTTTACTACCATTGGCTTTCCGCACTCAGGGCAGGTCTCCTCACTCTTCACTAAATCGGCTTTCTTCCCCTTACAATTTGGATAATCCGAACAGGTCAGAAATTTGCCGTAACGGCCTATCTTGATTACCATGCTCTTTCCGCAAACTGGGCATGGTTCATAAGTTTTAGTAGATGCGGATTCAGATATAGCTCCCGCGTCTCTCCTAGTCCCGGCCTTTATATTCACGTTAATAGTTTTTTTGCCTTTACAGTTAGGATAGTCACTGCAAGCAAGAAATTTACCAAATCTACTTGATTTTAATACCATAGGCTTGCCGCATTCCGGGCATTTTTCATCGGAAGAAATAATGATCTTCTGAAGACTCTCTTGAGCTTTTAATAAATCATTGTTGAATGGGGAGAAGAAATCATCTATTACAGATATCCAGTTTCTCCTGCCTTTGGCAATATCGTCCAGTTCGTCCTCCATCTTTGCTGTGAAGTTGAAATCAACGATATTGGAAAAATTGGTTACCAGTAGATCATTTACGATAATGCCAATGTCTTCAGGCCTTAGTTTGCCGTTTTCTTTATATACATAACCTCGTTCCAGCACTGTAGAAATAATAGGCGCATACGTACTGGGCCTTCCAATGCCTTTCTGTTCCAGGGCTTTAATTAAAGTTGCCTCTGTATAACGCGGTGGAGGTTGGGTAAAGTTCTGTTCAGAAAATAGGTCGATCAAGTTTAATTTCTCTCCGACGGTAAGCCCGGGTAATTGGATCGATTTGTTATCATCATTACCGTTACCATCGTCATCCTTGCCTTCGATGTAGATGGTCATAAAGCCAGGAAAACGCAGGGCAGAAGCATTTGTCTGCAATAGATACTCTTTCACGGAAGTAACGCAATCAGCCTTTACATCCACAGTCACTGTATCATAAATAGCTGCCGACATCTGACTGGCCATTGCCCTCTTCCAGATCAGTTCATACAGTTTAAATTGCTCAAGATTTAAATGCTGTTTAAGAGCCTCCGGTTCCCGGAATACCGATGTGGGTCTTATTGCCTCATGGGCTTCCTGCGCCAACTTAACTTTTTTCCCGAATACTCTGGGCTTGGGCGGCATAAATTTCTCACCGTACTTTTTACTAATATAGTCCCTCGTTTCTTCGATTGCAGATGATGCAACATTGGTAGAATCAGTACGCATATAAGTAATTAGACCCGTATCGCCTTCCTCCCCAATTGGTAAACCTTCATAGAGTTGCTGAGCAACGAACATTGTTTTCTTCGGAATAAAACGAAGCTTACGCGATGCTTCCTGCTGGAGTGTGCTGGTAATAAAAGGCGGTGCCGGTTGGCGAGTTACCTCTTTTTTTTGTATGGCTTCAACTGAATACTTGGATTGCCTGAGGTCACTGAGTATTTGCTCACATTTTTCTTTTTTGGCTATCTCCAGCTTAGTACCATTTAGATACCCTATAAATGATGCCCGGAATTTATCTTCTTGCTTAGTACGCTTCATTAACTCCGCTTCAATGGTCCAGTATTCAACGGCAATGAAGCTCTCAATTTCCCTTTCACGATCAACTACTAGCCTTACTGCAGCTGATTGCACCCTCCCGGCAGATAATCCCTTCAAGACTTTTCTCCATAGCAACGGGCTCAATTTATAGCCGACAAGCCTATCCAATACCCGCCGTGCCTGCTGCGCATCGACCAAATTCATATCTATGGAACGAGGGCTTTCGAAAGCGTGTTCGACCGCCTCTTTAGTTATTTCGTGGAAGGTAACGCGTCTTATTGGGATTTTATCTTTCTCAAGGTTGGCAGCCTTGATGAGGTGCCAGGCTATCGCTTCACCTTCCCTATCAGGATCAGTTGCCAAATAGACTGCGGAAGCACTATTAGCAAGCTCCTTGATCTCCTTAACTACAGAACGCCTCTGGGGGATAACCCTGTAAACTGGTTGAAAATCCTCATCTATTAAAATGCCCAGCTTGTCATCCGGTAGATCACGGATATGCCCCATTGATGCCTTAATAACATAGTTTTTACCAAGGATCCTGCCTATCGTTTTTGCTTTAGCCGGTGATTCAACAATAACAAGTTTAACCACGATAACATCCTATATATAAATCAATCATCTTAAATTTATTCCGAGCACATAATTTAACCCGCCTACGTGCCGAACCAATCCCTTTAATTCTAATATGGCTACATTGGAGATCACTATAGAGGTATTTAGTCCCGTCTTTCTACAGATCTCATCTATATGGACCGGCTCTTCACCAATGAACTTTATTATAAGCGATTCTGTTTCATCAGAGACAATCACCTCTTTCATTTCCAACTGCTGCGCGACTACGGATAGATTTAATTCTTCGATAATATCCATGTAGTTTCTAACCAGCTTTGCACCCTCTTGTATCAGTTTGTTGGGGCCCTTGCTCATGGGAGATAAAATACTACCAGGAACTGCAAAAACCTCTCTGTTTTGTTCCAGCGCAAAATTAGCTGTGATTAACGCACCACCAGTTTCACCGGATTCTACAACCAAGACCCCCCGACAGATACCACTCAATATTCGGTTTCTGCGCGGGAAATTATCGGCTTTTGGTTTAGTCCCCAGGGGATATTCGCTGATTAATGCGCCATTTTCCATTATTTCACGGGCGAGTTTTACATTCTCAGGAGGGTAGACAATATCAAGACCACTGGCAAATACCGCAATGGTCCTTCCAGTTACGTCAATTGCAGCCCTGTGCGCTACAGCATCAATACCTTTAGCAAGTCCACTTACAATGGTGATGCCGTTACGGGCAAGGTCACCGACCAATTCTTCAGTCACCTGTCTGCCATATGCTGAAGCTCGACGTGTACCGACAACTGCCAAACTAGACTCGTCCTGTTCTTTTAGTTCTCCGCGAATATAAATAATCGCAGGGTGATCATACGCTTCTTTCAATAATCTCGGGTATTCGGGAGATTCCAAGGTTATCACTTTTATGTGATATTTATCGATGAGATCTAACTCGGCATCCAGAGATATCTTGTTTCTGTATTTGACAATATTATCTACACTCCTCGAATCGAGGCCAGCATGTATAAGTTCTCCTCTTGTTGCGTTCCAGGCATTTTCAAGGCAACCAAAATACTCCTTCAATGAAGTGAATCTTGCCTTACCGATTCCTGGAACTTTGGAGAAGCCAATCCAGTATTTCAGCTCAATTTTATTGTCCATATGGATCGCGTTATTTTAACATAGCTTTTAAAAAGCAAGAAATAAAAAGTGATGTTTGGACACCTGAGAAGAAAGGGATTTCACTTTTGGAAATGAATATGGGGGTTTAGTATCCGCTTAATAATTGCCAAGCAGATTTTTTATTTCAGGTATGACGGCCGCCGCTGCTTTGTAACCTGCCTCAATCGCCTCTGTACCACGGTAAAATTCGTAAGCTTCGATGTTGCTTACATCTGGCTCGATGATGATATCCGCCTTCAATATGCTGGTGCGGGTGATTCCATATTCCATGATATATATGGATTGTATGAGCGTATTAAACATACTAGGCGGCTTACTTGATTTCTTATCCCCCGTTAGTCCAAGGTGTTTACGTTTTTTCGGATCGTTCAGTACATTGACGGCAATAACAAATGTTGCGCCCATAAACCGCGCTACATCCGCCGGCACAGGATTCGTAGTACCACCATCGACAAGATACCTCCCGTCATAATTTACAGGCACAAAAACACCCGGTATTGATATGCTCGCTCTCACCGCTTTTATCAGTGAACCCCGGTTGATTATTACATCATTGCCTGTTTTTATATCGGTAGCCACAGCCGAAAAAGGAATCGCCATGTCTTTAAAATCTATATCACCGATGATTGATTTCAGAAAATTCTCCACACGGCCGCCGTGTAGGATACCGCTGCGTATAAAAGCGAATTTTGGATCCAGGAGACCTGTGAGTTTGCGAAGGTTGGAAGTGACTGCAATCTCTTCCAGCACTGATATTTGAGCGTCTGCAGCATAGCAGGCGCCGACAATTGAACCTATACTTGTGCCTGCTACCATATCAATGGGTATATCAGCTTCGCGGAGGGCTTTAATCACCCCGATGTGGGCAATCCCTCGTGCCGCACCGCTGCCAAGTGCCAGACCAACCTTGGTTTGTATACCAATAACGTCAGTCATCTTTATTATTCAATTTACTCCGCAAAATGGCGGAGAGGGTGGGATTCGAACCCACGGTAGCAAAAAGCTACACGCGCTTTCCAGGCGCGCCTGTTAGACCACTCCAGCACCTCTCCATGATAAAAACAAACGGAGAGGGTGGGATTCGAACCCACGAGGCTCTCGCCCACCGCTTTTCGAGAGCGGCACCATCAACCACTCGGTCACCTCTCCAAGTACCTTTTTTGTAGCTAAATTGGCTGATTTATAAATTCTCCATGCTTGACATAACTATAATTTGCTAATAATTTGCTAATAATTTTTTTTAATAGCCTCATTATCATTAACCGTGTAATTATAACTATGGGATATTAACTTTTCAAACCGATTAGCAGCGTCCGCTTGCATTCCCGGAGCCACATGGCTATATGTATCAAGGGTTATCTGAATACTGGCATGCCCAAGCCTTTCCTGGACAATCTTAGGATGTACGCCTTGCTTAAGCAATAATGAAGCGTGGGTATGTCTGGCATCGTGAAGTCGGATAACCTTAACACCAGCACGGGTGGCCATCATAGCCCAGGCACGTGTTATTGTATTAGGACGCAGCGGCTGACCTTCGTTATTAGTGAATATCAGGTCACCGTCTTTTAATGATCTACCCAGTTCATCACGTAATGCTGCCCGATTTTCCTTATACTTTTTTAACATAAGAATACTGGGGGGTGATAATGCTATGGTGCGCCGGCTTCTCTCAGTCTTTGGCTGAGTAAATACATAACTGCCGTCTCCATATTTACGCAGACCCCATGACTTTGAAGAGATCCGCTCCAAGTTCCCGGATGCCAAACAAAACGGCAACGGTTATACCGCCTCTTGCCCATTGCCGGGGCATAAAACACCGAAGGGACATATCCATTTAGAGGACGCTGGAGATAAGGCTCTCATTACTTGTCAGGGCGGAAAGCATACTTACCAGGACTTTTGCAACGCATGGGGTTATGACAGCCTGGCTTATTCTGGTAATGGATCAGGGCACACCGCCTACGGCCACAAGCCGGAGCCTGGCCGGAAGGAAATCGAGATAGTTTATCCTTATGTTGACGCTAACGGTAAGTCCTTTGAGGTAGTACGCTTCAAAAATCCAAAAGACTTCCTGCAGCGCAGATCCGACGGCATTGGCGGCTATATCTGGGATTTAAAGGGCATCGTGCCGACGCTTTACCATCAAGATGAGCTAATCATGGCAATAGAAAAAAACACGACAATATATATCGCTGAGGGTGAAAAAGATGTTGACCGTTTAAGAAGCCTTGGCTTGATCGCCACTTGCAACTCTGGAGGAGCGGGCAAATGGCTGCCACAATATACAGCAGCACTTAAGGGTGCTGACCTGGTTATTATACCTGATAAAGATAAACCCGGGCACGATCACGCGCAGAAAGTGGCTCAGTCCCTTTATGGTACGGCCGGGCGGGTGAGGATCCTGGAGCTGCCGGGGCCAGGCAAAGACGCTTCTGACTGGCTGGATGCCGGTGGGGTTGCCGAGAAGTTGAAGGCTTTAGCGGATGCCTGCCCTGCCTAAACGCCTCCGGCAAACGGCAACGGCGTTACCTTACGTTGCATGAAGGATGTCCAGGCTGAGGACGTGACGTGGTTATGGCATCCGTATATCGCTCTGGGTAAATTGACGCTTCTGGAAGGCGACCCCGGAATCGGGAAATCTTGGATAACGCTGGCCATCGCAACAGCCGTCAGCCTGGGACGCGGATTGCCAGGGCAGACCACAGGGGAACCACATAATGTAATGTTGGCATCTGCTGAGGATGGCCTGGGTGATACCATACGCCCAAGGCTAAATACAATGGGTGCAGATGTTGCCCGCATATTTGCTATTGATGAGCCATTAACTCTTAATGATGAGGGTTTTACTAAGCTTGAAAATTACATCGGCCAGGAGAAGCCGAAGCTTCTAATCATTGACCCGCTTGTAGCATATCTGGGCCCTGGCGTGGATATCCACCGGGCCAATGAGACTCGTTCGATTATGGCTCGTTTAGCCAAACTGGCGGAAAAATACCAGCTTGCTATCCTGGCCGTACGGCTTTTAACGAAGGGCGGCGCGAATAAACCAATATATCGCGGCATAGGCAGCATTGACTTTACGGCTGCTTGCCGTTCGGTGCTATTAGCCGGCTGTGATGCAGAGGACAATCAGAGCCGGGCACTTGTTCATATCAAGTCCAATCTCGCACCGGCGGGCCCATCAGTTGGCTATGAACTCAGGGACGGTGGCTTTTACTGGACGGGTGAATCTTCCCTAACAGCCGAGCAGATCCTGGCCGCGGATAACGGCGCCTGCGGCTCTGAGTTGGACGAGGCTATTACATTCCTCAGGGATGAACTTTCTGATGGCCCTGTGCCCGCAAGGGGTGTATACCGTGATGCTGAAGGCACAGCGATTAGTAAGCGGACCCTGGACAGAGCCAAGTCTCAATTAGGCATCATTACGCGGCGCCTGGGTGAAAAAGGTAAGCGCGGCGGCGGCGGTTGGACCTGGCAACTACCTGATCATTATTTACATTGCCAAGATGACAACCTTAATGGTACAGGGGACGAAAATGATTTACATTGCCAAGATTGCCATATAGAGAAATTTGGCAATGTTAATAATTTTGTAGCTAATAATTTGATTGAGCCGGCAGCGCTTGGCGATGTTAATCAGGCATCCATCCTGGGTATGTCGGTTGACAGGGCTATCGAAATATGGCGCTCAAAAAGGTCACCGGTGTTTGCCTTGAGGCAGGGTGAATATTGCCGTGACCTGGAGAGGTTGCTTTCTAATTCCGATTGCTCGGAGCATTATCTTAAAGCAGTACGGGCATGGCTTGATATGGTGTGTGCTGCCGATTGATTTGTTTTTAAAAACGAATTATCTCTTTATTGATACTAAAGCAGCTATGGATATATTTGATTTGTTTCTCAAAATAAAAAATCAAATCCTCTACCACACTAACCTTCCCGTATTGTAGATAATATGCCGCACGTCAGACAGCACTGGTATTGCCCGGAAGCACAGCCCCGCCGAATCATCTCTCGCCAGGGCGTGCGCTTCTACCGCCCCATGGGCGAGGTTAAAACCCTTTATTACCGCAAGGATGGCCGCTGGATCCGTGCCGGCCTGCTCTGCCTCAACTGCCTGCTCTTCGTCCCTGACCCCAAATTTACTCTTCCGACTCCCACCTTCCCCGGGAATAGAAAGAATAGTAATATAGTTGATGATGGTAAAAAGGATTGATGGGGGTCAAAGTGAGTGTATTCAGATAGCCTGGTATCAATATTGATTGTCTTGTATTTTAATTGCTTTGAAGCTACACTTATGGTAACATGATAGTTTATTTTGATATAATACTGGTGCTGTAAATTCTACGGTAAGAGGTATACATGGCAAGACAGGAACGGTTGGAGCTAATTAAAAAGCTTGAAAGTGCTCGCAAGTCAAAGGTAATTGTTTATATAACTGGTGACCGCAGAGGTTTAGAAACTAGAATAGCTACAGATGTATTTCCATTTATTCTTGAACATCTCGAGGGTATTGGTGCTGCGGCTCATATTGATTTGTTTATTTACACGCCTGGCGGTGTTGCAATTGCTGCGACCGGTTTGATAGCCCTTCTTAGGGAATTTTGCACGACACTTAGTGTAATTATTCCTTTTAAGGCACATAGTGCTGGTACATTAATTGCTCTTGGTGCTGATAGCATTATAATGAGTAAGGTTGCACAACTTAGCCCGGTTGACCCTTCAATCAATTCTCCTTACAATCCCCAGGCACCAGGACCGCAACAGCCAGGTAATATTGGTTTATTACCAGTCAATGTAGAAGAGGTTATAGGATACTTAAGCTTAGCTAGAGAAGAGGCTAAGATTAAAGACGATAATGCGATGGCCAGTGTATTCAAAGATTTATCTTCGAAGGTACATCCGCTTGCTTTAGGGAATGTATATCGTGCAAGAGCACAAATGAGAATGCTTGCTACCCAATTACTTACAAGACATATGGGTAAAAGCAAACAGAAGCAAGTAGCTACAATTGTAGATAAGTTAACACGTGAATTATATTCACACGATTATATTATTGGTAGAAAAGAAGCTAAAGAAATACTGGAACTGAATATAGAAGATATTGATGCTGATACAGAGAAAACAATTTGGCAGTTATATAAAGAATATGAGAAACTTATGCAACTTACTACTCCTCTTAATCCAGCCCTGTTGCTTACAGTTAATGATCAACAGCGGTATACATTTATCAGGGCGGTAGTTGAATCTACCTTTAGGATAGATGCGTTTCAATCAGAATTGGAATTCCGCCGGGCACAGGCTACTCCACCTGGATCTCCTGCTCCTATTACTGTATATCAAACTCAACCTATTTACGAACAGTGGATAAAAAACGCACAAATATAGGAGGTGAAAATGGCTAATTTTTATGCAGTAGATGATCTTGTGCGCTCCGTGCAGTCTATCGATATGACTGGTCAATACGTTATTGATTGTCAAGATTATGGAACTAGCGCGTCCCTACCGTTCAACTTATATGTATTCGATACCTTTGGTGACCCAATTCCTGTCGATACAGTAAAGAGCAAATTAGATTCGATCAGGAGGAAGAGTCAAGCAGAGTTCGGAGAAGCATGGAGTAAGCTTGCACAGATGTGATATATCTGACGATTGATGATATCTGTGAAATCAATAGACTCTGGATTGCATTATATGTAGGGAGGTATGTTGAGGAAAACAATAATTTCCTCAATAAATCCTCCCTCCAGTATATTTTAACTGCCATACAATATCCTGTGTTTGGCCTTGACTTATACCCAACCTTAGTCGAAAAAGCGGCGGCGTTATTATGGTGGATTGCTGGTGGTCATATATTCGTAGATGGCAATAAAAGAACTGGAATGCAAGCAGCCATTGAGTTGCTGGAAGTAAATGATGTCATTACTAAATTCGACAATGATGCAATTATCGCCATTCCTTTGGCGGTAGCAAATAAAGAAATTAATTTACAGGATTTGTATCAGATAATCTCTAATTATATTTAGTAATATTAATTCCCGGTTCTCACTTTTACCCCATCCTGCTTCCAAACCGGTCGCCGTCTTCATTATCCCCCCCACCCCCGCTCACTCGCCCTGCTCAGCCGGGCGGTCGGCGGCTCCCGTAATGCTCGCCTCGCACGGACTTGGTATATATCTTCGGCGCCGTGCCCTAC
>Ga0315285_10006229_pt1 | contig 12294 bp, 22 predicted proteins | sample YL17G09_36_MG_FD_203698 | JGI IMG/M metagenome (GOLD analysis project Ga0315285, IMG submission 203698) | Sediment microbial communities from Yellowstone Lake, YNP, Wyoming, USA - YL17G09_36 | ecosystem: Environmental > Aquatic > Freshwater > Lake > Sediment | place: USA: Wyoming | collected... | reverse complement strand
CCCGCCTTCGATGAGGAGTACCGACCGGATCTGATCAAGAGATCTGTTCTGGCAGCCCAAGCCAACAGGCTGCAGCCTTACGGGCCCCACTTCTATGCTGGAATGAACTCCTCGGCCCGATCCTGGGGGCCCGGGCATGGCGTCTCTAGGGTGCCCAGGGTGGTGAACGGCCGGAGGGGAGCAATTGTGCCCATGGCCAGGGGCGGAAGGAGGTCCCATCCTCCCAAGCCCGAAGCGGATAGAAGCGAGAAGGTAAACACAAAAGAGAGGCGCAAGGCCATCCGTTCTGCCATCGCGGCTACCTCTTCCATAGAGCTGGTCAGGGCCAGAGGCCACCTCTTTGCCCGAGATCTCCCTGTGGTGGTCCAGAGCGAAGCAGAGGCTCTGAGCAAAACCTCGGAGGTAAAGAAGTTCCTGGAGGCGGCCGGCCTGTGGCAGGATGTGAGAAGGGCAAAGCTAGGAAAAAAGGTGCGCGCAGGCAAAGGCAAGATGAGGGGGAGGAGGTACAAGAGGCCCAAGAGCCTGCTCATCGTTGCTTCAGAGGATCGGGGGCTGGGAAAGGCGGCCAGGAACCTGCCCGGAGTGGACTTTGCGACTATTGATGGCCTGAACGCCGAGCTGCTGGCGCCTGGAGCCACGGCAGGACGGCTTACTGTCTGGACGGAGTCATCCCTGCAAAAGCTTGCGGAAAAGAGCTCCCAGGAGACGAAACAATGATCATCAAGAGCCCCTATGTGACAGAGAAGGTCACAGCGATGATAGACTCCAACAACACGCTCGAGTTCCTGGTGAATATGAGGTCCACCAAGCCCGAGATCAAGAAGGCACTGGAGGAGCTCTATGAGGTAGAGGTGCTATCCGTGAGAACCATGATAACCTCAAGGGGAGGGAAGAAGGCCGTGGTCAAGCTGGCCGGAGATAACACGGCGAACGAGCTGGCCACCAGGCTGGGACTACTGTAGGTGAGGGAAATGGGAAAGAGACTCATATCTCAAAACAGGGGAAAGGGAACGCCTACCTACAGGGCCCCCTCTCACAGGTACAGGGCGGACATTGTGCACATCAGGGTGGATGCCAACCAGACCATCTGCGGGGTAGTACAGGGTATCATGCGCGATCCGGCGCGGAGCGCACCTGTTGCGCTGGTGGCTTTAGAGAACGGCGAAGAGAGGTATGTGCTGGTGCCTGAAGGGGTGTGCGTCGGCCAGGAGATAGCTTGCGGAATATCGGCGCCGATTGAGCCCGGGAATACCCTGCCCCTGGCAGAGATACCGGAGGGATTGCCGATATGCAATGTAGAATCCAAGCCAGGGCACGGGGGGCAGTTCGCCCGGTCATCAGGGGTCTGTGCCATACTGGTGGCTCATGATGTCGGTGCGACTGTAGTTCAGCTTCCCAGCGGGGAGATGAAGTGGTTGAACCCCAAATGTTTGGCGACCATAGGCGTCGTGGCCGGAGGCGGCCGGCTGGACAAGCCGCTGGTCAAAGCAGGAAAGAGCTTCTTCAAGTACCAGTCCAAAGCCAAGAAGTGGCCGATAGTCCGCGGTGTAGCCATGAACGCCGTCGACCATCCCTTTGGCGGCGGCGGGCGTCAGCACCCCGGCAGGCCCAAGACGGTGAGCAGAAACACGCCGCCGGGTCGAAAAGTCGGATCCATAGCTGCGAGAAGAACCGGTAAGCGATGAGGTGATGGTTTTGGCTAAAAAAGGTGGTTCCAAGCTTCCCAAGAGGAAGGAGGAGTTCACATACCGGGGTCGGAAGATATCCGATCTCGCCAAGCTGAGCATAGAGGAGCTTGCCGAGCTACTTCCAGCGCGGCAGCGCAGAACGATCGTTAGAGGAATATCCAAAGAGCATAAGAAGCTCCTGGGCGGCTTAAAGAAAAAAGAAAGCATGAGAACCCACATTCGCGATATGATCATCCTTCCGGAGATGGTGGGCAAGAGCTTAGAGATCCATAGCGGCAAGGGCTTTGAAAAGGTGGATGTCGCGCCCGAGATGATCGGCCACTACCTGGGAGAGTTCTCTCTCACCCGTGGCAGGGTATCTCACGGGGCGGCTGGCGTGGGAGCCACCAGGTCGAGCAGGTATGTGCCGTTGAAGTGAGGTGTGAAATTGGGCAGACTAAACTATTCGCTAACGCCTATTGGACGCTCCTCGAGGGCCATGGGACACGAGCTGCACATTTCACCCAAGCATGCCCGCGAGATCTGCAGGACCCTAAAGGGCATGCGAGCTGAGGCCGCGAAGGTCCTCTTAGAGGATGTGATAGACAAACGAAGGCCCATTCCCTTCCGGCGCTACTGCAGGAATGTAGCTCATCGCCACGGCCTGGTCAAGGCCGATGCCGGCAGATATCCCGAGAAGGCGGCCAGAGCGGTCCTGACGGTGCTCGAGAATGCCATGGCAAACGCCGAATACAAGGGCCTGGCACGGGAGAGCATGAGAATATATCATGCCGGGACCCATAAGGGCAGAACCATCCGGGGATGGATGCCGAGAGCCATGGGCAGAGCAACCCCAAAGAACACGGAGACGGTATCCGTTGAGATGATACTGAGCGAGGTGAAGAGCTGATGGCCGTTGAGAAGAAGTTTGTGCAGGAGGGCCTGACAAAGGCCCTGGTCAATGAGTACCTATCCGAGGAGCTGGAGCGTGCCGGATACGGCGGCATGGTCATGAACAGGACTCCCATGGGAACTCAGATCACCGTCTATGCAGAGAAGCCGGGCATGGTCATCGGCAAGGGCGGAAAGCTGATCCGGAAGATAACCCGGGACCTGGATAGGAAGTTCCGCCTCGACAATCCCCAGATAGATGTGCAGGATGTAGGCAGGGGCGACCTGAACAGCCAGGTAGTAGCCAACCGTCTGGCCTCGTCCTTGGAGCGCGGCTGGTACTTCCGTAAGGCTGGACAGTCAGTGCTGCGACGGGTCATGGAGTCTGGCGCTTTGGGGTGCGAGATAGTAATAAGCGGCAAGCTGACCGGTCCCCGGTCCAGAACGGAGAAGTTTGTCTCAGGGTATATCAAGCACTCCGGCAAGCCCGCTGAGGAGATCGTCGAGAAAGGTTACTCTGTGGCCGTGAAAAAGCTGGGAGTGATCGGCTGTCAGGTGCGGATAATTCCTCCAGGCAGCAAGCTCCCCGACGACTTCCAGATTGTACCACCGCAAGCTCCGCCAAAATTAGAGGAGGCAGCTCCGGCCGTAGCGCCTTCCGAGATTGTTCCTGCTGAAGTAAAAGAGGAGGCCAAGAAGAGCGAGCTGGACCAGCTGCTGGAGGCCGGGGCTGCCGCATCTGAGCCGCAGCCTCAGGCAGAGCCGGCAATGGAAGAGGCACCTGTTCCGCTCTCCAAGCCCGCCCAGACAGAGGTCGAGGACAAGCCCGATGACAAGCCCGAGGGTTCCCAAGAATCTGCCGCAGCCGAGGAAGCACCCCTTACCGGCCCAGAAGCTGAGGCTCTTTCCGAGCAGGCAGAGGCCAAGAGCGACCAGCCGGAGGAGGGAGCCTAGATGGCCATATTCAGGATGGAAGAGCTCAGGAATATGAGCGATGAAGAGATCTCCGAGGAGCTTCGCAAGCTGGTGAGCGAGCTAGTTCGCGAGAGGGGACTCGTCACGGCAGGCGGTGCCCCGGAGAAACCCGGCCGGATCAGGGACCTGCGCAGGACGATAGCCCGGATCAAGACCGTCCAGAGGGAGAGCAGAAGGTGATGCTTAGGCCGGAGAGAATAGCCAAGCACGAGCTGATAGGCCTGAGGGTCCTTGTGAAAAGTAGCACCAACCCTTGGATGGAAGGTCTCTCCGGTAAAGTGGTGGACGAGAGCAGGAACATCCTCCTTTTGGAGACGGAGCGCGGCCTAAAGCGCATTCCAAAAGGGGGCACGGGCCTAATATTCACCCTGCTGGCAGGGCAAAAGGTATGGGTCGACGGCTCGATCCTGATCTCGCGGCCAGAGAACAGGATAAACAAGAGAATGCCCAAAACGAGGTGGAAGCTATGAGGGATATCGGACTGGATGTGCGTGCGCCAGAGAAGGCGTGTGACGATCCGAAATGTCCCTTCCACGGGAGCCTGCCTGTGCGCGGCCAGGTCTTCGCCTGCACAGTGGTCAGCGACAAGATGGACAGCACCGTGGTCGTCATGCGTGAGTTCGAGAAGAGATCAACAAAGTTCGAGCGGTTGGAGAAGAGACGGTCCAAGATTCATGCGCATAACCCCCCCTGCCTGGATGCCAAGGCCGGGGATCGTGTCAGGATAGCAGAGTGTAGGCCCCTCTCCAAGACCAAAGCCTTTGTGGTGGTGGAGGTCCTGAGATGAGAGGACTAAAGGCCAAGATCCCCAGGGCGATCAACACTGGCGCATACCTGGATTGTGTGGACAATTCAGGTGCGCGGACGCTACACGTAATTGCGGTCACCAAGTACCGCGGCGTGAAAAACCGACAGCCCTGCGCTGGAATCGGGGACATGGTAGTGGTAACGGTGAAGAAAGGAGCTCCCGAGATGAGGAAGCAGATCGTTAAGGCTGTGATCATCCGGCAGAAGAAGGAGTTCCGACGGCCAGACGGCCTCAGGATCAGCTTCGAGGATAACGCCGCGGTCATAACGGATGACGAGGGCGTGCCAAAGGGCTCTGAGGTCAAGGGGCCGGTGGCCAGAGAGGTGGCGGAGAGGTTCGGCAAGATCGCCTCCGCGGCATCGATAATAGTGTGATGATTATGGTTAGCAAGCAGCCACGCAAGCAACGCAAAGAGAGATTTAATGCGCCCTTGCACAGACGGCAGAGGTACATGCATGCCATCCTGAGCAAGCCCCTCCGAGAGGAGCTGAAGAAACGAAATGCTCAGGTGAGGAAGGGCGATACCGTCAAGGTCATGCGGGGAGATCATGCTGGCGTAGAGGGTGTGGTGGAAGAGGTGGACCTGAAGAGGTGCACCATTAAGGTGACTGGCGTTAGCAACTTCCGCGCAGATGGGACAGAGGTGCCAAGACCCCTCCATCCCTCTAACCTCATGATCACCAAGCTCGACCTGGAGGATGCGGAGAGAGAGAAGATCTTTGCGAGGCGATCCACATGAGCAGACATCAGAAGAGAATCACCATCCCCAAGAGCTGGCCCATCCCCAGAAAGACGCATACCTGGGTGGCCAAGACCAGCCCCGGTCCCCATTCTGCGCAAGATAGCCTTCCCCTGCTAACTGTTGTGAGGGACATGCTCAAGCTGGCCGATAACGCCCGCGAGGCCAAGAGGATCCTCTATGAGGGACAGGTCCAGGTGGATGGCAAGGTCAAGAAGGACTACAAACTGCCGGTGGGAATCTTCGACGTGATCGCGCTTCCCCTCCTTGACAAGCAGTACAGAATGCTAAGAGATGCCCGGGGTATGTTCTACCTGAGCCTTCTCGAGCCGGGAAAGGCGAGGAAGCTGGCCAGGATCGAGAATAAGACAACCATAGCTGGCGGCAAGCAGCAGATCAACCTCTCCGATGGCAGCAACATCCTGGCCGAGGGCGAGTTCAAGACCGGCGATTCACTGGTTCTGTCCATTCCCGACAAGCAGATCGAGGACAGAATCGAGTTCAAAGTGGGAAACCTGGCCATGGTGATGGGCGGAAAGCACTCCGGCCAGATGGGAAAGATAAAGGAGATCCAGGTGGTGAGGAGCTCTCGGCCCAACATGGTAACGATCTCCGGCCAGAAGGATTTCGAGACCATCGTGGGCTATGTGTATATGGTCGGCCGAGATGAGCCGGTGATCAAGCTGGGGGCAGTGAGATGAACGTCATGCTGATGCCAAGAGTAGGCAAGGTGGTGGTACACGTGGGCGTAGGCGAGAGCGGTCAAAGGCTGGTCAATGCCGAGACTATACTCAAGGCCATCACCCACCAGACTCCAGTGAGGTCAATTGCCAAGAAGACCCTTCCAACTTTTGGCATTAAGAAACGAGAGCCCATCGGGGCCAAGCTCACCCTGCGGGGAAAGGCCGCGGAAGAGTTCCTGACTCTGGCCTTGAAGGCGACCGGAAACAGCCTGAGGATGAGCCAGTTCGATGAACAGGGCAACTTCTCCTTCGGCATCGAGGAACATACCGACTTTCCGGGCATGAAGTACGATCCGGAGATAGGCATCTTTGGAATGGACGTAAACGTATCCTTGGAGAGAGCAGGCTACAGAATCGCCCGCAGGCGCGTAGCTCAGAGAAAGCTCCCTGTCAAGCAAAAGCTCCGCAAGGAGGAGACTATGGATTTTGTCCGGGCCAAGTTTGGCACAGAGATCGTGGAGGCAGCATGAAGCGCAGCAAGAAGATCTTCGGGAGAGGCGCCAACCATTGCCGGCGCTGCAGCCGGAGAAACGGTCTGGTCAGGAAGTACGGATTATACCTGTGCAGGCAGTGCTTCCGAGAGATAGCCCCGGAGATGGGCTTTGAGAAGTTTTCGTAGGTGGTCAGCATGCTGTTAGATCCACTAAACGATGCCATGTCCGTCATAAAGAATGCAGAGAACGTGGGCAAGCCTGAGTGCATAATCCACCCTGCTTCCAAGCTCATTGGCAGAACTCTAAAAGTTATGGCGGACCGGGGATACATCGGCGAGTTTGAGTTCATAGACGATGGAAAGTCAGGGATGTTCAAGGTGAAGCTCCTTGGGAGGATCAACCGCTGCGGCATCATTAAGCCCCGGTTTTCCACCAAGGCTACAGATCTAGAGAAATGGGAGAAGCGATTTCTTCCCGCCAGGAACTTCGGAGTGCTGATCCTCAGCACCAGCAAGGGCGTTATGGCCCACACCGATGCCCGGGCTTCCAACCTGGGCGGCCAGCTCCTGGCATATGTATACTAGGTGGTCTTCAATGGTCAAGGAGATTGCACGGCAGATAGAGATTCCACAGGGAGTTACAGTCGAGCTGGCTGATCCTATAGTCACAGTCACAGGACCAAAAGGTCAGATCTCCAGGAAGATCAGCTATCCTGAGATAGAGATCAAGAAGGAGGACTCCATTGTCGTCGTGAACACCAGGCTCAATCGCAAGCGTCAGAGGGCCATGGTGGGCACATTAGCCGCTCATATCGCCAATATGATTGCTGGGGTGACGAAGGGATTTGAGTACAGAATGAAGGTAGTATACTCTCACTTCCCCATTCAGCTCAAGACCACCTCTCGAGAAGTGGTTATCAACAATTTCCTGGGGGAGAGGAGGCCTCGAACTGCCAGGATACTCCCTGGAGCCAAGGTTGAGGTCATGAAGGATGAGGTAGTGATCACTGGAATTGACAAAGAGACTGTAGGCCAGACTATGGCCAACATCGAGCAGGCTACCAGAGTCAGAGGTTTCGACGTCAGGGTATTCCAGGATGGAGTATACCTGGTGGAGAGGATGTGAGGGCGATGGCAGAGAGATTGTTGCGAGTGAGGGCCAGGCAGAAGGCCAAGAAGCCGGAGTTCAAACGTCATGATTCTCACAAGAAGAAGAGGTTGGGCATATCCTGGCGCAAGCCGCGCGGGCTGCATAACAAGCTTCGGCAGCAGGTAGCAGCCAAAGGCCAGTTGGTCCGCCCGGGCTTCGGCAGCCCCAGGATGGTCAGGGGGCTGCACCCCTCAGGCCAGAAAGAAGTCTTGGTGTGCAATGTCAAAGATCTGGAGAAGGCGGTGGGCTGTGCAGTGCGCATCTCCTCTACAGTGGGCATGAAGAAACGCCTCGAGATCCAGACCAAAGCAGCAGAGATGAGCCTAAGGGTATTGAATCCGAAGGGAGGCGCCCTCAATGCCTGACTTTAAGACGCAGCGCCGGCTGGCAGCAAGCGAGCTATCGTCCGGTAAGAGCCGGGTATGGGTGAACCCCGATCCCGATGTGGCAGAGGAGATAGCCGATGCCATAACCAGGGAGGATATCCGGGCCCAGATCGAGGCCGGGAATATCAAGGCCCATCCCAAGAAAGGCAACAGTCGGGGCAGGTTCAGAGCCAGAGCCGCCAAGAGGGCCTACGGGCACAAGAAGGGGCCAGGTCGCCGAAAGGGAGCCAAGGGCGCCCGCAATCCCCGCAAAGAGCAGTGGATCTCCAAGATCCGCGCCCTGCGCAGGAGGCTGAAAGAGCTTCGCGCCGGGGAGCAGATAGACAGGCATGCTTACAGAATGCTTTATCGGAAGGCGAAAGGCGGAGAGTACAGGAGCGTCGCTCACCTCAACGCCTATATGAAATCAAAGAGCCTAATCAGGGGTGAGTGATTTGGCGACAGGTCCGCGATACAAGGTGCCCTTCCGGAGGCGAAGGGAGGGCAGGACCAACTATCATGTGAGATATAAGCTCATAGTATCCAGGAAACCCAGGGTAGTTGTGAGAAAGAGCAACGCCAACACAATGCTTCAGCTGGTGAAGGCGGAGCTGACGGGGGATAAAACCCTGCTGACCGTCAAATCCAATGAGCTGAGGGACTTCGGCTATACCTACAGCACAGGCAACCTGCCCGCTGCATATCTGACAGGCTTCCTCTTCGGAAAGAGGATGCTGGCCCTGGGTTACAGTGAGGGGATAGCTGATATTGGGCTCCACGCCTCAACCAAAGGCGGCCGGATCTACGCCGCCCTCAAGGGAGCGATAGATGCCGGCGTTGACATTCCTCACAGCCCGGAGATCTTTCCGGCAGAAGAGAGGATAAAAGGCGAGCACATAAAGGAGTTCACCGGAGTAGACATAATGGCCCAGTTCGAGGCAGCCAAGAATAAGATGCTGGAGTGAGACCGTGCAAAAGAGAAGGCAGAGAGAGAAGCGTGCAGTTAGGAGCACTCAATACGCGGATGCGTGGGTTCCCAAAACCAGGCTGGGCAGGCTAGTGCATGAGGGCCAGGTGACAACCTTTGATGAGGCCTTGAGGTCAGGGCTGCCCATAAAGGAGCCAAGAATCATAGACGTACTCCTCCCGGGACTGGAGGACGAGGTCCTGGATATCAACATGGTTCAGAGGATGACCGACTCCGGTCGCAGAGTAAAGTTCCGGACCACGGTGATCATCGGGAACCACGACGGCTACATTGGGCTTGGCCAAGGCAAAAACGTTCAGGTGGGCATGGCTATAAAGAAGGGCATAGACGATGCCAAGCTGAACATAATAAATGTCAAGCGAGGGTGCGGATCCTGGGAGTGCGGCTGCGGCCAGCCTCACACTGTGCCCTACCAGGTGATGGGCGAGGCGGGAAGCGTCAGAATCTTCTTGATCCCGGCGCCCCGAGGTCTGGGGATAGCGGCTGGAGATACAGCCAAGAAGGTCATGGACATGGCCGGCATCAAAGACGTGTGGACTAGGACGGCCGGATCGACCAGGACCACCCTTAACTTTGCCAAGGCCACCTACAACGCTCTCAAGAATACTGTAACTGTGAGGGCTTAGCTATGTTCGCTGTCGTCAGGCTCAGGGGCGAGCTGAACCTCCGGCCGGAGATAAAGGATACTCTGGCCATGCTCCGCTTACATAGAATCAATCATTGCGTGGTCTTAAGAGATGATCCCCAGCTCAAAGGGATGATCCAGAAGGTAAAGGATTATGTGGCATGGGGCGAGATCGACGAGAGGACGCTGGCCTTCTTGCTGGAGAAGCGGGGCAGGCTGAGCGGAAACCGGAGACTTACTGAGCAGTTCATCAAGGAGAAGAGCTCCTACGGCACCTTCCCGGAGCTGGCCGGGGCCCTGCACTCCGGCACATCTGGCCTTCGGGAGCTGGGGATAAAGCCGCTCTTCAGGCTGCATCCGGCGCGCAAAGGGCTCAGGACCACCAAGAAGACCTTCGCCCAAGGAGGAGACATGGGCTTCCGCCCGGACATGGCGGATTTCATCAAGAGGATGGGGTAGAGGAATGGTTAGACCTAAGACCAAGGAGAAACGTGGACACAGGACCTACCACGGCAAGCACAAGAACGCCCGCGGAGGCGGATCTCGCGGCGGCCGGGGAGATTCCGGAAAGTGCAAGCATCACTTTATGCGCTCCATCATGCTGGGCACTGAGATGGGAAAATACGGATTTGTGAACCCCAACCGCCAGGAGATGGAGACGGTGAACGTCGATCTTCTGGAAAAGATGGCCGACCCGGAGGGAAAAGTCGATCTGGGCCGGGCTAAGGTGCTGGGGCGGGGCCGGCTGACTAGAAAGCTGAACGTGAACGCCTCTGCCTTCTCAGCTGCTGCCAGGAATAAGATCGAGGCTGCGGGTGGCCAAGCCGTGGTGGTATGAACCAGCACAGTTTCTTCTATGCCCTAGAGCCCTTTGTGAGAAGGCTGCCTGCAGTGCAGAGGCCAACGGGCCACGTGCATTTCAAGAGCAAGCTGACCTGGACGCTGGGAATACTGATTCTCTACTTCGTCCTGGGCAACATACCCATCTTTGGCCTCTCCAAGGCCTCCATCGATATCTTCAGCGCTTATCGGGCCTTTTTTGCCGGGTCCTTCGGCAGCATGATGCTGCTGGGCATAGGACCCATTGTAACCGCCTCCATCGTTTTGCAGCTGCTGGTGGGAGCGGAGATAATAAAGCTGAACCTCAATGATCCCAGAGATCAGGCCGTCTTCCAGGGTACTCAGAAGCTCCTGGTATTCGTGATGATAGTTGTGGAGGCTCTGCCCCAGGTCATGAGCGGAGCATTGCGCCCGGATCCCAATCTGGCCAGCGCCCTGGGCGCTTCTTTAGGGGCTATCTCCTTCATCATATTCCTTCAGGTGTTCATCGGCGGCGCCCTGATAGTGTACATGGACGAGGTAGTCTCCAAGTGGGGTGTGGGCTCAGGCGTAGGACTGTTCATCGTGGCAGGCATAAGCCAGTCGCTGGTGACGGGCATCATAAATCCCGCCAGAGATTTTACCGGCCTGCCGGTGGGGATAATTCCCAAGTGGATTGAGATCATCAGGTTGCAGCTCATAGGCCTGGATACCCTCTTCACCTCAGAGGGTCTCCGGTACATCCTGGTCACCGGCGGAATCCTGGCTTTAGTATCCACTATAGCCATCATATTGCTGGTAGTTCTGGTGGAGTCCACCAGGATTGAGATCCCTCTGGCCCACAGCCGCGTGCGCGGCGCTAGGGGGCGGTTCCCAGTCAAGCTGGTATACGCGAGCGTGCTGCCTATGATCCTGGTTAGAGCCATACAGGCCAACATCCAGATGCTGGGAGCGCTGCTGGCCAGCAAGGTCGGCGCGATCACTTCTATCTCCGTCACCGAGCAAGGGGTAACCACGGTCTACACGGGCTACTCCAGCTGGCTGGGCAACTTCATCTCCGAGGCCAGATTTGATGCCCTGACCGGCAGTCCCGTTAGCGCCGGATCTCCCCAGCCGGTCTCAGGGCTTGTGTATTACCTCTCGGCCATTCATGGGCCCAGCGACTGGATACCGAGTATGGTGGCCCAGAGCTCCGCCAGGATGGTAGACCTGGGATTCCCGCCCATTGCCTATTGGCAGATAGTCCTGCATGTGCTCGCCGACACGACGGTCTTAATCGTGGGAGGCATAATCTTTGCCATCTTCTGGATTGAGACCACAGGAATGGGGGCCAAAAATGTGGCTGCGAAGATCCATCGATCTGGGCTGCAGGTTCCAGGCTATAGGAGAAACCCGGCCTCCATCGAGAAGCTCATGGATAGGTACATCCCCAAGGTTACTGTAATCGGGGGCGTGATCATAGGCCTTCTTACCCTCATAGCCAGCTTGATGGGGACGCTGGGCGGAGCAGGAGGCACAGGCCTATTGCTCGCCGTCAGCATCGTCTACCGGCTCTATGAGCAGATAGCCAGCGAGCAGATCCAGGAGATGTACCCCATGATGCAGAGGTTCTTCGGAGCTACAGCATGAACCAGAAGCTGACCAAGTCCCTGGACAGCCTCGCCCTGGCGGTAGGCTTTACCTTCTTCTTCGGGGTAATGGTCAGCGGGGATCTCCGGCACAGCATAGGCATTGCCATGGGATTTATCCTGGGATGGCTGCCCGCTCTTCTCCCCTTTTCCGTGGTAATATTCGTCATGGCGGCCATCACCGGCCTCTACGCCAGCCTCATCCAGAAGTACACTATGGACTGGGATTTTCTGCGGGGGCAGCAGGATAGGATGAAAAACCTGCAGAGGGAGATGAGAGAGGCGCAGCTCTCCGGCGACAAGGCCAGGCAGCAGCAGCTGCAGACAGAGCAGCTGAAGATGGTCTCCGATCAAAGCAAGATGATGCAGATGCAGTTCAAGCCCATGCTCTACATCGGGATCGTCTCCATCCCCCTCTTCATGTGGGCCTACCTCTACATAGAGCAGCAGCATCCTGTCATGG
>Ga0315285_10006227_pt1 | contig 12297 bp, 13 predicted proteins | sample YL17G09_36_MG_FD_203698 | JGI IMG/M metagenome (GOLD analysis project Ga0315285, IMG submission 203698) | Sediment microbial communities from Yellowstone Lake, YNP, Wyoming, USA - YL17G09_36 | ecosystem: Environmental > Aquatic > Freshwater > Lake > Sediment | place: USA: Wyoming | collected... | reverse complement strand
TTGGTTTTATTCTTGTTATTGATTTTTAATTTTGATTGGCTCTTGGCAAAAAGGGCAGTGGGTGCGGTTGTAATGAGGACTAAAAATTGAATAGTAAAGATTAAAAAGGCTGACCAGGAAGATACTAGCGGCCAGCAAAATCAAAGGAAGACCAATCACCATTCCCCGCCAAATCAAAGTTTCTTGATACCAGTGGCCTACTTGACTAAGAATCAGGTATTTAAAAGTGGCCAGGTAAGGGAGTTTACTTGAATAAAGAAGGGCCTTATCAAGCCAATCGGGTGGTGCATATGGTTGGACAATTTCTACCGAGAAAAAAAGGCCGAGACCGGCTAAATAGAGACTGAAAGGCACCAGAATTAAATTAGAGAGGGCTTGAATTAAAACCACCACTAGCCAATGAAAAAAATGGTGATGCGAATTGATAAAATAGAGTTTAAAATGGTTAGAAGATAATGGTTTCACAATTCAAGGTTAACACGGGAGAGACTCGGAGTAAACTTATCATCGTTTTCCTTTTCTTTTTCTTTCTTCTGGGAATTATTCAGCCAGCCTGTTCGATAACCTGGATTCTTTTGAAAGGCCAACTACCGGACTTTGAGGTCTATTTTCAAGCCGCCAAAGCCGTTCTTAATGGTGTTAGCCCTTACGGAAATGAGGCTTTTACCTTTAACTATCCACCAACCTCTCTTTTTTTATTTATTCCTTTTTCCTTAATACCCTTGTTCTCCGGCCAAATTGCCTGGACAATTTTTTCCGCCTTGTGTTTGGGTTTAGCGGTTTATCTTTTATTTAAGAGTTTAAAATGGAAACCGAAATTGAAGGAATTTTTATTTTTAATTCCTTTAATAACTTTATCTTTTCCAGTCAAATGGACTTTTGGCATGGGTCAAATTGGGAGTTTGATTTTACTTCTCCTGGTAATCACTTTTGTTTTTTATCAAGAAAAAAAAGATTTGTTTGCCGGGATTTCATTAGGATCAGCCATCGTTTTAAAACTTAGCCCTCTTTTATTATTGGGTTTGTTTTTGTTAAAAAGAGAGTGGAAACTAATGATCAAAACTTTAATTTTTGTCATGCTAGTTAATTTTCTAGCTGTTTTAGTTTTTGGGACTCAATTGACGAAAGATTATTTTCTTAAACTTGGTCCTAGTTTAGTGAGTCCTCAGGGAAAATGGACTTATTATAACCAAGCCCTTTCTGGTTTTGTGGTCAGACTCATTGGCGAAGGTCACTTGGCCTTTCTTTTAACGACTTTTTTTTCTTTCTTAATTTTAGGCATTATTTTCGCTCTTTCAATCAGAAGCAAAAAGGTAAATCATCTTAATTACTCTTTAGTTATTATTAGTTTTCTTTTAGTCAATAGTTTTTCCTGGCAGCATCATTTTGTTTTAATGGTTTTTCCCTTTTTAACTGTTTTTAACTTCTTGAAGAAGCGGAAAACTAACAATCTGTCCTGGCTAGTTTTATTAACGAGCTATTTTTTAATTGCTTTTAACCTTAAAAACCCGGCTGTTTTTCAATCAAGTTTTTTGGGGCCAGTTATTCTCTCACACGTTTTTTTTGGCATTCTTATCCTTTTTGCGATAATAGTTTACTATTTGATTAAGGAAAATGGTTAAAACAAAAAGAAAAAAATTTCCTCGTCCTAAAACCAGAAAAATCCCTCTTGAGTTAGTGACCACTTTTCTTAAGAAAAAAGGTTACCAAGTAGTCAAAATTGAAAGATACTGGCGGCATGTCACGGCCGTGGTGGAGAGAGGAAAAAAACAATATTTTTTCAAAATGGCAACGACCATTAAAACCGGTAAAATGACCAAAAATGAATATTCTTGGAACGAGCGAGTCAGATTACAGATCAATTCTGAAACGCCTTTTTTGGTACCCCAGAATTATGACCAGGGCTTTTATCAAGATAACCTTTTCTTTTTTATCAGTGATTATTTTGGCAAGGAAACTTTGGCCGACCAATTTCCCCCCAACCCCAAACAATTAAACAAATGGCTTTCTAAAGTTGCCCGAACCGCCTTTCTCATTAGTCAGATAAAAATAAAAGATGAACCTGAAAAAAAACCCAATGAAAGGACAATTGGTGAACATTTAATTTCTTCTGCCTCTGAGTGGGCGGCCCAAGTAGAATATAATCTTCAACCTCTTTTAACCATTATCAAAAAAGCCAATCAAAAAGCGGAAAGGCGTTGGCGACATGGAGATTTTGTTCCCTGGCACATGTATGATTTAAAAAAAGGAAAATTCGGTTTGGTGGATGCCGAGCACGGCGGTAACGGTCTTCGATATTACGATGCCGCTTACTTTTACATTAGAGTCAGACAAAGTTTAGGGAAAGAAGAATGGGCAAAAGCTTTTCTGAGTGAATTCAAGAATTTACTGCCAAAAAAAGAAAAGCCCCTTTTTTGGCGAGATTTAAAACCCATTTTAGCCGAAAGATTGATTGGCGATTATAGGGGAGCTTCAATCGGTCCAAAAGCAAAGAGAGAAGAGAAACTGAAAAAGTGTGAGCAATTTAAAGAAGATTTAGTTAAAAACAGAATTATTTAGTTTTTTTGACTTCTGGATATTTTTTAGAGTTGGCCAGATAATAATCAAGCCACTGGTGGTCATCGGATAATTCGATATTTTCGATATAAAGTCTTTTTTTAAAAGAACCTGATTTTTTATTTTCTTTTCTTTGTTTGTCTTTAATTTCTTTTTTAGAGGATTTCAAAGTTTGAGACAAAGTGTCAATGATTTCTTGAAGATCGACCAACTCTTTAATAATTTTTTTCTTTTCCTTAATGGACCCTAATTCTTTGGCTTCCTCGAAAATCTTCTTTTTTAATTCTTTAATAAAACCAGTCTGTTTTAAAACCCGATACTTCGCCTTTTCATCGGCAATCATTCTTTGGGCAATTTTATCTCTGACCAGTTTGGCGACTTTAAACTGATGCATGTCTCGATTTTACCATAAACGTAAAATTTTCAGGTTTAATTCATCGGTTGCAAGACGAATTCCCTTGGGGATGAGTCGCCGCTCCGCCAAAGGCGGAGTAGCGTAACCACGAATGAAGAATCCCCCAGCTTCTGTGATGGGGGAGGATTCAATGATAAAATAGGCTTCATGAGATTTTTTATCAGGACCTTTGGTTGCCAAATGAATGAAGCCGATTCAGAACGGTTGGCCGGGGTGTTGGAAAAGAAAGGTAATAAAGCTGCTAAGAAAATGACCGAAGCTGAAGTAATTATTATTAACACCTGCTCTGTCCGAGAGTCAGCCGAAAATCGGGTTTTTGGTTTGGTTAATAATCTAAGTAAAATAAAGAAAAATAAGCAGAAAATTATTCTCACCGGTTGTCTGGTAGGTTCGGCAAAAGGAGAAAGACGTCGTTTTACATTTACCCAACTAAAAAAAAGACTGCCTCAAGTCGATGAATTCGAAACGATTGAAGAATTAATTGGCCCTGAAAGAACTTCACCCAAAAGAAAAAAGAAAATCAGGGCTTTGGTGCCAATTATGGAAGGTTGTAACCATTTTTGTTCTTACTGCGTGGTTCCATATGCCAGAGGCAAAGAAGTTTCCCGAAATTTTGAGGAAATTATTGGTGAAGTTGAGGCATTGGCGAAGAGAGGTTACAAGGAAATTGTTTTATTGGGTCAAAACGTCAACAGTTATGGTCAAAATCTAAAAACAAAAAAGAGTTTCAGTGACTTACTTCGTCGCCTTCATCAAATCAAGGGAATTAAGAAAATTTCTTTTATTACTTCCAACCCTTGGGATTTGACCGACGAGCTGATTGAAGCGATGAGTTTACCCAAAGTCGATCGCCATCTTCACTTACCGGTTCAATCGGGTGATGACAAAGTTCTCAAGAAAATGAACCGTCCTTATACTGCACTTCAATACCTTAAACTAGTTGAAAAAATAAAGAATAAGATTCCTGACATTAAAATCAGTACCGATATCATTGTTGGTTTCCCCGGAGAGACTAAAGAAGCTTTTGAAAATACGGTTAAGCTCTGCAAGAAAGTCAATTTTACTAAAGCCTATATCGCCAAGTATTCACCTCGACCTGGAACGGCCGCTTTTAAATTAAAAGACAATGTTTCTCCAGAAGAAAAGAAAAGAAGGTGGCAGGTTTTAGAAGCATTGATTAACAAGAAATGAAAATTAATAAAAAAACTTTAAAAGAAATCATTTTAAATCCGGGGTTCATTATCTTAGGCCTGATTTTAATTCTTGGTGTGATTATTCAAAGTTACTTTTTAGATGATTTTGAAAGAATAAAAGAAATAATCTTGTTTTACGGAATCCTCGCCCCTTTGGTTTACATTTTTTTAATCACTTTAGGCATTGTTTTTGCCCCTATTAATGGTTATTTAATTTGGCTACCTGGTTTTTACATTTTTGGACCCGAAAAAGCGATTATCTATGCGATTATTGGGGGGTTAATTGGTGGGTCAATAGCCTTTTTAATTGCCAGAAGATTGGGACGGCCGATTGTGACTAAGTTTGTTGGCAAGAAAGAAATGAAAAAAATTGATCAATTCACGAAAGAACTGGGTGTAGAAACACTTTGGGTGTTGAGAATTTTTGGAGGAAGTTTTTTTGATCTTATCTCTTATGCTATGGGATTGACCAATATCTCGTTTAAAAACTTTTTTATTGTCACTTTTTTTGGCTCTTTACCAATGGATTTGCTGGTTTATCTTTTGGTCAAAGACACTCAAAATGTGGTTGCCGTGACAGCCAAGGCGGGCATTGTCTCTTTTTTGGGAATAGTAATCAGTTTGTTTTTATTAATTTGGATTCGCGGAAGAAAAGGTTAAGCTTTTTTGGCAAGCAGTCTTTTTTGCACCGCTTCACTGGTTAATTCTCTTAGAGCATCACCAGCAATCCACCGGGCACTCTTGGAATCTATTTTCTGAATTTCTTGAGATACGGCAATGGCTTTTTTGTTTAAAGCCAGATTTCTTTTCCCGATGTTTCTTAAGGCCCAATTAACGGCTTTCTTGACGAAATTCCTTTCATCAGTGGCGCCTTTTTTAATCAGGAGTAAAAATTTGACGAAGAATGAGTCTGGTGCTTCCTTATTATGCCAAGCCAAACAAGCCATAAGAGCATAGGCTGTTCTTTTGACAAATTCTTCTTTTCGCTTTGACCAGTCGTTAATTTTTTTTGAGGCCAAGGGGACTTTTTCAAAAAGGTTCATACAAACTTGATCGCAAACATCCCAAGAGTCAAAATCCTTGACCCATTTTTCCATCTGTTTTTCGCTTACTTTTTCAGGTTTATCAATCATACTGGCTAAAATCCGGGCTTCATGAATGCCAGAATCCCAGAGTGGTTGGGCCAATTGGTGGTCTTGGCCAATCTCTTTCGCCATTTTTCTCAGAACAGGAATGGTAATTCCATAAGTCTTTTGGGGATTGATGCCAAAACGCGCCATGCCCTCAACATTTTGGGGATTGGCTTGGGATTTGAGCTTTTTTAAGATTTGTTTAGTCTGCATCTGCTAAAATATAACATAAGTCATGAATCAACTGTTAGTCATCTGCGGGCCAACGGCCACCGGTAAAACGGGGTTAGGGATTCGTTTAGCCAAAGAATTGGGGGGAGAAATTATTTCCGCTGACTCCCGCCAGGTTTATCGGGGCATGAATATTGGCACGGGTAAGGAGATTGATCGTGGCGTTTGGCGATCAGTCAAAAAGGGAAAAGAGCGAGAAAGTGAAGGTTACTGGGAGATCGAGGGCGTCCCGATTCATCTTCTTGACGTGATTGAACCCAATCAAGAATTCAGCCTCTCTCATTTTTATCGTTTGGCTTGGCAGGAGATTAACGGTCTTTGGCAGAAAGGCAAATTACCGATCATTGTGGGTGGCACCGGTCTTTATCTCAACGGTGTCGTCGATGGGGTGGAAACCAGGGAAGTGCCTCGTCGTCCAGAACTTAGGGTAAAGATTACAGATTGGCCGGTGGTCAAACTCTTTGATTATTTGGCTCAAATTGATTCAGAAAGGGCGGGCTTAATGAATCAGTCTGATAAAAAAAATCCGCGCCGATTGGCCAGAGCGATCGAAGTGGCCCTTTATCGAAAAGAGAACCCCTTTTGGCGACCTTCTGAACACCTCGAATCAGACCATTTTTTTATTGGTTTAACCGCTCCACCAGAAGTTTTAGACAAAAAAATTGAGGAGCGAGTCAAGGCAAGGTTGAAACAGGGATTGGAAGAGGAAATCAGAGGACTTTTAGCCAAAGGTTTCACTTGGGAGAGATCGGCTTTAGGGGATACACTTGCTTATCAAGAATGGCAACCTTTTTTTGCAGGTCAGGCGACAAAAAGTGAAGTAATTGAGCGTTGGCAGATTGGAGAACGTCAATACGCTCGCCGGCAAATGACTTGGTTTAAGAAGAACAAGCGAATTCATTGGTTTGACATTGGCCAAAAAGGGTGGGAGAATGAAGTCACAAAGTTAGTCAAGAAATGGTTTTATAAAAAAGATGACCAATAAAATTGAAATCTCTCACCGGACGATTATTTTTACGATTGCCTTTGTCATTCTGATGGCCCTGCTTTGGCAAATTAGGCAAATTATTGTTGGTCTTTTTGTGGCTCTCATCTTGATGACGGCGATTAACCCGGCGGTGGACCGAATGGAAAAAATGAAAATCCCTCGAATCTTAGGGATTATTTTAGTTTATCTTCTCATCATTGCCGTGGTTGGTCTGGCCATTGCCGGCATCATTCCTCCTTTGGTTGACCAAACCTCGACCCTGATGACTAACGCTCCCAAATTCATTGAAGATTTTGGTATTCCTAATATTGACCAGCGGATTATTGAAAGTCAGATTCAACAACTCGGTTCAATTCCTGCCAATTTGGTAAAAATCAGCGTTAGTATTTTAGGAAATATCGTGGCCATCGCTGCCTTGTTGGTAATTACTTTTTATCTTCTTTTAGAAAGAAAAAACCTCAATCGTTATCTCCATATTCTTTTTGGCGGCGACGGCGAAAAAAAGGCAGAAAAGTTTATTGATGAAATGGAGAAAAAAATTGGCAGTTGGGTAAGAGCCCAATTAACGTCCATGGTGATTATTGGCGTGATGTCTTACCTTGGTTTACGTCTCTTAGGGATTGAATTTGCTTTGCCTCTAGCTTTGTTAGCTGGCATTTTTGAAATTGTGCCTAATATTGGTCCGGTGTTGGCTTCCGTACCCGCTATTTTTGCTGGGCTCGCCATCTCTCCATTAATGGCTCTAGCCGTGGTCGCTCTTTATTTTCTAATTCAGCAGATTGAAGCCAATTTTATCTATCCGCAAATTGTGTCTCGAGAAGCCGGAGTTAATCCCTTGATTACCATTCTTTCCCTGACCATCGGTTTCAAACTGGGAGGAATTTTGGGTGCTATATTGGCCGTGCCCTTGGTTTTACTCATCCAAATCATTGCCTCCGAAGTTTTTGCTTCCGAGAGATTTAAACGGATTTGAACTCGCTTTTTTCTCCTTTTTATGCTATAATAATGCCTGTTCCTAGAAAACTGGCAGCTACTGTAGAGATTAATCTACAGAGGAAAGTCCGGACAGCAGGAGACAGGGTGGGCGTCGAAAGACGTCACTCCAGACGCCTGGTCGTCTGGGGCTAGACAGGGCCACAGAGACAACGACTCACCTTAGACCGAATAGGTTTGAGGTAGAGGGTGAAAAGAGGTAACCCTCGCCCGCTGCAACTTCCGAAAGACGCGTTTGTAGGTGTCTCCCCAAGCGTCGAGGTTCGAGGGCAAAGAAAGATGGCTGCTAAAACAGAATCCGGCTTACGGGTTTTCTAGGAACAACAAAAAATCTACCGAAAGGTAGGTTTTTTGTTTTAAGAAGGAAAATTTAGTAGAATTAGACCGATGTCCTATTTTCAAGCCATTTTTTTAGCCATTGTTCAGGGATTAACCGAATTTCTGCCTGTTTCCTCTTCCGGACATTTGGTCATTTTTCAAAAATTATTTAATCTTACTGAACCACCGGTCTTTTTTGATATTTTGGTGCATGTGGGCACTTTAGGAGCGATTCTTGTCTATTTTAGAGAGGCATTAGTCAAGATGACCAAAAGCACTCTCTGGCTAATCATCGTCGGCACCATCCCAGCGGTCATTGTCGGTTTGTTTTTGCAAAATTATCTGAGTTTAATTTTTAATTCCTTAAAACTGGTCGGTTTCACTTTGTTGATCACCGGCCTTTTTTTGTTTTCCACTAAAAAAGTTAAAAAAGCCAAGCGCCAATTTAACCAATTGAAATGGCCTGACGCTCTTTGGGTGGGTTTTTTTCAATCTCTAGCCATTTTACCGGGCATTTCTCGGTCAGGAGCGACAATGGTGGCCGGCATGTGGCGCCAATTTGATCAAAAAACCGCTTTTCAATTCTCTTTTTTCCTGGCGATCCCTGCCATTCTCGGTGCCTTAGCTTTGCAATTACCTGATTTAATTGTTTCACCTTGTGATCATCTTGAACAAGGCCTTTTGGGAATGGTCATCGCTGGCGGCGTGGGTTATCTTGCCTTGAAAATGCTTGAAAAAACTTTGGTCAGGGCCAAACTCTGGCTTTTTGGTTTTTATTGTTTGGTTTTAGGTTTAATTGTCTTGTTAATTTGAAAGGAGGTGAGGAAAGGGTGAAGAAAAAATATCTTCTGATCATCGGCGCGCTTTTGATTATCGCCGCCATCGTCGCTGGCGGGTTTTTGATTTGGTCAATGCGTTCAGAGACGCCCGGAGTTGAGCCTAGTCTTTCGCCAGAAGTGGTGGCCAGTCCTGTGGCTTCGTCAATTCCTTCCCAAAAACCAATCATTGCTCCTGAAAAAGCTAAATCAGACCTTGAGCAGATCAAAGAGGCTTTTGCCCAAAAATACAGCAAATCAGTCGCTGACGTCACGGTAACGATTGGAGAAAACAACGGCACCTATGCCAAAGGAGGAGTGAAATTTGCTGGCGAAATCAGTGGCGGTTGGTGGTTAGCTTATAATGACGGTACTAATTGGTTGATTGTCGCTGACGGTAACGGTACGGTGATGTGTGATGACCTTGAGGGTTATGATTTTCCCACCAGCATGGTCCCAGAATGTTGGGATGAGGCGACCAGCGAATTGATTCAGTTGTAAATCTGGGAATTGCAGTTTTTTCATTTGGCTCTTGACAAACTTGACAGAGGGTTTATAATTAGTGTAGAAAATACAATAAGATGAAAGTTATTAATCATCGAGCGAATAAATTAAAAGTGATTTATGGGCCAGCGGTAGCGGTGGATGCAGTTTTGTTTACCCTTGATCAAGGCCAACTCAAAGTTTTGCTCATTAAAATTAACAACGGCCCTTACCAAAATAAATGGGCTTTGCCAGGGGGGTTGGTTCAACTCAATGAAACTTTGGATGAAGCTGCCAAAAGAGTTCTCTTTCAAAAAACTAACATTGGCGACATTCATTTAGAGCAACTTTATACTTTTGGGGATTTAAAAAGAGATACTCGCGGCCGGGTAATCTCTGTCGCTTATTTTGCTTTAGTCAGCCATCCCAATAATTATAAAGTCAAAACCACCCCTTATTACTCAGAAATTACCTGGCAGCCAATCAAAAATTTGCCTTTAATGGCTTTTGATCACCGAAAAATTATTGAAGATGCCCTGGAAAGGCTGAAGGCAAAACTAGAATATACCAATATTGTTTATAGTCTTTTACCGAAAGAATTTACTTTGACCGATTTACAAAAAACTTACGAAATCATCTTGGGAAAAAAGCTCGACAAAAGGAATTTCCGGAAAAAAATGATTTTCTCAAGTTTAATAGAGAAGACGGGTAAAAAAAGAAAGGGAGAGCCTCATCGGCCAGCAAGGTTATATCGGTTTGCAGAAAGAAAGTTAAAGTTAATATAAATAAATTTTTAATCTTTTGTTAGTGTTAATTTGACAATTACTTATTAATCAAGCACCTTAAAAAATAAATAAGAAGGAGAAAAGAAATGAGTGAACGGTCCTTTCGGTTAAGGATGGGAAGGATTCTGGGTCGTGATCATGCCCGTTGGGGCAAAAACTGTCAGGATGGCGGTGCCTTTAAACGCTCTTTTGCTTTTGGTGAAGAATATTTGATTGGCGCGGTGGCAGATGGTTGTGGTCAAGGAGAATACAGCGAAGTGGCTGCAATCATGACCACCATTTTCACTGTCAATCAAATTGAACATCTCTTGCGTTTTGAGACACCAATGGCCCTGATTCCGACAGTTTTGTATCCTTCAGTGCTCGGATTTTTCGAAACAATCAGGAAACAAATTCCCTTCAAGAGCCCGCAAGAGATTATCAATTTCATCCAAAACCACCTTTTGGCGACTCTCATTGCCTTTGTGATTGGTGAAAAAGAAGGGGTGATTTTTCATGCGGGGGATGGTTTTGTCGTTATCAATGACGAAGTTTGGCATCTTGAATATGAGAATCGGAGTCCTTATTTAGGCTATCACTTAGTGCCTCGGTCAATTATCCAAGGCGACTTCTCTGAATTGCCGCGAACGTTTGAAATCTTGCCTGTGGAAACCGCTCAATTGAAAAAATTGGCCGTGGCCACGGATGGGTTCAGCGAAGAGCTCTTAAAGCGAATGTGGCAAGAAGCTAAGCCAGTGCCTTTAGGCATTCAGCTCTGGATGCAATGGATTAATGGTTCACGCAATCCAGAGCCGGATGGAGGTTTATTTTATGATGATGCCACGGTGATTGCTCTCGAAAGCGTGACGGAGGTAGAAAATGGCTCGCTATGTGATTGGCCAGAAAACACGGATTGACCTTCAACCTCAAGATGTCATCGGTAGCGGCGGCGAAGGAACGGTTTTTCGGGTTTTATTACCCGGCGGTTCCGCCGTCGCCATGAAAACTTACCACGATTATTCCGTCCAACGAGCCGAGAAATTGAGGAGCCTGCAGAAAATAAGTGGTTCTTTACCTCAAGAGGTCGTTGGGCCGATTGAATTGGTCTGGGATGAGCGAGGACAGCAGATTGTAGGTTTTACCATGCGCTTGCTTCCACCTGGGCAGCAGGCCTTTGAAACCTTGACGATTCGGAAACATCGAGAGGCAAATAATATCACCACCAAAGAAGTGGTTGAGATTTTTATCCGCCTCCATAAAATTCTCCAATCCCTCCACACCAAGGGTGTCATCGTGGGCGATCTCAATCCTTTGAATGAGCTTTATCGTCAAATTGAGATTGCCTTAATCGACGCTGACTCTTTTCAGTTTGGTCAATACCCTTGTGGAGTGGCGACGGAGAAATGTCTTCACCCTCGTTTATATGGAGTTGATCTTTCTCTTCGACCGCTGTTCAGACCAGAAGATGACTGGTATTCTTTTTTAGTGTTGCTTTTCAGCAGTCTCTTGCTGATTCATCCTTATGGTGGCTCCCATCGGCAATTAAGAACGATTCCCAAACGAGCCTTGAACCGGGTGATGGTTTTTGATTCAACGGTGATTTATCCCAAGGTGGCTTATCCTCCCGAGATAATCACCGATGACCTGAAACAGCTTTTCACCGAGGTTTTTGCTCAGGGAAAAGAGAAAGTACCAAGTCTCCGCTTGCTTGAAGAATACGGCTCAATTCTTATTGGTTGCCCCACCTGTGGTTTGTGGTATCCTCACCATCTGTCCACTTGCCCTGGCTGTGACGCTCTTAATCAACAGGCAAAAGCTTTAAGAGCAAAAATTGTGGGGGTTGAGGCAACGGAGCTTTTGGCCACTCACGGTCCGTTAGTTTTCTTCAAACTGGTAGGGACGACGCTGTATGCGGCGGCGATTGAAGGTGATGAAGTGGTCTTGTATATCAAAAAGCAGCTCGAAAAACCAAGGAAAGTGAGACTTTTCAAGGCAATTCGGGGTGCTCGGTACGATGTTTTTGGTCAAAACCTAGTTGTTTGTCCGGCCCCTTACGATCATGACCAACCGCCTCTTTTTATTCTTGACCTTTCTGGAGACCAAGCGGTTCCGTTGGCGCAAACCGTCACCGATCGTTTTGGCGATCGGGGCGCCGTTTTTCGCGGTAGCGCTCGATATCTTTATCGAGTCGTGGGCGGTATTTTACAGCGGGGAAGAATTGCCTCCGGAAGGATTCTGGTCGAGGAAACCGTGGCCACGGTCATGAATAAACAGACTTGGTTTGATGTGGCGCCGAGAGTTGATCGAGAACTGCTTTTTGGTTTTTACCGGGTTTTTGATCAACACCAGTGGTTCCTTCTCAATGATGGTGTTCAGCATCTCCTCTCTCTTCCTGTCCTTAACAAAAGAGA
>Ga0315285_10006225_pt1 | contig 12297 bp, 8 predicted proteins | sample YL17G09_36_MG_FD_203698 | JGI IMG/M metagenome (GOLD analysis project Ga0315285, IMG submission 203698) | Sediment microbial communities from Yellowstone Lake, YNP, Wyoming, USA - YL17G09_36 | ecosystem: Environmental > Aquatic > Freshwater > Lake > Sediment | place: USA: Wyoming | collected... | reverse complement strand
GTTCTTGGCAATGGAAGAGCTAGCCGAGTGTGAAGTGAAGGGGTAGCCGACCGCGCCTACTTCGCCGATACCTCCAACCCCTCGATATCAACGACCACATTCACACTGGCTCTGCAGTGCGCCGCATCTCGCACGAAGTCGAGGTAAGGCTGCACCTGCGGCCCGCCGTTCACGCTGTTGTGCGCCAGGATGATCGCGCCCGGCCGCATGCGCTCATAGCACGCCTCGAGGATCTCCAGGTAGATGCCCTTGCCGCGCCCCCCTGAGCCGTCCGCGTCGAGGTAGAGCAGGTCCGGCGCGGCCGGATGCTCTCGCACCACGTCAATGGCATCCGCCGCAACTACCCGCGCAACACCCGTCGGATCAATGCGCCGCACGTTGCGCTCGGCCCGCTCCGCCTCCTCCGGCCTGATCTCCACACCGATCAGATCCTTCGCCGTGTAGCACGCCCCTGGCCCCACCGCCGCGCCCGCGTTGCTGATGAACGTGTTGCCGCAGAACACCCCCGCCGCGATCATCGTCTGCGGCCGCGCAATCGCATTGATCGCGTACAGCAGCCTCTGCATGCGCGGCGTGATCGCGGTCCACGGGATCTCGAACAGCTCGCGCACCGCCCGCCGGTGGGCGAGCATCTTCCCTTCATCGTATTCGGTGTGGGGCAGTATCCCCTCGTCGCGCAGCGCGCCCAGCGCTTCCTCAACCACAGCGATCTCAGCCTCCATCGGCTCGAGAGCCTTGTGCGGGTCGCTGTGATAGTCCATCCGGTACGTCTCCCACGTCTTGTGCCGATACCTCCGCGCCAACTCACATCTCCTGTCGCCCCCCGTCAGTCGCCTCTGTTCCTTGACCCCACCCGGAACTCCTCCGCTGCCCGTTCGCGCCTCCCCCCTTCTTCATCGCACCGCCCGGCCTGACAAAAGCTGGGCGGGGCATCGCCCCGCCCAGCTCAGTACCTGCTCTCTGCGTCTCTGCGTCTCTGCGGTTCCAGCAGATCAGTCGTCGTCCTCCGGCGCCTCCGGCTCTTCCTCCCCCTCCTCCTCGAGGTCCGCCGCGTCCTGCCGCTTCGACAGGGTGAGCTCCCGCATCCGATCCTGCGTACTCGCGTACACCTCCCGCGGTTTGCGGCCGTCGTGCGGCCCGACGTAGCCGCGCTCCTCCATTATGTCAATCAGCCGCGCCGCCCGCGTGTACCCCAGCTTGAACTTCCGCTGCAGCATGGACGCCGACGCGTGCTTCGTCGCCAGCACGAAATCCAGCGCCTTCTCGAACATCTCGTCATCCACCCCGTCCGCGTCCGCCCGCAGCACCACCGATCCCGCGCTTTCCAGCGCGCCCTTCGCGTAGTGCGGCATCGCTTGCTTCTTCAGGAAGTCCACCACGGCAGTCAGGTCGCGCTCGCCGATATAGGCGCCCTGAAGCCGCACCGGCTTCCCGGTCGGAGCGTCCAGCGGCAGAAACAGCATGTCCCCCGACCCGACCAGCTTCTCCGCGCCGTTGATGTCGAGGATGGTGCGCGAGTCAACCTGCGACGCCACCGCGAACGCGATGCGCGACGCGATGTTCGCCTTGATCGTCCCCGTGATCACGTTCACCGACGGGCGCTGCGTCGCCACCACCAGGTGAATGCCCGTGGCGCGGGCAAGCTGGGCCAGCCGGCAGATAGAGGTCTCGAACTCCGTCGCCGCCTGCATCATCAGGTCCGCCAGCTCGTCAATCACGATGACCAGGTAGTACATCGGCTCCATGTCATCGTCCGTCTGCGAGCGTTCGTTCCACCCCTTGATGTTGCGCACCCCAACGTCCGCAAACTGCGAGTACCGCAGCTCCATCTCCCGTATCGCCCACCGCAGCAGCCCCGCCGCCTCCTTCGCGTCATGCGCCACCGGCGCGCCGAGGTGCGGAATCCCTTCGAACAGGCTCAGCTCCACTCGCTTCGGGTCAATCAGCAGCAGCTTCACCTCATCCGGCCGGGCGCGGAACAGAAGCGACGTGATGAGCGCATTCAGGCAAACGCTCTTGCCGGAGTTCGTCGCCCCCGCGATCAGCAAGTGCGGCATCGTCGCCAGATCGGCCAGCATCGGATGGCCCGAGATGTCCCGCCCCAGCGCGAAGGCGAGCTTGGACTTCGTCCGCTCCGCCGCCTTCGATTCCATGATCTCGCGCAGGTGCACGAACGTCACCTCCGGGTTCGGCACCTCGATCCCGATCACGCCCTTCCCCGGCACCGGCGCCTCCACCCGCACCGCCAGCGCCTTCAGCGCATAGGCGAGATCGTCCGCCAGGTTCGTCACCTTGCTCACCCGCACCCCCGGCGGCAGCATGATCTCGTACCGCGTCACCCGCGGGCCGCGCTCGACATCCACCACCTGGGCCTCTATCCCATAGCTCGCAAGCGCCTGCTCCAGCGTCTCGACGCTCCCCAGCGCCTCCCGCTGCGCCTCCTCCGATGACGGCGCCTCTGACAGCAGCTCCAGCGGCGGCAGCTCGAAGTCCGCCCACTCCGCACTCGGCTCGCGGTCCTCTTCCTCCGAGTTTAGCGACGAATCCAGCAGTTGCAGTTGCGGCTGCGCTCCAGGCTCCTGTTCCTCCGCAGGCGCGCCTGGTTCCGTCGGTTCCTGCGGCTCTGCCGGCGGCTTCGCCCCGATCGGGTGCGGCGGCTCCACCTTCCTCTTCGCCCGCCGTGGCTGTGCGGGGGCCGGCGGGCGTATGCGGAATCGCGGCAGCCGCAATCCCGCCGCCGACCGGAAAGCCGCTTTCCCGACACGCCCAGTGAGCCGCGCGAAACCGCCCAGCATCCTCACCACTGGCGTGTCGCTCAGATACCCGATCGCACACAGCGCGGCCAGTGACAGAATCAGCGTCCCAAGCGATTGGCCGAACAGCGGCCTGAGCATCTCGCTCAGCAGCACCCCCAGCAGTCCCCCTGGTTCATTGATGAGGTCGAGCCCGAGCACACCCCTCTGCGGCAGCGCAAGCTGCCAGATCGCTAGCCCCAACCATAGCAGTATCCCGAACGAGGCCGATAGCCGCCCGAACTCGATCGGCTGCCAGCGCAGCACCATCACGCAACCCAGCAGGATGAGCGCGAGCGAAACCGTCATCCCCCCGACTTTGCCAACCAGGAGGCAGAGCGCGCGGTATAGGTGCGGGGCGACCAGGCCGGATTCGCGCTGGGCGCCGACGAGCAGCACAATCCCCAGCACTAACAAGCCGAGGCCGATGACCTCGTAGCGCAAGCGCCGCCGGGGATGCTCGGCGGGGAGCGGGATCAGCCGCCTCGCGGGACGCGCTTGCCCGCCGGCCGGCAGGCGGGCCTCCCCCAGTTGGGAGCGATCTCTCATCGCTATGATCGAACCTCTCTTTAGGCTGTCAGGTGGATGCGAAAAAAACGCCCGCGGAAAAGGTGCACCCGCGGTAAACGGCCTTAGGGAATACCACGTATGCGGCTGGCAGGACAACGAGGTCAGCCCCCCGCCGATATCTGCCCCATCTGCGTCCATCTGTGGATAACAGGCCGTCCCCTCTCCGTGCTCTGCGGTGAGGTATTGGCCGTTCCCCCTTCGACTCTCCCGCCCCACCGGGGCGTCCTGCTTGCCCTACAGAACGGCCGCAGGTCACAGCCCTCCGCCGCTGACGGCTGTCGAAACCGTCAACCTATGTGGGGCAGGCCTTGCCTTGAGCGTAGTCGAAAGGAGCGTGTCTCCTGCCCGGCCAGTGCCGTTCTGTAGGCCTGCCCTGAGCGTAGCCGAAGGGGCGGGGTCACCGAACCCCGCCATGTGGGAGCCCCGTCCCCGGGGCGAGGCCGTTCTGTAGGGGCGAGTCGGTGACTCGCCCTCCAGCGGCGGGCAACTCGGGTACCGCAGGCTTTAGCCTGCAAAGTGGCCGCGAAGCCCCGAAGGGGCGAGGCACGCCAAAGAACGGCCGTCCCCGTGGGGCAGGAGCCTGTCTCCTGCCCAGCCAGTGCCGTTCTGTAGGGCGGGTATGTCGGCCCGCCCTTGGCGGGACGCATGCCCGCTGTCCGGTTGCCGTTCCTGCTTGCCCGCCTCCGGCGGGTTGCGCAGATGGACGCTGATTGGGGAACGGCGGCGAAGGGCGTTCACCGCAGAGTCGCAAAGAGCGCGAAGGGAACGGCGGGGAAGCGGCCTGTCACCGCCCTACTTCGTCCGCTTTCGCGGAACTACGTAGGGCAGGCTGCGGGCGCGGAGGAATCGCGGAGGGGCAGCCGTTCTGTAGGCCTGCCCTGAGCGACTCGTCCCCCATAGCCCATGGGCCCTGTAGCTTTGGCGAAGGGGGCGGCGCGGGCGCGAACGCGGCATAAGACGGTCGCCGCCAGCAAGCCCGGCAGACCATCAGACGAGCGAGAGAATCAGCATACCGAGGCCTGTCATGAAGATCAAGACGCCTGCTATGAGTGCTCCGACCCGCCAACGGTACTTGGCGGACACGTTCGAGTGACGCTCTTCTGGAGCAATGCGATTCCAGATCCCATTGCTCGTGGCGAACATAATGCTAGCGCCGCCGAGGATTAGGAGCAGGTTGTAAAGAGTCATCCTCTGCCTCCCTAGGAGTCTACCAATTCTCCCACTGGATTATTCCTGGAATACCATGGCAGACACACATATTATGCCTTCGCCGTATGACCGCCTATTCCCTGCCCTTTGGGTCGGAATCCGGACATCACTTCTAGCTAGCTGGTGAGGAACAGGATCAGCGCCACAAGCAGCATAGCCATACTCACCACCAGGATCAGGACCAATTGCTCCTTTTCTCTATACAGACCCCAGTTCGTGCTGACTATGATCCAGCCAATGACGGTTGCCAGGACAGCAGCGATCATCATGTGGCTGGAGAGCTCAGAGTCGGCCACCAGTACGAAGATAGCGCGGAGGAATACGGTAGCCGAAGCCGTGAACGCGATGAAGACACCGGCCCGGAGCTGTTCCGCTGGAGAAACCGCCAAGAGAGCGACAAGCGAACTGGCAATGAGGAAAACGACGAGAGCAGCAAGCGCCCAGTACAACTTAGCGGAATCTTGCCGGCTGCCTCTTCCAGAGTGGTAAGCGGTCACGTGACCTTTCTGCCCCTCGCTTAGAGCGGAATGCTAGCACGCCCCCTCATGTCTGTCAAGAGCTTAGCACGGGCGACCTCTTGAGGTCGATTCTTGGGTGGGCGACCCGCGCCCCAACGCGCCTGGGGCTGAGCAGGAGGGACCCATAGGCCCTGCCAGTCGCTACGCGAGGGTCCTGGGGTCCCCGTTTCGCGGTGTGCCAGACCGCGGCGGAGAGCAGGGCAGTAAGCTGGGTTGGGACAGGGTCTTTGGCTAACGGCAGGGGCAAGGCGGCGCGCAGAGAACGGATGGCACCGGTGGCGCGGCCTTTGGGGATTGCCCCCTCTTACCCGAAGGCCCCCCTGTCTTCCTGAGGGAGCTCCCGTTGGGCGGCGGCATCGGACATGACGCGGATGGTCTCGCGGAGGGCGACGGTGATCCTCATCGTAGGGCAGGAGCTTGCCTCCTGCCCACCCGCTGCCGGCCCTCCCGTAGGGCAGGAGCTTGCCTCCTGCCCGGCTGTCCTCGTTCTGTAGGCCTGCCTTGCTTCCCCTGAGCCCAGTCGAGGGGCCACCGCGCCGGTTGTGGCCGTCGTGTAGGGGCGCATGGCAATGCGCCCTACGGGCTGGGCCGGCCGCAAGACGGACGGGCTTGTACGCCGAACGTCAGGCCAACGGCCACCCTGGAATCACGGCCTCTATCTCGGCCATGAGGCAGATGGTTTCGGGTGGTCTTCCCTGTTGGGCAGGAGCTTGCTCCTGCCACTTGAGGGGCGCGGTGGCCTCCGGCAGAGGCGGCCAAGGTTCACGCGCACCCGACGGGTGCCTGCCCCTGCGGGGTGTCATCGGGGACGAAGCCGAACAGACGAAAGAAGATGCGTGTCGCCAGAACGAGCAGTTCCTCAGTCGCTTCATGGATCTCACTGACCGTCATAGTCGGGACCGCTCCGCTATGCATCAGGGGGTTCCGAAGTCTGGCACGAAGCCAGTCCCCCAGGTACTTACTGTCGACGCAACCCAATTCCTCATTCATGCACCGCAGCTTCTCGACAAGCTTGCGCTTGGCTACGTGGTTGGGGTCGCTTCCGCGTTCGACGATCTGCCAGCGGCCGGACAGACACTCCAGGGCGAATAGCACGGACGCGAGGCCCAGTTCGACTGGCAGGTCATCGCGGCGGGCCTCCAGGACAAAGTGCACGTACCGCACAAGATCGAGTTCTCTGAAGCGCTTCGTCACCTCGCTGCTCCCGACGGCCTCAAGGGCTGAGCGATGATCGCGAGTGTAGAGGAGATGATGCTTCCTTGGTGCTGGCCACTGACTCTGCAACTCGTGGTGAAACTCCCCTACGCGCCCCTCTGAATCGACCAGCCGGTAACACGGCGATGCAATCCTCTCATGGCACAACATAGATGCTGTGTCGGTGAGGCATCTGAGACAGTCCCAGACATCGCCAGTCTTGCCGGTGAGAGGCGCGTCAGTTGTCGCCCAATGGGTCACGGGCGCGAGCCTGGTGCCGTCTGAACCAAGGGGGCCGTAGTGATTGCGCGGGTTCGGTTGCATGTCGAAGCTATGACCTCCGAACGCAAGAGCCCCCTCAGCCATGAACCAGAGATTGGCGATACCGAACTGGATCTCGGTGGGGCGCACACTCGGCGCCCGCACTGTAACCTCTGTTGGTAGAAACTGCCAGTCCTCCGTGGTGTCAACATCCATCGCAAACCTGACTCGCCGGTGAGGGATGGCGCATCGCGTGAGGACGATCTCCCTCCCGTCTGGCAGTTCGATGTCCACGTGCACATCGGTGGAGCCAATCCGGCCCGGCACCTCGGCCCGCCGAACATCGGTGGTGACAAAGGAGCACGACACCTGACCGAACGCGTCGATATCGAGTGAGAACTCTCCCTCCCGGTCCCATAGGGATACGCGGTCCTGAATCCGCGCAAGCAACGGCGGAAACGTCCACCCACTGCCTTCGGATCGCATTGCACCGCCCTCCGAAGCGGTTTGGCGGGGTTCGGGGACCCCGCCCTAGAGGAACGGCCGGGCAGGAGGCAAGCTCCTGCCCTACGAGCCAGAGCCGACCGCACCATCCACGAGTTCCAGAGTCACGCCCTGCCCAAGCATCCTCTCGTCCTCGTACCAAGCGCCGGTGAAATGCAGCTCCATCTCTCTCCGTACAGGTGGGTTGTCGGCACAGGACAGCATGAGCAGCAATCGGTACCTGCCGGGCTCAAGCGCATGATCGAAGGGAGGACCATCCCAGTCTACGCACAGCTCTAGGACAGGTTTGCCTTGACACCTCGCCTTATCGGAGGGATTTCTGAAGAATTGCCAACGTTCCATCGCGGGGTCGACGATACGGCCAACGTCGCAGTACCGGTCCACCCCGGGATGGAGGCTCGGTAGTACCGACTCCCCGCGAGACTCTGACGTTTTAGTGTTGGCCCAGACCAGCCGCCGCGGCGCGAAGGAACTGACGGGTACGTATGAGCCGTTCTCGTGTCTGTGAAGCTCCGTGAGGTAGACCTCTACCTTCTCCGCAGACACTTTCCCCTTGTTACTCACCAATGCCCTCAGCCAGCAGCAGCCGGCCCAATCCCTACGTGGCTCGTCCTTAGAGGGAGTGTCATGGTGTCCCCTGCCGTCCTCCGTGTAAACCTTCCAAAGGAAGGAGTCCGGAGGCCGCCCGGATGCGGTCATATCGAGCTTGGGGCGACGCGCTCTGGCCTGGTGCTCTCGTTCGCGCTCGATGTCGACAATCTTCGCTGTGTGGCGAACGTAGCACCAGGTAACTCCCACCAGAACAACCGTGGCAATCGCCTGCACCCATGCGGGTTCCATCGTGCGGATCGCCTGCAACCATTCGGCGGCTACCATGGCTTCACCCTCGCTAGCGTGTTGACGACCAAAACTGCCATACGTGAGACGGCAACGGCCGGCGGGCGTGGGTACGCCCGCCCTACAGAACGACAAGGGCCCGGCGCGCTGGCCAAGCCCCGCGCGCCCTACAGGTTCTCGTCCCCCTCCCCCAACGCGCGTTGCTTGGCTTTTGCGCGGGCGGCTTTCTTGAACGTTACGTCAACCCGGCCTTCGGGGAGTTGGAGTTTGCGGCCTTCGAGGAGTTCTTTGACGGTGAGGAGTTGCAGGCGCGGGTAGGTGCGCGCGCCCACCGGGGGCTGGTAGAAGCCGGCGTCGGCGGCCTCGGCCTTCATCGGCTGGGTTGGTTCTTCGAGGGAGATGAGGCAGCCGATCTCCGCGCCCTCTCGCTCGATCACTCCGCGCAGGTCGCGGACGTGGGCGGCGGCGAGGTGGCCGGCCTTGACCGAGAGGATCACCTGCTTGGTCTTCCCGCTCTCGTCGTCGTGAAAGAGAAGGCGGCCGTCAACGCCCTTGTCCGCGCCCTTCTTCTCGATCACCGGACGCGCGCCGACCAGGTCGAGCGCCCACCACTGGAACTGGTAGGGGTTCTCTGCCGCGAGCTGCCTGGCCTCGGAGTAGGCGGTCGGCTCGCCGATCACGTCGAACTCGGCCTTGCCGCCGAAGGCGGCCTCCAGCCGCCGGCGCATGAGGTTGATGGCAAGGCAGGTCACGTCAATGCCGATCCAGCGGCGGTTGAGCCGCTGGGCGACGGCGACGGTAGTGCCGCAGCCGCAGAACGGATCGAGCACCATGTCGTCCTCGTTGCTGCTGGCGCGGACGATGCGTTCGAGTAGGGCCTCGGGTTTCTGTGTCGGGTAGCCGAGGCGTTCGGCCGCTTGGGAGTTGATGGGGCGAATGTCGGTCCATACCGTCGTCGCAGGTACGCCCTGCCTGTCGTCGAGGTAGAGTTTCAGTCGAATGCGACCATCCGGCTTTGAGGGAAATAGAAGCCGCCCTTCGGCGTCGAGTTGCTGCATTCTCTCTAGTGAAACCGTCCATCCGTTGGGATGAGGCTTGTAGCCCTTGTAGTCGTACGTCAGGTTGGGACGTGGGTGGGGACTCCGAAGGTCCCGTGTCGCGTATCTCCTGCCGTCCGCATCCGTATATGTGTACTTGGCCGCAACGTGGGCTTCTGAGTGTGGGAGATACTGCACGTTGAAGACGTGTCTGCCGCCCTTGGAGTAGAAGAGGAGGGTATCGCTCACGTCGGCGTAGCCCCGCCGCACGTCGCTGTGCGCGCTCGTTCGCTTCCAGATGATCTCATTGACGTAGTTGAGCGGCCCGAACACCGCGTCCATTAGCATCTTGAGGTAATGGCTGGCGGTGGGGTCGCAGTGGAGGTAGATGGAGCCGGTGTCCTTGAGCACGCGGCGCAGTTCCACCAGGCGCGGGGCCATCATCGAGAGATAGGCGAGCATGTCGTTCGGGCCGAGGAAGGTATGGAAGGCGCGCAGCGCCTTCGACACGTTCTCCGGCCCGTGCTCGACCATGTCGTGATAGGCGCGAGATGATTCCTCGTCCCAGATCCAGGTGTCTTTGAAGGCCTTGATCTGCGCGCCGGAGCGGGCCCCATCGCGCTCCTTGAACAGCACGTTGTAGTCCTGGTTGCTGTTGAAGGGCGGGTCGAGGTAGACGAGGTCAACCGATTCCTTCTCGACATACCTGCGCAGGATGTCGAGGTTGTCGCCGTAGTAGAGCTTGTTGTCGGCCATGACCCCTCCTGAGGCGGGCAAGCCCTCCGCCCTCCCTCGTGCGGTAGTATAGCACGGATACCGCGCGGCGAAAGGGTTGTCCCGCCTGAGGGGAGCGCGGATCGGGCAGGAGACACGCTCCTGCCCAACAGGGACTGGCAGCGGACCCGCCCTGCATCAGGGCGCACTGCCGTGCGCCCCTACGCAAGGCCGTCCTCTGCGCTCTTTGCGACTCTGCGGTGAATGTCGTTCCTCCGCCGGCGTTCCCTTCGACCTCCCTCACGGCAGGCTGACCGAGACGGTTCTGGCGACCCCGGTTTCGCTGCCATCGGGGGCGGTGGCCTTGACCTCGATCACTTGCTCTCCCGCGCCAAGCTCGATGGTCGTCGAGAATTTGCCGTCTTTCGAGACAGCAACGGCCGAGCCACTTGCTGTGACTGTGCAATCCGGCTCTGTCCGGCCCGACACAGCGCAGGAGGTTGTTTCGAGCGTCATGCCATCGGCCGGGGAATCCACCTGAAGGAAAGGGCCGATCACTGAGGCGTGCTCCTGCCACTGCTCCTGCTCGGCCTCGCTCATCGGCTCCGGCCCCCCGCCAACCGCCTGCCCCACCACCACGCTGGCCCCATCCGAAACAGTCACCGCCTCGCCCTTCTCTGTCTCTACCGACACGGTTCCCTTCCAGACGCTCACCTCGCTCGTGCCATCGCCCCGCACCGTTACCCGGAAGATCGTGCCCCGCACCGCCGCCACCGCCGTCGGCGTCTCCACCTCGAACTTCGACTTGCCCGCTAGCGCTCGCCGCAGCCTCACCCAGATTGACCCCTCATCCACCCGCAATCGCGACTCCTCCACCCCGGTCGAGCGGTTGGTGACGGCGCGCTTGACCGTGAACTTCGTGTTCGGCCCGATCTTGATGCGCATTCCTCCCGCCCACCGCGCCCAGCGAAGCTCCACCGACCCGTCCGGACCCGTGCGGATCACGTCCCCCGCGTGGACGAGCTTACCCAACTCCAGCGGTACGGGCGCCCCCTGCCCATCGCGGATGAGCTTGGCCGACCCGGTGATCGAGTCCACCACCGCCACCCGCTGGACGATTGCCAGCGCATGGCTCATGAAGATGAGCACGACGACCAGCAGCATGAAGCCGAAGATGTACAGCGTCGCAGCTTTCCGCATGGCAGCGCCTCCCTACGCGCTTCGAAGTCGCGCTCAGCGCACCTATCATACCTTCTCGGCCGCCGGGGCGACCGCCGGAAGTGAGAAGTAGAAGGTCGAGCCCTTCCCCACCTCGCTCTCGACCCAGACACGGCCGCCGTGGGCTTCCGTCAGCGCCCGCGCCAGGAACAGGCCGAGCCCGGTTCCCCGGATGCCCTTGATCGCGTCCCGATCTATCCGCTGGTAGCGCTCGAACAAATCCCCGATCCGCTCGGGCGCGATGCCCACTCCTTGATCGCGCACGTATACCACCCGTTGCTCGCCTTCCTCGTACCCGCCGATCACAACATCGCCGCCTTTCGGAGAGTACTTGATCGCGTTGGAGACCAGGTTGGTGATGATCTGCTCGACCCGGTCGCGGTCGGCCGAGGCCGACAGCCCGCTGTCGGGGAACTCGAAGACGAACCGGTGCGAGGTGGTGGTGACGGACTGGAACCGCACCACGTGTTCGGCGAGCTGGCGCAGATCAACGAGCTGGTAGTTCATCCGCAGCGGCCGGCCGGCCTCCATCCGCGAGACATCGAGCAGGTCGTTTATCATAACCAGCAGCCGGTTGGACTCCTGCTCGATGATGCCGAGGAACTCCTGCCGCTCCTCGTCGTTGATCATCGTCTGCGAGCCGCTCAGCGTCTGGGCGAACCCCATGATCGAGGTCAGCGGCGTGCGGAGCTCGTGCGAAACGACGGAGACGAACTCCGTCTTCATCTCCGACAGCTCCTCCAGCAGCGTGATATCGCTGAGCACCGTGACTGCCCCCGTCCTTGTTCCATCGGGTTGCCGCAACAGCACCGTTCTCGGTGAAAGTGTGATTTTTCGCGGTTCCGTTAGCTGCATGCGAGGGATACCGGCGACCGCGGGCGCGTCTTCCAGCTGTCGCAGCAATTCCGGGAATGGCAGCACCTCCGCCACAGGCCGGCCCTGCAGCGTTTCCGGCTCCCCCAACGCCGCCGCCGCCGCCGGGTTCACAAACACAATGCGGCGGGTGGCGTCGGTGAGGATGACGCCGTCGGCCATGCTGGAGACGATGGCGGAGATGCGGTCTCGCTCTTCCTTCAGCTCCTGATAGGCGCCGAGGAGCTGGCGGTTGGCGATCTCGACTCTACCCTCGAGCTTCTCATAGAGGGCGAGGTTGTCGAGCGCGACGGCGGCCTCTGCTGCGAGGGCCTCGAGCATGGGGAGGTGGGCGCGCTCGAAGGGCCGCTGCGCGGGCGCTCGCACGGTTTCGATGACGCCGACGACCTTCCCGCGGTGGGCCATCGGCGCGTAAGCAACGGACCCAACGGGAAAGGAAACCGCGCGGGCAAGCTCGGAGGCGAGGGTGGAGCCCGGATCCAACTGGTCCACGAGTTGGGCGGCCGGGTTGCGCGCTATCCAACCGACCGTTCCCTCGCCGAGCGAGTAGGAGACGGGCTCGCGGTCGGT
>Ga0315285_10006223_pt1 | contig 12299 bp, 8 predicted proteins | sample YL17G09_36_MG_FD_203698 | JGI IMG/M metagenome (GOLD analysis project Ga0315285, IMG submission 203698) | Sediment microbial communities from Yellowstone Lake, YNP, Wyoming, USA - YL17G09_36 | ecosystem: Environmental > Aquatic > Freshwater > Lake > Sediment | place: USA: Wyoming | collected... | reverse complement strand
GTGGGGCAGGCTTTCCAGCCTGTCGAGGCTGTGGGGCAGGCTTTCCAGCCTGTCGAGGCTGTGGGGCAGGCTTTCCAGCCTGTCGAGGCTGTGGGGCAGGCTTTCCAGCCTGCCAATACCATCCGCCTCCTGGCGCTCGACATGGACGGTACACTGATGGGCGAGGACCTGGTCATCTCCCCCCGCGTGCGGCGCGCCATTGCCACGGCCCAGGCACGCGGCGTCGTCGTCACGCTGGCCACCGGCCGCATGCTCGACTTTGTGCTGCCTTTCGCCCGAGACTTGAAGATCACCGCGCCATTGATCTGCTACCAGGGGGGCGTGATCCAGGCCGCCGGCTCCGACGTCCCACTCTACCGGGCGACGATGGACCCCGCGCTCGTGCGCGAGGTGCTCGAGTTGGAGGCCCAGTACGGGTGGCACGCCATCCTCTACGCCGACGACGACGTCTTCCTGGCCGACCGGCGGCACCCTGACGAATTCTACCACTACATGTTGGGCGAACGGTTGGTGTGGGTGGACGACCTCGCCCACGTACTCGAACAGCACGAGCCAGTCAAACTGATCATCTTCGTCGAAACGGACGAGGCGGAGCGCGTCGAGGCGGAACTGCGGCAGCGGTTTGTGGGGCGCATGGAGGTGGCGCGCTCCCACGCGCTGATCGTCGAGGCCAACCCGCCGGGCGTCTCGAAAGTGGATGCGCTGCAGCGGCTGGCCGCGCACTTGAGGATTCCCCAGTCCCAGGTGATGGCGATTGGCGATCAGGCCAACGATGCCGACATGATCGCCTGGGCCGGCGTGGGCGTGGCGATGGGCAACGGCAGCCCGGCGACCATCGCCGTCGCCGACTGGGTCGCGCCACCATTGGAAGAAGACGGCGTGGCGGCGGCAATCGAACGTTTCATACTGAGGCAATAGCTCCCTCTCCCTGCCAGGGAGAGGGCTGGGGTGAGGGTAAGGCGCACATACGCCAAACATCCACCCTCCCCCTGCCCCTCCCTGCGAGGGAGGGGAGATGGCTCCCTCTCAAATCTGGCACAGGAGGCGACATGAAGATTTTCGTTCCCGGACGCATCTGCCTGTTTGGCGAACACTCCGATTGGGCCGGTGGCTACCGGCGCATCAACGCGGAAATCGAGAAGGGCTACACGCTGCTCACCGGCACCGACCAGGGCATCTACGCCGAGGTCGAGCCCCACCCGACCGCGCTGGTCTTGACCGTGACGACCCCCGGCGGCGAGAAACAAGGTCCCTACGAGATGCCCATGGAGTCCAGGGCGCTGCTGGAAGAGGCCCAGCGCGGAGGGTTCTGGAGTTACATCGCCGGCGTCGCCTACCAGATCCTGACCCACTATCACGTGCGCGGCCTGGCGATCCACAATTACAGGACCGATCTGCCGGTCAAGAAGGGGCTATCGTCGAGCGCGGCGATCTGCGTCCTGACGGCGCGCGCGTTCAACCGCATCTACGACCTGAAGATGACCACGCGCGGCGAGATGGAACTGGCCTACCAGGGCGAGATCACGACGCCCTCCCGGTGTGGCCGCATGGACCAGGGCTGTGCCTTCGGCAATCGCCCCATCCTGATGACCTACGACGGCGACCACCTGGATGTGGCCGAGTTGCGCGTCCCCCGCGACATGTATTTCGTGATCGTGGACCTGCAGGCGAAGAAGGACACGATGGAGATCCTGGCCCGCTTGAACCGCTGCTATCCCTTTGCCCAGGCCGAAGTCGAGCGCGGCGTGCAGGAACTCTTAGGGCCAATCAACAAGCGCATTGTACACCAGGCCATCGAGGCGCTCCAGGCAGGGGACGCCGAACGGGTGGGCACACTGATGGCCGAAGCGCAGGCGTTCTTCGACCGCTACGCGGCCCCAGCCTGCCCTGAAGAACTGAGCGCGCCTACCTTGCACGGCGTCCTGAACTATGAACCGCTCAAGCCGCACATCTGGGGCGGCAAGGGCGTCGGTTCGCAGGGCGACGGCACGGCGCAGTTCATCGCGCGCAGCGCGGCCGACCAGCAGGCGGTGATTGAGATCATCGAGCGCGACCTGCGGATGCCCTGCCTCACGCTGACGTTGCGCGCCGGGCAAAAGGTGCGCAAGGCCGTCATCCCGGCGGCCGGCTTTGGCACGCGGCTCTTCCCGGCCTCGAAGGCGACCAAGAAAGAACTGTTCCCCATCGTGGACCGCGACGGGGTCGCCAGGCCCGCCATCCTGTTGATCGTCGAGGAGGCGCTCAAGGCCGGTGTGGACGAGGTGATCATCATCGTGCAAAAACACGACCTGGAGGCCTTCCAGTCGTTCTTCAACGTGCAGGTGACGATCGAGAACTATAACAAACTGCCGCGTCCCTTTCAGGAGTACGCGCAGCGCATCCTGGAGATAGGGCGGCACGTCTCGTTTGCGATCCAGGAGGTCCAGGAAGGCTTCGGGCACGCCATCTATTGTGCACGGGAGATGGTCGGCAACGAGCCGTTCCTGCTGATGTTGGGCGATCACCTCTATCGCTCCGACGGCGAGAGGTCGTGTGCGCAGCAGTTGATCGAGGCCTACAACGCGCACGGGAGCAGCGTGCTGGGGTTGCGCCGTACACCTGAAACTCAGATTGCAAACTTTGGGACGGCGACAGGCGTATGGGTTGAAGAAAGCCGCCTGTTGAGCGTCACCGAATTCGCCGAGAAGCCCACCGTGGACTATGCCCACAGCAATTTGCGCGTGCCGGGCTTGCCGGAGGACGAGTACTTGACCGTCTTTGGACAGTACATCATCAAGCCGCAGATATTCGACTACCTGGAGGAGCACATCCAGAACAACGTGCGCGAGCGGGGCGAGTTTCAACTCACGTCGGCGCTGGACCGCCTGCGGCAGGAGGATGGCTTTCTGGGGCTGATCATGGACGGCCAGCGCTACGACATCGGCCTGCCGGAGTATTACCTGGAGACGCTGCGGACGTTCAGGGAAGCGTGAGCGTTTCCTGGCAGTATACAAAAGCACCCCACAGATATGGTGTGGGGTGCTTCCGTTTTCGGGGCAGAACCGCAGTTCCTCCCGTATGCTCTCAAGACTCGAGCGGGCTGGGGCAATGCCCGAACCTGAGCGCTGGCCCGGCGACAGGCGCGACCCAGCGCACGGCGTTGGTGAGGACGCGCAGCACTTCTGGCTGATAGAAGATCGGATACGTCTCGTGGCCGGGCCGGAAGTAAAAGACCTTCCCCTTGCCCCGCTGGTAGCAGCAGCCGCTGCGGAACACTTCGCCACCCTGGAACCAACTGATGAAGACGAGCGTATCGGGTGCCGGGATATCGAAACGTTCGCCATACATCTCGGCGTGGGGAATCTCGAAATATTCGCCCAGCCCCTCGGCAATCGGGTGCCCCGGTTCGACGACCCATAAACGCTCCTTCTCGCCGATCTCGCGCCACTTCAAGTCACAGGTCGTGCCCATCAACTTTTTGAAAATCTTGCACAAGTGGCCCGAGTGGAGGACGATCAATCCCATGCCGTCCAGTACCCGCTTGCACACCCGGTCGACAATCTCGTCCTTGACCTCGCCGTGCGCCATGTGTCCCCACCAGATCAGGACGTCGGTCTGGGCCAGCACCTCTTCGGTCAGCCCGTGCTCGGGCTCGTCGAGCGTCGCCGTGCGCACGGCCATACCCTCGGCGCGCAGGTGGCGGGCGATGGCCCCGTGTATGCCGTCCGGGTAGACGCTGGCGACCTCGGCGTGGCTCTTTTCGTGGCGATACTCGTTCCATACGGTCACACGTGGTGAATCTGTCATGGTTTTTGCTCCTTGTACGATTTGGAATCAGACCTGACAGGTTTCCGGAAACCTGTCAGGTCTTCATCAACTGACGCAGTTTCTCAACGGCATAAGTCATGCCGGTGACACCGCTGAAGCCACCGCTGCGACCCGCGATGGCCAGGTGGGGCTCCAGCGCCAGGAAGCCTCGATACCCGCTCTCACGTAACCTGGACAGTAATTCGCCCACCTGCCCATCGCCCTCCCCGGCGGCTCGCACGCTGCCGTCGGCCAGCAGCGCATCCTTGACGTGGACGTGGGCCACGTACGCGCCCAGCAGCGGCCAGCCGCGCTCAGTGGGCCGGGCCACGCCGACCTGCATGAAATTGGCCGGGTCCCACAGGAAGCGCAAGGCGGGGTCGTCAATCGTGCTGAGGATGGTGTGGCAGCGCTCCGGCGTGTCGCCCACGATTTCTTTCTCGTTCTCCAGCAGCAGCAGGAAGCCCTCGCGCCCGGCCAGGTCGGCCAGCCGGGCCAGCCGGGCCGTCGCCTCCGCGACGTACTCGTCGTAGTAGGTGTTCGTATGCGTGTCCGGCGGGTAGAAAGAGAAGATGCGCACCCGGCGGGTGCCCAGGGCCTCGGCAATCTGGAAAATACGTGTCAGATCAGAGATCTCCTGCTCAAGCGGAGCGACGATCGGTGACTTGCCCACCGGGCTGCCGATGCAACTGACGGCGATGCCATAGTCGGCGCACGTCTTGCGGACGCGGGTCACTTCGTCGTCGTCCAGGTAGAGCACGTTCTTGCCCCAGGCCCCGCGCAGTTCCAGGTAGCCGATCTGCAATTCGCGGAGCACCCGCAGTTGCGTCTCCAAGTCATCGGCGATCTCGTCGCCGAAAGCACTCAAAGTAAAGTGGGCTACGGACATGGGTTCTTAACTCCTCGTCTCTACGCTTGTTCAGCACAGTGATCGATTCGTAGTGGCGACTTTAGTCGCTTCTTCCGTTCAGCAACGACTGAAGTCGTCACTACGGGCCATCAACACCCGCATGATACACCCGGCGAAGCGAAGAACCTCTGTAGTGGCAACTTTAGTCGCTTCTTCCGTTCAGCAACGACTGAAGTCGTCACTACGGGCCATCAACACCCGCATGATACACCCGGCGAAGCGAAGAACCCCTGTAGTGGCGACTTTAGTCGCTTCTTCCGCTCAACAACGACTGAAGTCGTCACTACGGGCCATCAACACCCGCATGATACACCCGGCGAAGCGAAGAACCCCTGTAGTGGCGACTTTAGTCGCTTCTTCCGCTCAACAACGACTGAAGTCGTCACTACGGGCCATCAACACCCGCATGATACACCCGGCGAAGCGAAGAACCTCTGTAGTGGCGACTTTAGTCGCTTCTTCCGTTCAGCAACGACTGAAGTCGTCACTACGAGCCGTCAACACCTGTGTGATGCGCCCGGCGACGACTTGCTCCTCGCCGGGGGCCAGCGTGTGCGGGTTCAACACCAGCGCATCCTGCGTGTGGCCGACGGCAATCGGCGGGTCGCCGTCGTACAACCGTCGCAGGGCCTCCTCGACTGTCAGGTGCACCACGTGCGCGTCCCATTCGACGTAGGCCCGCGGGACCGTCACCGGCTGGACGCCTGGCGGCACGGGACACACCCGCCGGGCGCGCACGCCGGGCAGCCCGCCCAGCGCCTCGACCAGGTAGGCCACCTGGGCTTCCCAACGAGCATCCTCCGCCGCCCGGTCCTGCGCCAGATACCGCTCAAGCGCCACCACCAGCCCGGCGATCTCTTCCTTGCCGGCTTTCATGGGCCGGCCAATCGAGTAGTTGGGGTTGGCGTTGAGCGCGCACGCGCGGATCAAGTCTCGCCTTCCCAGGATGAGGCCGCTGCTCTGCGGCCCGGCGATGTCCTTGCCGCCGCTGAACACGACGAGATCGGCCCCCAGCGCGTTTAAGTGACGCAGGTTGCTCACGGGGGGCAACTCCGCCGCCGCATCTACGATCACGCAGACGCCACGACGATGCGCAATCTCGATGACTTCCTCCAGCGGCAAAGAGCCCCGGCCCGCGAACTCGACGAAATAAACGGCGGCCGCGGTCTGCTCATCTAGTGCCGCCTCGAGTTGCCAGGGGAACGTCTCTTTGATCCAGCCGAACTCGACCAACTCCACGCCGACCTGCCGCACGGCCTGATCGTAGCCGTTGCGATGGCTGCGCTGGACGGCGATCCGGTTGCGCATCCCGCGCGTGTCCGGCAACCGCTCGACGTACGCTGGATTGTCGCCCGCCACGCAGGCGGCGGTTGCCAGCACCAACCCGGCCGCCGCCCCCGCCGCGATGTAGGCGGCCTCTACACCGATCCGTTCCGCGACGTAGGCCCCGCTCTTGGACAGCAGTTCGTCCAGATCCACAAAGTGCCGGGTCGCCTCTGCCATCGCCGCGATGACTTCGGGCGCCATGCGGCTGCCCCCCAGGCGCGTCAGCGTGCCGTGTGCGTTGATCCGCTTGCGCACGCCCAGGCGGTCGTAGATGTCCTGTTCAGGGGTTTCAGCCATCGCTATCGTATTTCTCCTCTCCGGGCCTCCGCTGCTATACCGGGCTCAACTCCCGGCACTTTTCCAAAATTGCCACCTGCCGCCGCACGCTCTGGGGGGTGATGGCGAGTGGAGCGCCCTGGCGGAGCGTGGCGTAGAGGTCGCGGTAGAGTTGCCGCTCCCAGGCGCCAAAGTCCTCGGCCACTTGGCAACTTTCCTCGTGCCAGGGCAGTTCTTCGCTGTTGTACGACCGGTCAGGCGTGGGCCGGGTGTCCAGCACCAGCGGCGGCACTTTAGCCGGGTCAAAGTACTTCCAGCGGATGGTTCTGCGGTCACTGGCCAGGCTGCCCTGCGTCCCCATCACCAGCCAGTTGTCCTGCGGATAGGCGCAGGCGTGCGTCAATTCGACGTCAACCAGGGGGCCACTTTTAGGGCGCAGGATGAGTTTCACGTGGCTGTCAGCGTCGCCCGCGTAGAGCGGCGTGGCGACCGTGTGGCAGAAGACGTCGGGGTCGGGATCGTCAATGAGGAGCATGGCCCAATCCACCATGTGCGCGCCGTAGTTGTTGAGGATGCCACCGCCGTAGCATTTGAGCGTCTGCCAGTCCCAGCGCCGCCGGAACTGATGGACGGCGATGCGGATTTGGAGAATGCGGCCCAGCACGCCCGACCTGATGATCTCCATGACCTTCTGGACGTCGGCAGCGTAGCGATAGTTCTGGTTGACGGTCAGGATGCGACCGGTATCTTCCGCCACGGCGATCATCTCGTCCACCTCGGCCAAACTTTTGCCCATCGGCTTTTCGACGAGCACGTGCATCCCTCGCTGCAGCGCCGCAACCGTGTGGCTGGCGTGCAGTTGTGTCGGCGTCGCGACGACCATGAGTTCGATCTCGTCGTCGGCAACGAGGTCCGCGTAGTCGGCGTAGGCCCGGCAACCGAAGCGTTCTGTGGCCTCCTCCTGCCGCGTGACGTCGGGGTCGCACACGGCGACGAGCGTAAACTGGTCCGGCAGAGCGGCTATGGCGTCCGCGTGGATGTCCCAGCCGCTGCGGCCCAGGCCGGCGATGCCGGCTTTGATGGGAAGTGTGTTTGTGTTGGGTTGTGACATGGCTTGAATTCCTTTGGGAGTGAAACGTGAAACGTAATTCGTAATTCGTAATGCGTAATGCGTGAAACGTGAATTTGAGTGCTCTATGACCGCCAACTGGCATATTTCGGATGATCCTCGCCAATCGGCAGCGTGACGGCCTGGCCCATCTGGGCGGAAGCGTAGATGGCCGTGATCAGCTCCAGCGCGGCGCGGGCGTCGGCCAGCGTGACGGGCAGTTCCGTGCCCTGCCGCAGCGCCTGGTGAAAGCGGTAAAACTGGCCCCCAAACCCTTCGGGCAGCGGCACGAAGCGGGCCAGCGCCTCCTCGATCTGCTGCGCCAGTTCCGGCGAGTCGCCGATGAAGGTCCAGGGAGCGGCGGTGTTGTTGTACGGCCGGGTGTTGCTTTCGGCGGCCAGGTTGCGGAAGCAGAAACGATGGCGGCTAATTTCCGCCGCCGAGCCGGTCGTCACGGAAAGCGAGGCCAGCGAGCCATCGGCCATTTCAAGCGAGGCAGACACGCAATCCTCCGTCTCGATCGGGTTGACCAGCGTGGCAGCGCGGGCGAAGACGCTCCTGGCCGGCCCCAGGACGTAATACAGCACGTCGTGCGCGTGGATGGCCAGCGTGACGGACGCGCCGCCCAACTCCGTCGCCCATTTGCCCCGCCACGGCACGGCATAGTAGCCCGCCCGGCGCCTCCAGGCAGTCTCCACGGTGGCCAGGAAAGCACGCCCCGCCAGTCCGGCCTCGATCAGGAACTTAATTTTTGCACGCCGTGGCCGAAGCGGTACTGAAAGATCGGCATTGCCCGCTTGCCGGACTGCGCCTCGGCCTGGATCAGTTCGTCTATCTCTTTGAGCGAGCCGGCCACGGGCTTTTCGCACACGGCGTGTTTGCCCGCCGCCAGCACCTGTTGCACCTGCGAAGCGTGCAGGTAGGAGGGCGTACATACGTCGATCACGTCCAGGTCGTCCATGCGGCACAGGTCGGCCAGGTCGGTGGACACACGCGGGATGGCGCATGCTGCCGCCAGAGCGCGTGCCCTGGCCTCGTCCGCGTCACATACGGCCACGACTTCGAACTGCTCCGGCAGGCTCTGGTATGCGTGGACGTGGGCCTGGCCAATGCCGCACCCGACGACGCCTACTCTGAATTTGCCATCCATAACGCGGTCCCCTGCCGCAGTCAAATTTATCGGACACGGATGGACGCGGATGCCACGGATTGTCACAGATTATCCAAAAATATCCATGGGCATCCATCCTATCCGTGTGCATCCGTGTCCAAATGTTCCTTGATGAAGGCCAGGTTGTGGCGCAGCGCTTCGCGGCTGGGGCGCGCCGCGCTGAAATCCTCGACCGAAAGCCACCCGTCGTAACCAACTGCTCGCAGCGCAGCGAAGAATTGGGGAAAATCCACCACCCCGTCCTCCAATGGTGCCCAGGTGGCCGTCCACACGCCACCACGCTCGGGCCGGGCAAACGCGCCGTTTTTCACGTGCACGTGCGCCAGGTAAGGCCCCAGCAATTCGAGGCCGAGACGGTAATCCTCGAAGCCTTCGTAGACCATGTTGCCGGGGTCATAGATCACTCCGATGGCCTGGGGGTCGAAGTGCGAAACCAGCCGGTGGGACAGCGAGGCGCTGGGGCAAATCGTCCGGTGGTGGATCTCGACCAGTGCCCTGACACCGTATCGCAGCGCCAGTGCTTCGACCTGCGTCAGAAAGGCTTTGGCGGCGGCGAAGCGCTGGGCATAGGAAGCGCCGTCCAGCGACCCCACGCCCACCCGCATCTGCGGCGCACCGGCGATCTGGGCGAAGCGGAGGCCATCCTCGGTAGCGGCGAGATCGCCCACCGCGATGTACGTGCCCAGCGTGGGTATGGCAAGTCCCGCCGATTCCGCAAGAGAGCGAGCGCGGTGAGCCTCGGCCTCGGTGGGCGACAGCGTGCACTTGTTGTTGCCCCAGAAAGAAGGTGGCTCGTTGCGCCGTTCTGGGGGCACGCGCGTGACGCGCCACTCCACGCCGTCGTAACCTGCCGCTTTCAGTTCCTGCACAGTCTCCTCGGGGGTCAGATCCGGGAGCATGACGGTAAAGACGCTGAGTTCCATTGTAGACTCCTTCTAACCTCTAAACTCGCACTTCACTGGGGCGACGGATGCCGCCCTTGCGCTTGAGACCAAACCCATACAGATAAATGTCGGGAACGTGAATACGTCCTTCTGTCGTCAGACGCAAGATGCCAATTTGGAGCATGTCACGGATCAGCCGATTGGGATCCTGCGACACGGGGGGCCGCTCCACGCCACTCCAATCTACCTCTCGCAGCAGTTCCATAAGTCGCTCTCTGGTCATTGGCACCTGCTGCCCCTGCAATGGGAGCCGGACAGTCCCTAGCCACGGGTATTCTTCTTCCAGTTCCTGGATGCGTCTCTCGGACACTTGCTCTATCGCTGCGCCGAAAGACACGGGGGCAAGCAAAGTCCTCGATGCCCTGTGGTTCGCCACTTCATCTTCGGCAGCCAACGAGAAAAGGTTGATGATCGAACGGGGGACGATTTCGCCGTTGGCATCCTGAAGATGGTTGGGGATCCACTCGAAGGTGCGCCCCTTCTTAGGGCCACGCCCCATGAACTGGCCCATCAAGCGGTGTACAGCTCTGCGCAGTGCATCGTCAGTGGGCCAGGGTGATTCATAGATCCAACCCAGCCGCTGATCCTCACGGAATTGAAACAGGCCTGCCTCTTCCAGAAAGGTACGGCAGGCTTCATCCTGGTTGGCCCACAGTTTAAAGGCCAGTTGATAAAGTTGAGTGGGTGTCCAGCGCAGATCGAGTTTGTTACCTTCCAGTTTGGACGCGTCGGGGAAGTTCAGGAATTCGGCGGCAAACAGATCGCGCCGCAGAAAGATCTTGGGGCGGATGCGTTGCCAACGCCGCCACTGTCCTAACCAAAACTGCAAGAGGGCCTGGATCAGCGCGCGCTTTTGATCCCACTCTACGGCCATCACGTCCAGGTCATCGTAAGTGGCAAACAGGTAACGCTGTTGTCTACCTAACTCGTCGTCCAACCGATTGAGCGCGGCTTCGACATCTTCAAGCGATTTGACCAGCTCTGTGTGCCATCTCGAAATACTGCTCAGGTCGGCCAACGCATTGGTCAGGGAATCTGGCAAGGCACTGCGGAGCAAGGCACTTTCTTTCCCACCCTGCCTGAGGATCGTTCCTACCAGCAACCCACGCCAGAAATCAACCAAATCGGTACGGGACCTATCTTGGGCAAATCGTTGGAGAACAGTCTCCCCAGGAAATGGAACAGGGAGCGCCGGTGTCGGGCTGGTCGAGAACCCACGAAGCCAGATAGCGCCGGACGACCGCCCTTCGTATTCCAATGCTGCCGGCCCATCGGGCAAATTGATCACCCGGAACAGGTGCGACTTGCCAGCCCCACGCCCTCCGACGATCAGCAAGATGTCCGGTTCCAGTGCGTGTAGGTGTGCGCGGATGGGTAAGGTAAGGCGGAGAAGTTCTGCCGGTTCCAGCGCTTCCGCTTTCGCTCCTAACTCTCCAATGGCCGCCAACCCGTTCAGGATCTGGACACGCTGCGACTCTAGCATGGTCATAACGTCTCCCTCTGTACGTACGCCCCCATCAGTTGCGCCAGGCGTGCATACGGACCGTCTGGACGAGTGAGTAAGTCCACCACTTGTACCAGATTTCCCACGTTCAGCAATTCATCTTGATAAGGAATAGGCAGGCCATAGGGTGCCTCTGGGTCGGCAGTGTCCGGTATATCTTCAGTGGCGCGATAGTAATACTGCTGGAAAAGTCCCATGCTATGCTCGCGGAAGCGCGTATTTGCGTCGGGATCAAAACGTTCAGGCGTGACCATAGCGTGGACCAAGAATGCCTCACGTCGCTCTTCAGCCATGCCGAGAATCGGCAAGACGATTTCTAATCCTGCCCAACTTTGTGGTGTGTCCAACCCGAACAATACGTCCAGATGGCTCATACCATTCATCGAGAGGCCACCCAGATCGTGCAAGCCAGCACGAACGTCCAACAAAATGTACTCAGGCCTGTATTCCCGTCGAATGTGGTCCAGCAGTTCGGCCAGTGGGTTGACCTCCTCACTGACAAAACTCTCAAAGTCCAGACGGGCTATCTTCTCCAGAAATGCGTTATTCAGTCTCCCGGCGGTGAATACCCGGATAGGTTCTCCGTCTCCAATGAGTTGGGCCTGGTTTTGGACCGCTGCGTAGAGACCGAGGTTGGCAGGCCGCTGGCCCAGCAGTCCCATTTCCAGCAGGTAGTCTATAATCCCATCCTCCGGCGGCGTAATGCTCCCCAGGAGCAGCGTACCAACGCCGGGTGCTTCCAGGTCCAGGTCCAATACGACCACACGCCGGCGAGCCCTGGCCAGGAGCAGAGCGATAGCCGCCACAGCGGTGGTCCGACCGACACCGCCCTTGAAGGAATAAAACGAGATGATCGGCGGGTTGGCCGGGTCATCCAGCGTCCATGGGGGGCGTACCGTGTGTCCTATCCATGAGGACTTGGAAAAAATCCGCTCCACCCTGTACCACTGAAGTGCGCCCGCCAGACGAGTTGGTGCAGCATGCCAGGGTTGACGGCTGGACTGAACGACATCTTCCATGGCACGATAGACCGGATCAGAGCGTTCCCTGGTGTGCCAAATCTGCTTTCCCCAGTAGGGGCCCAATCCCTGGCTCAATTGCTGTGCCAATGCACTGCGAACGGAGTTCCAGTTACGGGGAGCACCTTCCTTGAAATCAAGTACCAGCCGTACGCGCCCCCTCAGGTCGCGTATGACTGTCACAGATGTCAGGGCGTGGGCAATTGGGGAAGCCTCCACAACACGGACGGTAATATTCAGCACTTCATCAAACAG
>Ga0315285_10006222_pt1 | contig 12301 bp, 8 predicted proteins | sample YL17G09_36_MG_FD_203698 | JGI IMG/M metagenome (GOLD analysis project Ga0315285, IMG submission 203698) | Sediment microbial communities from Yellowstone Lake, YNP, Wyoming, USA - YL17G09_36 | ecosystem: Environmental > Aquatic > Freshwater > Lake > Sediment | place: USA: Wyoming | collected... | reverse complement strand
AGGAAACACAGGGGCAGCAGCGGCACGATCACGGATGCCGCAAGTCCCATCATGAGTCTCCGGCCCACGGGAATCCATCGCATCCCGCGCACGACGTTGACGCTGTTGGTCAAATCGGCCAGCGACTGCAGATCCGCCGTGCCCAATTGGGATTCACCGGTCGCCTGTTCGTCCCGGATCCACTTGCGGTCAAACGCGTGGACATAGCGGGACGCCATGGCCATATATTCACTCAACCCGGTTACCCTGCAGACCCAGAGCTTGTGGGAAAACATGAAAAGCGGGCCGATAAACAGCACCGCAACCAGAAGCAGGACCATCGGAATCAGGCTGTACAGAGTCTCGAACGCCATCGTTTCCGAGAAGATGCCTTCCGCAAAAGACGCGGAAAAGACCGCCGAGATCGCGGCCGCCAAGGGAGTGAAATGTTCCTGCACGACCTCCAGATATCCCAGCCCTCCCGCGCTGTCGGGGTGAGTCGGGATAAGGTGGAGATCGAGTTTTTTCACGCGCCAGAGGAAGTACCACCAGAGGCTCAGATGCCAGAGCCAGCGAAGCATCAGAAATCGAAAGAGCGGCAGGCAGAACATCAGATACCAGCCATTGATTAAGGTCAACCTTCCCCCGGCCTGGGCAAGGATCGACGCCCAGTTCCCCGTCCTGCCCGGCAGATCGGCGACGGTCTCGATCAGGGGCCATGTGAACGCCAGGAGGAGAAAAAGAACCTCGGCCAGCCAGCTATCCTTCATCCGGCCGACACGGCGGATGTCCGACGCCAAGGCTGGCAACTCGGTCTCAGGCACCAGACCAGAACGCACGATGTTGCGGACGAACTCCGCCATCCGGGGAACCACCCACGTTTCGCATACGAAAAACAGCGGCACTGCCACCAGGAGGCGGACATGACCGCCGATTAGGGCAAGAGAAAACATCTTGAGGCCGAATCCCTGCAGGAGCGCCAGCAACATCAGAACACCCCATGCCAACAGGCCGAGTGCCACCCCAAGCCAAACGGTGTTCGTTCCTTCCCGGACCAGACCCAGTCGGCATCCCAGCCACTGCAATGGTCCGCCGAGCAACGAGAGTTCCGGAATTTTGTCGTCCTCTTTCATCATCCGCTTCACTAACTAGTGGCGAGAACCCATCCCTCACCACTGGTTATTTTCCGTTTATTACGTCTTCTTCTTTATTTCGACGTCACATACTTCACGTGCACCTGATCGATGGTGCCGTTGAACTTGAATTACGTTTTTTCCAATGTCGCTTTGGTCACTTTACCAGCTCGATCTCTCACGGCCGCTCAAAGTCCAGCCGAGCTGCAGCAGCCCGATCGCCGCAATCCAGCTGCCTGCCCTTCGTCATCACTCGACCTCCAGCGTCATCGCCTCCAACTCCACCTAGCGTCTCACTTCATCCCGAACACGGTCACGTTTGCCTTGCCCTTCAATAACCCCTTCGTGTCGTACCAGAAGTCGATCCTGCGGATGCTGCGCTTGCCGATGCCCTTGAGGTCGATCGCACGGCTCTCCCCTCCCTGGGGGATGTTCTGGCGCACGTCGATCTTGTCCGGCTGGCCGTTGTCGTACGTAATGACCATGTGCTGCATGTTCAAGGGAGCGTCAGTCACCTTGAACTTGACCTTGCGGAAGTTGTCGAACGGGCCCTTCACGATAATCCCGTCGTGGTCCGCCCCGCGATCGGCGTGCGTCGTCCCGATGAGCCGCCAGGTCCCGGAGCTGCCCGCGCGGGGGGCAACCGCCTTCTGCGCATGTGCTGGGGCAGTCCAGGCCAGTGCCAGCGCCGCCACGACGACCAGGCACAATGCCCACTGTTTCACTTGTGTATTCAGTTCTGTTTTCTTGGTGTTCATAGTTCAATCCTCCTTTTTCGGTTTTTCGGTTCGTAATCACCAGTGACCGGCAGCCCGGTTCGGACCGCCGGTCCGTTATTTCCTAGAACAATATGCCGAACAGCTTTTTCAGCAGTTCTTCCAGCGGCATCATAGTGAGTGCCAGCGGCACAATCGGCGCCAGTGTCGCAGCCACGAGCTGGAGGATGGCCCCCTTCGTAACTGGCGCAATGCGCATGGTCCGCACCACCTCGAGACTATTGCCCAGATCGGCGAGGGACTGGATGTCGCCGCTACCCACCAACGGCTCATCAGCAGGCGCGCCGCCGCGCAGCCATTTGGCATCGAACTCGCGCACATAACGCTGGGCCAGCGTGTCATATTCACGCTTGCCCGTCCGCTTCGCCTCGGCAAGCTGAGGCGTAAACACCAGGAGTGGGCCGATGACCACGCACAGCAGAAAGATGAGCATGACGGCGATCTCGACCTTGAACTCAGGCAGTGCGGCCCCGAGGTAGAAAATGCGGTTGGCGAACTGTCCGGAGAGCAGCGCGCCATGCGCTCCCACGAGTAGGGCGAAAGCGTAGGCCGTGCCGGAAACAAATCCCAGGCCGCCGGTGCGATCCGGATGCGTTGGAACCAAGCTCAAATGAATGCGTGACACCTGCCAGAGAAATCGCATCCAGACAAACAACCGAAAATACCAGCGGCACAGCAGGAACTGGAAGATCGGCAGGCTCACATAGCCATACCACATCCCTGCGAGTGAGAGCTTCGAGCCTCCGACGGACGGCGTCGCGTACCACGTGGCCGCGTCGAGTGCCGTGTAGTGGCGCCAGACGATCAGGATACCGACGACATACACGAAGGCAATCAGCAGTACCTCGGCGAATGCTGAGTTGCGCAACCGGAATGCCGACGCGACGGCGGCATCGAACCGCGCCTTGGCGCTCTCGGGAATCAAATGGCGGTCCAGGAATTGCTTCACCAGGAAACGCATGCGCCGGTGCACAACAAGTTCGGCACCGATCAACAGGGGCATCGCCAGCAGGAACTTGACGTGAACTTCCACGTCCAGCAGGAAGGGTACAGCCACACTCCCCCCCAGCACCTGTCTTTCCAGAGCCGAGAGCACAAAGAGCGGCAGCCAGGCAAACAGCGAGATGACGATGATGCGTTTGCGCAACAGCATCAGCTCACCGTCGGACAGATGGCCCCGACGCAAGAGCTGGAAGAGCGGCCCACCCAGGACGAGCGAGAAGTCCTGCGGCTCCCGGAGCAGACCGTCATTGGACACTGAGGTGCGGGATTTCATTTGCGATCCTTCCTCGTCGGGGCGATGAGGATCTGTCTGCGTGTGGTTTTCATTGTTCTCTCCTTTATGTGTTTGTCGGCAACTGGGTTGCTTTCTATTCCGTTTATACCCCATCAGCCCACTTTGATCGCCCGGACCTCTGCGGCGCGCTCATCGACTGGGATCGTGGGTAATTTGTCCTTGCCCCCGATCGGAAGGCTGCGGAGGTAATCCATGATCGCCTGCCATTCCTTGATCTCATGGGCAGCGGCTTTTCCCGCCCCCATGGCAACACTGCCCTTGTCCACGGTGCCCGGCGGCGACATTAGTTGGGCCGAGCTGCTACGAGGGTCATCGAGGGCCTCGACCCTCGATGTGAGGGGCTGGCCCAACTTGTTCTTGGGAACCAACGGCAGTTTGCCCTTGGTGTACTTGGGGATACCCACGAGGATCGTGCCGAGCATCAGGGGGCAGGTGAGGCTGTACAAGCGCTCGTCTTTCCCGCTGATGTCGATCGCGCGGTAGCCGCGGTCGAGGTCTCCCAGCTCGATGGCCGTCACCACGTCGAACATTGGGCGCGACTTGTCGTAGCGGAACCGCATGCCCGAGGCGCGGGGGAAATACTCGCCGGGGTGGGCCGGGTTGTCCACGAGAAAAAACTCGAGCAGATTCTTCAGCTCCAGACCTGTGAAGTAGCCGGTCACCAGCGCGCTGCCGGCCGTGGAATCCACCACACCGGCACCGAGGGGCGCCACGGCAAACACATCGTAGACCGTCAGCACGCCCGACTTCCCTCGCATCAGGCTGGCGCGCATCAGCCCGTTCGCAGTGAAGCCGATGTCCGCTTTCGTCGCGCTTCTGAAGGCGTCAGTGCAAAGGTTGGCGAGAAGCGTGCCGGCGGCGATGTCGGTGAACGTGTTGGGCAGATCCTGGGGCACGATCGCCAGCGGCTGATCGATGCTGTAGCCGCGCGACTCGAACACTGCCCCGGTAACCGATTCCTTGAGCTTGTCGATCTCGTCGCCAATGGCGCGGTCGCCGGCAATGCTGTCGTCGATCGGGTGGAGCTGGTAGGACTCGACCAACAGCCTGCCGCCGTCCAGCGTGACCACCAATTCGCCGAGGTTCTCGCTTTGCTTCCCGGTCTGGACCACGGGCGTGCGGTCGTTGACGATGATCGCCTCGTGCAGCGCGGTGTGGCTGTGGCCGCCGATGACGATGTCGATGCCCGGCACCGCCTTGGCCAGGCGCAGGTCGTCGCCGTCGGAGTAGCGCCTGTCCTTGCCTCTCTCCAGGCCGCCGTGGCTGAGCGCGATGACCACATCCACCTTCTCCGTCTCGCGCAAGACCTTCACCATCTCATTGGCAACCCCGATTCCGTCGGAGAACGAAACCGCACCGCCGCTGGTGTAGAAGATGGCCTCCTTGCCGAGCACCCCGAAGATGCCGAAGCGCATGCCTCCGCGCTCGATCACGAGGTGGCGGCGGATCACCCCGGCCTTGACCAGGCGCTGGAGGTCGGCCAGTGTTTCTCCTTGCCCGGTGTAATGGGTATTTGATGCGACGACCGCCGGAAACCGGCCGGTTTTGGCAGCCGCGTCGATGGACCTGACCAGGCCCTCAGGCCCGAGGTCGAATTCATGGTTGCCGAAAGTGGTGGCGTCGTAGCTCATCAGAGACATAAGCTGCAGCTCGCCACCGATCTCGCGGGTTGCGGCGCCGAACGGAGTCCCCATGCTGTAGTCGCCGGCGTCAAGCACCAACACGGGACCCTGGGCTGTGCGGGCCTCCTTCCGCTTCGCCATCAGGCCGGCCAGACGCGCGTAACCACCCCGGGTCGCGTCGTCGTTGAGCGTGAACGGGGTGTAGTCCGAGGCCGGACCCATGCCGATGAAGCTCGAATGCATGTCATTGGTGTGCAGGATGGTAAAAGTCTTCTTCATATTATTCTCCTCTAGGTTGCTGAGACGCGTCGAACACCACCTGATCATACCACCAGAGCCGTTCAAAGAAGGTTCGCGCCATGTCGAGCTGCGATTTTATTTGTGAAGGTGGCAATGCTTTTTCCACGATCTCCCCAATACTACGTTTCCCATCTATGTCATCAAATAAAAGCTTTTCTTTTGTATCTATCGGCATATAAAGATCCCTGTATGTATGCGTCTGGTTGATCAGAACGGCCGCGGCCCCGTGAGGCAACCGCTCTTGAACGCAGATCGTGTCCGACATTCGAATGGGCACATACCCAAGCCAGGCGTCACCGACAAAACTGACCGGTTGCTTGGCGACAGGGCTGTCGTCCCGGTAAAGAACAACGCTGTGGCTGACCATAGTGCCCCGAAAGAGTTCGACGGCAGCGTACTGCTCTTCAACGGAAAGCTCTGCCATCCGGGAGGCCTGCGGGATTTGTGCCATGACACCACAGCGAGGGCTGTAAGGCGCCTGCTTTATCCACCTACCGAATGTCAGTCCTCCGCTTTTGATAAAATCGAACAATTGCGGTACTGAATACGCCCGGTCCTGCGGATGCAAAAGCGCATCGGCAAGCGCGGCCTCCTGCCGAAAGTCCGGCGCCTCGCGCAGCAGGTTTTCAAGCGGATGTCCGGGCGGCAACGCCCTGAGCGCAGCGATGAGATCCTGAATCCCCTCATTGGTGGCGTGAATGCCGATCCGTCTGCAGAATTCCTGTAACATATAGATACCTGTCCGTCCGTAAGGCGCATACACCATCAGATGCATCGCTCCGTCCTGTTTGAGCACACTGCGGAGATCTCTGAGCCCCGCATCAGGGTCCGGAAGATGATGAAGCACCCCGGTGCAGACGATCTGATCGAAACTCGTCCCAAGCTCGTTTACACGCTCGACAGGAAGCTGGTGGACCTGGAGATTGCTCAAATTGTATTTTCGCTTTAAATCCTCGGTACAGCGAACACTCGTTGCGCTGAAGTCGATGCCAATAACCTGAGCCGCAGGCCAACGCATGGCATGCTTTGCGGCCTGAGATGTCCCGCAGCCGGCTATGAGGATAGAACGGTCTTCCCGATAAGGGCTGGCAGACCAAAACAGATGATAATCCGCGCGGCGCCGCTGCCGGTCCTGCCAGAGCCGTTGATATTTTTCAAGGCTATCGATCGGCCGGGGATAAGGATAACGGTCGTAGAAGTCCCGGACTTCCTCTGCCGCATCAGGCAATGATGAATGTTGTTCTTCCAGTTCTCTCATAGTAAATTAGCAAAAGTCTCCAATATATATGTTGCTACAGTTTCCCAGGCGGACACATTGTCCGCCTGGGTCACCTTACCGTGCTGTTTGCCTGATCGCCGCGAGGCCGGCTTCTGGCTCAGCAATGTCGTTTCACCATCATCCCACGTTTACGAGACCGAATCCGCAGGCTTCCCGGCTGCCAGACCCCTTCTTCGCCACAGCAAATAAACCATCGCAACGACAATAAATACGAGCACGCATGGAACCAGCACCGGCAGCGCTTTCTCAGGACTGAAGTTCGAGGCCGCGATCGTGATGGCCAAAACAGGGTGGCGGACCCCGCTTTCCACCGCCAGGGTGGTTCGCTCATGCGGGTCGCGCGGGCCGGACCAATGGCCGATGGCCAGCGCCACGGCGCTAACGGCCACTATGACCAGATAGGACCAGGGATCCATCTTCAGCAGCGCAGGAAAGAACTTCGCCAAAGCTATCAGCACCACCACGAGCAGCCCGATTGCGCCGGCCTTGTCCAACCTGGGGCCGTTCGTGTCGGCGAAGTTGGGGAAGAAGGAGCGGACCGCCATGCCAAGGGCGATTGGGATAAGAATCGTCCTCCCGAGAATCAGGGCCATCTTGAGCAGGTTGACATCTGCGTGGAAACCCAGTGGCATCGAGAGCAGGTACAGGCCGATCGGTACGGTGATGAAGGCAAGCGCCGCGAGGCTCAGGTGAAGGCTGGCCATAAACGCCGCGCTGCCTTTTCCCAGATTGGGAGTGGCCTTGAGCATCAATGGGGCTGGAGGACATGCCACCAGAATCGCCAGCCCGATGACGACTTCCCGCGAGGGCTCAAGCAAGAGAATAATCGCCAGCGCGGCCGCGGGGACCAGAACAAGCACCGCCACAAGCGACCGCAACATCAGCCAGGGACGCTCCTTGAAATAAATCATCACCTGACTCGGGGAGATTTTCAGCCCCTGGGCGAACACGACAAGCGCCACGGAGAGTGGTGCAACGATCTTGAGGGTGGTTATTATGAGCTCTTTCATTGTATGTTCCTTTTCTCGACCGACATTATAGTAGTGGAGGACCGAGCTGGGTAGAACGACGCAGCAGGTTTCCCCGGCGGACCCTTTGTCCGCCGGGCAAACCTGCTCGTTTAACTTGCCTAATCGCAACTCAATAGTACTTGCTGCTCGACGCTTCCTGCAACTTCCGCAGCACCGCGTCCAGATTGAACCCCAAAATGGAGCGCAGACTCTGGTCGAGGTTGCTGAAGTCGCAGCCGCGCGGGCTTACTTCACCCCAGCGGCATTACCGGATTCCAGCGCCTCCTTGTGGCGCTGGAGCTTCTCCATCACGTCACCAACGCTCCAACTTTCGGGCCGCTGTCTTGGCGGGAACTCCACCATGGTCTGAATGTACTGACCGACGAGTGCGCCAGCCGGCGCCAGTGCGAAGACGCGGTCCATACGCCACTTCCAGTAGAACATGCTTGAGATATCCGCTTCCTCGAAGGGATCGGTCCGGAGGTTGACGAGCTTCGGGCACCGCAGCGGCGTGAGTGGATCCTGCCACGCGTCGGCTCCTTCAGCGCGTTGCTCCGCGAAATGGACTTTCCAGTTGCCGTAGCGGATCGCCATCAGATCGCCCTCGTCGCCCCAGTAGAGGAAGCCCGGGCGCGGGTTCTCCTTCACCTCGCCCTTCCAGTACGGGAGCAGGTTGAATCCATCAATATAGACCTTGTAGGTCTTCTTGCCGGCGGTATAGCCCTTCTTGAGCTTGGCACTGATGTCCGGGTCCCCGGCGGCAGCCACCAGCGTGGGGAGCATGTCCTGATGCGAAAAGATGTCGTTGCTGACAGTGCCCGGTTTGATGACGCCCGGCCAGCGGATTGCGGTCGGCACGCGCCAGCCGCCTTCCCAGTTCGTGTCCTTCTCGCCGCGGAACGGCGTGGTTCCGCCGTCGGGCCAGCTTAGCGACTCGGCGCCGTTGTCGGTCGAGTACATCACGATGGTGTTGTCGGCGATCCCCAGCTCGTCGAGCTTGGCGAGGAGCTGCCCCACTTGACGGTCGTGCTCGACCATGCCATCGGGATAAACGCCCAGCCCCGTCTTGCCCTCCACGCCCTTCTTCAGATGCGTCCAGATGTGCATCTTGGTGGAGTTCCACCAGCAGAAGAAGGGCTTGTCGGCCTTGTGCTGGCGCTCGATGAAGTCGATCGCGCCCGCCGTGATCTCCTCATCCATGGTCTCCATGCGCTTCTTGGTCATCGGGCCGGTGTCTTCGATCTTCTGGGTGCCGTCCGGATTCGCCCAGCAGTGAAGCACGCCCCGCGGCCCGAACTTCTTCTTGAACTCGGGGTTCTTCGGGTAGTCCTCGTTCTCCGGTTCTTCTTCCGCGTTCAGGTGATAGAGATTCCCGAAGAACTCGTCGAAGCCGTGCACGGTCGGCAGGAACTCGTCGCGGTCGCCGAGGTGGTTCTTACCGAACTGGCCGCAGACGTAACCCTGCGGTTTGAGCATTTCGGCGATGGTCGGGTCCTCCGGCTGGAGGCCGAGTTTCGCTCCGGGGAGTCCGACCTTGGTCAGTCCCGTCCGGATCGGCGACTGCCCCGTGATGAAGGCGGCGCGTCCGGCGGTGCAGCTCTGCTGGCCATACCAGTCGGTGAACAGAGCGCCTTCTTTGGCGATGCGGTCGATGTTCGGCGTCTTGTAGCCCATGATGCCGTGGTTGTAGGCGCTGATGTTGAACCAGCCAATATCATCGCCCCAGATGATTAGAATGTTTGGTTTCTGTGTTTTAGCCATGATCTTTACCTCCTTTTGATTTTTGAATTAGTGGTTAGTACCCGGTTATCAGTTACTGATTACTGGTCACTGATCACCGTTCACTGGGTTTCGTCACTCGACACTCGTCACTCGTCCCTTTTACTTCCCGTGACACTTCTTAAACTTTAGTCCGCTCCCACAGAAACACGGCTCGTTTCGGCCCGGTTTCATTGGGACTCTTTCCCCTCCTTTCTCTTCCGTGCCCATGACTTTCATGACTTCCTCGGCCAGCCGGCCTCGCCGGATCAGGTCGGCCATAATCTTCATAGGACGATCAGCGTGTCTAAAAAATTCCTTGTAGCCTTCGCAGAGGTAGTTCAGGCCTGGTTCTCCGTCCGGCGTCTCGATGAAGCGGTTCTTGGGACATTCCCCATGACAGATAGAAAGAACTTCGCATTCCCGGCAGTATCGGGGAAGGGTATTCTTCTTATCCTGCCCGAACTTTCTCTGCTTCTCCGAGGCCACAAGCTCTATCATGGGTGTGGTGAGGATGTTCCCGAGGTAGTAGTCCGGCTCAACAAAGTGGTCACAGGAATAAAGGTCTCCGTTGTGCTCAAGCGCCATCCCGAGGCCGCACGTGGGTCCGAAGATGCAGACGGTCCCTGCCATGCTCAGCCAGCCTGCCAACGCTCCATCAAAGTTGAGGACGAATGTTTGGCCAACATCTCGCTTAACCCACTCGTCGAAGATCTCGATCAGAAATCGGCCCCACTGTCCGGGCCGGACAGATCGGTCCGTAACCCTGTTTCCTTCCTGGAAGCCGGTCTCCCCGTTCTCATTGATCCGTTCCACGATTGGGATAAACTGGATGTAATGCGCGTCGAGTTCGTCCCGGAAGAACCGATAGACGTCCAGAGGATGATCGGCGTCTTTCGAATTGACTGTGCATAAGATATTGAACTCCACCTTGTGTTTCTGGAGCAGCCGGGCGGCTCTCATGACCCGGTCAAAGGTTCCATGGCCTCCTTTATCTTTTCGGTAGAAGTCATGAAGTTCCTTCGGACCATCCATGCTCAGGCCGATAAGGAATTTATTCTCGTGGAAAAATTGGCACCACTCGTCGTTGAGGAGGATTCCATTAGTCTGGAATGTGTTCTCGATCCGGGTGCCGGGCTTTGCGTATTTTTTCTGAAGTTCCATGGAGCGCTGGAAGAAATCGAGACCCATCAGCGTCGGCTCGCCGCCCTGCCACGCGATGGTGATCGAGGGGACCTGATGGGCTTCAAAAAGCTGCTTAATATAAGCCTCATGAATCTCATCAGGCATCCGGAAATCGCTGCCCGGGTAAAGCTTCTCCTTCTTCAGGAAGAAGCAGTAGTCGCAATGAAGATTACAGGCCGAACCCGTTGGCTTGGCCATAATGTGAAAAGCGTGCGGCATGTCTTTGTTTATAGTTTTGCCCATACCTGGATTGGAATATGCTTTGCCAGTGGTATTGATGTCGCATTTTGCTTCATCTCTGGTCCGACATTCATGATTCTGTTCTGTCCCCATGTTCCAAGGTCCCCGCTAAAAGGCGTAACCAAAACTCAACCCATACACCAGCCCCCGATGGCCACCCTCCACGAAATCGATATTAAACTCTGGGGTTATCGACCATCGTCCTATTTCAACTTCGTAAGCAACACCCAATCGCATGAGAAAATCATTCTTACTTCCCTCGTGCTCCAGGCCGGGAGCCAGGAGGAAGCGAAAGCCTTTGTAGGGATGTGCGTACAGGGGCACACCGAAAGTCCAGACATGATTCTCTTTTCTTGCATGCTCTACAAAGCCGCCCACCCCGAAAAGGTTACTTATTCGATATTCGTAGGCCAGACCTGTAGCAAAATCATCGTTACTTCCCTCGTGCGTACCACCCAGAAAAAGCTCTATACGATGGCGATGCTTTACAGTCTCTGTTCCCTGTTCATCCTCCGCCTTCAAACCTCCAGGCACCAGGAATATCAATAGCCCGAAGGTCAAAACGACTGTAATGGAGATGAGCCTTTTCATCTTCTACTCCTTTTTGTCTGGATTCATAGAGAGGTCAATCGCCCCTTTACTTTCCTTTGGGTTAGTGGCTCGTTTAACATCCCTTATATTCGTGTAATCAGCACGTCCCAAATCACTCTGATTACTGGTTTCTCCCTCAATTCACCCGTCACCGTTTACTGATCACTCGTTTTTGTCCCCTGTATACTGATTACATCCCTCGACACTCTTTACTCGTCACTCACCACTTTCTTCCCCTCGCCACTTGTCACTCGCCACTTCTTTTCAAATATCTTTCCACTGCTTGCTCTACATTAAAGAACATTCGCTCATAACCCAGGGTGGTAAAGACCGAGGAGCGTTTGAGGACGTTGAGTGCTTTGGGGTTCAAGGCCGCCAGCCACAGTGTAATTCCGCCTTCCCGCAGCTTTTCTTCAAGGTCACCCAGGCGCTTCAGAGCCGTGTATTCAATGTTTGGGACGGCGCTGAAATCCACGAGCAGGACGCGGGGCTTCGCCCCTTGGATGAGCGCCCATAGCCTGTCCTTGATTCGCGGAGCACTGGCAAACGTCATCATTCCCTCAGTACGCACGATCAACAACCCCGGAAAAGTTACATCTCCAGGGTGTTCGGTGGATAGAGGACGGAAGAAGTTGGTCCCAGGCTTACGGCCAAGAGCATAGATCGGCGGGTGATTGGCGGCGTACATCACTGTCATCACCGAAATCGCAACCGCTACCAGTATGCCCTGCAACGTGCCAAGCACTACCACACCGGCAAAGGCGATCACGGCCCACCAGAACTCGGCATAGCGGACCTGCAGAATAGCGCGGAACTCTTTCGGGCTGAGCAGGCCTACCGTAGTGGCTACTACGACGGCAGCCAATGTGGCCTGCGGCATCAGGCTGAAGAGCGGGGAAAGGAAGAGAAGCGCGGCCAGCACAATACCTGCCGTGACGACTTCCGCCAACTGGGTGCGGGCCCCCGCTTTATCATTCACCGCTGTCTGAGAGGTCCCCCCACCTGCCGGTATAATCCGGAAAAAACCACCCGCTAAATTGGCAACGCCAAGAGCGATTAATTCCTGGTTTGAGTCCGGTAGGGAATCGCCGTGCCTGACAAAAGCCCGCCCGGCAGCGACCGACTCGATAT
>Ga0315285_10006219_pt1 | contig 12303 bp, 20 predicted proteins | sample YL17G09_36_MG_FD_203698 | JGI IMG/M metagenome (GOLD analysis project Ga0315285, IMG submission 203698) | Sediment microbial communities from Yellowstone Lake, YNP, Wyoming, USA - YL17G09_36 | ecosystem: Environmental > Aquatic > Freshwater > Lake > Sediment | place: USA: Wyoming | collected... | reverse complement strand
ATCCTCAATCTTGCGAGTCAGAGGGCACTTGATCTCGATGAGCATCCCATCCTCCGTGATGCCGTCAGCCGAGCCGCCGAGGAACGGGTACCGGGGGTGCTGGACGAGGCCAATTTCATGGGACTTTTTCCCGTAGCGAGCGTCGTACAGGTCACGGGCCACGGGCTCGAGGAGGGTGCCGTGGGCCGTAGCTGCATTCCCCGCCCAGGCCGTCTTGAGCACCTTTTTGCGCAAGAGGTCGTCGGGCCGCTCGTAACGGTTGTGACCGAGTGCGCTCGCCACGTCACTCGCCGTCAGCATGTTCTCCCGCAGCGCCAACCATTCGGGGCTTCTCTGGTCCGCGTACCGCCTTCCCAGAAGCTCCGCCACCTTCTCGTCCATTCCTTTTGAAGCGTGAATCAGTCTTAAGTAGAACGTGTGCTGCATTCTGTTCAGCCTGACGTTTGGTAGTGGCGTACCCACAACCTGATTCCATGCCGTTGACCAGGACCGTCACCATGAATGTGCCGTTCAGGTGCCCATCCACGCGGTACTCGGGCAGTGGAAGCTTCTCAGCCTGGCACCACCGCATGAGCTGGTCCTTGTAGTTGTCGTCAACAAAGTCAGTCTTCATCTTTTCAAATGAATCGAGGATGAAGCGCTTGGCGTGGACCATGCCGAGGTCGAGATAGATGGCCCCTACAAAAGCCTCGAAAACATCCTCGAGAATTTTAGGGTTGTTGTTCCATCCGTTGCGCTCACCCTTTTCATCCATGATAATCCACTTGTCAAACTCGAGCGTCTTGGCCATGACGGCGAGGGTCGTGCCTCGCACCATTTTCGTGCGCGCCTTGGTCAGGAAGCCCTCTTGCTCCTTCTCGTGCGCGTCAAATAGAAATTTAGTAACCACAAAACCCAAAACAGAATCACCCATAAATTCGAGCGTCTCGTACGACAACTTGAGGTCCTCGTAACGCTTGAGTGCGGATTTATGCGTGAATGCACGAATGTACAAATTTATGTCTTTGACCTTAGTTCCCACGAGTGTGTCGAGGACACCCCTGGGAGGACCTTTAGTCTCCATTGTTATATAGTATTACACTTTCATTTTTAAGCCGGTCAGCGAAGCTGAACGCTCTCCGAGCGTCCTCTGGTCCGATTCGCTGCGCGAATCGCCACTCACTTCTTCGCCACCTTGGGGCGCGCCGCCTTCTTCTCCTCGCCCTCAACCACCGGCTTCTTCTCAGCCGCGGGCTTCTTCTCGACAGCCGGCTTCTCCTGCTTGATGTAGTGCTGGTTCAGGTACTTCTGGATGTTCAGGAACGTGATCTGGGCGTCGGCCGGGGGGTTCAGCAGCGCCTTCAGCGGCTCGTCCAGCGTAATCAGCTGGCCCTGCTTCAGGCCCTTCTCCGTCACGTACGAGTTCACCGCCTTGGTCACCTGAGCGCGGGAGATGGTCGCACCCACCTCCAGACTCAGGAACTTCTGCAGAGCCTCGGTCACCACCTGAGGCTTATTGAAGCCGTTGTTCTGGGCACGCGCCGCCTTCTTCTCACCGGTCGGGTCCTCAATGTCGCCCAGGACCTTGCGGATCATCTTGCGCAGGGACTTGACATCCTTCTGCAGAGCCTGAATATCAGCGGAAACGGTGTCGATAGTAGCCATCTTCTACTCTTAGGGGCACGGACCTCTTTAAACCAGGAACAGAGCCATGAGAACCATGACTCCAACCAAAAACAGCATCCAGAAGTATCGCCTGTGATAGGCTGGTTCAGGGGTCAGACCCACCATCTGAAACGGCGATTCAAACTTGAGTGGAACGGCACGGTCACCCGCCTCCTCGGTCGAGATAGGGAGGTTTTGGCCGAAACCAGGCGGAAGAGCCACACCCCGAGTCAACTTGTATTCACCAATCATAGAAGGGGGAGGGCCCTCGCAGCCAGGCTGGCAGCATTCGGGCTTGCAGGGGTGGAGGATCCCATCCCCAGGGTCTATGTACCCGCAGAAGGTTTTGAAATTTGAACTTATGGGTCCAGGCAGGCAGGTGCAGCGCGCGTCGCACATCTACTAAGCGCGTTCAAAAAAAATTGTTTTAAAATTTTCAAATATCAAATGGAGTTTGGTGTCCCCCAGAAGCTTCCGGATGGCCGTCGTTTTCTGAAGATTACCGGCTGCGTCGTCCAGCTGAACAGCGCCCGCCTCCAGGAGGGTCTGTCGGCAACGAGCATCACGGTCGACGTGCCCGAGTCCCTTCATGATAAAATCTCGGCTATTGATGAGCAGGTTCTCACCAAGGCCAAGGAGTCCAAGCAGGAGTGGTTCGGCGCGGACCTCAAGGACGAGACCATCCAGGGGGCGTTCCAGTCCAGCCTGACGGACGGTACCCTCAGCGCGGCTCTCGCCAAGATCAAGGGTGAGGTGGTCGCCAAGGCGTTCGATTGCCAGAAGCAGGAGGTTGAGCTCTCCAGCGTGGCCGAGGGGGCGCAGTGCGACCTTCTGGTGGAACTCGCCGGTCTGTGGTTCCTGAAAAAGTCGTTCGGTGCCGTGTGGCGCATCGTTCAGGCCCGTGTCCGCTCGGCCCCCAAGGCGCCCGCCTTCCCGACGCAGTACATGTTTGAGGATGAGGTCGAGGAGGAGCCAGCGGCCGACGACCCGGCCGACTACATTGACTGAAAAAAATTGTCGTGTCATATAATAAATGCTGAGCCGCAAGAATATTGTGGCACTGATCCTGCTGGCGGTGCTCGCATTCGTCCTGTTTTGGCCGCGTCAGAGCTACTTCACTCAGGGTGGCGTCCAGGGCGACCAGCTGGCCCGCCCGGGCATGACCCTCAACGCCGCCCCCGTGGCGGCGGGCTCCAGCGGCGCGTATGACGTGTCCGCTGCTGGCCTGATTCCCCGTGAGGTGGTGGTGACGGAGGATTTCGGCAAGTTCGCCCCGGACCAGATTCTCCAGGGCCAGAACTACCTGGACCCGCGCTCGCAGATTGGCTACCCCGAGACGCTGGGCGGTGTGCTGCGCAACGCCAACCGCCAGTTCCGCTCGGAGCCGGTCAACCCCCGCGAGCCGGTGTCCATCTTCAACCTGAGCACCATCCCGCCCGACACCATGCGCCCGCGCTTCGAGATCAGCCCAGAGTACCAGTAAGCGCGTTAGTCAGTGTATAAATAAGTGCATTGCACTTATTAGAAATGGATTTCGCCAACGCCATGAACGAATGGATCGCCCTCAAGGCTCAGCTCGCCGCTGCGCGCCGGGATCTTTCGGTACTGAATAAGCGTGAAAAGGAACTTAAGCAGTTTGTCACCGTGCACATGGCCCAGAACGACATCGACACCGTCAAGGTTCGGGACAAGGTCAAGGTTAACCTTAAGAAGAAAAAGTCCAAGGGTGGCATCACCAAGGATGTCATCCGCAAGGGTCTCGGAAACTATTTTAATGACGATGGGGCCCTGGTCGACGCGGCCATGCAGTCGATCCTCGATGCCCAGCCCGTCAAGGAGGTGGCGTCCGTGTCAGTGTCAGGCCTAAAGAGTGCAGTCTAAGATATAATAAGATAACATGGGTCTCGGAGACGAGTACTCGCGCGACGCTCTGTTCAGACGTTCAGGACCGGAAGATTACGATTCCGACCCCGACCGTGAAGAGAGCCCGGAACCCCTCCATCCAGAGGATTGGGAAGCTTTGTATTGCGATGAAATTTATGCAGACGTGTACCGTATTCAGGGCTTTGCCTACGACAACCACGCCCTCGTGCTTAGGCGCTACGGAGTGGCGGAGTTTTGCGATCTGATTCACAACTCGGAGAAGTGGTGGCGTGACGTCAACCTCAAGCTGCCTATCATTGCCTTGTGGAGGGGTCTGAATATGGCAGAAGAGATTGATCCCCAGTCTTTCCAGAATTGGCTCGAACATTATATTCAGATCTATTAACTAAGGAATGCTTGATCTGGCGGCACCCAAGGTGGCCGTCCCCGCAACGGTTCTCATGGTCGTCATGGCCCTCCCACAGGCGCGTGTTTTCGCCCCGTTGCTCGTGCCCATCATCTCATGGGCCATTATCAAGTTTGGCCTCAAACTCAGCGTGACTAACGCCGACGTGGTGTCTATTTCCCTCTTGACGGCCCTACTCTCTTTGCCGTTGCCCGTGGATCGGAGCATCGAGATCGTGTCCAAGGGCCTCTTGTTCCTCTTTATCTTTTCGTATTTAAGAATTGCCGTTCCAGAGTACTATTAGGGGCTCATGGCCCCTCCCAAATACCTCGTCATAGGCCCGGGGGCTATGGCCTTTTATGCCATGCTCGGTCAGATGTCCCGTATGGACCTTACTCAGGTGCGCGCGGTCAGTGGATCGAGTGCAGGTGCGCTGGTCGCACTCCTATGGATAGTCACCGACTGCTCTATCCCCGACGTTCTCGACTTTGCACTTGGCGTCAAGATTGACAAACTTATGAAACCAAACATTAAAAATTTTTTAAATAATTTTGGACTCGTGCCCATGAACAAGATCCGGCACACCCTGTCCGATGCAATTTTTAAAAAATTTAAAACAAAAGAAATAACTTTTGGTGAGCTTTGGAGTAGGCGACCCATAGCCCTCCACGTGTCCGCCTTTTGCACGGAGCGCGGGGAGACGGTGTACTTTTCGCACGAAACGCACCCGGGCACGAGCGTTCTGGACGCCGTCTGTGGTTCCATCGCCGTGCCTATACTCTTCTCGACCGTCAAGATTGGCGAATGGCGGTATGTCGACGGCGGCTGCCAGGAGTCCGCGCCAGGACTGCCGTTCGTGTCCAAGGACCCCACGGAAGTTGTGGCGATTTGCTTCGGTCCCGCTCCGCTCAAGGGGCCGTCGGACTCCTTGGCCTCCTACGTGTCATCGATATTCTCGGGTTTTCTTCGACTGCGTCACGATTACAAATTTCCTACATTTATGATTGAAGCGGATGATATAGATATTTTCGACTTTTCAGCGGACGGGCTCAAAATCTTCGCCTACGGACAAAAATCTCGCAAGATATTAAATGACACACATTATCCGCTCGGGCTACACTGTCCGCCACACCTCCAAGACGATCCGCGTGAAGGCGGGGCCGTCCCACAAGGCGTACTCGTACCGCCGCAAGGCGGGCTTTACCCGCGTGAAACCGGTTCCGACCTACGACGTGGGGGCGATCGGCAAGGGGCCGAAGGTGATCGGTAAGTTGAAGAAGGGCATGCTGACCTCGTACGGGTACCACCCGGTCGAGGCCAAGACGAACCGCTACAAGGCTCTGAGCAAGGCGATCAGCAAGGGTAAGGAGGCGCCGCTGTCCGTGTTTCGCCGCCTGCAGGCGATCGGCACCCTGACCAAGCGCACCCTGCCGCGCGCGTCCCGCATCTACAAGTCGGACGCCAAGTGGATCCGTACCAAGTACGCGTCCAAGTTCAAGACTTCCATTTCAAAGTAAAAATATTTATAAATAATAAATGGCGATGATTCCACATGGAGCCCCAGGTGCGGGTGCCATCATGGCGGGGCAGGCGGCCCGTGGCTTCGGCGGTGCCATGTGGCACGCGCTCCGGGCGGGCGTCGTGGCGGCTCCTCAGCAGCCCGTGACTATCCAGATGCCCACCGGTGGCGTGAATGCGGCGAGCGCGGCGGCCATGACGGCGATTGCAGCCCAAGTGAGCGCCGAGGCGGCCGCGTTCATTCAGCGCGTGACCCCCTACGTCAAGGGTGGCTTCTACGGGTTCATGATTATCCTATGCCTCGTGATCGTGGAGAAGGTTTACAACGGCCCGGTCGGCGCGCTGCTGGGTTCGGCGGCGAAGGGTCTATTGGTCATCCTGCGCGCCGGCGCCCCCGTGGCCCGTGCAGGGACCGTCAAGTTTTTCAAGGGTGTGGAGCGCGTCCTCAAGGCGCTATACAGCCTGCCGGCCCACATCCGTTCCGCGATCCTCGAGCGCGTGGTGGCGATCCAGAACTACGCCCACCGCACGATTCACACGGTTCGTGAGGGCCTGGTGGTGGTCCACGGCTATGTGAAGCGGTCGCGCAATGCCGTCGTCGGCACCATGAGCCGGTCCCTGGCTCGCGTGCGGGCTGCGGGTGTGCGCGTCCGGACGGCCGTCGGCGGCTTCCGTGGTCGCCTCAAGGCCAAGGCCAAGGCAAAGAACAATGCGGCCGCCATGGCCCGCAACCAGAAGATACGGGCGAACCTCGCGGGTATCAACCAGCGCGTCACGGCGAACGAGGAGCGCCGCATCCAGTCCCTCATCAACAAGGTGAAGCGGTCTTCAGCCCCCCTGACGGCCCCGGAGAAGCGCGAGTACCTCAAGCTTACCCGCCGGGCGGAAAAGAAGGCGATGCGGAACGTGTCGTCCGCCAACAAAACCGCGGCGGCCGCGCTCGTGGGCATGGGTGCCCGGCGACGCAGTCACTGACGCCGTCTCGTTGGTTTTATCTCGTCGTATTTTGGTATATCCGGAAATGTGTATGAACAGGCTGCTATATTCCGGCATCTCTCTATAAAAGTAAGAGGATCATATTGACCTTTCATGAAATTGCAATGAGAGCAACAAGACACACAATTTTCCAGTGTATAATGTTTTGAACTATCGAGACGATCAATACCATTCACTGTTTTCGTGAGGTCCGTATAACGACAGTAGACGCAGGGGCTTGTGATCATTGCCAGAGCATGGCAATAGATTAAAACTTTAAGTTCAAAAATTATACGGTTTTTATAAATTGCCAACGCAGCTCTTGGCATATGCCCCTCCACATCTCGTCTTGTTTGTAGAGCTTTTCTTTTGATTTCAAAAGCGGGAAGCATGGCAGGTAGTCATCCTCCCCCAAAAGTTCACACAATTTGTAAAGTGTGTAAGAGTAAGACAAAAAGTTCTTTCGGTCCTTTGGCCGATGTTTCTCAAAGGGTTTTTGGATCTGATAGAACATGAGCCGCAGCTTTTCCTCAAGAGCCTGCGGCATCGTGGGAGGTTGAATCCCGTTGAGAATCGTCGTGATGTATGGAGCGTGTTCGTAATACTTCGACTTGTTGAGTTTCTTCAGTAGAGCCTTGACCTTTTCATGAGTAATTTCAGAAAGATCTTTAATTTTTTGTTTTTTAAATTCGGCACGGAGTTGGTCGATGACGTCGGGTGGGACGCTCGTGGACTCTTTGGCCTGAAACTGAGATACCCACTCGTTGAAGTGATTTTCACGCTTGTACGAGTAGACCACGTGCTTCTCCATCTCCTGCTCCTCCTTGAAGCCCACCTCGTCTCCCTGCACGTGCTCGGCCATACCACACTCGATGCACACGTCCTCGCTTAGGACCTCGTCAAATATGAGAGAGTACTTGGCCCCGCAATTTTGACACGCCGTGAAATACTTGAGCCCGTCTCGTGGCTTTACGGACTGGTGGACCCCCTCGACGTCCGCGAGGTATGAGTTGTAGATGTCCTGCCTCTGAATTCCTTTTTGAGAAGTAATCTTGATGTTCCCGACAGTCTTGGTCACCGACTCGGTCTTGGCCTCTTGGTGATACTCCCGTATAAAGGGGGCCGTACGTGCCATGTAGTCGTACATCTCCGTCTCCAGCGCCTGCTTCTCGGCGCCTGTCGCGATCCCCTGTATCGCATCACGGTACTCACGTACCTTTTCGTTAAATCTCGCCTCCATTTCTCAACGTACCTATTATGGAGTTGGTCTATTTCTTTTATCCTAAAAATTTTACGATAAAGGGAATATACAAACTTGAACATCTCGTGGCGACCGAAGTTGATGAGATGCCACCGGTCGGCACTCCTCGGATCGTCCTCTATGTTCTCGGGGGGAGGGTTCACACGTACCTCGGCGAGGATTGGCCACCGAAGCGCCACACCCTCCGGCCACCGTTGAGGCGCGCAGTCATCAAGACGACCGGCCGTGACGTGACTGCAGAGATGTTGAAAATAGACGGCCCACCCTGGCTCACAGGAGTAACGTGGACCCCCCTACGCCCACGCTTCGTGTGGTCGCTCAGTCCATTCCGTCTCGAGTTGAAAATTTTTAGAAAATTCTTTTTGGAAGAAGAAGGACCGGTGTCAGTCCATTTTTGGGGCCAAGTAGAACCGGACCTCTCCCAGGTTTGCGATGCCATACCTGAACACGACGGGCATCTGGTCGTCGCTTGAGTCCTGCATGATCTGCACAGAGGAGCACAGACCCGTCGCCTTTGTGAAAAGGTTGATGTACTTGAGGTTGTACATTGCTCCAGTGCGCTTCACAGCCTCTTCCGGAAACTCGAGGACCGTCTCCTGGTCCGCAAAGTCACCCCGGCACGAGAGCTCGAGCCGCGTGCCGTCACGGAAGATGGTCATGTCGCTGGCCAAGTTGCCCATGTCGCGAGCGACGCGCTGAAAGTCGAGGCTCGGCATCGTGGTGATGATGTCCATGCTAATGTCTGGAACCTCGAGGATGTCCTCGTTAATGTCGAGCAGTTTCAGGCGGAAACTGGTCGTGGACTTTTTGGCCGCGTTCTCGATGATGCACTCGAGTGAATCGGTCCCGCGGATGTTCATCGTGAGGGTATCCGCCGGGCCCACAGACTTGAGCAGCTTGTACGTGTTGGCCATGTTCAGACCGGCTGCAATCTCCGTGGTGCACTCGTACTCTTCAAAGTTCTCGGCGGCCAGCATCATGTGCACGAGCGTCACCCTCGCTGTATCAAGAGTCAGAATCTTGAGCCCACCGGGACCGAAGTATACATTCACATCGTTGATGATGTCCTTGAGCACCTCGAATATACCTTTAATAGCCGAGGCCTGAATGGTCTTCAGGTGCATTGACTTTTAGTTGTCGGCACTCTTTAGTTGATATGCATCCTGAACACTTCGCCCAATTTTATCCTTGAGTTCCGGAGTCAGCATAGGTTGCATAGAAACTCCGTACGAGTCCAGGTTAAACATTTCGGGACCCCCGTCGTCGCCATCGAGGCTGGCCGTCAGGATACCCGAAGGCCCCCAGTTCTCCACCTCGTGTGGAATCATAGACTCGAGCCAATTCTTAACCTCGGCGCCCACGTACACGTTACCATCAGTAGTGACCAGGGTGGGCACGCGCGTCACCTTGGTCGATGTGGGACGCCCCTGTGTCGTCACGTTGTGATAGCGGATCATAGGACCAAGAGTTGGATTTGTTTTTATAAAATTTAAAACTTCAAAACAATAGTTGCACTTGTCGCTGAAGACCAACAGGGCCATCCTACCATTTCCTCTGTTAATTTTTTTAACAGCAAGTACTAAATGAAGACTGACCTCATTATCTTGTTGGCGGTTGCGACGATCGTCGGCATCCTGTTCACAAACTCGACGACCCCTTCGCTCTACGCCGAGGCTGCCCCAGTGTCGCCGAACATCATTCAGGTGATCATCGAGGCTCTGCAGAAGGCGGAGCCGTGGCTGCAGCCCATAGAGACCATCTACATCACGCCCAAGACGGGCACGCAGGGTGGCGTGACGTACGACACCCGCCTCATGTTCCTTGACACCCGCGGCTTTTTCGGCATCCAGTACGATGTGACCGCCTCCGTGAGCCCGGCCGGCGCCGTGACCCTCCTGTCCAAGGTGGCGTCCAGCTCCCCGGATCGCAGCGGCCCCTTCCAGTCCTACACGCCAGACAAGTACCAGCCATTTGCCGACGTGCAGGCTGACCTGAACCAGCAGCTCGCGGACGTCATCAAGGCGTCGCGTGAACTTCCCCCCAAACAAGTCCAGTTCTAAATTAGTATGATAAGCGCATCTGAGATTGCGCAAAGGGAGCAGGCCCGGCGCAACCTGAGAAAGGAAACTTATAAAATAATTTTAGAACAATTTTCAAAAAAAATCAAAGCGGTGAGCGAGAGGGGTGAGCGCCTCGCCCACCTCAAGGTGCCACCGATGGTCATAGGGTACCCTCTATACCCTTTCCACGAGGCTATCGTGTACCTGCAGCGGCAACTCGTGAAATCGGGATACACCGTCCGTCAAGGGCTCGAACCCGGTGAATATGTGGTGTCGTGGGAAAAGGCCAGACCCGCCCCCAAGGCCCAAGCAGCGCCCGCGTCACTCGCGTCCGAGGATATGTTCTCAAGCCTCGCAAACTTGCAAAAGACTGCTCAGAAACTCAGGAAGAGTTAAAAGACTACACCGACTGATAATTAATGAATCACCGCATTTATCAGACCCTGTTGGAAAATTACCGCGTGCCGATCATCGTGGCTCACGGGCCGGCCGGAACCGGCAAGACGATGATGGCGTGCAAGGCGGCGGCCGCAAGCCAACGCCACGACCGTGTGATCATGACTCGCCCGGCCGTGTCGGTTGATGAACAGCATGGTTTCCTCCCGGGAAATCTCAACAAGAAAATGGAGCCATGGGTCGCGCCGATGACGGACTACCTCCACCTGCCCAAGCAGAAGAAGATTGAGGTGTGCCCCCTGGCCTATATGCGCGGCCGTACGTTCGACTATTCGTGGATCCTGGCCGATGAGATGCAAAACTCGACGCCCAATCAGATGCGAATGGTGATGACGCGGCTTGGGAAGAATTCGAAGCTCATCATTACGGGCGACACGGGTCAGCACGACCGTGGATTCGAGAAGAATGGCCTCTTGGACCTCGTGCAACGCTTGACTTACTCCCCGATCCCTGGAATCGAGGTGGTGACGTTTACAGAGGAGGACATCAAGCGTCACGCAATTATCAAGGATATCCTGCGGCTCTACGGGCCTTAAACATATCCTTCGACTTTACGGTAAATGAGTTGGACATATGGACGGATCCAGCTTTGCTGGGACCAGTCGAAAGCGCACCACGGCAAGTACTGCTCGATAGGTACAGGCGTCAAGGTTTACGTTGGTGGGAATCACAGGACCGATTATGTGAGTACGTTTCCATTTGGTCACGTCCCGAGCCCCCCGGGATCCGTGACGGCCCATGGGCACCCGTCATCTCACGGTGACGTGATTATTGGGAACGACGTGTGGATTGCCGACAGCGTCACAATCATGTCAGGGGTGAAGATTGGAGACGGCGCGGTCATCGCCAACAACAGCCACGTCGTTCGCGACGTACCGCCGTATGCGATCGTAGGAGGCAACCCCGCACGGCTCATCAAATTCCGGTTCACTCCAGAACAGATTGAAAAAATGCTTGAAATTAAATGGTGGGACTGGTCAGATGACCTCGTGGCCCGCGCAAGTCAGCATCTTACGGATGCCAACGTGGATGCGTTTATAGATTGGGCAAAAAACAATGCCCAATAGTAATGGAGGTGCTGAATGACGCAGAGCGCCGCTTTTCACGCAAGCTTGTTGACGCCATGCTCCCAGAACTGGTCGACACATTTTGGAACGTGTGGGAGGATACCAAGAAGGAGAACAAGGATCGTAAATTGGTTGAAAACTACCGCCAGAATCTACGCAAGATTAAGAGCGAGTGGTCCAATGTCAAGGTCAAGGAGCACGTGGCCAACATCATGAAGGAGTGCGCTCTTTTCCCCCGGCTCATAGCCGCCGTCTTTGTCATCCATGTCAAGATCCTCAGCTCCATCAGAATTGACAAAAATTCTAAAAAGATTTCTCTGAAGCTCCCTTCCAACGACGTGTTTGTGCACACGTGCTTCATCGAGTGCGCCCGGGACCTGTACGAGGACCCCTGGCCAATCACCGATGAAAAGCCCATCACGGAGCGCCGGAACGAGCTCAACGCGCGCTTCACCAAGTGCATCCGCGAGACGATCGAGAACCTCGTTCCGACCGAGGAGATTCTCAACACATACCTCACCTTGCCTGAAAATGAAAACGAGTTTGAGATGGAGCATGACGGGAATGAAATGGAGCAGGAGGCGGAGGAGCGCCCGGACGTGGGCGAGGCGCTCGACGCGGTGGACAACATCGAGCAGGAGCAGGCCATGGCCGCCCCCGTAGACGACGCGCCGCCCGCGGGTACGATTCAGGCGGGCGAGCTCCCCGATCCGGTCGAAACACCAGGTGGCACCAAGACGGTCGCCGTGACGCCGGTTCACAAGGAGTCCCTGTTTCCGGACGCGCCCGAGGTTGGCAAAAAAGGTCTCGATGATTAGTAGATGGATCACTACTTTAGACAGCCCTGGTCAGCAGCCCTCATCGCGGCGGCCGTAACCATGGTTTACATATACTCGCGCAACAAGATGAACGGCAAGACGAACGTGCCCAACTCGGAGTACGCCAAGCCCGCATTCCTCGTGGCCGCGCTCACGTGGCTCATCGTCAGCCAGGGATGTGGTCAGCGCGAGTCGGTCAGCCTCGAGCCTTTTTAGATAAAAAATAACACTTATT
>Ga0315285_10006216_pt1 | contig 12307 bp, 7 predicted proteins | sample YL17G09_36_MG_FD_203698 | JGI IMG/M metagenome (GOLD analysis project Ga0315285, IMG submission 203698) | Sediment microbial communities from Yellowstone Lake, YNP, Wyoming, USA - YL17G09_36 | ecosystem: Environmental > Aquatic > Freshwater > Lake > Sediment | place: USA: Wyoming | collected... | reverse complement strand
CTGCTGCCTTTGAGGCAGAGGCGGCTGTCTCCGCGCGCCCTCGAGGGCCGAAACGGCGATGCGGCCGCGGGCCAACTGCGGCTTGTGGGCGCGGAACTCGGCGAATGGGCCGCTAGCCCTCCGGCGCTTGAGGCGGGCTGGCGCGCACGTCTGGGCGCGCAGGCCGACGCCATCGCCGACCACAGGCTTTCGTTCTTCAACCTTAAGGATCGACACCTCGGCGAGCCGATTGACTGGAACCGCGACCACAAGCATGGGAAGGCCGCACCCATGCGGTTTGCGCCGTGGATCGACTACCGCGACTTCAACGTCACGGGCGACTGCAAGTTTGTCTGGGAACCGAATCGCCACCACCAACTGGTGGTCCTCGGACGCGCCTACCGGGCTACCGGCGACGTCCGGTGTGCGTCGGCGGTGAAGGAGCAACTGGACTCGTGGCTCGAACAGTGCCCCTACGGCATCGGGATGAACTGGCGAAGCCCGCTTGAATTGGGCGTGCGGCTCATCAACTGGGTCTGGGCGCTCGACCTGGTGCGCGATTCGGGCGTCCTCGACGACGCGCTGCGGGTGCGGCTGCTGAATTCCGTGTACCTTCACCTGTGGGAGATGTCGAGGAAGTACTCGCGGGGGTCCTCCGTCAATAATCACCTGGTGGGCGAGGCGGCGGGCGTGTTCATCGGCTCAACCTACTTTCATAACTTGAAGCATGCGGCGCGGTGGCGGGGCCGCAGCCGCGAGGTCCTGGCCGAGGAGATCCTGCGCCAGACGTACCCCGACGGGTGCACGCGGGAGCAGGCCCTCGGCTATCACCTGTTCGTCCTCCAGTTCTTTCTGCTGGCGGGCCTGGTGGGCCGGTGGTCCGGTGAGGATTTCCCGCCGGCGTACTGGGAGCGGCTGGAGCGGATGTTCGCGTTCGTCGGCGCCCTGAGCGAAGGCGGCCGGACGCTGCCGATGTTCGGCGACTGCGACGACGGCTACGTGCTGGACCTCGGTGGCGAACGGGGCGACCCGCGCCCATGGCTCGCGGTCGGGGCCGTCCTCTACGGCCGCGCCGACCTCAAGGCGTGGGCTGGAGGCTGGTCCGAACCGGCCCTGTGGCTGTTGGGCCGCGAGGGCCGCGAGCGGTTCGAGGCGATCCCGCAGCCGCAGAAGTCCCCACTCGCATCGCGCGCGATGTCCGGCGCGGGCTATCACCTGCTCCAGTCCGGCCACCCTGACGGCCTGGACCGTATCAGCGTCGTGTTTGATTGCGGCGAACTGGGGATGGGGCCTCTGGCGGCCCACGGCCACGCGGACGCCCTGGCCTTCACCCTCCGCGCGTTCGGCGAGGACGTCCTGGTCGACCCGGGGACATATGACTACTTCACGTATCCGCGGTGGCGGGAGTACTTCCGCAGCACTCGCGCCCACAACACGGTCGTGATCGACGGGCAGGACCAATCCGAGATGCTGGGCCCGTTTATGTGGGGCGCGAAGGCCCGCGCCAAGTGCGTTCTGTGGGAGCCGATCGCCGCTGGCGGCAAGGCCATCGGTGAACACGGCGGCTACACTCGCCTTGCTGACCCGGTTGTCCACAGTCGGACACTAGAACTGGACGGCCCGAAACGGGAACTCACCGTCCACGATGATATCCTGACCCGCGGCAAGCATGACGTCGAGGTCTACTTCCACCTGGCCGAGAACTGTCGCGTGACTCAGGCGGCACCGAACCGCTACGAGATCGATGTCGGGCCGGGAGGCGTCACGATCGAATTGGATCCGCGCCTGTCCGTCCGGACGTTGTGCGGAAGCGAGGATCCTATCGGCGGCTGGGTCAGCCGCGGTTATCATCGCAAGACGCCGAGCACAACGCTCGTCGGCCAGTGTGCCGTAGTCGGCAACACGTCGCTGGTGACCCGGATCAGGATGGGCCGGACCCGACGAACACCGCAAGCCGCCGTCCCTGGAGTGCTGGAACCATGAGGCTGAGCGCAGACCAACGTCCGATCCTTCTGGCGGCCGCCACGGCCGTGGCGCTGCTGCTTATGAGCGGCGGGGCCTACAGGCTCTTGGCGGGATACCTGGATCGCCCGACCGACAGTGTGCCCATGCCCCGTGGCACTTTGGCCAAGGCGCTTCCTTTACGTATTGGCGAATGGCAGGGCAAGGAGAAACCTGTCGAGGAAGCCGTGGTCGAAGGGGCCGACTGCGACGACTACATCAGCCGGGCGTACGCGCGTGGCGCCGAAGCGGTGCAACTGTGGATCGCGTACGGTGTCCGAGCGAGAGACCTCATGCCCCATCGCCCGGAGGTGTGTTACCCGGGGAACGGCTACACGCTTGAGGATTCCCGTTCGCTCGAGCTGCCGCTCGGCGGCGGACGGAATCTTGAGTGCCGGACCTACCAGTTCTCCCGCGGCGGGTTTGGCGCCGGTCCGATGACCGTGCTGAACTACTACCTCGTGGACGGGCAGTATAGCCCGGATGTCTCTCTGCTGAGGTCCAGAGCATTGCGCGGCTCCGGCGGCATCCGGTACATGGCCCAGGTGCAGGTTGTGGCTACTGGGGGCGGGGGGTCGGCCTTGGGGGCGGCCGCCCAGGCCGTGCGCGCCTTTGCGGTCGACTCGGCCGAGGCCATCCGCGGCGTGATGCCCGATGCCGTCAATACCCAACCGCCGGTTGCGACGGGCCGCGACCGTACCGGCAGAGAAGCAGTAGCGCAGTAGGGGTGATTATGTCGAAACCTCGATATCCAAGCGACGTGAAGACGCTGCACGGGATTGCCGCGAGCCCGTCTTCCTTCTGGCTGGCGGTTGGTCTCGTCGCGTTCGCCACCTTCGTGTGGGCGTACTGGAGAACGATCTACGCGCTCGCCAGGGATCTGAACGCCGACGAGAACTACTCGGTCGGCCTGCTCGTCCCCTTCGTGGCCCTTTACCTGGCCTGGCGCGAGCGGGACGTCCTTCGCCAGTGCGTGTGGCGTCCCGCCTGGTGGGGAGGCATCGGCCTCATCCTCGCGGCCCAGGCCGCGCGCTTGTATGGAATCCTGTTTCTCTTTGAGTCCGCCGAACGGTATGCCTTGGTCCTGACCGTTGTCGGAGTGGTCCTTCTCATCGCGGGCTGGCAGGTCTTCCGCCGGCTCCTGTGGGTGCTGCTCTTTCTGTTCCTGGTCGTGCCGCTGCCGGGCCGCGTCCACAACATGATCAGCGGACCTCTTCAGACCCAGGCCACAACAGGGGCGGTGTTTCTGCTTGAGGTTTTCGGTGCGTCGGTGCACCGCACGGGGAACGTCCTCAGCGTCAACGGCGCGGAGGTCGCCGTGGCCGAGGCCTGTAGCGGCCTCAGGATGCTGACGGCCTTTGTCGTCGTCGCCGCCACGCTGGCGTACCTCGTGAAACGGCCTCGTTGGCAGAAGGCGGTCCTTGTGATCTCGAGCGTTCCTATCGCGATCATCTGCAACCTCGCTCGCCTCTGCATCACAGCCCAGTTGTTCGCGATGGGTTTCGGCAAGTTGGCGGAGACCTTCTTCCACGACTTTGCGGGGCTCGCGATGATGCCGCTGGCCGTTTTGATCCTGGCCGGAGAACTCGCGCTGATGAAGAGGCTGGTCGTTCCCGACTCCCCGGCAGCGCCGCCCGCCGCCCTGCGAAAGCCACCTGGCCGTGCGGCCGTGGGCGAAAAAGTGTAACGGGCGATGGAAACCTGTCGCCAGAGTTTGCGCAACTTCTTATCTGGCAAGGAGTTAAGATCTATCGTTCGGAGCGGCGGAACTCTCAGGAATTTCTGCGAATCCTGCTTGACAACGCTCAATCCTGGGGTATGCTTGTCCTACGCGATAATAACCACCCTGCGCCATTGGGGGGAAGAGACGTGCGGAGGCTGTCGGCGGTAATCGGAGTCGTGGCGATTCTTCTGGGCGCTGTGTCCGCAGCCAAGGCGGACATCGGCGCCTTTTCCATTTCTGATCAGCCCGCTCCGCAACCTGCTGTTGTGCCGGCCCCCGCGGCGCCGCAAGCCGACACGGGATCGGTCAATCTCGGCTTCGGCGGCATTCCAGGGTCAGGCGTTCCCCTCGGCCTTGCGCAGATAGCCCCAGCGGAACCCGCAGACCAGTTGCCTCCCGAGCCGGCCAGCCTTTCCCTGGTTCTCGCCGGCTTGGGCAGCCTTGGCGCCTGGCAGCTCGGCCGCGCGGCACGAACGCTCCACTTCGGCCAGGTTCCCGAGTGGTTCCACACGGGCGGCCCGGTCCAGATCGGCCACACCTACGCCGCCAATCCGGACTGTAGCGCCGTCTTCGAGATCTGTGCGTTCGATCAGCCTGTAGGCAAGCATCCCGTCTTGCATCGCACGCGGTGTGAACCACCGCTCATACTCCAGCCTCAGTGCATCCTCACTTCAGAGGCCCCTCGGGGGCCGCCTTTCCTTTCCCGCTGAGCGGTCCGGCGATACTGTCACCAAGCGGTGGCTACCGGAAAGCGCTCTGGTTTCACCGACACTGCAATCGCACTGTCGCGTGACATGAGTTTGGGAAAGGAAGCCTAACCATGAAACATTTAGTGATTGCATCAGCTTTGCTGCTCGGGTTGAGTTGCTCCGCTGCGTGGGCAGACCTATCGCCCGTTGGGGATCCGCAGGACGTGGGGTCATGGGGCCAGAGGTTCGAGGAAAGCGGTGTCGGGAACTTCGACCTCATGGCCATAAGAATGACATCCCCCGCCCCGGACGAGTTTGAGCAGCCGGCTTTCAGGAACTTCACCGATGGCACTTGGCATACGCTTCTCAACGGCACGACTCTGGCTTCGGCTACAGGCAGTTCACTCGACTGGCTGCGGTTTGACATTGTCTTTGCTCCGGCGCAGAGTGAACCGCTCGCGTTCGACTTCATGGCGTACAGAGGCGATACCAAGCTCGAATATGCTCATGCCGTCTGGAATGGTGGCGGGTGGACAATCACGGCCGGTGCTCCTAGCTCGGCACCGGACCGCGCAACCGTCGTTCCCGTGCCTGCGGCGTTGCTGCTCGGGGCGATCGGCCTAGGGTTGGCCGGCTGGATCAAGCGGCGTGTTGGTTAACTAGAAAACGCTCAGCCGCCCTCCGCCGGTCTGGGCAAACGGCGAGGCTGAGCATGAAAGGGAAGCACCATGAAGAAGCTAATCCTGACGTTTGCAGCGTTGATCCTGATCGCCGCGCCCGCCTTGGCGGACATGCGGGTCAGCATAACGCACAACTTCGCCGGGCGATTCGGCGACACGAGCGGCGGGGAGTTCCTGATCACGGTTCTGGAAGACCCCATTGGCATTTACGCCAAGGACGCGCAGTTCAGGACGTTCTGTGTTGAGACAGACGAGTATGTCTCCAACACCAACTACTATGCGACCATCAACGCCTACGCCGACAAAGGCGGCAGCGGCGGCCCGGAACCTGACTGGCTCGACCCCAAGAGCGCATACCTATATTCCGCGTGGCTCGATGGCACCATCACCAACAATACCGTCAATGCGAACAAGGTGCAGAATACCATCTGGGCGATCGAGAACGAGGTTGGTTACACCGCAGACGTGGCCCTTCTCGCCCAGGCAACCACCGAGGTCACTTCTGGCTCCTGGTTCAGCAAGTGGGGGGCCGACAGCATCGGCGACATCCGTGTCCTGAACCTGTGGACGAACGCGGACCACACAGGGAATGCTCAGGACGAACTCGTCAGGGTCCCCGTCCCGGCGGCGATCGGTCTTGGTGTTCTGGGACTGGCGCTGGTCGGCTGGCTGAAGCGGCGTGTTGGCTAAGTTGGAGGGGAAGTGCCTAAGCTCCCTCCGCCCTTTGAAGCAGAGGGCGGGGCGAGCCCAATGAAGGGATACTCAAAATGAGAACCATGCTAACGCTTGCAGCGTTGATCCTGATCGCCGCACCGGCCTTGGCGGATATGGAGACGGACCTGGGCTTGGCCATCGATGTCACAGGCGACGCCGTCCCCGCCAACAGCTACGCAAAGAACATCATGATCACGACTGCGACGCCTTTTGACCTGATTGCGGTGATGCCCGCCGGTGGCAGCAGCGTGCTCCTGTCCGGCCCCTATCTCAGCAACTTCAGCCGGACAGGTTGGACGCTGCTAGATGTACCTGAGCCTGATGAGATGCTTGCTGCTGCCCAAGGCAGCACTCCGACCCAGAGCCTGCGCCTCAACATCGAGTTGCTCCCTGACAGTGACCCCACTACTTCTCCCCATGCGGGCGACGCCTTCCTGGTCGCCGTGTGGGCCGCACCGATGGACCCGGTCGGTGAGTGGGAGTATCAGTATGATTGCAGAAGAATTGGCTTTTCCGTCGTCAGCGGGTGGACGGTAGAGAACCTCGGCACGCCCGGCGACTGGAACATCAGTCGCGCCGAGATCACTCATGTGCCCGCCCCGGCGGCGATCGGGCTGGGGATGCTGGGGCTGGGGCTCATCGGTTGGTACATGAGAAGGTTTGCCTAAGACAGGGCTGTTTGGTTCTGTAAACGGATGACGGTCGGGGGCCTCCGCCTCGTCCCCCCGGGGCGGAGGCATCCCTAAGAAACTATCTCAGAACTGTGGCACGCCCGCCCCCGGGCGTGCAGGTTGGCCACAGAACACAGCCGAGGGCGGCTGTGCCACACGCAAAGGCCGTTCTGAGATAGTTTCTAAGGCATAAGCGGGTGCCAGTGCAACGGAGGAACGGCAGGCATTGCGGTTTGTGGGGAGTTCCGGCCCGTGCCCTGAAGGGCGAGGGTCTGGAAGGGAAAGGCGCTCAAGAGGGGTATTGTGCAATGAAATCACCGCAAGCGGTTCTTGCGGCGACAGGGCTGCTCCTCTTGCTGGCGGCAGCAGCCAACGCCGACCTCACCCAGGTAGACAACCCCTGGCCCACCCAACCCGGCGGCAGCGGCGAGTGGAACCTCTATGACACCGGGTCCGGCAATAAGGGCATCATGGAGTACCTTTACGGCCCGGGCCACTTTACCCGTGTTGATGACGCTGCTGATCAGCTCTGGCAGGACGGGCACGGCACCACCACCGCTCAAGCGAAATTCGCCGGGTACGATCAGAACCTTTACTGGGATGATGGTAGGACCTTGCACTTCCTGTTCTCCCAGGAAGCAACGGTGAACCCCCTGTGGGACGGTGGTCCGTCAGTGTCGTTCGACATCGGAAAGGGTGTGACAGTCCGATGGGTCGACGACACTACGGCGAGCGGGGGGGTTTGGGTGAGTTCCGACCCCTCGAAGACGCTCTATCAGGGGCAACCTCTTATTAATGAAGATCACATGGTCACGTTCCTTGTTACAGGACGCAATGTCTACGACTCCGCGGATCCGTATGAGCCCCTGTATTGGGAGGAGTTCACGGACGGTCGTCCGCACTATGTGATCGCATTCGAGGATCTGCCCTTCTTCGACCCTCAGTGCCGGAACCCATGGAGCGACAAGGACTACCAGGACCTGGTGGTCGAGGTGACCACAGTCCATCCCATTCCCGCCCCGGCGGCGATCGGGCTGGGGATGCTGGGACTGGGGCTCATCGGCTGGTACATGAGAAGGTTTGCTTAAGACAGGGCTTGTTCGGTTCTGTAAACGGATGACGGTCAGGTCCTCCGCCTCGTCCCTTCGGGGCGGAGGGATCCCTAAGGCATAAACGGGTTTCAGCGCGGCAGCAGAGGCCAGGACTTGTCGCCTGTGAGCGGTTCTGCTTCGCGTGTCGCGGCGGTTGCGTTCGGCCGCGATCGGCTTTGGCCTGCTGGGCAAGCGGGGGTGGTCGTACGCTTGACGACCGCGCAGCACCACATGGAATCCTGATGCACAGTGACTCCAACTCCGTTGGGGGTCTGCCCCTGACGGAGTCGCGTGCTTCCTGGCTTCTACCCTCAAGATGACGTTCGGAAGAGAAGCATCCTCCCTGACACCACTTCACGGGGTCCCGCTGTAGCGGACACCCGATTCGGAAGGCGCCGTCGAGGTCCGTGCCGGTCGGTAGCAGCCCACACCACGCCCGACACCTCTTCCCGGCCGGTATCGCAGCCCACACCGGGCACGCCGTATTGCCGCGGCCGCTCGACCCCCGCGAGAGCCGCACCGTACGTCTGCCGAATGGAAACCACTGGTGCCAGTGTTGGAGGAGCATGCCATGACCGGAAGACGCAGGTCCGCAAGAATCAACTGGAAACTCTTGGTCATCCTTGCCGCCGCCGTGGTGGTCCTCGGCGTCGGCGCGTTCGTGGCGCGGGAGGTCCGGAAGCAGTACCTCGCCAATAGAGGCCTGACGAACGGCCAAGCCGCCTACCAGCAGGGAGACTGGAAGGGGGCAGCGGCGAACCTGCGCGAGTACTTGGAGAGGTTCCCCGACAACCCCGAGGTGCTTGAGCAGTACGCCCGCGCGAACCTGCTGGTCCGGCCGCTGGAGCCGGGCAACGTCTTCGCGGCCATTGACGCCTACCGGCGTATCCTTCGGGCCAAACCCGGCGACCCCTCGCCGTACGGGCCGCTCGCGACTCTCTACGCCTATACTGGCAACCCCGGTGAACTGGCTTACATCGCGAAGATGCGTCTCGAGCAGGCGCCCGACGATCCTGAAGCCCGGATATGGCTTGCGAGGTCTCTCCTGGCGCAGGACGATCGCGAAAAGCGGCAGGAAGCCCGGACGATGCTCGAGGAACTCGTGGAGACGGCCATGACTCGGGCCGAGAAATCTCCGCAGGTTGTCCGGGCCTACCTGCTTCTGGCCGACATTGCCGCCAGGGGCACCGAAGAATCCCCGCCCGTTGAGCCCCGCGAGGCGAAGGCCGGTGCCCTTCAGCGGCTCGACCGGGCCATTCAGTATGACCCTCGGGCCGCCGACGCCTATGTGGCCCGAGCGCGGATGCAGTTGCTCCCTCCGCTACCCGATGAGAAAGCCAGGGAAGACGCGCTGGCCAAAGCCAAGAAAGACCTGGAGCAGGCCGACGGGCTCCAGTCCAGCGACCCGCGTGTCCGCCTGCATTTGGCCGGCGGGTGGCTGCGCCACGGCCAGCTTGATCAGGCCGAGGCCGAGTTGAAAGCCGTCGACGCGATGCTGGTTCCAGTGAAGGATAGCGAGGAGAAGGTCGCGGCCTATCGCCTGGGAGACGAGAAGGCGCCGCTTGCCTATGAGATCGTTGATCCGAATGATCTTGTCGTCGCCAAGTTCGGCCTGCGGGCGGAGATGGTGGCCCTGAAGCGAGCCGCGGCGGACGGCGTTGCCTTGGCCAATGAAGCCCTGGCGGTCCTCAAGTCCGGGTTTCACCGGGTGGCCGTGCTTCCCACGGCCATCGAACTGTATGCGGTAGGCGACAAGGTTGCCGAGGTGAGGGCCTGCTTCGACGAGTACCTTAGGGCCACCCAGGCCCAGACCGTCCCCGAGCCCCGCGAGAAGGTCGCCTGGCTTGAGGCGCTTGTGGCCCAAGCCGAAGGCAAACCCAGTCGCGTCGTCGCCGTGTTGGAGCCTGTGACAACCGCGAGCACGCGGAATCCACGGACATGGATGGTGCTGGCTCGGGCCTACCGCCAGACGGGCCAGCCCCAACTGGCCGCTCGCGCCCTTGGCGAGTGCCACCGCCTCACCCCTCAGATGCAGTCGGTGACGGCCCAGTTGGTCCGCGAGTACGCGGAGCAGGGCCGTTGGGGCGACGCGCTCCAGGCGGCAAGTGAGGCGGAGAAACTGGCGCCCGACAACACGCCTGTCAAGCTCTTACGGATCGAGGCCGCCATCGCCCTGGCCTCCGAACAAGCCGGGACCGCCGCCAAGACGGAACTTGACAAGCTGGCGAGCGAACTCGCGGACCTGCGAAAGAAGAACGAGAAACTCGCCCAGATCCGCCTCCTTCAGGCCGCCATTGCCGTGAGCCAGGACCGCCTGGACGATGCGCAGCGCCTCTTGTCCGAAGCGATCGGCGAATGCCCCGAAACCGAGACCCTCGGCGCCAGGCTGGCCTTGGCGCAGGTCCACGCGCGCAAGAAACAGATTTCCGAGGCCCTTAAAGCCTGCCGCGACGCGTGCGACAAGCACAAGCAGCAGGCCGCGCCTTGGCTAGCACTGGCTGAACTGCTGGCCTCGGACAAGAAGTACAACGAGGCGCGTGCCGCGCTGGAGGAAGGTTTGAAGGCCGTCGAAGGACTGGAGGGAAAGCGGGATCTCAGGTTCCGGTCGGCCTCCCTTGAGATTGTCGACGCCGAGGGGAAGGTCCGAGTGGATCTCGCCAAGGACCTTGCCAAGAAGGACACGGACGATGCGCGGATTCCGCTCCTGCTCCTCCAGTTGCCGGAAATCCGGAGCGATGAGGCCCTGGCCCAGGCCCTGATCGGCAAGATTCGCGAGATCCAGGGAGAGAACAGCCTTCTCTGGCGGCTGCACCAGGCGCAGCTGTGGTTGTCGCAGAACCAGTGGCGCGGCAGGCAGAAGGAGATCGCGGATGCCCTCGGCCGCTGCATGACAGCAGACCCGAAATGGTCGGCGCCGGTCCTGCTTCTCGCGGCGATGCATGAAAGTCTCAACGATCTCGACGGGGCCGAGGCCCTGTATCGGCGCGCCCTGACGTCGAACCCCGCAGCCACGGACGTCGCCGACCGCCTGATGGCCCTCTTGGAGAGGCGAGGCCGGTTTGCCGAAGCCAAGGAGGTGCTCGACCAGGTGGGCAGAGGTGCCGGCATCCTCGACGCCCATCGTTGGCGGGTAGCGTATGGACAAGGCAACATTGCACAGGCCATGGCGGACCTGCAACTGCGAGTCACCCATGACCCCCGAGACGCCGCTTCGCGCATTGACCTTGCGCGGCTGGTGTATGAGCAGAAGAAAGACTTGCCGCTGGCACTCAAGTACTTGGCTGAAGCGGAGTCCATCGCACCCGAGTCCATCATCCCCATCGCGGTGAAGGTGGCCATCTTGGAAAAGGAGGGCCGCCGAGACGAGGCCCGTCGAGCACTCGACGAGAAGGTCAAGGCCAGTAACACCCTCGCCGCCTACCTGCTTCGAGCGGACTTCCTGACGAGCATCGGTGAGACCGCGCTGGCCGAGAAGGACTACGTGCACCTGACGACTTTGGAGACGAACGGCGACGGCCACCTGAGGCTGGCGAGGTTCTACTCGGACTCGGGCCAGTGGGACAAAGCCATTCGCACATTGGAGGATGGCATCAAAGCCTATCCGGCGAATCTCCCCTTGAGAGACAGGCTCATGAGGGCGATGTTGACTCGCAACGCCGAGGGAGACCGTGACCGGGCGACGCGCCTCCTGGCCGAACTCGAGCAACGTCGGCCGGATGACCCTGGAGTCCTTGGGGTTCGGGCACTGCTCTTGCTCACGGAGGGGAAGGCGGAATCCACGCAGAAGGCTCAGCAACTCCTGGAGCGGGTCGTGCAACTTGCCCCTACGGCCGTCGAGGCTCACTTGGCTCTTTTCGGGCTGGCGATGGACCGCTTTGACGTCGCCGGTGCCCTGGGCATCGCCACTCGGGCCATGGAAGCGAACCCAGACCGCAAGGAACTGATCCTCGCCAGGGTCGAGGCCGAGCGCCGGCTCGGCAACCCCAGCATGGCCAGGGAGTTGGTCCGCCGATTCCTGAAACAGAATCCGGATGATGCCGATGCCCTGAATATGCTGATCTCGCTGGTCGGCAATCCCCCCGATGCCAAAGCGACGGAGGAAGCCAAGTCGCTGGTAGGCGGAGCCCTCAAGGGAAAGCCTACGGACGAGCGGCTCCAACTGACCGACGCCAGAGTGTTGGATGTCGCAGGCCAGAGAGATGCCGCGATCGCCAAACTCGAGGCCTATCGGCAGACCGAAGCGGGGCGGACAAGTGTCAATGTGCTATTGGCCCTCGCGGACCTCTACCGGGCAGCCGGCGACCTTGCCAACTGCGGCCAACGTATTGACCAGGCCGCCAAGCTGGCGCCCGACAGTTCTGGGGTCGTCCAACAGCAGGTTCTCCGGCTCGCCGCCGCGAAACAGTACGATGAGTTGGCCAGCCTGATGTCCGCCTACAAGGCTAAGAAGACTGCCGAGCCACGGGTCTTCCTGGCCGCCGCCAGCATTCTCCATTCCGCCGGTGGGGACGCTCACCGCAAGAACGCCAGGGCGTTCTACGAGGAAGCCCTTCGACTCGCCCCGAGGTTGACGGAGGCGCGTCTCGAACTCGCCCTGCTAACGTTCCAGGAAGGCGACGCCAGCGGCGCCGTCGCCACCTACGCTACAATCCTTGAGGCACAACCCAACCATCCTCGGGCGCTGAACGACTCAGCCTGGATCCTGTCGGAATCGCTGCGCGACTACAAGAAGGCACTGGAGTTGGCCGACAGGGGCGTG
>Ga0315285_10006211_pt1 | contig 12311 bp, 9 predicted proteins | sample YL17G09_36_MG_FD_203698 | JGI IMG/M metagenome (GOLD analysis project Ga0315285, IMG submission 203698) | Sediment microbial communities from Yellowstone Lake, YNP, Wyoming, USA - YL17G09_36 | ecosystem: Environmental > Aquatic > Freshwater > Lake > Sediment | place: USA: Wyoming | collected... | reverse complement strand
GCCTCGGGCCTGTTCAGCATCATCGCGGCCTGGCTGTTCGTCAACAAGAGCGGCACCTGCCCCGTGCCGCTGGCTATCGACGGCACGAGCATCCCGTTCCTCTGCGGCGCGGGCACCGGCCTGGTCGCCGCCATCGTCGCCCTGACGCTGCCCAACACCCCCCCGCCGGCAAAGGGGCAGAAGGCATCCATCGTCGACGCACTCGGGCTCCGCTCATTCTCGCTCATGAAGGACCCCACCTTCGCCATCTTCATCATCATCTCCACGTTGGTGATGATCCCCTTCACCATCTACTGGTCCTATGGATCGGTCTTTTTGAAGGATCAGGACTTCAAGTTGATAACCGTGACGATGAACTGGGGACAGGCCGTCGAAATGTTCGCAATGCTGCTGGTCCCGGTGGCCCTGGCTAAGTTCGGCGTCAAGTGGACGATGGTCGTCGGCCTGCTGGCGATGGTCGTCCGCTACGTCTTCTTCTGGGGCGGCGACGCGTGGAGCCAGCAGTGGATGTACTACGGCGCGATCCTCGTCCACGGCGTGATATTCGGCTTTTTCTTCGTCGGCGGGCAGGTCTACGTCAGCAAGAAGGCGCCAAAGCAGCTTCAGGCCCAGGCGCAGGGTCTGCTGTTCCTGATTACCTTCGGCATCGGCATGCTGGCCGGCAACTTCATCAATGAATGGCTCATCAAGGCATACACCCGCAACAGCGTCCACGAGTGGCGGCAGATTTGGCTCATCACGGTGGCCTGCTCGGCGGCGTTGGTGCTGGCGATGGCGCTGTTCTTCCGCTACAAGCCCACCGCCGAGACCGCGCTGAGCGAAGGCTGAACCCGCCGACCGCGCCTCCCTAGCCGGCCAGCCGGCGGCGGCGAACTGGACCGACGATCGGCCTGGCCGTGCCCGTCTTGGCAGGCGCGGCGGGGCCAGCGCCGATGTTTCGTTCGCTTCCGCTCGCAAGAAGGAAGATGACTATGCCCGAGTACCTGCTGGGAACCGACAACGGCTGCACCGTCGCCAAGGCGGCCCTGTTCACGCTTGACGGCCACGAAGTCGCAGTCGCCAGCCGGAAGATCGACGCGCTCACGCCGCAGCGGGGCTGGAGCGAGATGGACATGACGGCCTCCTGGGCGGCCACGGCCGAGAGCATCCGAAACGTGCTGGCGCAGGCGAAAATCAACCCCGCGGACATCGTCTGCATAGCCTCGGCCGGGCATGGCAACGGGCTTTACCTCGTCGACAAGCAGGGCAATCCGGTCCGCAACGCCATCGGTTCAACCGACGCCCGCGCACGGGCCTACAGCGACAAGTGGATCGCCGCCGGCCTCGACAAGACGATCCGCCCAAAGACCATGCAGAGCATCTGGGCCGCACAGCCAAACGCCCTGCTGGCCTGGCTGCGGGACAACGAGCCGCAAACGATGAAAAAGGCCGGGTGGGTCCTGATGGCCAAGGACTACATCCGCTTTCGCCTGACCGGCAAGATCGCGGCCGAGATTACGGACATGTCCGGCACGAGCCTGCTGAACGTCGGCAAGGCTGACTACGACCAGGAGATTCTCGACGCCTTCGGAATCGGCGAGATGCGCGGCCTGCTGCCCCCGCTGGTCCGCTCGGCCGACATTTGCGGCGAGGTAACGCCCCGGGTCGCCGCCGAAACGCATCTTGCCGCCGGCACGAAAGTGGCGGGCGGGCTGTTCGACATCGACGCGTGCGCCCTGTCCTCAGCCATCACCGACGAGAGCCAACTCTGCATGGTCGCCGGCACGTGGGGCAACAACCAGTACATCTCCCGCACGCCGGTGACCGACAATGGGGTCTTCATGACCACCTGCTACGCGATGGATGGCTACTACCTGATGCTCGAGGGATCAGCCACGTCGGCCAGCAACCTTGAGTGGCTGGTCACCGAGTTTTTCCAGGCCGAGCGGCAGGCGGCCGCCGAGAGCGGCCAAAGCGTGTACGACATCTGCAACGACCTGGTCGCCTCCACGAGTCCCGGCGACTGCGGGCTGATCTTCCTGCCGTTCCTCTACGGCTCGAACGTCCATCCGGACGCCAAGGCGTGCCTGATCGGCATGGATGGCTGGCAGAAGCGAGCTCACGTCGTGCGGGCGGTTTATGAGGGCGTGGTCTTCTCGCACCGCTGGCACGTCGAGAAGCTGCTGAAGTACCGCAAGATGCCCGCGTGCATCCGCCTGACCGGCGGCGGCGCACGAAGCAAGGTATGGGCACAGATGTTCGCCGACATCTTCCAGGTGCCGGTGGAAATACCGGACGGCACGGAGCTAGGCGCGCTCGGCGCCGCCATCTGCGCCGCGGTCGCAGCCGGGTGCTACGAAAGCTTCCCCGCGGCCACAGCGGCGATGGTCCGCATCGGCCGGCGACATGAGCCTGACAAGGCCCTGGCCGACGTCTACAAGGCCAAACTCGCCGCCTATAACAAGATCCTCAAAGCCCTCGCAAAGACCTGGGCCAAACTGGCGTGGCATTGAAGAAAGGGAGTAGTAGTCAGGAAGTAGTAGTTAGGAAAAGAAGGAACCGGGAACTCGGAACTCGGAACCTGGATTAGGCCCGAAGGGCCGATAGCATTTGGCCGGCCCTTGGGGCCCCTTACGGGGGGGTGACCGAAGGGAATCCCCGGATGCGGGCCCCTAAAGGAATACGAGCCCCGAAGGGGCGACAGAATACACCACAAGTGAAAAAGGAGAACACCTATGACCAGGACAATCACCACCATTCTCGCCGCGGCCCTGCTGGGCGCCGCAATGCTCGCCGGCGGGTGCGATGCGCACTCCACAATGCCGGCGAACTTCGGCAATCCAAAGATCGCCCTGAATCTGCCCGAGAAGTACAACACGCCCGACGGCATGACCGTCGACGCCCGGAACAACATCATCCTCTCGGTGCCGAACATCAACGACCCGAACCAACCGGCCGTGATGTTGAGCATCAGCCCGACCGACCAGATCACCGAAATCGTCAAGCTTCCGGTTCATCCGGACACCAAGCGTGCCATCCCGCTCGGCGTGGCGGTAGGCTCGGACGGCAACCTGTACATTTCCGACAGCCAGGGTTTCGTCACGGACGAGCACAAGTCGCGGGTCTTGCGTGTGGTGATGAAGGACGGCAAGGCCGAGAAAGTCGAGGTCGTGGTGACCGGGCTGGTGATGGCCAACGGCCTGGCCGCCCATGGCGACATGATCTATGTCTGCGACAGCAAGCTCGACCCCAAGGCTTACCCGATCCCCAGCGGCGTGTACGGCTTCAAGATTTCCGAGCTGTCCGGCGACAAGCCCTACCAGGTGAAGCCTGGCCTGGCCGACCCGCACCTTGCGATTCACTTCACCACTAAGAACAAGGCATGGCAGGTGGGCGCCAACGGCCTTGGCTTCGACAACGAGGGCGACATGCTCGTCTGCAACTTCGGCGACGCCCAACTCATTCGGGGCAGGATGGGCGCCGACGGCAAGGTCGTCAGCCAGAAGGTCGTCGCCGAGGGCCAGGGCATGAAGAGCTGCGACGGGCTTAGCGTTGACCGCAAGACCGGCGACGTGTACATCGCCGACTTCCTGGGCAACGCCATTCACCGCGTGAACCTCGCCACCGGCAAGGTAACGACCATCGCCAGGAACGGCAACACCGACGGCGCGGATGGGTCGCTCGACCGGCCCAGCGAGCCGTGCGTCCGCGACGGCAAAGTTTACGTTTCCAACATCGACCTGCCCCTGGCCGGCAACACCTACGATAAGCCGCATACGCTGTCGGTTGTTAAGATCGGGGAGTAGCCAGTAGCCGGAAGGCAGTTGGCAGTTGACAATTGACAGTTGACAGTTGGCAGAAGCCGGCTGGCAGTAAGTTGAACATTGCCCATTGTCCATTGAGTATTGTCCATTGAGCATTTAGCATTGAACATTAAGCGAAGCGAAGGAGATCCGCGTGGAGTTTGACGACAAGGCCGCCCTGGTTACCGGGGCAGCGGGGGCTATCGGCAAGGGCCTGGCCCGGCGCCTGTGCGAGCAGGGCGCCGGCGTGTTCATCACCGACCTCGACCAGGCCAGGCTCGACGCCATCGCAAAGGAACTCGGTCCAAAGTGCAAGGCCCTGTCGGCCGACTGCACCAAGGCAGACCAGGTCGCCAAGGTCGTCGAGGCGGCCAAGGCGGCCTTCGGCGGCCGGATCGACGTGCTCATAAACGTGGCCGGCACCGTCGGCAAGGGCGGCGCGGTCGAGGACATGTCCGAGCAAACCTGGGACTTCGTGTTCGCCGTCAACTGCAAGGGCACGTTCCTGTTCACAAAGATGGTAGTGCCGATCATGAAGGCCCGCGGCGGCGGAAAGATCATCAACTTCTCCAGCAAGTCCGGCAAGACGGGCTCGGCGCTGATGAGCGCCTACTCGGCCGCCAAGGCCGCCATTATCGGCCTGACGCAGGCGCTGGCGTTCGAGCTGGCGGACTACCACATCAACGTAAACTGCGTCTGTCCGGGCATCACGGCCGACACGGGCGTCTGGCAGAACGTCTCGGCCGACTACGCCGAGAACATGAAGCTGCCCATCGAGGAGATCGTCAAGAAGTTCACCTCGAAGGTCCCGCTGAAGCGTCTGGCGAGCGTCGAGGACGTGGTGGCGGTAACGGTGTTCCTGGCAAGCAAGGGCGCAGACTACATGACCGGCCAGGCCATCAACATTACCGGCGGAAGAGAGATGCACTGACAAAGAGAAGAAGGTCATAGGTCCTAGCTCTTAGGTCATAGGGAGCAGCGGCTGATAGGAGTTGCAGATGACAAGATCAGGAACAAGTCTCTGCCGCCCTAGGATCTAAGAGCTAAGAGCCAGGACCTTGTCTTTGCTGGAGAATCCAAATGAAGTGGACCAAGGAAAAAATCGCCAAGACCCTCGATCACGCGGCCCTGAAGCCCAACATGACCGACAAGGACATCATCGAGGCCTGTAGCCTGGGCAAGAAGTACAACGTCGCCACCGTGTGCGTCCGCCCGTCGGACGTACACCTGGCCGCCAGGGAGCTGGCCGGCAGCGGCGTCGACGTCTCGGCCGTCATCGGCTTCCCGCACGGCGCGCACAAGCCCCAAACCAAGGCCCTGGAGGCGAAACTCGCCATCGCCGACGGCGCCAAGGAACTGGACATGGTCATGAACATCGGCAAGTTCCTCAGCGGCGACCACGGGTGGGTCAAGCGGGACATAGCCGGCGTCGTGGCCGAGGCGAAGCCCAAGGGCGTGCCGGTGAAAGTCATCCTGGAATCGACGCTCCTGACGCTCGAGCAGGTCGCCAAGGCCTGCCAGATCGCGCGCGACGCCGGCGCGAGCTTCGTCAAGACCTCCACCGGCTTCGCCGACGTGGGCCCAGGGGCGACCCCCGAGGCCATCGACGTCATGGTCAAGACCGTCGGGGCGACCATGGGCGTCAAGGCCTCCGGCGGCGTGCGGGACTACCTTGGGGCAGTGGGCTTCCTCGAGCAGGGATGCACGCGGCTTGGCACGGCCGGCGGGACCAAGGCCATCTGCGAGAACGCCCCGGCTGACCCGACGGCGACGTATTGAGGTCGTGGGTAAGAAAATAGCCTTCCGGCAAATTCGAAATCCGAAGCACGAAATCCGAAACAAATTCAAAACGGCAAAACCCAAAATTCAAAACGCCCGCCAGGGGCGCGGTCGTGCCTTAGGCGACTCGAGCCGCCGTGGCGTGGTTTTGGTCATTCGAATTTCGTGCTTTGGATTTGTTTAGGATTTCGTGCTTCGAGATTCGGATTTGGGCTGATGAAATCCACGACGACGTGTTTGAAGAACTACATGTGCAGCAAGGATCGGTCAACAAATGAGTGAGAAGATGCAAGCCGTCGTCTTTCACGCGCCGGGCGACGTCCGCGTCGAGCAGGTGCCCACTGCCGAGTGCGGCAAGGCGGAGATGCTCGTCCAGGTCGACGCCTGCGCCGTATGCGGGTCGGACCTCAAAAGCTCAAAGGTCGGCAACCCGCGGATCAAGCCGCCACTGACGATGGGCCACGAGTTCACCGGAATCATCCGCCGGATCGGCCCGGCCGCCAAGTCCGCGGGCCTGTCCGTCGGCGGCAGAGTGGTCATGGCCACGACCATCTCCTGCGGCCAGTGCGAATACTGCCGCCGCGGCTGGCCCAACGTGTGCGCCAACCTGGCGCCCATGGGCTTTTCCTACCCCGGCGGCATGGCCGAGTTCGTCGTCATCCCCGAGCGAGCCCTGGTCAACGGGCACGTGGTTGGAGTCCCGCCGCACCTGCCGGCCGAGCACGCGGCCCTGGCCGAACCGGTCAGTTGCGCCGTCAACTGCGTCGAGAACTGCTCCGTCCGCGAGGGCGACACGGTCGTGGTCCTCGGGGCCGGGCCAATGGGGCTTATCAACGCCTGCGTCGCTCGCGCCATGGGCGCCGCCCAGATCATCCTGTCCGAGGTAAGCCCGCGGCGCCTTGCGATGGCTGAGGGCTTCGGCTGCGACATCCTGGTCAACCCCGACAGCCAGGACCTCGCGGCAATCGTCAAGGACGCCACCGGCGGCATCGGCGCCGACGTGGCAATCGTCGCCGCCCCGGCCGCGGCGCCCCAGGAGCAGGCCGTGCATCTCATCCGCAAACGCGGCTCGGTCTGCCTGTTCGCCTCCTTGCCGGCAGGTAAGCACATCCTCCAGATGGACAGCCGGGCCATTCACTACAACGAGCTTCGCGTGATAGGCACGAGCGACTCGACGCCGGCACACGTGGCCACGGCGGTGGCCTTGCTTGCCTCCGGCCGAATCCCCGCCGATAAAATCGCCACCCACATCCTGCCGCTGTCGGAAATCCACCAGGCCTTCGAGTTGATGGAGCGCGGCGAGGCACTGCGAGTGGTGCTCAAGCCCACACCCTGACGCCACATGGGAACCAATACGCCTCCGTGCAACCACCCGTCAGCGGAACCTGCTCGCTGAAGCGAGCAGGCCTCTATTGCGGCACGTTGATCATCGCCTTGACCACCCCATCGCGGTAATCGGCGACCAGTTCGAATGCTTCCTGGGCCTGGTCGATGGTGAAGTTGTGGGTGACCATCGCGTCGACGTTGACCTTGCCGGAGGCGATCATGTCCAGGGCGCGCGGGATCTGCTCGAGCTGGCGGCGGACATTCTGGATGCGGAGTTCCTTGCGCCGCATCTGGTTGAGGTCGAAGCTCACCCGGTCCTGGCAGGGGATGCCCACCAGCACCATCTGGCAGCAGGGCTTGAGCAGTTCAAGGCTCTGGTCGATCGTCTCCTGGAGCCCCACGCACTCGAAGACCACGTCCAGGCCCATCGGCTCGAGGGCGGTGATTTCCTTGACGATGCCCATCTTGCCGGCGTTGCCGGTCCAGTCGGCGTCGAACTTCCGGGCGAGAGTCAGGCGGTTGTCCAGCAGGTCCGTCTGGTAGACCATGCACGGCCCGGCCAGCTTGCACGCGGCAAGGACGCCGAGGCCAACCGGCCCGGCCCCGAGGATGCCTATCTTCAACCCGCCGCCGACCTGGGCGCTGAGCTTCTGCGCCCACAGCGAGATCGTCAGCGGTTCGGCAAGCGCCGCCTGCGTCGCCGTCATGCCGTCCGGCACGGCAAAACAGCTCGACTCCGGCATTACCAGGCGTTCGGCCAGCGAGCCCTGGGCCTGGCCAGGGCAGCCCAGGAACGTCTGGTTGCGGCAGGTGTGGGTTCGCCCGGTCAGGCACTGGTCGCAGACGCCGCAGGGGGTCAGCGGATCGACGGCCACGCGGTCGCCGGGGCGGATGTGGGTGACGCCCGGTCCGGCCTCCAGGACCCGTCCGGCGCATTCATGGCCGACGATCCACGGGTACTGCACGATCTGGCAGCCGATGCGGCCTTGCTTGTAGTAGTGCATGTCGCTGCCGCAGACTCCGACGGTTTCGACGCCAAGCAGGACGTCGGAGGGTTTGGCAATCTTCGGTTCGGGGATCCGGCGGATTTCGATCTTTCGGATGCCTGTAAGGAACGCGGCCTTCATTATCCTTCCTTCCGGACTCAAGCGGGTTTGGCGCCCGCGAACTACCGCCGCCCATAGTAAGCCCCGGCGCGGGGGCAATCACAGGTTAAAAAGGCTAAAAAAGCTAGAAAGGCCAAGAAGCCTGGAACCGCCTCTTGTCGCCCAGTGAGCGACCTTTCTTTCTGGCGGCACTTGCTTTGCCCCGCCGCGGCGGGTCAGGCCAATTTACAGGGCTTTATTGCGGATTGCGGATTGCGGATTTCGGATTGTCGCCACGGCGACTCACCTTTGGAGAGCGGATTGTCTGGGCGAGTATCTTCCGGGAAATGAATCCGCAATCCGAAATCCGCAATCCGCAATGGCGACCGCGATCGCGTACCACGGCATCGATGGCAAGACAACGTGTCGCTTCCGCCAGAAAGTCAGGTCGCTCTTGTCGCCCATGTCGTCCGATGCGGTCATCCGCCACATTCGCTTGACTGCGCCCCGGCCTACGGCTAGAAACTGGTTTTGTTGCTATTTTTGGCGGGCTGTCCGGCATCCGCGCATACCCGGCCGAGGTTCGCAGCCGGCGCATCGGCGCCGGCGGGTCGCACACAGGAGCGTCGCAATGCGTATTATCGTTCCAATAAAACAGGTGCCCGAGACCAACGCCGTGAAGATGGACGAGGCCACCGGCACCATGATCCGCGAGGGCGTCGAGGCGATCGTCAATCCGCTCGACCTCTACGCCATCGAGATCGCCATTCGCCTGCGCGAGGCCCACGGAGGTGAAGTTTTGGCCGTGTCCATGGGCCCGCCCAAGGCCGTCAAGGCCATCAGGGAAGCGGTGGCCATGGGCTGCGACGGCGGCGTGCTCGTCAGCGACAAGGCCTTCGCCGGGTCCGACACGTGGGCGACAAGCTACGTCCTGGCCGAGGCGATCAAGACCCTCGGCGACTACCAGTTCATAATCTGCGGCGAGAGGGCCACCGACGGCGACACCGGACAGGTCGGGCCGGGCATCGCGGCCTGGCTGGACCTGCCCGTCGCAACCTACGTCAGCAAGGTCGAGAGCGTTTCAGCCGACGCCTGCCGCTGCCGGCGGCTCGTCGAGGAAGGCTACGAGGTCCTCGACGTTGCGACCCCGGCCTTGCTTACCGTCGTCAAGGAAGTGGCCAACCCGCGCCTGCCCACGCTTGGCGGCAAGCAGAAGGCCCGCAAGCTCGACGTACACACCCTCGGCCCGGCGGACATGACCGTCAAGCAGGAGTACCTCGGCCTCAACGGCTCGCCGACGCGAGTGGTCAAGATCTTCCGCCCCAAGGTGGCCCGGCAGTGCCAGATGGCCGCCGCCAGCGACGAAAAGTCCATCGACCAGGCTGCCGATGACCTTGTGGATTTCCTCAAGCAGCGAAAGCTCATCTGACCCGCGCCCCCCGCCGGCGGCGAAGGCCAAAACAAACGACACAACCGGCATAAGCGGCATAAGCGACTCAAAGGAAGGTTATGGAATACAAAGGTGTTTGGATACTGGCAGAGCAGTTCAACGGGCGAGTCCAGCGAATCAGCCACGAGCTCCTGACCCGCGGGCTGGACCTCGCCGCCAAACGCGGCGTGGCTCTTACGGCCGTCATCTTCGGCAATGAGATCGACGACGGCGACCTGCGTGAGCTAATCGACCGCGGCGCCGACGACGTCATCGCGACCGAGGCGCCCGAACTGGCGAACTTCCTCGTCGAGCCGTACGCCGCGTGCATGGTCAAGCTCATCGAGGAGCACCGCCCGGAGATCGTCATTGCCGGCGCGACCTCGACCGGCCGAACGCTCATGCCGTACGTCGCCATCAAGACCTCCGCCGGCCTGACCGCCGACTGCACGGTGCTGGACATCGAGCCGGACACGGGCAACCTTCTCCAGACACGCCCTGCCATCGGGGGCAACATCCTGGCGACGATCAAGACTCCCAACCACCGCCCGCAGATGGCGACGGTCCGCCCGCGTTCGACCCAGCCCGCGGCCAGGCAGCCGGGGCGAAAGGGCAAGATCACGCGCCTGGCGGCCCCGCCGGAACTGCTGGCAAGCAGGATCACCCGCGTTGACTTCGTGCCGAATGAGTCCGAGCACGGGCTCCAGGACGCCGACAACGTAGTGTCGTGCGGCCGGGGCATCAAGAAGGGCGAGAACCTCTCCCTGATATACGACCTTGCCGGATCGCTCGACGCCGCCGTCGGCGCCAGCCGGGACGTGGTGGACAGAGGCTGGCTGAGCTACCCGCACCAGGTCGGCCTGAGCGGCAAGACCGTCAGCCCGAAGCTCTACCTTGCCGTGGGCATCTCCGGCACGATCCAGCACCTTGCCGGCATGCAGACGTCCGAAACGGTCGTCGCCATCAACTCCGACCCGGAAGCACAGATCTTCCGCGTGGCCGACTTCGGAATAGTGGGCAACCTTTTCGAAGTGGTGCCGGTGGTGACGAGGAAGATCAAGGCGATGAAAGAAAATTCGAAGCACTAATTTCTAAATCCTAAACAAGCACTAAGCCCGAATTCCAAATCACCGAAACGGAAAAAGGACTGAGTCAAGATTGCGTAAGAAGAGATGGGACGATGGAAGACGCATCGGAAGAACGTAAATATGACTTGGAGCCAAGGACCTTCGAGTTTGCCCGACGAGTCCGGGCTTTCGTCAAACTCTTGCCCAGAACGCTGGCGAACGTGGAAGATGCGCGACAGCTCATACGTTCATCCGGATCGGTGGGCGCAAATTACATCGAGGCCAATGAAGCCCTAAGCAAGAAAGACTTTCGAATGAGAATCAAGATATGCCGCAAGGAAGCAAAGGAAAGCCGCTATTGGCTGCGACTGCTTAATGTCGGAATTGAGCCAACTGTTTCTCAGGAGCGAGATGCGCTGGTGCAGGAATCGACGGAACTGATGCATATTTTTGGCTCAATCCTGACGAAGACTGAGTAGCGCCCCTGAGCAACATTGGCACGGGCACCGCCAGTTTCGTGCTTTGAGATTTGAATTTGTTTAGGTTTTAGAAATTAGATATTAGAACTTCTGCACAGGCTTGTCTCACGAAATTATGACAAAAGAATACAATCCTCTTACTCCCGCCATTGCCGCCGAGCTTCGCCAAATAGTCGGCCCCCGTTACGTCATCTACGCCGATCCCGAAAAGCTCGAGACGTACTCCCACGACGAGATCGCCGAGCTACAGTACGCTCACATGCCCGAGGCGCTCGTTCGCCCGGCCTCGGCCGACGAGATCGCCGCGATAATAAAGCTCGCCAACCGCGAGATGATCCCCGTCACTCCGCGCGGCGCAGGCAGCGGGCTTTCCGGCGGGGCCGTGCCGATCCACGGCGGGATCGTCCTGATGTGCGACCGCATGAACCGCATACTGGAGATCGACGAGGCCAACATGCAGGTCGTCGTCGAGCCGGGCGTGGTGACAAACGAGATCAACGAGGCGATCGCTGACAAGGGGCTGTTCTTCGCCGGCTACCCCATGAGCCTGGAGACGTGCTACGTCGGCGGGAACGTGGCCGAGAACGCCGGCGGCGGCAAGGCCGTCAAGTACGGCGTAACCGGGCGGTACATCACCGGTCTGGAGGTCGTCACGCCGACCGGCGAGATAGTCCAGCTCGGCGGCAAGCTGGTCAAGGACGTCACCGGCTACAACCTTATCGGCCTGATGGTCGGCTCGGAGGGCACGCTGGGCATCTTCACGAAGATATTCATCAGGCTCATGCCGCGTCCCAAGGCGTCGGTGGACCTGCTGGTCCTGTTCAAGACAGCCGACGACGCCATCTCGACCGTGCCGAAGATCATGACCACCGGCGGCATAATCCCGACCGCCATCGAGTTCATGGACAAGTCCTCCCTGCACGCCGCGTGCAGCTATCTCAACGAGTCGCTGCCGTACGAGCAGTGCGGGGCGATGCTGCTGATAACCGTCGACGGCGCCGACGCCGCACAGGTCGAGCGCGAGTACGAGGCCATCGGCGAACTGTGCCAGGCCGAGGGATGCATCGAGGTTTACGTGGCCGACAACTTCACCACGAGCGAGCGGATATGGAAGGTCCGGCGGAACATCGCCGAGGCGTTCAAGGTTATCAGCCCGCACCAGAGCCTCGAGGACATCGTCGTGCCCATCGCCGCCATCCCCCGCATGGTCGAGGGCCTCGGCGAGATCAGCCGGCTCTTCGACGTGCAGATCCCCTGCTACGGCCACGCCGGCGACGGCAACCTCCACGCCACGCCCGTGATGAACCCCGCGTGGACGCTCGAAAAGTGGCACGCGACTCTCCCCGACATCCTGACGGAAATGT
>Ga0315285_10006210_pt1 | contig 12312 bp, 10 predicted proteins | sample YL17G09_36_MG_FD_203698 | JGI IMG/M metagenome (GOLD analysis project Ga0315285, IMG submission 203698) | Sediment microbial communities from Yellowstone Lake, YNP, Wyoming, USA - YL17G09_36 | ecosystem: Environmental > Aquatic > Freshwater > Lake > Sediment | place: USA: Wyoming | collected... | reverse complement strand
TGCGGGATAATGAATACTATCATCCGGAGCTATTCTACCATAAGGAGGATAACCATTATAAACAGTAGCATAACTTTCTAATGCTGTTGCCATAGAGCGCATATCTGCCATACATCGGGACACTTTTGACCTTATTTGTGCCTCAAGAAAATTAGGAACGGCAATAGCTGCTAAAATTGCAATAATTGCTACAACAATAAGAAGTTCGATTAAGGTAAAGCCTTTTTTCATTTTTATCCTTCTCTTTAAAAAGCATACGATTATAAAAATTGTGCTACTTATTTATAAAAAAAATTATATTTTTTTTGCTGTGGTTGTTCTCATTAATTTTCCGTGTTTCACACCTTTAAGAGCAAACATTTTTCCTGCTAATCTTTCTACATCTTTACTTTTGCCTTTGATGACGATTATTTCAAGGCAATTTTCTTCATCAAGATGTATATGCATTGAGGAAATTACTTCTCCATAATTATGCTGTAAATCTACTAACTTTTCAGTCAATTTGGGTATATGGTGATTATATACAAAAGTTATTACACCAGCTATTTCTTCATTTATTTTCCATTCTTCCTGGACCAAACTGTCTCTGATTAAATCTCTGATAGCTTCGGAACGATTCGTATAACCTTTATTAACAATAAGTTTATCGAATTTATTTAAAAGATTCTTATCTATAGCAATACCAAAACGTAAGAGTGTTTCCATAATATACTCACACTTTTTTGAGAGAATAAATATTAATAGCACGAAAATTATTTTCGTATGTATTTATTTTATTAAAAATTCAAAGTCAAGCATTATATTAAAGGTATCTAATTTCACATTTTTAATAGGATTATTTGGTTCATAATGAAATACAAAAATAGGGTAGGAATTTATAAGAATTGACAGCAGAACAACTTTGGTTATATTAATTCATATTAAATCTATAATAAAAAAACCTAATAAACTATATGACAAAAAGAACTACAGTATTACATTTATATAAAGACTACTACCCACCGATTGTAGGTGGAATAGAAAAAAATATAAATTTAGTTTGCACATCTCTGAAGGATGAATTTGATATTAAAGTTTTAGTTTCAAATCGAAGATATTACTACGAAAAGGAAATCATTGATGGAGTGGAAATACACAAGGTGGGTTGCTTGTTAAGAATTGCCTCAGCTCCTTTATCACCCACATATCCTTTATGGTTAAAGAGGCTTGATGCCGATATCCTTCATTTTCATCATCCTAATCCAACATCTGAATTATCGTATTTAATTGCACAACCAAAGGGTAAAGTAATTGTTACATACCATAGTGATATTGTAAGGCAACGGTTAGGTATGAAGTTGTATGGTCGATGGTTAAAAAAATTTTTAGAGAAAGCGGAAATTATTTTAGCCACTTCACCCAATTATGTCGAAAGCTCTGAGTATTTAAGGGAATTTAAAAGTAAGTGCCGCGTAGTTCCCTTAGGAATTGATTTAGAAAGGTTCGGTATCCCACAAGATAAAAGGGAACATTATGAGAAAGCGAAAAAGGAGCGTGACAAAATTCAAGTGGTCTTTGTTGGGATGTTACGATATTATAAAGGGCTTCACTTTCTTATTGAGGCAATGAAAGAAATAAATGCGGATTTGAAAATAATTGGGAAGGGACCCGAAGAAAATTCTTTAAGGAAACAAGTGATTGAATCAAGGCTGAAGGATAAAATAAGGTTTTTAGGTGAGATTAGTGATGAAGCATTAGTTAAGGAATTATATTTGTCAGACGTTTTTTGTTTGCCATCGCATTTAAGGAGCGAGGCTTATGGCTTGAGTCAAATAGAGGCAATGGCGTGTGGATTACCTGTTGTGAGTACGAATTTAGATACAGGAGTTCCATTTATCAATAAAGATGGTGAGTCAGGAATAATTGTTGAAAAGGCATCACCAAAGGCTTTAGCAGATGCTATTAATTTCTTAATCAATAATCCAAATAAACGAAAAGAGATGGGAGAGAAAGCAAAGAAAAGAGCGTATGAGTTATTCGGAGCAAAAACAATGATTGATAAAATTCGGGCAATTTATTATGAAGTTCTTCATCTGTAAGGATAATTTAATAAATGAAAGAAGGAAACCACGTTTATGTTTATTTTAGGATGGAATTTAATTTATCTTTATATATTTTTATTTTCAACGGTTTTGTCTTTGATTCTAACTCCGCTTGCGGGAAGGATTGCTGTGCAATTAAATATTGTTGACCATCCTGGGGAGAGAAAGATTCATAGCCAGCCTAAACCTTATCTTGGTGGCACAGCGATATTTTTGAGTTTTTTCATCACGATTATAGGACATTTGGTTGCATTGAAGTTTATTTCTCTTTTTCCCTTTTACATCCCTAAGGATATTGTTATTTATTTAAAAAATGTCTCATATACGCATAGTAAATTATTGTTCTTATTTATAGGGGCAATTTTAATTTATGTTGTAGGGACATACGATGATATTAGGGGGATGCGACCATCGGTAAAATTGATTTTTCAGATTCTTGCCGGATTAATTTTATTTTGGGGTGGGATTAGAATTGTTGCCTTTATTCATAACATATATCTTACAGCGATATTATCTATCTTCTGGGTTGTTCTTCTTATTAATTCTTTTAATTTCCTTGATAATATGGATGGGTTGAGTGCCGGGGTTGCGGTTATTATCTCCCTTATTTTTGCCTATCTTTCCTTTATGGATAATCAATTTTTTATGACAGTAATTCTTTTGGCTTTTTCAGGGAGTATTTTAGGTTTCTTGAGACATAATCTTAATCCCTCAAAAATTTTTATGGGTGATGGTGGAAGTATGTTTATAGGTTATATGATAGCAGGCTTGACGATGTTAGCTACTTATTATAAAACGGGTGCACCGACTCAATTGCCCATATTGATGCCTCTAATCATTCTTGGTGTTCCTTTATTTGATACGATAACAGTTTTATGGATAAGATTTAAGAATAAGAAGCCACTCACTCAAGGAGATACAAACCACTTTTCACACCGCTTAGTGGCTTTAGGAATGAGTGAAAAGGATGCGGTCTATTTCATATATTTTATTACCTTGAGTATGTCCTTAGGTGCGTTACTTTTAAAACATTTGAAACTTGTGCAGTGCATCATTGTTCTTGTTCAGACTGTTACAATTTTTATTGTGATTTTTTTACTGGAGAATGTGAAGAAGAATTCAAACAGATAAAGTAGGGAATGTATATATGCGTACCCTATAATATAAGTATCTTAAAATTCTTAATTACCTTGTTAATATAAATATCAAAATTTCCTTGTAAAACATTTTAAGTAATCTTAGATTGAATTTTGACTAATTTTCTGAGAAATAGAAAAATATGGACAATTATTCAGAATCAGAAAAAGAATTATTAAAAAAGATTGAGTCTTCAAAATTACCTGCTCACATTGCTATTATAATGGATGGGAATGGGAGATGGGCACGTGAGAGAGGATTTAAAGACAGAACAAAAGGTCACGAGTATGCCACTACTGCTGTGAGGGAATCGGTAAAAATATGCAGTGATTTAGGTATTAAATATTTATCCCTCTTTGCCTTTTCTACTGAGAATTGGCAAAGACCTAAAAAAGAAGTAAATACCCTTATGCGGTTACTTAATAAATACTTGAAGTTAGAATTGAAAGAGTTATTAGAGAATAATATTAAGTTAGTGGCATCAGGAAGATTGGATGATTTACCATCAAATGTTAGAAAAACTCTTTTGGATGTGATAAAACAAACGGAAAAGAATACAGGTTTGGTGGTCAATTTTTGTTTAAGTTATTCGGGACGGTCAGAGATAATTGATGCCATTAAAAAGATTCTTTCTCAGAATAGAATGAATGAAATTTTACCTGATAAAATTGGCGAGAATTTTCTTAAGGATTATTTATATCAGCCTACAATTCCTGACCCGGATTTGTTGATAAGAACAAGTGGAGAATTCAGAATAAGTAATTATTTTCTCTGGCAATTAGCCTATACGGAGATTTATGTGACAGATATTTTGTGGCCCGATTTTAGAAAAAAGGATTTGCTCAAGGCAGTTGTTGATTATCAGAAACGAGAAAGGCGTTTTGGTCGTATTAATTGATTTTACTCGGAATCTTATAATCATTTGAGCATTTGGTCGAAGTCGCTACTTTCCCACTCATCAAAATCTGACCTAACAGTTTTATGCTTGTTTATTAATTCAAAATATTTTGTAAGTATTTTGTCTTCAATCATTTTTCTTGTTTCTCTATTAAGAGGATGTGCAATATCCTGGAAAGTTCCATCTCTGAATCTTTGACTTGGCATAGATAAGAACAATTTATTATTATGTTTAATTATCTTTATGTTTTTTACAATGAAAGAATTATTAAATGTAATTGTGGCATGCCCTTTAAATTTTACATTTTCTTTTATAGGAATTTTTACCGTTACTCCTGTAATTTGTAATTCTTTCATAACTCCAACTTCCTTTTACGATTGATTATAAATTTTTAGGTGCCCAAGGATAGTTGGGTGCAGAATTAGTTAGGAATACATATTTATATTTTTCTTTTAATTTATCTGCTGTTTTTTTAGCTTTAATATTGTTCTCAAAAATCCCATAAATTGATGAACCACTTCCACTCATCAAAGCCCCAATAGCCCCTTCCTTGTAAAGCTCTTCCTTTATTGATTTCAAAATAGGATAGTGTGGAAAAATGAATCGCTCAAATGCATTATAAAGGTATTTATTTATACTATTAACAGAAGGATTAGATAATTTAATGATACATTCATCGAATGAAGGATGTTCAACTAACTCATCTAAATTAATCTGCTTATAAGCCCATTTTGTGGGTATTTGTAGGCCTGTGTTAATTAAAACTAAGTGGAGCAGGCTATTGGGTATTTGTTTTATTACTTCACCGCGTTCTGTTCCTATGCATCTTCCTCCATAGAGATGAAAAGGGACATCCATTCCGATTTGTTTTGCAATATTTAAAAGCTCATTGAATGATAGATTTAACCGAAACAATTTATTTAAGGCGACAAGTGTTATAGCCGCATTAGAACTGCCTCCTCCGAGCCCTGCACCTACAGGGATATGTTTATTTATTTTTATTCTTACTCTTAAACTTTTTATATTTTTATAAGTGGATAGAAGTTTTACACTTTTATGAACGGTGTTTGAACTATCAGTTGGAACATCTGGTGAATCACAGACGATTCTTGTCTCACCTTTTGTTTTTTCAAACTCCAATTCATCGCTTAATTCTGTTAATTGATAAACGGTATTAATAGAATGGTAACCATCATCTCTTTTGGAAAGAATATCCAGAAAGAGATTTACTTTGGCTTTTGATTGTAGTATCAGGTTATCATTGTTCATATTATTATAAGGTATAACTTTGTTAATTTTCTGTTTAATAAGATATTCTGAAAGCGAAAAATGTTACAAAATATTTTTATTTCCTAAAAAATTTATTTCTTCAAAAAATTGAAGAAGTACTTAATCAAATACAAGGTGTAAGAATAAAAAATTTAAATTTAATGAATAAACTATTGTCTACAAATATTTTTTCAGGCATCTGCTGTTGCGATTATCTCTTTGAATCTATGTTTCTGCCTACGATAAAACCAGAAATATAAAATCGTTCTGAACATCCAGTCAGTAGTTGTGGCAATCCAGATTCCCGCAAGACCCAATTCTAATCTGACAGCAAGAAAATAGGATAAGATTAATCTTGGACCCCAGACTGATATTGCTCCGATATAAACAGGGATTTTTGTTTCACCAGAGCCTTGAAAAGCGCCTCTGAAAACCATCGCAGCACCTAAAAAGGGCTGTTCAAATGCCCCAATCATCAAACATATAGCGGTATTAGAAACGATGGATTTTTGATTGGTGAACATTCTCGCAAGGAAGTTCGGAAAAAAGAAGAAGATAATCCCAAAACAAGACATTATTCCGACAGCGATTAAAATTGATTGTCTCACACTTTGTCTAACCCCTTTTTCTGATTTTTCTCCTAATTTTTGACCCACAAGTGCCGCACATACCATCGAAAATGCAATTCCAGGATTAAAGGAAAGAGATTCAATAGCAACCGCAACACGATGCGATGCTATTGCTATTGTTCCAAGCGATGTTACAATCCTTGTGAATACAAGCATACCTGACTGAACGACAAAAGGTTCAAATGCAGCAGGCAAACTCACTTTCAAAAGCTGTTTAATACTCTCATAGCTAATCATTTTAAAATTTTCAGGGTCAAGACGCAGGACACTCCGTTCTGAAAAGATATGAGCCGATATTAAATATCCTTCAATCACTTTACATATTGCTGTAGAAAGACCCGCACCTTGCAATCCAAGAGCAGGCATTCCCAATTTCCCGAATATAAAAATGTAATTACCAATTATATTGAGGATATTGGTCAATATAGTTATCTTCATTGGTGTGCGGGTATCCCCAGCAGAACGCAAAATACTTGAACCAATCATAGAAATATAATTGAAAACAAAAGAACAGAAGACAATTCTCATATAACCAGCTGTCTCTAAAACGACACGTTGGTCCTTTGTAAATAGTTCAGCAATTTGCTTAGAGAAAATTACACCGAAAACCGTAATGATAAGTCCCCCGATAATACCTAATAGATAGGAAGTAGCGGCATAAGTGCGAGCTTTGATTATATTTTTCTCACCTACAGACCGGGCTACCATCGCAACAGTCCCTATTCCAATTGACATTAATATTGCTGATAGGAACCACATAACGGGTCCGGTAATACCAGTTGCAGCAAGAACTACTGCACCCAATTTCCCAACCATTAATGTATCAACAAGATACATTAACGTATAAAGAAAATTCTGGATAATAAGGGGCCAGGCGAGACTTAATATCTTTCTTCGTATGATTTTAGGCTGTGCTTCCATTTTTTATTGGTTCTATTGTATGCAATAATATGCTTTAAATATTTTTTGATTAAAAATAACTGAAATGTTATTCAATAGTTTTTCTTGTATGCAAGATAAAAAGAAGATGATAAACACCATTGTTTTAAGATATTTTTATTGATAATTCCCCCAAATTTGATTAGTTGAAATCCAATTTCTTATTAAGGGAAAATATAATTCCGAAAGAAAGGACTTATCAAGGATTATGATGAAAGAGTTTCATAAAATTGCTTCAACGTTTTTTATTTTACTTGCCCTAATTTTACCTGTTTTTACTGAAAATGATTCTACAACTGATCTTGAGAATAAGATTCGAAAAATTGTAGATGAATCGCCTGTTAAAAGTGATGGAACGCTTGGAATTTACATCGGACTTCTTAATGATGACAGGACGATATTTAAATATAATGAAGATACTCCTTTAACTCCTGCATCTTGTAATAAATTGTTATCGACCTCTGCTGGTTATTATTATCTCGGACCAGAATTTGTTTATGAAACGAAAATATATTATGTGGGGAAGGTAAAGGATGGTATATTAAAAGGAAATATTGTTGTTGTTGGCAGTGGTGATCCTTCGATTTGTGGTCGATGGAATAACGATGATATTACAAAGACGCTAAAAGATTGGGCTGATGTTATTAAAGGACTAAATATAAATCAGATTGAAGGAGATATTGTTGGAGATGATGATTATTTTGATGATGAGTATTGGCACGAAAGTTGGTATCCAAGAGAAAGAGGAGAGTGGTATGAGGCAGAAAATTCAGCCTTAATTCTTAATGATAATTGCGTGGATATATTCTGGAAGGGAGCCGAAAAAGATAGCGAACCCGCTACTTACGAGCTTGACCCAAAATCAAATTATTATAAGTTTATCAGCAATGTTAAAACTTCAGAAAAAGCTAAAGGCTCTTCTATTAGTTATAAACGTGAGGATAAAAGTAATATCATAACTGCTAATGGGACGATTGGTGTTGGAAGAAAATCTCACGAATATTTTACTATCTATAATCCCACTCTTTATTTTACCACTGTTTTTAAGGAGATATTAGAAGCGAAAGGAATTAAGGTAAAAGGTGATGCAAAAGATATTGACGACTTAGAATCCTCAAAGAAGAAAAGTCTTAAAAATGAGAGTAAACGGAAATTAATAGCAATATATAAATCTCCTTCGTTGTTTGAGATTTGCAAAATCATAAATCATCATAGTCAAAATCTCTATGCAGATTTGGTTTTGAAGACAATTAGTGCTAAAAAAGATGGTAAAGGAAGTTTCTCAAGTGGTGCCGAATGGGTAAAAAAATTTCTAAAGGATGTTAATATTAATCCTGATGGTCTTGTAATGGTTGATGGTTCGGGGCTAAGTTATCTCAATAAGGTTAAACCCATTCAGCTTGTGGAATTACTTAGATTTATGAAGAAGAGATATGGAGATTCCTTTATTAATACATTACCAAAGGGAGGACAAGGTTCGCTCTTCGACCGTTTTAATGATAATGATTATCAGAAAGAAGTAAAACAGAATATTAGAGGGAAAACAGGTTGGATTGGAGGAGTTAACTCAATAACTGGAGTAGTTACAAATAAGGTTGGGACAGAGATTGTCTATTCAATAATACAAAATGAATATAGTGGCAAGAAACAAGATGTTATTGATTTGATGGATAAAATTTGTGTTGAGTTAGCTCATTCAGAAATAAGATAAATTATGAGAGTTATGATTTTTAGAATCTTTAATTCACTAAAATCCCCTCTTGAGAGGGTGGAACCAATTTAGTGGTGGGGTGTGAATAATCCCCTCTTGAAAGATGTTGGGGGTGTTATATCCCCCTTATTAAAGGGGGTTAGGGGGTTGTTTTTTTATTCTCTTCGATTATTTTCTTCAATTCATTTTCGGCTTGTCTAATATCACCGTTTTTTATTTTGTTTAAGATTGAAGGTTTTAAGAGTTCTTCTAATTTCTTTCTTTTTATTTTATTATCCTTAAATTTGTCTAAGATGACTTTCCTATATTTTTTAATGAGTTTCAATAAAGTGATGTATTCATTACCAAACAAATTTTCGATTTTTTTTCTCAGGGTTTTTGTTAAAAGTGGGCTTATGCCAGAGGTGGAAATGGCTATCTGCAAATCTCCTCTTGTGATTACAGATGGGACGATAAAGGAACAGTATGCAGGATTGTCAACGACATTGATTAGTATTCCTGATTTTTTTGCATCTTGAGAGATTTGTTTATTTAAATCCTTGTCATCTGTAGCAACAAAGATAATCCATTTATTTTTTAAGTCGCTTTTTCTATAGTTGCGTTGGCTATATTTTAGGTTATGTTTTGAAATTAGTCTTTGAAGTTCTGTGGTGATCTTGGGAGAGACAATTGTGATTTCAGGGTAGTAATTAATTAGTTTTTTAACTTTTCTGGTAGCGACGGTTCCCCCGCCAACAACAAGGACTTTCTTACCTTTGAGTTTGATAAAAATTGGATACCAATCAGGCATAATTGTCCTAATTTGTAGGGAATAGTCGCGACCATTCCCTACACTTTTTTAGACAAGATAAATAGGATTAAATGGATGATTTCCAATTGTGGTAGAGACGTGATATATCACGTCTCTACATAATTTCGTGTATTTTTGTGTCTTTTCGCGGCTATAGACTGTTTGAGTTTAAAAAACATGGACTATTTGATTTCAATTCTAAATGGCATCAGGGTTAATACGGGTTCTTTTTTCATCAGGTTAATTAAAAGGCTATTTTCTTTTATCAATTCGAGTTCCTTAAAATAAGATGAATAAAATACAGAAGATTCACTCGACCCACCGAGAATTTTAGATAAGAGGTCAATAAAGGTCAATTGTTTCGGATAAAGAATGGTATCGCATTCAACATCTTGAGGAATCTTAGCAAGTTTTTTTGCATCAGCGATTGCATCTTCTATCCCTCCAAGTTTATCTACTAAACCGATATCGCAGGCTTGTTTCCCTGTCCAGATTCTTCCTTGTGCTATTTCGTCCATTTTTTTAGTGTTCATATTTCTACTGGTTGAGGCTTTTTTCACAAAATCATCATACACTTTTTTCATCATCTTTTCCACAACAGCTCTTTCCGATTCAGAGAAAGTAGAATAATCAGAAAGAATTGCCGCATTTTTCCCTCTCGTGATTAGTTGTTTATTAATCAGGATTTTATCATAAAATCCTTTCAGGACAAATTTTCCTCCAATAACTCCGATAGAACCGGTTAAAGTTCCTTCTTGTGCGATGACTTCATCAGCACTCATTGAGATATAATACCCGCCTGATGCCGCAACATCTGACATTGAGACAACAATAGGCTTCGATTTTTTCACCTCACTTATTTTATGCCAGATAATGTCTGAAGCAACTGCAGAACCGCCAGGGCTATTGACTCTCAAGACAATTGCCTTTATTCTATCATTGTTTTTTACCTCATCTAAAATTTTCACTACGCTATCTGATGCAATTATATTTTCAGAGAAAGGATAATCATCCTCGCTTCCTGGCAGTATCATTCCGACTTCTGTTATTAATGCAATAGCTGGTTGTGTCAATGGTGGTTCTGGTTTAGGTGGTTTGGAGAAGAGTGAGAAGATGTTGAAAATATTTATCTGGCTCGAATCAATTTTTTCTTCGCCGTATTGTTTGTCAAATTCAACAGTGACCTTCTTTTTCTTCGTTAATTCCTTTTTTAAATCGTCTTCATAAAGGAGTTTATCAATCAATTTGAAATTCAGGGCTTCTTCAGCTGTAAAAGGACCTTTATCAATGATTTCTTTGACCTTTTCTTCTTCGATATTTCGACTTAATGCTATCATATCAATAAGTTGTTGATAAAAGCTATCAACGAGGGAATTAAGTTCTTCTTTCATTTCAGGGGACATTTCACGATTGGTAAAAGGTTCACCAGCGGATTTGTATTTGCCCATCTGAATAAGATCGGCATTGATACCTGCCCAGTCAAGAAGGTCTTTGAAGAAATAGACTTCCGTTCCGAGTCCACATAAAAACAACCAACTTGATGGAGTCATTATAATTTCATCACAAGCAGTCGCAATTAAATAGCCACCAGCCGATTCTCCGCCAAGAAAAGCGTATACCTTTTTATCATTTCTTCTGAAATCACTAATCATACTTCTTATCTGCTGGATTTTTCCAAATCCTATCATTGGGGAAGAAATATTTAATTTAAGACCTATAACTGAATCATCTGTACTGGCTTTCTTGAGTTTATCCTGAAGTTCATTCATTGTGATGGTATTAGAATAGATAAAATCATACAGTTCCATTTTCTCGTTTATTTCGCCGCTCAAATTTATTTCCAGTAACTTTACTTTCTTTATTTCTTCCTGTTTCTGTGGTTCTGTTTCTTTTTTTGTATCTGTCTGGATTGCCTTTTCAGGTGGAAGATTTTGAGATTGTTTTGCAAACGTTAAGTTGAGTAAGAAAATGAGTGATATGTTTAATAAAATTAAATAAGTCCTTTTAATTAGCATTGATAATACTCCTTAATGTTTTTTATATAAATCCTTCCATAGCGAAATTGACAATGCAATAGCTTTTTATTGTAATAAAAAAATGTGATAAAAAAATTTACCCAATAAGATGTTATTTAAGTTAAATAGATTTAGGAAATCTTATTGCCCATATTTTGTATAGGCGCCCTGGAGGGTTTTTAACATTGATGAGGGATTTTGAGAGACAGGAAGATTTTCCAGTTTGTTTCCTCTACTATCTACTAAAACTAATGATGGGATACCACCTGCACCATATTTACTCATTTCATCTCTTTTTGATGAGGCGTTCATCTTTTTCAAATTGAAGTGTCTTCTAATTTCATCTTTTACAGAATCATCCTTGAGTACCCTTGACTCAAAATTTTTACAGCTTCCTCACCAATTTGCTGTGAAAAATAATAATGTGAGCTTTCTACCAGAACCCGATGATACAGAGTCAGAAGAGGATGATGAGGAGGATGACAGAGAAGTAATGATTATTCTTTGTTTGCGTTCTTCTAATTCTTTTTCTTCTTTTGCCTTTGCATCAATCGCCAACTTTTTATATTCATAATATTTATCTGATTGACCTGCTTTCTGGAAAACATTGGCGTATTCTTCATAGATGTCACTGTTTTTCATAACTATTTTGAAGTAATTTGTATAAGCCTCTAACGCCTCTTGATATTTTCCCTGTTCAGTCAGACGTGAGTATTGATTATAATAAATTTGCTTTAGCATATCCCTCACGAGCATACTATCAACATTAATAGAGTCCTTTACACTTATCAGTAGGGGATAAGCCTTTTCATCTTCATTGTTTTCAAGATAACATTCAGCAAG
>Ga0315285_10006209_pt1 | contig 12312 bp, 11 predicted proteins | sample YL17G09_36_MG_FD_203698 | JGI IMG/M metagenome (GOLD analysis project Ga0315285, IMG submission 203698) | Sediment microbial communities from Yellowstone Lake, YNP, Wyoming, USA - YL17G09_36 | ecosystem: Environmental > Aquatic > Freshwater > Lake > Sediment | place: USA: Wyoming | collected... | reverse complement strand
TCGCTCGCTTGCGCAGCTATGTAAGCACGCTCATCAAACAACACCGTCACGTCCTCACTCACATCGCCAATGCCATCGCAGGAACACCCTGGATTCCTCATCCCTCCGAAGCTGCTGGATAGTTACGAAACTTCTTACGTACGATTCGAGATCTTTTAATCGGGAATCTCCCGCATCATTTACCGAAAATGCGAGACATGCAAACCACGGGCGGTATGGGTGGTTTTCCGGCAACTCCTCGAACAACTCCATGGCCCGGGTGTATACCAGCTTATGAGTGTCTATCCCATGGAACGCGTGCAGGGCATAAAACTCGATAACGAGCGCTTTCTCCGGATCCGTCTGCCGCAACGAAGCCAATTCCTTCTGAAAATCTGTCGACTCGTACAGCGATTCGAGATCTCCTCGCGGCCGTCTTGCAGGCCAGTAGTGAACAATGTCGCGATACTCCTTGTACGTTCTTGATTCACTCGCTGGGCGAAAGACGCTCCGCAGGACGTCGTACTGGAGGATTGCGGAGACGATGGCCTCGTCTAAAAGGCCGGCTTTTCCTGCGACGAGGTTGCCGAACGCCACGGCCGCGTCACGGGCGTCGAAACCGATTCTGCCGGTTCCTCCCACCGCAAGTGCCTTTTCGATGTAGGGCGCCAACAGAGGCGCGGATTCGGCCTGGAACCCATCCCTGCCTGCTCCGCCCAATGCCAGGTATTTCAATGCGAGTTGCGAAACTGCGACGGAACTCTGTTGCCCCGGCTCAAGCAGCCCAAACTGCTCGTCGGAAGCAAGCTCGTCAAGAAGGTCCATCACGGGGGCAATGTCCCTGGTCAACAGGCTTGCCTGTGCGAGGAAGTACTTGCCCTGAGCTTTGTCCCGCGGCGCCACACTTCGTTCAATGAATGTCCGCAGTGCCGGCATATACACAGCCAGCTCTGCGTTCGTCTCGAAATCAAGGTGGTCCAACGATTTAAAGACACGTTCCGCATCTTCGATAGTCAACACCACACCCGAAGAAAGCAGGTAGCGATCCCGATTGCGCATGGGAGCGAGCGCTTTGTCAATCAAGGCTTCGTTCTCGCTATCCGTCGGCGAGACTTCGGCCGTATTCTGCGTCTCCAGCTTCTCGGGTACATCCTGGGCATCAGAGTTGCTGACCGAAACAGTTTTGCCATCTCTGGGCAGGTACCGAAGTGCAAGGATCCCGGCAACAACCACAACCACAGCAGCAAACAAGGGCATGCTTCTTCTCATCGGCTCCCCTTTTTTGAAACTGCTATCGTCTTTGCTGCAATTCTATCGCTTCCCATCCTGTCTGACGTAGAGCAGGCTGTTGCCTTTTTTGCCGGTGATTTGGATCTGGCCCATCTCGCGGAGGCAGTAGACCATTTGTTGCGCGAGGCGCCGGGGGATTTTTGCTGCTTGGGTGAGTGTGGCGGTCGTGAACGGTTCGTCGAGACCCTTGGGAAGCAGCGCGGCGAGATCGCCGGGGCCGCGGAATACCCTGCTTTCCATGACATCGAGCAGCCGGCGTTCGCAACGCAGCCAGCCGCGTCTGCGCCAGGCTTTGCCGGGCGCGTGGCGCCGGATTTCCTCCTCGCGGATCAGCAGCACCTCGATCGAGAAGTTGGGATGAGCCATCAGTTTCGGGATACTGACGAGTTCGCCGAACACGTCTTCGATTTTCCCGCGCTTGGGCGATTTCCTGCGCCCTGTCTCCGCGCCTTTCGAGTCGGTCCTCATAATCCATTTCTCGACCGCGACCGGATAAACAAGTTGGACGCGGTGTGTCTCGACGAGCCGGGTCAGCTTGCGACGGAGCTGGCTGAAGTTCGCCGTCTGGATCTCGATCAGCAGATCGCCGCGGACGATGTCGATGAGCGATTTGCCCACGAGCACTTCGAATTGGTCGCCGGGACGCGCGTACCATTGCTTGATCGAGGCGTGCAGGGGTTTTTCGTTGAGTGTGCTGAACTGGGGACGTGCAGGCGAGACGCCCGCACCACAATCACCACAATCGGCAGGCGAGACGCCCGCACCACAATCACCACAATCGGCAGGCGAGACGCCCGCACCACAATCACCACAATCGGCAGGCGAGACGCCCGCACCACAATCTTCAGGGGGCATCAGGCGGTGCCGCGGCGGGCTCTGTAGACGACCACGCCCGTCGCCGTCACCGCCACCAGCGCGAGTGCAATCGCCGCCGCCGCCGCGATTCCAAGCACTTGCCGGCCCGGCTGGGGTTGCGGCGCGATGGCAGCCGGCGCGGGCTGGCCCGCCGGGTCGAGCATCGTCTCAAAGTATCCGCCGGCCGGCTTGATTGACGCGATCACCTCGTCGAGGCGCGCGTCCCACGTCATGGGAATGTCGAGGCCGAGCACGGACGATTCCTGGAGGCACGTGCACGGTACGGCGAGCCCCTCGAGCAGCTTGCCGATGTTCTCCTTCGTGATGGCGCTGCCCGTCAGCGGCGGCGCAAGCACCTTTCCCCGGCCGAACACGATGCCGACCCACGCCGGCCCTTCCTTCTCGATGCCGGTGAACGACCGCAGCATCCGTTCCGCGGGGTCCGCCCGGTCAAACCGCACCGTCGTCACGCCCGGTGACTGCTTCTCGGCCCACTCCGTCTCGACTTCATTAAAAACCTCGTCCGGCCGCGCACCGTCTGCCCCCAGCGCCGGATCGCCGGGGCTGTACAGGACCACTGCCCAATGGCTGGTGATCCCGTCCTTGATCTTTTCGCGCGCCGGCGAAGTTTTGATTGCGGCGAGTTCGTCGTCGGTCGGGTAAGGTTGCCAGTGGTCGAGCACGAATGCCCGCTTCGGCAGCCCGCCCTCGCCGATCAACGCCGCAACGGGCGTTTCAGGCGGCGCGCTTGGAATGCCGTAAGATTCCCAGTCGACATTCGGCTTGTCAACGTCAACGCGCTCCACCTGCACGTTAAGCTTGGCGGCGGGATCGTTAATGCGCGATTCGATCCGCGCAATTTCGCCTGCGGCCGCCGCGTCATCGCTCTTCACGAACACACACAGGCGGTACATCGCCCGCTCAGCCATCAAAGCGGCGTCCCGAACCGTCCCCGAGTCGCACGCCTCCGCAACCGGCCATGAAAGCGCCCCCAGCGCTATAGCTGTCAAAAAACCAGCAAACTTGTAAAACCACTTCATCGCCCGCACTCTTCCTAATTCCGCGTTTCGCGTTTCGCATTTCTTAAATTTTCCAGCCTTCGCGATACGCCGGTTTAATAAATGCCTCCGCCTCAGGCAAATTCGTAACCTTCATATTAACCGGGTCCCATTCGATCGGCTGCTCGGCCCGCAGCGCCACGCAACCCAGCAGCACCAGTTCCGCGAGCGGGCCGGCGTAATCGAAGTTCGCGTTTGCGGGCGCCCCGCCTTTACACGCTGCGACCCACTCTTGGTGCTGGCCCGGCGACTTGGGATACTTCACTTCAGGCCGCTTGTACGCCTGCATTTTCTCTTCCGGAATGATGCGCACCGGCGCACCGTACGTGCCGACGGTGATTTTGCCCTTGGTGCCGACCAGCAGCGAGCCCCCGTCCCGGTCGCCGATGATTCTGCCCTCCTCGAGTTCGGCCGGGCGCGGGATTTCATTGCCGCCGTCGTACCAGGTCAGCTTGAGCGGGGGCATTTTCCCCCGCTTGGGGAACTCGTAGCGGATGAGCGACGATTTGGGGTACGTCTCGGCATGGCGCTCGGAGGTTTCGACTTCGATTCGGGTGGGCGTGGTGAGGTCGAGTGACCAGAACGGGGCGTCGAAAATGTGGCAGCCCATGTCGCCGAGCGCGCCAGTGCCGAAGTCACACCAGCCCCGCCAGTCCCGCGGGCAATAAGCCGGGTTATAAGGCCGTTCCGGCGCCGACCCCAGCCACAGGTTCCAATCCAGCGATTCGGGTACGGGCGGCGTGTCCGTGGGCCGGTCGACACCCTGCGGCCACGTCGGCCGGTTCGTCCAGCAATGGATCTCGGTGACATCGCCGATTGCGCCATCTTCAATCCAGGTTTTCAGCACCCGGCATCCTTGGAACGAATGCCCCTGGTTGCCCATCTGCGTCATGACTTTATACTTCCGCGCCGCCTCCATCAGCCGACGCACCTCATAGATGCTATGCGCCATCGGTTTCTCAACGTAGACGTGCTTACCCAGTTCCATGGCGGCCATCGCGGCAAACGCATGCGTATGATCCGGCGTGGCCACGATCACCGCGTCAATGTTGTCCCGCTCTTTTTCAAGCATGACGCGGTAATCTTTGTATTTGGCGGCATCGGGGAACTGCGCGTAGGTTTCGCGGGCACGCTTGTCATCAACGTCGCACAACGCGACTATCCGTGCGTGCCGAGACACCACGTCGATGTCATGCGCCGCCTGCCCGCCCGCACCGACCGCCGCCACGTTCAACGTTTCGCTTGGGACCGTCTTCTCCGCGCCGAAACCGTAACGCGGCAAAATGCTGAACGCCGCCATAGCGGTCGCCGTCGCCGCCGCCGTACGGCCAAGAAACGCTCGTCTCGAAATCTTTTTCCTTGCCATGGCTATTTCCTTTTTCGTTTTTTGGTGGGTGCAACTGTCTCGGACAGAATAGCACACCCCGCCCGCATGAAAAAGCTGCCCAAGTAGGCCCAAATCCGCACGTAAGAAATTGTCCCGGTGCCCTATCAACGAGGCTGCGCCGAAACCACATCATTTCCCGACGATCTCCGCGCGGCGGTTCTATCAAGGTACTCATGCCATCATTCTCACCACAGGCCTCGCAAGAGATCCCCGTCGTTGCCGTCGTTTATGTCCTTTTCGTCCCTTATGTCCCTTCCTTACGTGCGGATTTGGGGTAGGCCGACTTCGCCGTCGCCGACGACGTCGGCGCGTTGGCCAGTCAACGCTCGATGCGGCGGTCTGGGTGCGTCGCGTGGTGAGGGACTGAGTCTCTGGCTGCTGTCAGTATTTCATCGGAACTGGCCGGTCAGGTTACTTTATTTGAACAAAAACACGCCGGGGCGGCCGGATAAAAACGTATCCGGCCACACCCAGCAACAAAGCACATACAATCAACCCCGCTGTGCCAGAAACCGGCATCTCGGCATCGGGATCCCACGTGCCCTCGTCCGCCTTGACCGGGCTGCCCAGTGCATAAACGCCAAACCGCGTTATCGGCGCCTGCACGTAATTGTCGATCCACTGAACCGTGCCCTGAATCGGCAGCACTTCGCCCGTGGCCGGGTCGAAGAAATAAATGAACAGTTCGCTCTCATCACTTTCCGTCCCGTCTATCACACCATCCTGATCCGCATCCTCGTAGTAGAGGCGAATTGAGCCCATGTCGACCGCGGAAAGGTCGCGGGTGAGGGATCGCCGATCGCTATAGTCGGCGCAATCGTATCAATCGAATAGACTTCGCCCGTCGTAAAATCCCCGTTGCCGATTCCCTCTCCCCCCAAAGGAACCAAGCCCGCATCCTTTATCGTGTATATTATTAAAACACTAAACGACCACATCCAGGCCACCCTCGGTTTGCGCCAGCGTCCCGTTCCCAAAACCCGTAACCGTCCGAGTCGTCGTATTAAACGGATGTTTGTCTCGATAAGCGTTGTGTACCAAACGGGTTAACGATTCACAAGGGCTTGATTGCCAAAAAAGCAAGAGGCGAACAACGGTGGCTGTTCGCCTCAATAAACTGCGCAATAACCTTGACTAGGATGGAAAAACTGTCACGCCGCTTTCCCTATTCGTACCGCCGGTAGCCGCCGCCCGTCCGCGGGCGCCGGTCGCCGCGCGAATCGTTCATCGGCCGCGCTTCATTGACCTTCAGGGTCCGTCCCTGCAAGTCTTTTCCGTCCATACCGGCAATGGCGGCTTTCCCCGCCTCATCCGGCATTTCAACAAAACCGAACCCCCTGCTTCTGTTGGTCTCGCGGTCCATAACTACCCGCGCCGAATCAACTTCCCCATACTGGCTGAACGCATCGGCCAAGTCCGAGTCCATCGTTTGATACGACAAGTTTCCTACATAGATTTTCATGAATTGCTCCTTTTTGTGCGCTCCACAGTGCGCGCAGCACGGCTCATGAAAGAGCTTTTCATCCGGACGGACCGAGGAAGGGAATCATTCGATGTCCTGCGGGAAGTCTCAAGACGGGCAATCTGCGGCGTGTGTTCTTCGAGCGTAGCCAAAACCTTTTCTAAACCTGAAGGCGCCGGCCAAAGCACACGCTCTTGCCCCGCCTCCAATGTAGAAGCATAGCCGGAATACCCAAAAATGTCAAGTAAATCCAAGATTGTTGCCGGTTCTTCGGTTCAGCCGGCCCTATGGAAGGCGCCTCGCCCGTTCATGTGACTCGACCGCTCCGGAATTTCCAGAGCCGGGCGCTCAGTTTAACTACATGGGATGACCCGCCTTGAGGAGGGAGGAAGGATCTATGTCACTCAAAAAACGCATGGCGGCTGAACTGATTGGTACGTTCTGGCTGGTCTTGGGAGGGTGTGGCAGTGCCGTGCTGGCGGCGGCCTTTCCCAATGTTGGAATTGGATTCCTGGGAGTGGCGTTGGCATTCGGGCTTACCGTGCTGACGATGGCTTTTGCCATCGGGCATATCTCCGGATGTCATTTGAATCCCGCCGTTTCCATTGGATTGACGGTTGGCGGACGTTTCAAGGCCGCGGATCTGCCCGCTTACATCGTGGCGCAGGTTCTTGGCGCCGTTGCGGCGGCCTTGGTGCTGTATTTCATCGCCAGCGGAAAACCAGGATTTGACCTCGCCGGCGGGCTGGCCGCCAATGGATACGCGGAACACTCGCCCGGCGGCTACTCGCTTCCGGCGGGGCTCGTCACGGAGGTTATCATGACCGCCATGTTCCTGCTGATCATCCTCGGCGCGACGGACAAGCGCGCCCCACAAGGGTTCGCCCCAATTGCCATCGGCCTCGGCCTGACGCTCATCCTCCTTGTCAGCCTCCCGGTAACCAATGCCTCCGTGAATCCGGCACGAAGCACAGGCCCGGCCATCATTATGGGCGGATGGGCATTGAGGCAGCTCTGGCTGTTCTGGGTGGCGCCCATTATTGGCGCGGCAATTGCCGGCGCCACTTATCGCTGGTTCGAAAAGGAAAACTGAAATCGGCCATTACTTCAGCGGATAGAGGAACTTCTGTATCTCGGGGTCGTTGAAGTTTTCCATGGTGACGACAGTCACGCCGGTGTCGATCCGTTTTGGAACGGGCTTGCCCTCGAGGTGGTCGATGGCCGCCTTAACCCCTTGATACCCCATCTGATACGGGTTTTGCACCACCAGCGCCTGAATGGATCCCTCCTTCAGCGCCTGGATCTCCTCGTTTGACGCGTCAAACGCCACCAGCTTAATCTGACCCGCTTTTCCCGCCGCTTTTAGCGCCTGCGCCGAACCGATTGCACCGGGTTCGTTGGCCGCAAAGATGCCTTTAAGATTCGGATTGGACGTCATCATGTCTTCGGTGACGCTCATGCCTTTGGCCACGTCGCTCATCGAGTATAACTTCTGTGCCAGCTTCATGTTGGAAAATTCGGCCAACCCTTCCAGAAAGCCCTGTTCCCGCAGTTCGGACGTGGCCGCCCCCGGCACAAATGGGATCAGCCCCACGTCGCCTTCCTCGCCGACAAGCCGCGCAAGCTTCCGGGCAGCCGTCTTGCCGCCTGCCACGTTGTCCGTGGCGACAAACGAAACCGCGATGTCCGACTTGATGCCCGAATCGATCGTAACCACCGGGATGCCGGCTTCGATGGCCTTCTGAACTACGCCGATCAGGGCGTTCTCATCGCAGGCCGCCATCACGATCGCGTTGACTTTGCTGCTGATCATGTCTTCCATGATGCTGATTTGCTTGTCGACCTCGGTCTCTTTTGCCGGCCCCTGCCAGTCAATATCCGCGTCGAACTCTTTGGCGGCGGCTTCGGCCCCCGCCTTGACCGTCAGCCAGAACTGGTGGGCCAACCCTTTGGGCACCAACGCGATGCGCAGTTTGCCTGGCTGCGGCGCGGCGCCCTTTTCAACGCTGCCGCCCGCCGGTTGCTGCTGCCCGCACCCCGCCGCCACCAAAAGCACCAGCACTGCCAATCCCAATCGTTTCATTACGCCCTCCTAGCCTTTCAACAACCCCGCTTTTCGCTTCCGGTAATTGTCGTAAAACACCAGCACAATGATGAGCCCGCCAACGAGCACCATCTGCCAATAAACGTCCAACTTCTTCAAATTACAGAAGTTAACCAGCACGTTCATGATCAGCGCACCCGCCAGCGTACCCACCATACCGCCCTCGCCGCCCATCAAGCTGGCACCGCCAATCACGCACGCCGCGATCGTATCGAGTTCGAGCCCCTCACCCGCCGTCGGCGACGCCACGCTCGTCCTCGAAGCCAAAACCACCCCGCCGAAGCCCGCCAGCAGGCTGCACAGGCCAAACGCCGCCGTCCGCATCCGGTCCACGTTGATGCCCGACAACCGGGCCGACGCCAGGTTGCCGCCAATGGCGTACAGTGTTCGGCCGAACCGCGTAGACGCCAGCATTATCGAAAATGACATCGAGATGGCGACCGTGATGGTCACTGGTATCCACCACCCCCGCCCGCCCCCCAGAAATGTGAACGATTGCGGGAAATTCGCGACGGTTTGGCCCTTCGAGATAAGGAGGGTCGCGCCACGCGCCACCATCATCATGCCCAGCGTCACGATGAACGGCGGGATCCGGCCTTTGGTAACCAGAAGCCCGTTGACCGTCCCGCAGAACAGGCCCAGCGCCGAACCCGCCGCCACCGCCGCCGGGACCGGCGCGCCCGCGTCCCGCATCAGCAGGCCCCCGAACATCCCGCACAACGCCGCTACGCTGCCCACCGACAGGTCGATCCCGCCCGTCAGAATCACAAGCGTCTGGCCGGTGGCGATGATGCCGACCACCGCGGTCCGGTACATGACCCGCGTGAGGTTGTCCGCGCTCCTGAATTCCGGCGCCAGAATGGCCACGGCCACCGAAAGTCCCGCCAAAATCACCAGCGGAAAATGACGCGCTATCAGCTTTTTCATCAAATGCAACGACCCTTGCCTAAAGCCGTTGCATGGTACCAGAACACCCCGCAGAGCTTAAAGGGTACGCCGACTTCGGCAAAATCGGCCTTAGGGAAAACGGAAAACGGGGATGCTGGAGACGCTGAAAACCATGCTCCCAAAAACTAAAGAAATGTTCTATACGCCAAGTAAAAAACAGGGACTGACTCGCCTCCGGCAGTTTGGAGGCGCATTTTCGGCAGTTTGAAAATCGTGTCTGTCCCTGCTTTTTGCCTGCTTTTTGCGGCCTACGAAGTAAAACGTCTACGCCAGCTTGAACAAGCGCTTTGCATTTCCCGCGAAGAGCTTTCCGTGTAAATCCGGACATGGCTCGGTCGCGACGAGGCTGCGCGCAATCGCGACAGAGAGCGGATAGAACGGCCAGTCGGAGCCGAACATCACCTTTTCCGTATCGTACCGCTGAAGAATGTAAGCGATCGCCGGCACGGCCTGGCCCGAAATCTCGAGCCAGACCTGATCATCAAACCGCCGCGCGACTTCGAGCGCTTGATCAACCCGCCGCACGCCCGTGTGCGCAAACACGATGCGCAACTTCGGGAAAGCCGCCAGGGGGACCGCGAACCGCTCGGGTTCCGATTTCTCTCTCATGAACCGGGGTTCCTTGCCGGTGTAGCCGGTGTGGGCGTAGACCAGCATGTCGCGGGCCTCGCACCACTCGAACAGCTTCATCATATCCGGGTCGTCGGGCGCCAAGAGCTGGAAGACCGGGTGATACTTGATGGCTTTGATGCGATGCTCAGCGATTTGCCGTTCAAGCTCCGCTACCACTTTCGGTCCCCAGGGCTTCGGATGCACCGCACCGAACGCTTCCATGCGTGGGTCCATCCCCGCCGCGGCGAATGTGTCCGCCACATGCCGCGTCTGCCGCGGGATCGCCAACGGCAGCAGGAAAACCTTGGCGTAATTCATCCGGTCCATCTCGCCCGCAAGGTTTGCAACCGTCAGCGTCTTGTTTCGCCCCGGCGTTTTCAGCCACAGCGTGAGGTTCTGGTGCGCCAGCGCCGCGGCTTCTTCATTCGACGGGTGTTCCTGCTTGAACAGGACGTCTTGCTTGCGCTCAAAATCAAAGAAGTAGTCGACCTTGCCCCGGCGCGTCATATCGACGGACCCGCCAAACCCGAATGCCCAGCCCACGTGCGAATGCGGGTCGATGATGCGCGTGCCCGCGGGCCCAATACCCGCGTCGTTCCGCAGCCGGAACTGGCCTCCGGCATCTTTTTCAAACCAGGGCAGCCGACCCAATTCCGACATGTGCCGGATGTTCAGGTCTTCAATTTCTTTCAGCCGGCCCGAATTGCTTTCGACAGACGAGTCCGCGTCACGAGGGATTTTCCCGATGCTCAGATCCAGGTCAGGCGTCGCGCGCCCGACATACCGCCAGCCCGCAACCGCCGCAACCGCTGCCCCCGCGCCAAGCCCCAAAAAAGTCCTGCGCCTGATGCGCGATGATTTCCGTTTCTCCACCGATTGGATCCTTCTTTCTGCCCCAAGCCTCGACGGCGCCCGTTACGGGTAGGAACTCACAGCGGCAGCTTTACTGGCTTTCCTTCTTTTCCGGAGAGGTCGGCGGCGAAACAGATCTCGTGGGATTTCAGGGCGTCGGCGACGTTGGCGTGGGATTCCTTGTTGTTCAGGATGCAGTCGACGAGGTGGGCGGCTTCGTGGGTGAACGGGTGGTGGGTGACGTCGCCGCTGTCGGGCAGGATGGTGGGGACCTGCGCCCACGACGTCTGGCCTTTCATCTTTGTGCGCGAATAGATCAGGTTGTTCTTGATGGTGCCTTCGGTGCCGACGAGGTTGATGTTGAATACGTAAGGCTGGATGCACTCGATGCACGACGCCACCTTGCCGAGCCGGCCGTCGGTGAACCGCATCATCGTGCACGTGGTCGGGTTGTACTGGTACTCCTTGAAATCGTTGCCTTTGGCGAACGTGCCGTACTGGAACACCTCCGCCACTTCACCGCCCATGAACCAGCGCAGCGCGTCCACCGCGTGGCAGCCCGCCGACAACAGCGAGCTGACCCCCACGTCTTTGGTCACGTTCCAGCCGTATTGGGCGTACCACGGGCCGATCCCGTGGAAGTAGTCGACTTCGCCGAAGAACAGCCGGCCGATCGTGTTGTCGGCCAGTTGGGTCTTGATGATCTCGAATAGCGGGTTCCACCGCAGCACGAAACTCACCACCGACTTCACGCCGGCTTTGGCGACGGCGTCGCGGATGGCGCAGGCGTCTTCGTAGGTGGTGGCCATGGCTTTTTCGAGCATGAGGTGCTTGCCGGCCTGGGCGATGGCGACCGCGTGCTCTCGATGGAGGTTGGGCGGCGTGGCGACGGTGACGATGTCGAGATCGACTTCTTTGAACATCTTGTTGTAATCGGTGTAGATGGGCACGTCGAGGCCGCATTCGGCCGCTTTGGCCTTGCCGAGGTCAGCGGTTAGCGCGCACAGGGCCCTGATTTCCGTGTTGGGGTTTGATTTGAACGCCCTGATGTGCTCACCGGATACCCAACCCGTGCCGATTGTCGCTATGCCAAGTTTCATGGTAATTCTCCTGTTGCTTAAGGCCGCGAAAAACAGCAAAAAGCGGGGACAGACACGCTTTTCAAACTGCCGAAAAGCGAGTCAGTCCCCGTTTTTTGCATTGTCGCTACGCCAAGTTTCATTGTAGGTCTCCTGTTTCGCTAAAGGGACCTAAAGGACAAAAGGGAGACAGCGCCGGGGAAAGCCGGCAAGGTGTAGCGAGTGAAAGTCTCGTACAGTGAAGGTGTAGCGAGCCACACTGGCCCCGCGCCATGGCGGTTTGGCCGAAAGGCCCTGCTGCAAGCGTTGGCAGGGGAACGTGCGGGCTGGGTATTGAGCCGCGAAATAGTCTTGTCCGGGGTGCCGACGACCTTCCTTTGTGCGGAAGGCAACACCGCAGGCGTCGCTATCGCGAGACGCCCGCGGACCCCGCGCGGTCGGAGACCCCACGCACGCACGCAAACATCTTGTACGGAACCCGGGAGGTCCTGCCGCTGGCCACGCACTGTACGCGGGGTCCGCGCGGAGAATCCGGAAGGAGTAATTCCGCGATGAACGGCGGCGGGAAGTCGGACAGGCCCATAGTACCACGGAAGGGCGCGAACAAGGCGAGCGGGGGACCGCCCGCGGCGGAGCGCCCGGAGGGAAGGGGCCTGGCCAAGGGGAGTCCGGGAGAGCAAAGCAGG
>Ga0315285_10006207_pt1 | contig 12315 bp, 11 predicted proteins | sample YL17G09_36_MG_FD_203698 | JGI IMG/M metagenome (GOLD analysis project Ga0315285, IMG submission 203698) | Sediment microbial communities from Yellowstone Lake, YNP, Wyoming, USA - YL17G09_36 | ecosystem: Environmental > Aquatic > Freshwater > Lake > Sediment | place: USA: Wyoming | collected... | reverse complement strand
ACCTTCGCCAGCGGGCTGAGGCACGCCCTGCGACAGGACCCGAACATCATCCTCGTCGGCGAAATGCGCGACCTCGACACCATCTCCGCCGCCGTCACCGCCGCCGAGACCGGGCACCTCGTGCTCAGCACGCTTCACACGCAGAACTCCCACCAGACCATCGAGCGCATCATCGACGCATACCCCCCGGCCCAGCAGAACCAGATCCGCGCGATGCTCTCGAACACGCTCCAGGCGGTCGTCAGCATGATCCTCTTGAAGCGCCAGGACATGCCGGGCATGGTTCCCGCCTGCGAGATCATGGTCTGCAACGCCGCGGTCCGCAACTGCATCCGCGAGAACCGGATCCACGAGATACCAAACATCATCGAGACTAACCGCCAGCGCGGAATGTGCTCGCTGGACGACTCGATAAAGAACCTCTACCTCAACGGCGCAATAAGCTGGGAAGACGCCATCGCCAAGGCGGCCCGGCCGGAGGCGCTGCACAGGGCCCTGAGCGCATGACAGGCTCGACGGGCGCGGCGGCTGACATACACGGTGATTTATGACGATGACGGAATCGGAAACTCGAAACGGCGCGGTCGCGGCACTGCTTAGTCGCGCCGCCAGTGGAGATACAGATCAATGCCCGCCTACAAGTACGAGGTAAAGACCCAAATGGGACAGGTGATGGCCGGGACGATGCAGGCCCAGAGCCTTCTGGACGCCACGGCGATCGTCCGCGCCCAGGGCGGCGTGCTGGTCAACATAGCCCCACTGGCCGGAGGGGTCGCCGGGGCGATGGACCGCCTGCGCACCGTGAGCCTCGAGATGGGTCCCAGCCTGCGGGACGTGACGGCCTTCACCACCCAGTTGTCGGTGATGATCAAGGCCGGCATCAACATCCGCAGCGCCATCAGTGGCATAGGCGACGGCGTGAAGAACACCAGGTTCCGCGCCATAATCCACCAGGTCAAGGCTGACGTCGAGGCCGGCCAGCCGTTTTCCGACGCCCTGGCCAAGCACCCAAAGGTCTTCAGCCCCCTGTACATCAACATGGTCCGCGCGTCGGAAATGTCCGGCGACCTCGGGCGGATGCTCCAACGCCTGGCCGAGTTCCTCGACCAGCAGGCCGACACGAGGCGAATGGTCGTCGGCGCGATGATCTACCCGTGCATCATCGGCGTGATGGCCGTGGTGACCACCGTCGTGCTGCTGACGTTCGTCCTGCCAAAGCTCATGCCCCTGTTCAAGGGCAAGGAAAAGTACCTGCCCGGCATAACAGTGTTCGTCATGGGCATCAGCGACTTCCTCGTCGGGTACTGGTGGCTGCTGCTGGTCATCCTGGCGGCGCTGATCACCGGCTTCATCATATTCAAGCGCACGGTTATTGGCCGGCGGGCATTGGACACCTTCAAGCTCAAGGTCCCCCTGATGGGCAAGATGTTCCGGGCCGTCTACATATCCAACGGCCTGAGCACCCTCGGCGAGCTGGTCTCGGCCGGCGTGCCGATGCTCGAAACGCTCAACATCACCTCCGAAGTCGTCGGAAACACCCTGCACAAGGAGCTCTGGCGCAAGGTATACGAATCGGTAAAGCGGGGTGGAAAGATCGTCGAGCCACTGAAAAACCAGACGCTGCTGCCCTCAAACGTCGTGCAGATGGTCTCGGCCGGCGAGGAGTCCGGCAACCTCGGAAACGTTCTTCAGGACGTCTCGGAATTTTACCGCCGGGAACTCAAGGCCACCATCAAGACCGTCACGGGCATGATCGAACCGATAATGATGATCGTCATGGGCGCCATCGTCGGCGTCATCGTCGCCAGCGTCCTGCTGCCGATCTTCAAGCTCTCGACGATCATGAACAAGAGTTGACATGCCAAGAGCGAGAGAGGAAATGCCATGAAAGTCAAGACAGCAACACCCAGCCGCGGAGGCTTCACGCTTATTGAAGTCGTGGTTGCAACCATCCTGGTGGGCCTGGCGTTGACGGCGATGATGGTTTCGGTGGGGTCCAACACACGCGTCAACGACGCCGGGACAAAGCTCACGCAGGCGGCCTTCCTTGCCCAGGAAATCCACGAGTGGACGCTGACGCTGCCGTTTCGCGATCAGGACGTCGGCGACCGCGACAACCCGCCTGGGCCTGACGGGTCCAACCCGCAGGTATGGGTGGACGACCTGGACGACCTGATGAACGTCACCTTCGGCAGCAGATCGGCAACCATTCCAAGCTGCGACCTTCCGCGATACGGCCCGCGAGACGGCCAGGGCTACGCCATCACCGCCCTGCAGGCCTGGAGCCAGACCATCACCATGACCTGGCGAGACCCCAACGACCTGGGCCACACCGTCACGAACGGGACAAGCGACATCATATACGTCAACGTCGACGTAGCCGTCGTTATAACGCACCAAACCACGCTCATCGTCAGCAGCGGCTGGCTGGTGACCAGGAAGCCGGGGGAGTAAGCGCAAGCGGAAAGACCTCACCATGAACGCAAGACAAAGACATCAACTTCGCGGCCCCGCCGGCAGAGGCGGCTTTACGATCCTCGAACTGCTTATGTCCCTGCTGCTGATGTCGATGCTGTTGACGGCGATCGCCCTTGCCATGCGGGCCTCGATGGACTCCTACGAGCAGAACCGCAACGCCGCGGCCGTCAACCAGACCGCGCGCGCGCTGGCGACCCGAATGCAGCGCGAGATTCGCCAGGCCGAGGCCGTCGATTTCGCGTACACCGCCGGGGCCTCCCAGGTCGTCATCACTCCCCCTGCCGTCGCCGGGCTTCAGGAGATCATCTACAGCTACAACTCGAGCAACCAGACGCTCACGCAGAGCCTGCACTACACGAGCGGCAGTATCACCAACGCGACGATCGGCAATTACACTGCCTTCAAAATCGTCATCACCCCCCCCATCAGCACTTCTGGGCTTCAGGATATCACCTACAACTACACCTCTGCCACCAACACGCTCACGTACAGCCTGCACTACACGAATGTCAGCATGGACGCCAACGAGACGCTCTTCGACTCCTCAAGCGAGGTCGAGCTGTCGGGCTTCTCCGTCACGTACATCATCGTGCCGAACGCCCAAGGCGCCTGGTGTACCCAGCGGGTGACATGCACGACGTACTTCACCATCGACGGGCAGACCACCCCGCTTGTCTTCACCGCCTCCCCCCGCCGAAACCAGACGTATTGATTGAGCAGCCGCCGTGTCGGACACGCCGCCGAGGGTTCGTTCTATTCAGGAAATCTGCCGCACCGGGTGCCTGGCGCCAATCCGGATCATATCCTTCATATAGGAAACCGGTCTGACAAAGTGCCCTCTTGAACGTGGCTTGCCTGCCGGTCCCCGGAGGACTCGACAATGACTTTCAAACGAACTCGACATGACGCCAGAGGGGGGGCCTTGATCATCGTGCTGCTGTTGCTGCCCATCCTTGCCACGTTAAGCGCGGCCTTCCTCAGCAGTTCATCCATGAACCTCGTCCAATCCTCCAATCTGGCGGCAATGACTGAAGCCAGGCTGGCGGCCGAGAGCGGTCTGTCATTTCTCCTCTACAAGGTGTCGCATTGCGGCGTATCGGGATCGCTGCGCGGACCGGCTCTGCTGAACTCACTGGCTGCTAAACTTAGTGCCAATCTGGCGGTCATCTACAACGGTGATAAAACCGCCATCACGATCCCTGACATCGGCTTCACAGATGGCAAGAGCTTCGGCGGGCGAATCACCCTTTCGGATCCCGACACACTGCATCTGGTGGTGACTGGCCGGTACGCCTCGGGCGCGGGGGCCTCAGCCAAGACCATGACGCGGCAGGTGGCGATAGACCTTCACGCCATGTGGGACCCGGTGCTCGCGTTTGGCATCTGCTCCAAGGGGCCGGTCGAACTGGGGATGAACACCGACCTTTCCGGCGTCACAGACCCTTCCGACGGGTCGATCTACTCGGCGGCAATAGGCACCCTGGCAAACCCGGCGGTGAGCTGCGGCAGCGGCCACATTTCCGGCGACGTCAGCCTCAGTCCCCCCAACACCTTGCTCTCGCTGGATCTGACTGGCACGACGGTCGACGGCACGGTTAGCGTCGATGCGCCGCCGGTGACGATGCCGACGATCGACCGCACGCCGTACAAGAGCCTGGCCACGACTGTCATGAACTCGGCCAGCCCTGCTGACGGAACCTATAAAAACATCCGAATCCCGCCCAACACGAACCCCACGTTCGACAGCAGCGTGACCATCCAGGGCGTTATGTACGTGCAGGCGCCTAACAAGATCTATTTCAACAACAACGTCACATTCACTGGAATCATAGTTGCCGACGACCCGCCGGCGGGATCGCCCGACTCCGACAATTATATCTATTTCAAGAACAACATGACGTTCAACGGGGTGGAACAGTTGACGGGCGATGAGTTTTCCGAGGTACGAAAACTACCGGGGGTATCGGTCTTGTGCCCAGGTTTCACGATGGAGTTCAAGAACAACATGACCTCTGTCGCGGGCATCATGGCCTTGAAGGCATTGACCGCCAAGAACAATGTCGACTCGACCTTCATGGGCAGCGTGCTGATCTATGGCGACACCGGCCTGGATTTCAAGAACAACTCCGACGTTGACATCCGGCTGTCGGGTTCGGCCCCGCCGAAGGGCTTCAAAGGCTACGGGCTGGCAGCTCTGGCGCCCGACCCTAGCACATATGTGGAACTTACGGTGGCAGAGCCCTGATCATCACTGGCGACCGACCCCGGCACGTACGTGGATGAGTGAGCCTCTCGCCCCCTTGGGGACCAGAGGCCCGCGGGCAATAGGGGCGCATGCCTGTAGCCGAGGGTTCGTTCCATTCAGGAAATCTGCCGCACCAGGTGCCTGGCGCCAATCCGGATCATATTCTCCATATAGGAAACCGGTCTGGCAAAGTGCCCTCTTGAACGTGGCTTGCCTACCGGTCTCTGGAGGACTCGATGATGGCTTTCAAACGAACTCGACATGACGTAAGAGGGGGGGCCTTGATCATTGTGCTGCTGTTGCTGCCCATCCTTGCCACGTTAAGCGTGGCCTTCCTCAGCAGTTCATCCATGAACCTCGTCCAATCCTCCAATCTGGCGGCAATGACTGAAGCCAGGCTGGTGGCCGAGAGCGGTCTGTCATTTCTCCTCTACAAGTTGTCGCATTGCGGCATGTCGGGATTGCTGCACGGCCAGGCTCTGCTGAACGACGTGGCTGCTAAACTCAGCTCATACGACCCCACACTTAGCTCATACGACCCCAATAACGCCGCCATCACGATCCCCGACATCGGCTTCGCAGATGGCAAGAGCTTCGGCGGGCGAATCACCCTTTCGGATCCCGACACACTGCGGCTGGTGGTGACTGGCCTGTACACCTCGGGCACGGGGGCCTCAGCCAAGACCATGACGCGGCAGGTGGCGATAAACCTTCACGCCCCCACGTGGGACGTGAAGGCGAGCAAGTTTGGCGTCTGCTCCATTGGGTCGGTCACGTTTGGGAATAACACTAACCTTTCCGGCATCGAAGACGCTAACGGCGTCGCGTACGACTCAGACGGATCCATCTACTCGGGCTACTTGGGAGCGGGTTACGCGGTGTCCTGCGGCAGCGGCGACATTTCCGGCAACGTCAGCGTCCTGCCCGGCGCCACGGTGAATGTGCCTGCCGGCACGGACTGGGACGATGACGCGGAGCCAGTGACGATGCCAACGCCCGACCTTACGCCATACAAAAGATTGCTCACTATCCCTCCAGGCACGCCCGGCCACGTCACGACCTATGACCCTGATCACCCGACCTATACGAACATCCGAATCCCGGCCGGCACGAACCCCGTGTTCGGCGACGTGACCATCAAGGGCATTATGTACGTGGAGAGGCCTAACAACATCACTTTCAGCAACGGCGGCACCATCACTGGGGTGATAGTTGAAGGCGACCCGGAGGACCCGAATACCCCCTCCAACGATTATATCAGTTTCAAGAACAACCTGACGGTAAACGGGGTTGATTCTCCGGCCGGAGTGGAAACGTTGACAGGCGCCGAGTTTTCCGAGCTACGAAAACTAAAGGGGACAACGATCCTGTGTCCAAGTTTCACGATGGGTCCTCCGCCAGATGATACGAGGCCAAAGAACAACATGACATATGATGGGGGCATGTTGGCCGTGAAAGCATTGGACGTGAAGAACAATCTCACAGCGACCATCAAGGGCAGCATGTTGATCTATGGCGCCAATGCCGGCTTGTATGCCAAGAACAACGCCATCGCTAACATCCGGCTGTCGTCGGGATCGGCCCCGCCGGGCTTCGCCGGCTACGGGCTGCCACCGGTGCCCGACCCTAGCACGTACGAAGAACTTACGCCCTGATCAGCGCTGGCACCAGACCCCGGCACGTACGTGGAGAAGTGAGATTAGCCACGGGCGCCAGCCCGTGGAACGCCGGATGTCAGGCAAAGAGCCCCCGAAGCGGGGCGATTGAAGGTCTCATTCGCCCCGCTGGGGCTCCGAATCAATGAACGCACTGTCCACGGGCTTGCGCCCGTGGCTAATCGCAGTCGCCCTAGCGGGCTCAACAGCCTGCCAGGATTTATCCTCGCACACGGACGTATTGATTTGGGCACATTTCATTTGCCCCCGCCGAGCCGCAACCTATAATATCGCCTTGCGTTCATGGAATAACGTGAAGCATGGACGGTCTGGTTCTATTAACTCTATCAGGAGTCGATGAAATGTCTCTTACACGAATACTGTCGGCCTGGCTGTTGGCGGGCCTTCTGCTTGCGGCCTGGCCGCTGCCTGCCACGGCTCAGCCTGATACCAAGCCCGCCACCGCGCCGGCTGATGCAAATGTCCCGCCGAGCGTCATGGGCGAGCTGGAGCAGACATTCCGGTCAAAGCAGCAGCCAACCAGCCGCGAAGAGGCTCTCGTCATCCAGGCCAGGCAGATGCGGGAGGTGATCAAGTTCGGCCAGGGCATCGAGGCCAAGTACCCCAAGGCGCCGAACCTTTACGAGGTCCAGCGTCGGATGCTGGTCGCGGCCGACTTCATCGTCAGATACCAGCCCGCCGCCGACGCCGAGGCTCTGCGCCAGGAGATATCGCGGCGGATCCTCGCCTCCATCGCCCCGGCCGAGGTGAAGGTTACGCCGGACTACTTCGTGACGCTCGATAAGGTCGCGCCAACCGGCGGCGAGGCCGCCAAGGACGCCCAACAGCAGATTCAGGCCTTCATCGACCGCTACGCCAAGACCGACGCGGCGGCATTGTCGCTGGTCCGGGCCTCCCAACTCGCCGAGAAGGCCAAGCTCAAGGCCCTTGAGAACGAACTGCTGGACAAGTTGGAAAAGCAGTACTCCCAGGACCCGCAGATCAGCATGTACCTCAAGCAAATAGGGCACGGTCCGAAGTTCGTGGGGAAGAAGTTCGAAGCCGACCTCACGCTCACCGACGGCAAGAAGCTCAAGCTGCCGGATGACCTGTTGGGCAAGGTCGTGGTGATCGACTTCTGGGCCACGTGGTGCGGGCCTTGCGTCAGGGAAATCCCGCACATGAAGAAGGTCCACGCCCAGTACAAGGACAAGGGCGTTGCCTTCGTCGGCATCAGCCTGGACAAGCCGGACCAGAAGCAGCAGCTCATCGACTTCGTGAAGCTCAACGAGATGCCCTGGCCACAGTCCTACAGCGGCAAGTACTGGCAGGATCCGACGGCCCGGCAATACGGCGTCAACGGCATCCCCAGCATATGGGTGATCGGCAAGGACGGGAAAGTCGCCTCCGACAACGCCCGCGGGGACCTCGAAGGCACACTGGACAAGGCGTTGGCGGAGAAGGCCGGACCGGCCAAGTAGGAAGAACAGGAACGGCCCAGGCAAGCTCGAATCAATGCAGGATGATACTTTATGACACATTCGCGCGTTGATATCCCAAGGGGCCGAATCGCGGAGTTCTGCCGCAAGTGGAAAGTCGCGGAGTTCTCACTGTTTGGCTCCGTTCTTCGGGACGACTTCGGCCCTGATAGTGACGTGGACGTGCTTGTGAGTTTCGACCCGGCCGCGACGTGGGATTTGTTCGACCTTGTGACGATGCGCGACGAGCTGATGGCGATGTTCGGGCGGGCGGTGGACCTGGTTGAAAAGGAGGGTCTGCGCAATCCCTTCCGCCAGCGAAGGATATTGAGCACGCGGGAGGTTATTTATGCCGCGTGATCGACAGGACGTTGCGCTGCTGGCGCCACTGGTGCCGCCGGAGACTGCGGGCTGATGGGATAGGAAGGCTCCAGCGGCGTGTCGGCGTTGATTCATACGGCGCCCCACGCTACAGTGGCGCCATGCTCATAGTAGTTACCGGACAAGTCGGGCTTGACAAGAAGAGCTTCCTTCAGCAGGCCGCGGGCATAGCCGCCGACCGCGGCAGCGACGTGGCGTTGTGCAACGTCGGCGACATGATGTACGCCGAGACCCCGGACGCTACGGCCGGGCGGATCCTGGACCTGCCCCTGTCGCGCCTCCGGAGCATTCGCCGCAGCGTCTTTAAGGACGTGCTCGCGGCGTGCCGGCAGTCCGGCAACGTCATCGTCAACACCCACGCGACCTTCCGCTGGCGGCACGGGCTTTTCTATGCCTTCGACTACGACCAGATGAAGGCGCTCGGCGCGGACCTGTACGTCACGCTCGTGGACAGCATCGACCGCATCCACTACCGCCTGGCGCGCGACGGCTACACCGATCACACGCTCAAGGACGTCATGGTCTGGCGCGAGGAGGAGATCCTGGCAACCGAGTTGCTCAGCCAGATTCTCGGCGGGCATGGGCAGTTCTACATCCTGGCGCGGGGGGCGGATGGGCTGGCGCCGGAAGGCTCACCGGCGGAGGCCCTGGCGAGGCTGCTGGACCGCCCCCAGCCGCGAAAGGCATACTTGAGCTTCCCGATGTCGCACGTCAACGGCTCATCGAGCATCCTGGCGGAGATCGAAAGCTTCCGCCGGACGATGAAGCGGCACTTTATGTGCTTCGACCCGGCCGACGTCGAGGAAAAGAACCTCTGCGCACTGGCCCTGCAAGCCGTCGAGGCCGGGCAGCGGACAATCCAGGCCGGGCCGCCAGGCCAGGAGGTCGCGATGGAGGCCGCAGAGGTCGTCGGCATAATCCCCGACATCGACGGGCAGATCTACGCCCGGGACTTCAAGCTCATCGACCAGGCCGACATGATAATCTCGCTGATACCCGAACTCGACGGCGGCCGGCCCGGCCTGTCCAGCGGCGTCGAGCGCGAGCTCCAGCACGCCCACGAGGCCACCCGCGAGGTCTTCATCATCTGGCGCCCGCGGGTCGAGCCTTCCCCCTTCGTCAGCGAAACCGCCACCCGAATCTTCCCCTCCGTGGAAGAGGCCGTGACGTTCTTCCACGACGCCCACATGATAGCACCCCCGACGGGGGGATTGTTTCGGTAGTGTGCCGGAGCGAGAAAGTTGCGAAACGTCACAAGGGCGAAATCCGAAATTCGAAGCACGAAATCCTAAACAAATCCAAATTGCGAAATTCAAATGTTCAAAACGCCGCGCCCGGCACGCTACTCCTGAGCAACCTGGGGCGTCCGTTGCGGTTCTTGTTGTTTTGGATTTCGTGTCTTGAATTTGTTTAGGATTTCGTGCTTCGAAATTCGGATTTACTAGACGGCAGAATGTTCATCAATTTCGAAACGCCACACTGTGACCTTCTTTTCTTTGCTCCCCCGCTTGATTTCGCCCTCTCCAAAGCGCTATAGCGGATATGGAGGGACCGCTAAGGACCGGTGATGTTGTCTCTAACAAGAAAGGCCTCATACGGCCTGATCGCTATGGCGTATCTTGCCTGCCGCGGCGGGCAAAGGGTCAGCGCGCGCGAAATCGCCCGCGAGAACCATTTGCCGGTCTCGTTGGTGATGAACGTGATGAAACGCCTGTGCGCGGCCGGGTATGTCCGGTCCGTCCGCGGGGCCTCGGGAGGCTATACCCTTGCACGCCGGCCTGAGGATATAATTCTGGGGCCGCTGCTGGATGAGATTGAAGGCCCTGTTGAAGATGCTCGCTGCAAACGCGGGGATTACGGCCTGGCGCCGAGGCCGCCGGGCCAGCCGTGCCCGGACGCCGAGACCTGCCCGCACGGCGATCCCGTGCATCGCGTACACCGCAAGCTCAGAGACTTCTTGCAGAACGTGGCTCTTGCGGACATTATGAGCAGCCGAAGCGACATCTCGCGTCCGGCCGCCGAGGGTATCGGGGCGGACGACGAGTCGAAGGAAACCGAGGATGACGCCTAAACTGCCGATCTACATGGACTATAACGCCACGACCCCGGTCGATGAGCGGGTGCTGGAGGCGATGCTGCCTTTTTTCCGCGAGGATTTCGGCAACCCCGCCAGCCACGGCCACGCCTTTGGCTGGAAGGCGGAGGCCGCCGTCGAGGTGGCACGCCAACAGGTGGCTGATCTTATCGGCGCCACGCCCCAGGAGATAATCTGGACCTCCGGCGCCACCGAGAGCAACAACCTGGCAATCAAGGGCGCCTGCGAGATGTACCGCGACCGAGGCCGGCACCTGATTACCTGCCGCACCGAGCACCGGGCCGTGCTGGAGGTCTGCGCCGTTATGGAGCAGGCCGGCTGGCAGGTGACGTACCTGCCCGTCGACGAAACGGGCTGGCTCGACGCCGGGCAAGTCGAGGCCGCCATAACCGACCAGACCGTCCTGATCTCCATCATGGCCGCCAACAACGAGACCGGCACTCTCTCGCCGATGGCTGAGATCGGACAGATAGCCAAGAAACGCGGCGTGCTGCTCCACACCGACGCCACCCAGGCGGCCGGGAAAATCCCGCTGGATGTCGAGGCGATGGGCGCGGACCTTCTTAGCCTTTCCGCCCACAAGCTTTACGGCCCCAAAGGCTGCGGGTGCCTCTACGTTCGCCGCCGCGGCCCGCGCGTGCGCCTGGCCGCGCAGATCCACGGAGGCGGGCACGAGCGAGGGCTGCGAAGCGGAACACTCAACGTGTCGGGAATCGTCGGCCTGGGCGCCGCGGCCGAGGTCGCCGGGGGCGATATGGCCGCCGACGCCGAGCGGCTCGGCGCCCTTCGCGACCGGCTCGACGCGGGCATACGCGGCCAACTGACCGACGTTCACCCAAACGGGCACGCCACGAGGCGGCTTTGCAACACGCTTAACCTGTCCTTCGCCTATGTCGAGGGCGAGGCGATGAAGATGAAACTGAGCAGCCTGGCCGTGTCATCCGGCTCGGCATGCAGAAGCGAGTCGCGCGAGCCCAGCCACGTCCTCAAGGCAATGGGCGTGTCGGATGCTCTTGCAAACGCGGCCATTCGTTTCAGCCTTGGCCGGCCGACGACCGAGGAGGATGTCGACTTCGCCATAGAGACGGCCGTCAACGCCGTGCGGGAACTGCGGGCCATCAGCCCGCTCTACGAGCTTGCCCGCGACGGAATCGACCCCAAGCGCCTGGAATGATACATGGAACCGAACCATGGCCTGGAGTTTATGGAGCACTTCGCCCACCCGCGAAACGTCGGGTCGCTGGACCGCCGCAGCCGGCATGTTGGAACGGGCACGGCCACGGTTTCAGAATGTGGCGACGTGATGCGGCTCCAGATCGAGGTCGACCCGCGGGGGCGAATCTCGCGGGCGATGTTCAAGACGTTCGGCTGCTCCGCCGCCATCGCGGCCGGGTCCGTTACGACCGAGTGGTTGCGCGGGCGAAGCATCGAAGAGGCCGAGAGCTTCAGCGGCGATTATGTCACCGAGCGGCTGTCGCTGCCGCCGGACAAGCAGCACAGTTCGCGCCTGGCCCGGGACGCCGTCCGGCAGGCCATCGCCGACTGGAAGCACACGCGCTGCCGCCGGGGCCCGCCGGCGTCGTAGCCGCGAAAGCAAAGGAGTCCGCCGTGCCCGTCGAGATCCAATGGTTGGGCCACGCCAGCTTTCGCATCGCCGGCTCGGAGTCCGATGCCAGGCAGTTCGTCAGCGAAGCCGACTGCCAAGGCGTGCTCCTCCAGCCCGGCCAGGCAATGGTTATCTAGCGTGGCACGGGCGTCTCGCCCGCGCGTCACCCGGCCATCTTGGCCGGGCCGACGCCCCGAAAGCAGGGCCGAGACGGCCCTGCGACGCATGGGCGGGACGCCCATGCCACCACGGCAGTTCGTCAGCGAAGCCGACTGCCAAGGCGTGCTCCTCCAGCCCGGCCAGGCAATGGTTATCTAGCGTGGCACGGGCGTCTCGCCCGCGCGTCACCCGGCCATCTTGGCCGGGCCGACGCCCCG
>Ga0315285_10006204_pt1 | contig 12320 bp, 6 predicted proteins | sample YL17G09_36_MG_FD_203698 | JGI IMG/M metagenome (GOLD analysis project Ga0315285, IMG submission 203698) | Sediment microbial communities from Yellowstone Lake, YNP, Wyoming, USA - YL17G09_36 | ecosystem: Environmental > Aquatic > Freshwater > Lake > Sediment | place: USA: Wyoming | collected... | reverse complement strand
CGCCGCGGCCAGGCGCACCGCACCCCAGGCGCCGCCGTAGGTCGTGAGCGGACAGACCTTGGCGCCGAGTTCGGCACCCAGGCGGGCCACTTCGGTCCCGAGCGCCCGCGCATCGGCATAGTCGAGTTCCGCGCCCACGACGATGGCGATGGACTTGCCGCCGCGAAGCCGTTCCTTCCACGCGGCGAGTGCCCGCGCGTCTGGGCCGAGGGGCTCGGTTTGCCCGGTCCGGACGGCTGCTATGGCGCGGGCGGCCTCACCCGACCCGAGGAGCGGCTGGAAAACGCCCGTCGCGAAGTCGGCCGTCACGCCGGACGCGTCGGCCATCACGAACACGGGCATCCGCGGCCGCGACTTGCGGGCCTCGAAGACCCAGTGGGCCGCCACGGGGTGGGTCGCGTAAGCGTTGCCGATGATGAGGATCGCGTCCGTGGCCGCGAGGTCCTCCGGCCCGATGAAGGCGCCTCCGCCGGCGTCGAGGCCGTGCACCAGGCCCGCATCGTTCGGCGGGACGTACACGCTCCAGGATGCGCCGAGGCCCGCCGCCAACCGGCCGGCGGCCGCAAGCGTATCGAGATCGAGGTTGCCGTCCACGATGATCGCGGCGGCGCCGTCGGCTCGCAGAGCAGCAGACACCTCCTGCATTGCCGTGTTGAGGTCGATCGTCTGGCAGCCTCCGTCGACGCGCCGCGAGGCGTCCAAGAGACGGTCATGGTGATCCAGCAACTCCGCCAACAGGCTGCCTCGGCCGCACAGCCCGGCGTAGCCGGCGTGCGGCAGGTAGTCCGGCAGGTAGCGGTCCGGACCGCCCTTCCTGATTTGCACCGGGCACCCTCGGTTGCCCAGCAGGCCGAACGGCGAAGGGCCGAAGGCGTACTTGTGGAGCAGCCGGTTCGCGAAGCGGCTCCGCAACCGCGGACGCGGACTCGGCTTCGCGCCGGGCGGGCCGGCCATCCGCGAGTAATCGCCCAGAACGCAGGAGTCCCACGCCCGGAGACGCTCGAACGCCTGGTTCCCGGTCGCCTGGTCATACAAGTAGAAGCAGTAGCAGGTGGGGCAGATGAACGTGCAGGCGGCACACTCGACGCACTCGCCCGACGCCTCCAGCCCCCGTCCGGACTTCTCTGCCGCCAGGAGGGCCGCCTGGATCTTCTCTGTCACCCGACGGGCCCGGGTCTGTTTCTCGATAACCTCGATCGTGCGGCGGCGGACGGCCTCCCGTTCGGCCATCTGCGCGCCGGTCGCCAGGCTCACGGCATCACCGGCCCGTTCGAGGACGGCGCGGCCCTTGTCGGTCCCGGCATCGACCAGGTAGCCCCCGGCGATGGGGGTCAGGTTGAGGTCAAACCCTGCTTCCGCAAACGGCTTGCCCCCCAAAGCCGTGCAGAAGCACGTTTCGTGCGCTTCGGCGCAGTCGACGGTGATCACTGTCTGCGCCCGGCGGCGCGCCGCGTAGAACGGATCCCGGAACTCCCCCTCAAGGAAGACCTTGTCGAGATACTCGATGGCCTTGAGGTCACAGCCCCGCAGGCCCAGGAGGACGTGCGGCTCACAGACCGCGCCGGCCTCGGCCTCGCCCGTGGCCGCCAGGCTATAGACGGCCACGCGTTCCCTGGCCGGCTGGAGGAATGCCTTCGGGCTGGAAACGGGACGGGGCTGCCTCAGGGCAAGGGCGGCGTCGGGAACCTTGTCGAGCCGGCGAACACCAAGCCCAAGGAGTAGAGGCACATCATTCCGCACTCGTCGTACGTAAGTCTCTCTGGCTGGGGACGACTTACGATTTTCGGACCCCCCAAACCCCCCTTTTTGGCCCGAAGTTATGCACAAAATGGCCTTGGCGCTAGCGCCAGGGCCGGTCGACCCAAGAAATGTTAAGATGGGCTAGACGAAATTTCGCGCTTTTTTTGATTTCGCTTCTTCCAGACACCCCCCTTTTGCTGCTTTTGATCGAAATGCGCGCGATTCTGACAGGTGCCCGTTGATGTAAGTCACATTTCAGAAATGCGACTTACGTTCAACTTGTGAAACATTTCACGGGCCCTTGGCGCCAACGGCCAGCATCGTTACGGCGGGAACGGGGACCTGGGACCGGGGACCAGGAAGGCAACAAACAACGGCGGGAACCGGCAACCGGCAACCGGGAACCGGGGTGGAATACGGACCACGGTCATAAAGGCCAAGGCGGGAACCGGGAAAGGCATTGCGGATTGCGGATTGCGGATTGGCAAGAAGAAGGGCGGGAACCGGCAACCGGCAACCGGGGTGGAATAAGGACTGCGTCAACAACTGCGCCCCGAGCGCATCTATCCGACGCAGGCGGCGCACTACCAGGCCAGGAAAGGGAAAGGGTGTCACGTCCCCCGAGTTCCCCCTGTTGGGTGGTCGGACTCATGGTTCGCTCGGGCATTGCCCGGAACCATGATCGGACCATCTATCCCAACGCGTGCAGTCTGTCTTGATGAGTTTTGGCTGGCATCCCCCTTGCCGTGGGGGTATCCTCTTCACCATCGGGCTCATGGAAAGCCCGACCGGCCAAAAAGCCGTGAACGGGTACGGTTTTTCAGCCACCCGAACATTCTCGCCTCTCCACTCCGCACTCCGAACTCGGCATTCCGCACTCAAACGGTTCCCGGCTGAATCATCTTCACCCGGACGAACGCCTTGGCGGGGTTCCGCCGCACGGCCTCTTTGCCCGCTAGATACTTGTCCGCCGCAATCTGGTCCGGCAGGCTGTGCTCCTTCATGCCGCCGGAATCGCCGTGGGCCTCCGCCGGCCCCTCGGCGTTCGTCCGAATCGCGTCTTCAAGGTTCTCAACCACCGTGATGCCCTCGGTGGCAACCGACCGAGCGAGGCCAAACAAAAAGCGCCATGCGAGGGGTGCGGCCCCGCACGGCGCATCTCGTTTGGCTCATCCGCCCAGCGGTGATCAGCCGCCGAACGGTGGCCCGGTCTCGTTGTCGCCTATCATGATCCCATGCGAGCAAGACCCTTTCAAAGGACTTCCGCACGGCAACATGAAATGATTACGCATATGGACTTCAGGGGCGAATCACAGCGTGAAAAGCGTCTCCTGCTTGCACTTAGGTGGCCAGAAGGTGCCTATGACAAGCCATTCGTTATAGGGGTGCCGGGTGCCCATGAAGAACCGCGTGTCCTTGTCCCCACGGCACATTTCCTCAAAGAACTTCTGCCGAATGCTATTGATGGCGGCCTGTTCAGAGCTTCTTCTATCCAGCTCTTTCAGGAAAAGGACGCCAAGTTCCCAGTCCTCATTCATGACCCGATGTGGGTTGTCACTGTCCTCGCACTCGAATACATACTGAAACTTGTACGGCAACTTCCGCAGAGGTTTCTGTTGGCCAAAAAGGCGCATCTGCGACCAGAGGGCCTGGTATTTGGCCGGCCAATCACGGTCCACAGAGGTCACCTTCAAGTCCAATACCCTCTTGGGACGCACGATGCCAAGCGACACCCGCTTGTCGTTGTACAGCGATTCCAGCTGCTTGACCGTGTGATGGGGCATCGGGTCGATGATGGCACGCCGGTCCTGCCAGCTATTCTTGGTCGACAACGGTTCGCCAAGCATGCGTAATGTGGCAAGGTCCGGTTCCCGGCTTTCAATTCGTTGATCCTGGCCATGCCCGCGGGGCGATAGCACAATCTCGATCCACTGCCATTTCTTGAACCTCTGATGCACCGGCCGGTAGCGGTAGTCCACTGGATAGAGCCGAACCCATTCCCTCGATTCCGTGATCCCGGCGGTGCAGACGGTCTCTTGATACTTCTCGGAGGGGTACGGATAGGTCATAACGGTGATGAGGACCTTGGTGAGGTTGAACCCCGGCCTCACTTGGTGCCCCCCAGATCGCGCACAAGCAGGTCGATCTTCCTGGCAACCGCCGCGGCTAGCCGGCTGCGGTGACACTGCGCGGCATCGGCCTCCATGCACATCAGAACGGTCGGCTTCTCAGTCATCATCGCGGCAACCTTATCCACCGCGGCAGTCTCTCGTCCCAGAACCACTTCCTCATAACGAGCAAAGAGCGCCTCGTAATCCGCTGAAGTCTCCAGGCCCTGCCGCCACTCGCGGGGAACGCCGAGTTGCGGGAAATGCTGGTATTCGATGCACACGTTGTCGCACAGACGGCTGAGAGTGCCCTTATGGAATCCGTAGCGGCGCGCAACAGGGTTGTTTCGCACATCCAAGACCCGCTGGATACCAGAGCGCATTAGCATGTCTAGAAATCCATCGACAAGCCACCCCTCATACCCTACCGTGTAGACCGCAGGTGCTGCGACAGGTCGGGTTTGTAGCCTTCTCTTGACGCTGTTCACCGTGAACCACGGGAATCGCTGGTACACGTAGGCTAGTAAGGCGTTAGACGGCATGTCCTGGAATCGCTTCACCACGCCGACCGCGTCCTCCTGCACAGAAGGCGGAAGGCCGCCCGCCGGCCGTTTCACGTCTTCGACAATCCGCCAGGCCTTGCCCTCGTTAGCCAGATAGCCGTCGTGCACCAACGCGCCGATTTCCCGGTACAGGCAGAAAGAGAAAGGCCCCAGCTGATACGGCAAGAACTGGTAAAAGGACGCACCACCGAGCGAAGGCGTCTCGTGCGCAAGTAAGAAAGACCACTTGGTCAGCTCCAAGTGCCCAACGGGCCGACCGGCCCTCTCAATCATCTCGAGGATCAACTTCTGCCTATTCAGCATGTCCCGGTCACCCTCCTGATGATAGTCTATCGGCAGTAGCCTGTGCAATGCTTTGCTGCATGTTGTTCAACCACCACGACTCACCCGCCCGGCTTCTCCCACGTGGTCATGCGTCTGCCGCAGTTCCGACATTCCCGGCGGCGGACGATCTGACTACCCCACGCCGGGCGCGTGTAGATCACGCGGAAGTGCTTGCACCCGCAGTGGCGGCGAGTTCCGGCGACGCAAGACTCAAACCCTGATTGCGGCTGCCGTGGCAAGGGGAGGGCGCGGCGGGAGCCGAGGCTCAGTCCCAGAGAGGGGCACTGGACCGGGATGTCGGGGCCGCCTTTCGCCGTTCCCGGTCCCGAGTGCCGCCGTTGCTTTACCCGGCTTTGCCGTCGCCGCTCATTTCGCATTCCGCGGTGCGCACTCCGCCTTGCGCCGTCCCCAGCCCCTGCCGTTTTGGCAGGCGCCGTCTTGTTCCGCGAGCGTCCGCCCGCGCCGCCTACCACATCTGCCAGCTTCGGAAGACGGCGGGCTGTTTCAGGTTCGTGACCGTGAACTCGCAGCGCCCCTCGAGGACGGGCACGATGGCGATATCTCCGTACGTGCCAGGAGCGTAACTGATCCCGCCGATCGTCACCGTCGGAAGCTGCACGATCCCTTCGGGCATCGTGAGGTGGATGAATCGCGCGGGGCCTTCCGCCACGCCGACCATCTTGTCCTTGTGGAACGTGATGTCGTAGGGACCCGAGGCCACGTCGGCGAGGAGCCTCCCGTAGCCGATCCGCTCGCCGTCGAGCATCACCACGCGTACCGTCCCGGCCGTCTCGTCGACGACAATCCCGCCTCGCCTGCCGACGAACACGACCTTGTCCTGCTCAAACTTCAGGGACTTCCCGGCGTTGACCTCCAGAGCGAAGCCGCTCGCCGTCTTCTGCCGGCGGACGCCCGGCGCGACCTCCTCGATCTTGCCGGCCTTCTCGTCGAGCGCGAAGGCAATCGTAACCCTGGGCGCCGGCACGTCGATCGTCCCGCCCTTGGCGACGTCGGCCACCGGGACGATCTTCACGGTCGGCTGCCCGGCCTTGAGCGTACAGCCCCTGTAAGAGATTGTGCCTGCGCCTTCGGCCACGATGAGGTGAACCTGGCCGGCGTACACGCGCACCGCGCCGGCGACGCCCTCGAACGCCACGTCGCCTTGCTGCCAGGTCATGCCGTCGGGGTTGGCGAAGACGTAGTCCGTGCCCTCGGAGGTCGTGATCCTGGCGACCCCTTCACCGAGCGCTTCATACTTCGGCGCGGCCTCGTCCTTCGCCTGCGGGTAGATCGCCACGAGGACGTCCTGGCCGGCGGCTATCGGACCGGCGGCGTTGATCGTAAGCGTCTCCTCGACGGTCGCATTCGTCTCGTGCTCTTTCTTGACGACGGGGCTCCCGGCCGCCAGCCAGCCTTTCGCAAGGTAGCCATAGACCGGCCCCTTGGCCGTCACCTCGCGCGACTCGATCCTGACTTCCGCGGGCTGGAGGAAATGCACGTTCATCTTCTGGCCCCACTGGGCCGAGTAGTCAAAGCCGGTCGGCGAGGCCTTGACCTGGTCCTTCTTACCCAGTGTCCGCTGGTACCACCACGTCTGGGGGAGGTTCTCCTTTCCGCCCTTCGCCAGGTTGCGGAAGCTGTCGCGGAAGACGAAGTAGTCGGGCCCGCCCGCCTGCTTGGCCTTGAGGAAGAGGACCTGCCGCGTCCACCGCAGGGCGTCCGGGGCCGAGAGGTCGCGCGCGATCGGGTCATCGGCCTTCAGGTACCTGGCGTTGTAGTCGCCGAAGGCCCGCAGGTAATCGGCGGAATCGCTGAAGAAGTGTCGATGGACGCCCGACACGGGCCCGCCGCCCGGCCATCCGCCGTCGTCGGCCTGCTTGCCGAACCGCACGCGGCTGTGCCAGCCGAAATCGGCGTAGATCTTCTTGTACTCGTCGTATTGGCGCATCGCGTAGGCGAAGCAACTCATGGCCGTCAGGGGCGCGCCCTTGGCGTAGATCACAAAATCGCCCTGGTTGGCGTCGGAGTGGCTCGCCAGGTACCCCTGGCGGAGGCCGAAGTAGGTCTCGTTGGGGCCGGCGGGATGGGCGCGCAGGATCGCGCCGAAGCCCGGGAGCCACGCGCTTGCGAGGAACTTCCGCATGCGCTCGGGCGTCGCTCGCGGCAGCAAGTTCGCCTGGTTGCCGGTGAGGTCGCTGAAGCCGTTGTCGTGCTGCGCGGGGCCGGGCCTCTTCTGCTGGTCCCAGGCCCACGCGAAAGCGGCCGCCAGGCCGGGGTTCGTGTCGCGGATGAGCGCAGCCGCGGGGGTCCACTGGTTGAAGCACAGGTTCCCCTCGTGGCCGAAGCCCGGCACGGTCCGCATGCCGTACCTCGGGTCGAAGGGGGCGAGGAGCTTCAGGGTGAAGTCGACCGGCCCGACGGCGAGCCTGGCGGTCGCGTCGTCGAGGCGGCCGGCCTCTCGCGCCACCAGTGCCCCGTGGACGAGCGTTGGCGCGCTGGCCGCATAGTAGCTGATGAGTTCCGCCCAGGCGCCCAGCGGGGCCGTGTTCGTGCCCAGTTTGTAGCCGACCATCTGGGCCGACACATCCATCCATGTCCTGGCCATCGGATGGTCGGGGATCAACGCGGCTGTAAATGGCAGCGCGAAGAACCGGTTGACCGGCATGTTCGGGTTGCCCTGGTGCGTCCCCGAGGCACGGGTGTTGAAGTCCGGCTCGGCCAGCAGGTACGCGAGCGCCGCGATCTGGCTGCGAAGCTGCCCGCGCCGGGCGGCCGGAACGGAACTGTCCGCGAGCATCTTGCGCATCGGGACGGTCCACGCCGTCCCCTCGGCCTGCCGATAGTGGCTGAACCAGCGATACTCGCGATCGTCACCCCCGCCGAAGGCCAGTTCGATCATACGAAGCGGGCCCTCCTGCTGCCGATCTTTCGGGACGAGCGGCTGGGCCATGCCGGCCTTCGTATCGTCGGACCACGCCAGCGTCCAGTCCTTGTAGTTATCGAGGTTCACGTATCCCTCGTAAGCCCGGAGCGGGTAGAGCGTGTCGTGGTATTGGAACGGCCCGCCCACGAGGCACCAGAGCCGCCGCATGCCCGTCAGGCCGAAGTCCGGGTCGAACTCGCCCGTGTGGAGCAGGTTCTGGGAATGCGGCTGCGCGCGGATCGTCCAGCGCATCTCAAGAGAGCCGTCCTTGTAGGAGAGCAACCGCTGGAAGAGGTGCGGGGTCTTCGGCGGGAACACCCAGTGGGCCGCCCGCCACGAGCCCGCGTGAACCGGGACGATCCCGAGGAATGGCGGCGTCTTACCCGCCAGGAGCTTCGCGCTTTCCACGAGGCCGACGTAGTGCGCCCGGTCGCTCCACGGGTCGTGCGGCACTACCTCGGTGACGAGCGCGGCGTCCTGGCCGTAGTCCACGGCGGCGCTGGCATATCTCGAGACGAAGCCTTGCTGCTTGAGGGCCTGCTCGAAGGGCTCGCATCTCGTCTGGCGGCGCGTCGTCATGAGGAACGCCGCGTCGGGCCGCCAGCCGCCCTTGGCCCAGCCGCGGTTCATGAGCATCGCGACGTAGAGCGGATGGCCGGGCGGACAGTTGTCCTTGAGGTCCATCACCTCGTCGATGCGAACCGCTGGGTCGCCTGCGAGCACGCGGCCCGTGAGCTGGTAGTAACCGCCGTGACCGAACTCGAACCGCACGCGGGCCTCGGCGAAGAGCGGGCCCTGCTCGGTGATTTCGCTCGTATAACTCGTGACCTTGGGCGCGGCCGCGAGGGCCGCCTGCTCCATCGCCGCGTCCGGGGCATCGGCGCGGTACTTCTCGCGGTACCGCACCGACTCGACCGACTCGGTTGCGAAGTAACTGCCGCCCACCCACTGTCCGTCGGCGAGGCGCACGCCCGCGATCGGGCCGAAGGCGAGGCCCATCCTCTCCAGGTTGTCGAGGCTCTTCATCGCGGCGGCGTGATCGGGCGGGAGCGCGAGCGGCTTCTTGAACTCCTTCCTGCCGCCCGGCAAGCGGATCGCGACGGCGCCGCTGTCGAGCATGACGAAGCCGCCGTCGGTTGAGACCTTCGGCGGCGCGCCAGGGGCGGGTCTCCCGGGCACGAGCTCGTACCGATACTGGCCGCCCGCCGGCAGTGCGGCAAAGAACGACACGCGGGCGCTCTTCACGGACCCGTCGGGATGCTTCTCGACGCGCCAGAACTGGCAGGGCTGCTCCTGCCCTTGCGCGTCGACGAGGCGCACGCCGTCCGGCTTCGCCTGCCCGGGCTCGAGGTCGACCTTATAGGTGACCATCGTCCGCGGCCACTCGCGCCCCGTGATTTCGCGGCACTCGAAGACCGCCAGCGGCTCAGCGCCCAATGCGGAACCCGCGCTGGTGAGGCACAGAAACCCGACGAACAGAAAATCCCGGATGCGCATGGGTGTCTCTTCAATGGGCGAGGCCAGAGCCTCGCCGGAAGTCGTCTTCCGTCAGCGGCCGACGGCCTTGGCTGTGAACACGCCGGCTGCCAAATCCTTACCCTCAATTACAATCTCCTGTTCGGCCGGCGCCAGCGCGATGCCTTCCCGGGTGGCCGCCAGTTTCCGGCGTCCATCGACGAGCGACGGAATCTCGTAATTCCCGTCGGCGTCGGTCATCGCCCAATGCCAGTTTCCGCACTGGACCCGCACGCCCGCGACGCCTTTGCCGTCGGTATCGACGACACGCCCGCGGACCGCGTGCGTCCCCGGCCGGGTCTTGAGCACGCGGGCGATCCACTCGCGCATCTCTCGCCGGACCGGCGAATCCTTCTCGAACCAGAGGTCCGTATGCTCGAGGCCCGCGATCTCGCGTTCCACCACGGGGAACCCGAGTTCCCGCAAGATCGCGGCCCCCTTGGGGCTCTCGTTCCTACCGTCGTCATTGCTGCCGTAGCTGACGAACGTCGCGCGGCCGCGCGTGCGGGCCAACCGCTGCCGCGCGCCGTTGGGCGTGAACCGGCCGCCGTCGATGTGGCTGTGCGGCAGGAATGCGAGCCAGATGTCCGCCATCGTCTCGTCGCGGAGGCCGAGGTAACCGCAGGCAATCGCCCCGCGCGAGAAGCCGGCGAGGAGGACCGCGTTAGGGTCCCCGCCGTACCGCCCGACGATTCGCCGCAGGTTCGTCACGCAGTAGTCGGCCGTCGCCTTCTCGTCGCCCCACCACCAGACGACGTTCTCCTTCTTGACCGGGTCGACGTAGGGCATGACCACCCAGATGAAGTCGCGGCCGGCCGCAAGGTAGAACCCCATGCGGCAATCCTCGACCTTGCCCGTCAGCCTCGCAGGGGCCCACTGGTTGGGGGCGTACTCGACGATCACGGGGTACTTGCCGCCGGGACGCCAATTCGTCAACTTTCGGTTGAGTCATTCCCCGCACCTGTAACGCTGTGGCCAGCCCGGCCGTCGCGTCGCCGGGGCGGTGGGCCTGCTCCACGACGATCTGGTTTTCGCGCGGGCAGACGGTGACGCGGAGCAGGCCGACCTTGCCGTCCGGTTCAACGGTGATGCCGCCGGGCACGTCAAACTTCCACGCGGTCGCGTCGGGCAGCGGGGTGTAGCCGACGAACGTCCCGCTGATCGGCTCGAACTCGACGCACGCCATGCGCCCGGGCTCGACCGTCAGCATCGCGCCGCCCTTCTCGATGCGCCCGGTTCGGCTCATCTGCGACAGCGTCGTGTCCCGCTCCACGTCCTTGGCCAGGTAAGGCCAGGCGCCGTTGACGCGGCGATGGACGAAGCACTGATCTGTCGGCGTCTTCCGGTCCCAGTCGCCGGTGTAGCCGGGCGCGAAGCCGGCCTCGAGCGTGTCGTTGCCGCTCTGGTAGACCGTGTTCACGACCTTCGCCGCGGCGTCCCAGCGGGCCTGGACCCTGGCCTCGGCGATGTGTTCCTGAAACGCCGCGAAGTCCTTGAACTCGGTGGCGTCGGCCATCTCCAGGGCGAAGCCGCCCCACGCTTCATCGAGGTCGGCGCGGTCGCGGTCCAGCGGCGCGTCCGGGCGGCGATAGTTGTAGAGATTCAGCACTAGCGACGTCTTGACCTTGCCGCCGCCCTGCATCTCCGTGAGCTGGCCCTCATCGGACAAGACGACTTCCACGTCGCGGCCCAGGTCGGTCGCGCCGGGCAGTGGGATGATGGCGAGCCACGCGGCGCCGTCCTTGATGGTGAAACGCTGGCCGAACTTGGCGCGTACCGGCCAACTCTGCACGCGCTTGCCGTCCAGGTAGATCTCCCACGTCGGCCTCGGCTGGAGGTCAATGAGGGCGATGGAGGTCTGCACGCTCGTGATGCCGGCATCGAGCTTGCGGTCGCCGGAGTACTGGAGCTTGGGATAGGGCGAGGTGAAGGCCAGCAGCTTGCCCCGGTGCTGGAGCGAGGCCATAAAGCCGCCTTGTTGGCCGACGCTGCCGTTGGGGTTCCGGTTCTTCTCGCCGTGCCACACGCTGTCGAGGAACTCGGTGCGGTTCACGCCGAATCGCGCGAGGAGCGTCCCGACCTGCTCCGTGGTGTCGGCGGGGCGGTCGTCTCGCCGCCACTGGGCCATGAGCGGGACGGTCTGATTGCCGACAGCGACGTCAATCGTGGCCAGGCCGTAGTGGCGGCCCAGGTAGCTGCGTTTCCACAGAGGGGTGGCGCTGTAGGCGCCCCATTGCTTGTAGCTGGCGGTCATCTCGAACGGCAGCGGCTTGTCGTCCACCACGTGGCTCATCCATTCGTCAGCCCACGGGCCGTTCAGCGTCTGTTGGGCAATGATGCCCGGGTCCGCGTCGTGGCCGAGCATGGGCATGCCGCCGGGAATGTCCTTGCGGCCCATGTCCGTGAGCGCGCCCTTCCGCGAGAGCGTGTGGACGATGTGCTTGGTGCCATCCTGGATGGCCAGCAGGTAGGCGATGCCCGTCCGCCCCGACGATGAGGTGAAACGCTTGAGGGATGGATGGTAGGCCGACGCCAGTTCGCCGACGGACTTGGCCAGGATGTTCCGGCCCATCATGCGGTCGAACGGCGTTGGGCCCAGGTCGGCGAAACCCTTCTGGTCCTTGAGCGAGATGGAGAAGTAGTAGTGGTCGATCGACTCCTGCGTGCTGCCGTCGAACCAGCACCAGGTGCGCAGCGGGAACGTTTCCAGTCCGTGGCGGCCCTCGGCCATCATCTTCTCCGAGCCGATGATGGCGCCGCCGAGCAACATGCCGTTGGCGGCCCAGTGATTGAAGTTCATGGTGCCCATCACGCGGCGGCTGTACGGCACCATCATCCGCGAGATCGCGGCGAAGGCTAAGGACGCCCGCCGACGCGACGCGATCAAGAACTGCCGCGCCGCTCCGCAACGGGGAAGCGGGGAGGCTGTTGGCTCCAGCGCGGTGTTAGGCGGCGTGGGGCTCACTTGAAAGCTGTCCAGTGGCCCAACGCACTGACAATTGGCGGAATGTAGATGACGCCGACTGCAAGGAGGACAACGAGACCGCCCGCTACCGCCCCCATCACCATCCAGCCGATGCCGCACAGTACGGCGAACCCGCCGAGTATGCAAAGACCATAAACCGCCTGTCGCTCACCTGCCCTCAG
>Ga0315285_10006203_pt1 | contig 12321 bp, 9 predicted proteins | sample YL17G09_36_MG_FD_203698 | JGI IMG/M metagenome (GOLD analysis project Ga0315285, IMG submission 203698) | Sediment microbial communities from Yellowstone Lake, YNP, Wyoming, USA - YL17G09_36 | ecosystem: Environmental > Aquatic > Freshwater > Lake > Sediment | place: USA: Wyoming | collected... | reverse complement strand
CAGCAGCCCATCGCCAGCGCGCAACTGCAAGCCGATAATCTCAAAGCGGTCACCGACGCGAATGGACTGGGTACTTTGCGCCGTGTCAAACCGAACGCGCTAGTGCGCGCGTCGGCGCCGGGCTACGCAAGCGCGACGGCGGCGTTTAGTGGCAGTGATCTTCAACTCGCGCTGCGACCGAATATGCTCGACGGCAGCGTGGTGGACGCGGCGACCGGTCAGCCGATCAGCGGGACGCTGGTTTATCTCGGTAGTACCAACGTCGCGACCAACGCGCAAGGCGCGTACCATCTCGATAACGTGCCGGCAAAGACGACACTCGTTTTCAAAGCGCCGGGTTATCGCAAAACCGAACTGACGGTGAGCAGCGTCACGCGCCGCGATATGAAACTGACGCCGTTCAACGTCAAGGGCATTCACGTGCCATTCGCCGCGCCGATGGACCAGGTGCGCGATTTGTTTGCGATGATTTCCAAGACCGAATTGAACGCCATGGTCGTTGACGTCAAATCGGAGAAAGGACGCATCGCCTGGGACAGCGCGGTGCCGCTCGCGAAACAGATCGGCGCGTACTCGCAATACAGCATTGACTTGGCTGAAGTCATCGGGCAATGCCGCGCGCAGAATATTTATTGCATCGCGCGCGTGCCGGTCTTCCAGGACACTTTGCTGGCGACGGCGCGACCCAGCCAAGCTGTGCGCTATCTGAACGGCAACGTCTTTTCTGAAAGCGGCGGCGCGGCATGGCTCAATCCCTTCGTGCAGGATAATTGGAATTACGTCCTCGCGCTCGCGAAAGAAGTTGCCGCGTTCGGCTTCGACGAGATCCAATTCGATTACGTGCGCTTTCCCGGTCGCGCCGGCACTTTGTATTGGGGCGCAGATTACAACGAGGAGACGCGCATCGCGACGATTGCTGGATTTTTGGCGCGCGCGCAAAAGGAACTCCGCCCTACCGGCGTGTTCGTCTCCATTGACGTTTTCGGGTTAACGACCGCGACCGACGACGATCAAAGTACCGGTCAGCGTTTGCGCGACCTGGGGCCGTACGTGGATTACGTTTGTCCGATGGTGTATCCCGACACCTGGGTCGAGGCGTCGAGTTTGTTGATGCATGGTTTGCAAATCAAAGATTGCACCGAAGCGGTCAAATGTCCGTATGATGTCGTCTATAATAGTTCCAAGCGCGCGACCGAAAAAACGTCAGCCAAAGTGCGTTTGTGGCTGCAGGCATACCCGGGTCGCGGCGATTTCGGCGTCTCGCAATATCGCCTTCAGAAAAAAGCCGCCGCCGACGCGGGCAGTTTCGGCTGGATGTTTTGGAACGCCACGGGCGTGTACGATCCCAAGATATTCGATCCGCCGAACTCGAAATGAGTAGGCGGGATTCGCAATTCCGCACGCACGCGGCGGATGCCCAATCCGCCGGACTCAGTACTTTGAGGAGCATTGAGCAATGAGCGATCCTATTCACGTCGGTCTCATCGGCTGCGGACGTGTTGCGCCGCGTCACGCGCAGTCGTTCGCCGAACTCGCGGACGCGCGTCTCGTCGCAGTCGCCGATGTGATTGAATCGCGCGCACAGCGCTTTGCGAAAGAGCATCGCGCGGAGGCGTACGCCGATTATCGGCGCTTGCTGGAGCGGCGCGACATCAACGCGGTCAGTATCTGCACGCCGAGCGGAATGCACGCGGCAATGGCAATCGAAGCGATGCAAGCCGGCAAGCACGTCATCGTCGAAAAACCGATGGCGATGAATCTGCGCGACGCGGATCGGATGATCGCGACGGCGGAAGCCATGGGCCTCCAGTTGTGCGTCATCCTGCAAAATCGTTACAACCCGCCGATGCAAGATTTGCGTCGCGTCGTGGACGAAGGGAAACTCGGTCGCCTGCTGCTTGGCAACGCGACCGTGCGGTGGTATCGCCCCCAGGAATATTACGAAGACGGCTGGCACGGCACGTGGGCGATGGACGGCGGTGCGCTGATGAATCAATCCATTCATCACATCGACGCGCTGCAGTGGTTGATGGGCGATGTTGAAAGTGTGTTTGCGTACACGGCGACGCTCGCGCACAAAATGGAAGCGGAAGATGTCGGCGTCGTCGCGCTGCGTTTCAAGTCCGGCGCGCTGGGCACGATTGAAGGGTCAACGGTGACGTATCCGGAAAACCTGGAGGGTTCGGTCGCGCTGTTCGGCGAACGCGGCTCGGTCAAAGTCGGCGGCACCGCGCTCAACCGCAAAGTGATTTGGAAAATCGAAGGAGAACTGGAACACGAACGGGAGTGGCTGACGCGCGATCAGGTGGATCCGCCATCGGTGTATGGCACCAGCCACAAACACGTCATCGCCGATATGCTCGGGGCAATTCGTGAAAATCGCGCGCCGCGCACAAATGGACGCGACGCGCGCAAATCGGTCGCGCTTGTCCTGGCGATCTACGAATCCGCGCGGACGGGCAAACCTGTGCAAATGGGCGATGGGATTTGGAACGGCGCGTAGGGTGCGGGGTCACCCCGCCCCTGCAATGTTCGCATGAAAATCCTCCACATCTACAAAGACTACTTCCCCGTCGTCGGCGGTATTGAGAATCACGTCAAGATGCTTGCCGAAGCGCAAGCCGTGCGCGGGCATAGCGTCAGCGTGCTCGTCACGAGCCGCGATCATCACACGCACGTCGAAACGATCAACGGCGTGCGCGTAATCTTCGCGGCGCGGCTCGCGACAATTCTCTCCGCGCCGCTCAGCCCCGTGCTCTTCGATTGCGTGCGCCGCGAGACTCCCGATATCGCGCATCTCCATTTTCCGTACCCGTTCGGCGAAATCGCAAATCATTTGTTCGGACGCGCGCGGCATATCATTATCACCTACCACAGCGACATTGTTCGCCAAAAGTTTACGCGCGCGCTCTATCGTCCGCTGAGGGAGCGCGTGTTCGCGCGTGCGGATCGCATCATCGCGACGAGTCCGAATTACATCGCGTCGTCGCCGGTGCTGTCGCGATGGAAAGAGAAATGCGTGGTTGTGCCGCTTGGAATTGATCCGACGCCGTTTGAACGCGCGGTCACTGAATTAGCGAGCGCGCTGCCTCAAACCAAACCTTCGCCTCTCGCCTCTCGCTCCTTGCCTCTCTTATTGTTCGTCGGCAAACTGCGGTACTACAAAGGGCTCAACTATTTGCTTGAAGCGCTGCGCGAACTGCCGCGCGCGCAACTCATCGTCGTTGGCACGGGACCCATGGAACGCGCATGGCGCGCGCTCGCGCGGCGACTGGGCGTGGCTGAGCGCGTCGTGTTCGTCGGACAAGTACGCGACGCGGAATTGCCGGCGTACTATGCCGCGTGCGATATCTTCGTTTTGCCCGCGTCGGAACGGAGCGAGGCGTTCGGCGCGGTGCTGTTGGAAGCGATGGCGGCGGGCAAGCCGGTCGTCTGTACGGAACTGGGAACGGGGACGAGTTTTGTGAACGTGGATGGCGAAACAGGCTTCGTCGTGCCGGCGCGCGCTTCACGTGCGCTTGCGGCGGCGCTCACGCGCCTGATGAACGATGCCGATTTGCGCGCGCGCATGGGCGCGGCGGGACGCGCGCGCGTGCATCAAGAATTTACGCTGGAGAAAATGGTGGAACGGGTGATGGCGGTGTATGTAGGGGCGTTAAGTTGAACGCCCTTACGCTTTCCGGACATTTGCGCCGCGCGGACTCACGCTGACGATGCGCGTGCTGCCGGTCAACCCGATGCGCTGCGCCGCATGCATCATCGCGCGCGCGACTGGCTCACCGTGATGAATGGCGAACGCGATGATGCTCGGACCCGCGCCGCTGAGCGCCGCGCCGCACGCGCCCGCGTCTTTCGCGGCATCGAACAGCGCGTACATCCCCGGCACGAGTTTCGCGCGGTATGGTTGATGTAAACGATCCTGCGTCGCCGCGGCGAGCCACTCCCACCGGCGTTCGCGCAGCGCGGCGATCCAGAGCGCGACGCGGCTTGCGTTGTAGATCGCGTCCGCGCGCGGAATCCGTTTCGGCAAAACGCCGCGCGCTTTTTTCGTCAAGAGCGCGGTATTGGGAACGAACAGCACGCACCGCAATTCGCGCGGCACGGGAAAGCGCGCGACCGTGACTTGTTTGCCTTCCATCGCGGCAACCATCAAACCGCCGAGCAGCGCGGGCGCGACGTTATCGGGGTGTCCTTCGATGCGCGTGACAAGCGTGACCAGCTCATCGCGCGAATACAAAGTGCCGAGCAGTGTGTTTGCCGCGACCAGTCCGCCGACAATCGCCGCGGAACTCGAGCCCAGACCCCGCGCAATCGGAATGTGCGTCGTGATGTGGATGCGAAGCGGCGGACGTTTTTGACCGGCGAGCCGGTACACGGCGTCCATTCCATAGACGACCAGGTTGTTGCGATTGCGCGGAATGTCAACTCCCGGCGGACAATCCACTTCAACTTGTAAACCACGTTCGATAGTTTCGACCTCGATAGTGTTCCACCAATCGAGCGCGAGACCCAGGCAGTCGAACCCAGGACCGAGGTTGGCGGTTGTTGCGGGAACGCGAATTTTGAGTTTCATCAAAACCTCACCGCGAAGACGCAAAGAGCGCAAAGAAGAATGGAATTGAAATCTTCGCGTCCTTTGCGTCCTCGCGGTTCAATATTTTTGCAGACCTAGTGCTTTCATCAGCGCGTCCATCGTCGCCGGTAGTGGCTTGGGCATTTCCGCCTGCGCGATCGCATTGTCCGGGTCTTTGAGACCTGAGCCAGTGAGAATGCAAACGATGCGCGCGCCGCGTGGCAAACGATTCTCGCGCGCGAGTTTCAAGATTCCCGCGACGCCTGCCGCCGATGCCGGCTCGCAAAAGACGCCCTCACGTTCCGCGAGCAAACGATACGCCGCGAGAATCTCGTCGTCGGTGACCGCTTCGATCAAGCCGCCCGATTCATCGCGCGCGGTCGTCGCGCCGCGCCAACTTGCCGGGTTGCCGATGCGAATCGCGGTCGCAACCGTCTGCGGATTTTTGACCGGTGCGCCGTTCACGATGGGCGCCGCGCCTGCCGCCTGAAAGCCGAACATCTTCGGCGTGCGCGCTGCCTTGCCGATTTTCCGGTACTCGGTAAAGCCGCGCCAGTACGCGGTGATATTACCGGCATTGCCGACCGGCAGCGCGACGCAAAGCGTGTCCGGCACGTCGCCGAGCGCGTCCACGATTTCAAATGCGCCGGTCTTTTGCCCTTCGATGCGGTACGGGTTCACGGAATTGACGAGCGTAATCGAATCTTGCTCGGCGAGTTCGCGCACGAGTTTCAGTGCGGCATCAAAGTTGCCTTCGATTGGCAGAACGCGCGCGTGATGAATGATCGCCTGCGAAAGTTTGCCGAGTGCGATTTTGCCGGACGGGATGACGACCGCGCACGTCAAGCCCGCGCGCGCTGCGTACGCCGCCGCGCTCGCCGCCGTGTTGCCGGTCGACGCGCAGATCACCGCGCGCGATTTTTCCTCGACCGCTTTGGCAACCGCGAGGACCATCCCGCGATCTTTGAACGAGCCGGTCGGATTACACCCTTCAAGTTTCAGCCACACTTCCGCGCCGGTTTCGCGCGAAATTGCGGGCGCGTTCACAAGCGGCGTGTCCCCTTCGCCGAGCGAGAGCGCGGGGGTGGAATTGGTAATTGGTAAATGATTGCGGTAGGTGATGAGTAAACCTTTCATTGGGCTCCAATCAAATATCGATAGACTGAGATAGTTATCGCGTATTTGCTGTCATAGAAACGATTGCCCTGGGTTGCTAAAATACTCTAATTCAAACCTTCGCTCTGCAGTAGGCTCATTCTGTCTTTCTGCCATATTGATTGCGCTCACAGCGTACAGAATAGCGCCCTTGGCCAAGTGTAAAACATTTCTTGTTTGATCTTGCAGATCATCCAAGTCAACCGTGTCGGTTTCTTTTAGTTCTGCATCCGTCGCATGAAGTTTCACATTGAGATAATCATGCGTAATCCTATTTCGCCGCATATCTTGAGTTTTTAGGTCCGCACGTTCGCTCTCAAAGTAATCTATGCATAAATCTGCTAGTGCATATAAACCAAGGTTTTCCGTTTTACAGATTGCTGGTCTCGCCACAAAACGAATTGTGTGTGCCTCTCCGAGTGATTGCTTTTCTGCAAAAACTTCCCAAAATGAGTCTTCGCGTTTCCCAATCTTAAAGTAAACATTGACAATCCGAGCAACCTTATCAAGAACATCGAATGCCCGTGCATAAGCAGCCTTACATAGACCGGTATAAAGCCCATGGATTGCAAAAGTGTCTGTGCCATAATAGAGAGTCATCTTCGACATAGCATCCAAGACATTATTTTGTTTTTGCGACAAGTAGCACAAGTATCTGGCTGTTGTGAAGGATTCTTTGATTTCATTTAGAATCCGAAGAAGTTCTGGCACAAGATAATCATCACCAACCGGAGTGACGATTGGACCAAAATAAACATCGTCAGTTATTCCGGGACTGAGTTCCTTGTTCCCGACCCATGAGTTCAAGAAGAGTCCATTTTCTATGCAAAACTGAATGTAGTCTTTCTGCGAATGGCTTCTCGCAACAGCTTCAGCCGGTTGTGGAGGCATGATTGGTTCTCTATGAGCATTAATGAAATGTTGTAGCCGTTCTAGAGCAGACCGAAAGTATTGGGGCGCGCCAGGCGATCCAGAGTTGAGGTGCATTCCCGATCCAAGCGCACGAGTTAGATAATCATGAGCCAAAGCAATGTATTCATGGCGATGACGACCGATTATCCTTGAGGCATGCTCCAGTTCTATTCCCAAATTACCTGCCGCCATCCCGTGGGCAGGGTCTGCATCGAGCGCTTTTTCATAGGATTCTATTGCCTCAATGTATCTACCGAATTGTGAAAGGCAATTGCCGTAGTTTGTCCAAACCTGAGATACGAATGATCCACTTTTCTCATCCAAAGCAAATATTGCATCTCGATAATGCTTCTTCGCAATTCTCAGGTCAAAATCATTAGTAGGAATTACGGTTGTCCTTCTTTGCCTCCTCAATGTGTAAAGAGAACTGCGACCATTCGCTGCATTATAAAGCAATGAGGATTTTGAGAAGTGTTGCTCAGGTTGATCTGATTCGAGTAGTTTCTCAAATATTTCTGTGCCTTCCCGAACTTTGCCAGATTTGCCAAGAGCAAAGCCGCCATCAATGAAAATCGCAGCTCGAAACGCTGGAATCGACAGCGACTCGGCCAGAGCCAACGCCTCTTTGTATTTCCCGTCGTCAAGCAATTGTGAACAGGCCTTGTGTTTCTTGAATTCATCATTCGCAATCACAATAGCACCTCACGGTGGGCACCACCCAGGTCTGACTACTTGCCCGCCTCCGCCAAAAACTGTGAATCCACCGGCACCTTCATCGCCGTCGCGAGCGCGTTCGTCTCGCTTGCCATTCCGACGACGGCGAGTAATTCCGCGTACTGTTCTGGCGTCATCCCCTTCGCGAACGCAGACGCGGTGTGCGAGTGGATGCAGTAATTGCAATTGTTCGCGACGGAAACCGCGACGTAAATCATCTCTTTCGTCAGCGGATCGAGCGCGCCGGGTTGCATCACCTCGCGCGCCGATTTCCAGGTTCGCTTGAGCGTCATGGGATGATTCGCCAGCGCATTACAAAAGTTGTTGACACCCGCGACGTTGCGCGTCCGCTTGATGTCGTCAAAGACCGCGCGCACTTCCGGCGTAGCGTTTTCGTATTCAATGAGTCGAACGGTTGCCATGTGTATCCCCAAGGGAATTTACGATTTCTGATTTAGGATTTGGCTAACCCGCGAACGCAAATCGAAAATCATATATCGCAAATCGTAACCCCCAATTCTGCTAAATGATCTTGTCGTCCTTCCCCGCCAATTGCCGGAACAATTCCGTCTGCCCAACATGATACGTCTCGTGAAAGTACAGAAAGAACACGCGCTGACCGACGGTCGTCTTGCGATTGTTTCCCACAACGATCTCGCGCGCCCACGCCGCATTGTTCATCCGCGCGATTGCCGCCGCGATGCGCTCTTGCGCGCGGTCGAGCCAAGCGAGCAACTCGTCCAATCGCAACACGCCGTCGCCTGCATCGGTCAGCGGTTCCGAGCCGCGTTTGTAGCGCGCGCCGAGTGCGCCCATCTCTGGCGACTCGCCCAGCAATTCAAGCACGCCGTCGCGGTTCTCGGCGATGTGACCCAGCACCCAGTTCAAACAATTACCGTGAAATGGTGGTTGACGCAAACTGTCTTCATCGGTCAAATCCTTCGTCTGCATTTTGATCACACTCACATTGCGAGCGAAGGCATCAATCAAATCGTTTGGCGAAATCATTCTACTTCTCTGTTCCCTTTTTGGCACGGTTGGCATCTTTGGCTGATTTGGCAAATTTGATTTACGCATCCACCGGCGTGCGCGGTTCCGCCTTCCCCACCGCCTCACCGAGCAAGCGCGATTTCTGATATGCCGCCCACACGGCTTTCGACAGCACGGTCCGGAGCGATCCTTTCTCCATCTGATAAATCGCCTCTGCCGATGTGCCGCCGGGCGACGTAACCATGTTGCGCAGTTCGGCGGGATGCTTGCCGGTTTTCTCCGCGTACAGAATTGCGCCGCGCATCGTCTCCAGTACGATGTCGTGTGCGACCTCACGCCCAAAGCCGAGATGCACCGCCGCGTCAATCAGCGCTTCGAGGACGAGAAAGACGTACGTCGGTCCCGTGCCGCTGACCGCGGTTGCCATATCGAGATACTTTTCGTCGTCCACGAAAACGTCCTTGCCGAGCGATTGAAAGACCGCGCGCGCTTGCTCGCGCTGCGCCTCCGTCACATTCGGAGTCGTCATCCACACTGTCAACCCTGCGCCGATTTGCGCGGGCGTGTTCGGCATCGCGCGCACGATCGCGGAGTGCGCGAGACCTTCGCTCAGGGTCGCGATACGTCCGCCCGCGATAATCGAAATGACGAGTTGTTCCGCGCGCAACGCGCCTTTCAGTTCCGGCAGGACCCGTGCGAGCACTTGCGGCTTGATCGCGAAAATGACGATCTCGCCCGCGCGCGCGGCGTCGCGATTATTCGCTGTCGCGTGAATTGCATAACGCGTCCCGAGTTCGGCGCGGCGTTTCTCGCGCGGCTCGCTGATGGTGATGTGGTCGGGCGTGACGATTTGGCGATTGAGCAGTCCGCCGATCATCGCCTCTGCCATCACGCCGCCGCCGATGAAGGAAATTGAGTTGAGCATATTGCGCCTCCAAACAAAAAATAGCGGGCTGTCTAGCCCGCCACCTTGCGATGCCAAAGGATTATGTTGCGACTGAATTTTCAATCGCGCTTTCTGAATTCGAACTCGTACAGCGCGGCGATGCCCGCCGCCGCGACCATCGCCAGCACTAGATAATTCGCCAGAAGGTTTCCCTGCGTGCAAAACATCGCCGCGACGCCGAGCCCGCCAGACACAAGATACAACGTCAGCACCGCTTCGCGCCGCGTCAGTCCGCGCGCGACGAGCCGATGCGACGTGTGATCGGTTCCAGGATGCGTGAGCGGATTCAAGCCGCGCCGCAAGCGCGAAACGAAAACGAGCGCCGTATCGAAAATCGGCAAGCCGAGCACGAGAATCGGAATGAACCAGGTCACGGTCACAGGGAGAGTGGGAAAGCGCAGTTTGATCCCCACAGCAGCAAGCAGAAAGCCGATAAATAGACTGCCGGTGTCGCCCATAAAGATTCGCGCCGGATTGAAATTGTAAATCAAAAAGCCGATTGCCGCGCCCAGCAACGCCGCGCTGAGCATGCCGACCAGATATTGCCCATTCAGCGCGGCGATCAATAGAAAGAATACCGCCGCGATTGCCGCGCTGCCGCCCGACAAACCATCCATATTATCGAGCAAATTCATCGCGTTTGTGATGCCGACCACCCAGAGTACCGTGATCGCCGTATTAACCAACGGATACGGGACGAGTTCAACGGTGACGCCGGTGACGACGAGAATCAGCGCGCCACCGATTTGTCCGATCAGTTTCAGCCCCGCGTGTAGTCCGACGCGATCATCCCACAAGCCCAGAAACGAAACCCAGGTCGCGCCGACGACGATGCCGATCATCTGCGGCACGTAAAAACGATCGGCGAACAAAACCAGTGCAAGCATAAACGCGCCGTACATCGCGAGACCGCCCAAGCGCGGCATCGGCGAGGTGTGGATTTTGCGCGCGTCGGGGTGATCGAGAAAGCCCACGCGCAGCGCGAGATGCCGCGCGAGCGGCGTGACGCCCAGCGCAAAGACGAGCGCGGTGGCGAAGATAAGCACCAAAGTAGACATAGGCGGCTGATGGGGTCTGGCGGATGGCTTATCGCGGATGGCTTATGGCTCTGGCTCGATCTGCCATTTGCCGCACGCCATCTGCTATGCGCTATACGCCATCTACCCTACGCTATTTGCTATTCGCTATTTTCTCTTGCAGCGCGTTCACATACGCCTGCACCGCCGACTTGTCAGCGTCCGGCGCGAGCGCGAGCGTGGCTTGCGCGGCTTTTAACGCGGCATCGAATTGATTGGTCTTCTGCGCGTTGAGTGCGACCTGAATGTTCTGCCACATCGGCTTTTCGTTCTCCGGCGCAAGTGCCGCGGCGCTGACGAGCGCGCGCTGCGCGTCCTCCACCCGATCCGTCTGTACACTCAGGAGCGCGATATTCTTCTGGGCGTCGTAATCGCTCGGCGCGAGGCGCGCGAGGGCTTGGTATTCCGGCAGCGCGAATTGCGCCTGACCGCGTGCCTTCCACGTTTGCGCCAGCGTGCGCCGCGCGCTCGCGTCGTTCGGTGATTTGCGGACGGCTTCGATCTGCCGCTGGAGATTCTGCAACTGTCCGTAGAAGTCCTGGAAGCGCTGAAAATCCGGCGTGCGTTGCGGCGAAAGTAAATCCAGCAAATGCCGCATCGCCGGCACCGCCGCGTCAATTTGACCGTTCTCGGACAAAAAGTTGACGAGCGCGAGATTCACCAAGTAGTCGCCCGGCGCGAGTTCGACGGCTTGTTCCAATTCGCGCCGCGCCAGATCGGGTTGGTGAGTGCGTTTGTACAAATCCGCGCTCGCATAGTGCGGGAAAAGCGCTTTGGGATCGCGCTGGCTCGCGGCGCGAAACGCGTCCAGCGCGCGCGTGACGTACTCGGACGATGCCAACGCGCTCATTGCTTCCGACGACGGCGTGCCGTCCGGCTCGGCGAGCGCGCCCGGGTCAATCGCGATCGCTTTCAAATAATTTTCCGCCGCGCGCGCGGTGTCGCCTTTAGCGCGATAATACTCGCCAAGCAGAAAGTACGTCTGCGCGTACTGGTCGTCAATCGTCAGCGATTTTTCCAGCGCGGCGCGCGCCTTTTCCCAATCGCTGCTCTGCGAATACGTTTGACTCCATTCGTTGTAAAGATACGCCGTGTTCGGACTGAGCCGCGTCGCGGTCTGATAATACTCGGACGATTTGGCGTAGCGCACGGCTCGTTCAGTTGCATCGGCGGCGAACCCTGCGACAATGCGATTCAACCGCGCCAGGTTCGCGGTGTGATCGGTGTTGAGCGGGTTGAGCCGCTGCGCGGTCAGCAAAACCTTTTCGCTCGCCGCGACGAAGGCGGCACGCTTGGCGGAGTCACTCGCGACGCGGGCGGCTTCGAGATTCGCGCGCCCCAGGAAGAGCGCGTAAAAATCCTGGGTCGGTTGCAGTGCGAACGCGCGCTGATACGCGCTAATACTGTTATCCCACGCGCCCATGCCGTCGTAGTTGAGACCGGCTTTGTAGTAAATGTCGGCGGCGACGCTGGAGTAATTCGTGAAGGAAATCAGCGCAGGCAGCGCGACCAATAAAATCGGCGTGACAATGAGACTGAGCGGGGAGTGCAACGACGTGACCGGCTGTGGCGTCACGTCGAACCACAAACCGAACGCAAGGACGGCGACGAAAATAAACAGTGCGACGTAATAGAACCCCAATAGATTGATCAGCGCGGCGGTCTGATCGCCGAGTTGGGTGAGCCCGCGCGTTTGAAATAAGACGAACCACAGCCACGCGGTAAATGACAGGACGATAAACAACGCGATTTCGTACCCCAGCACCTCGCGCGACGCGCGCGGCGAGCACTCTTCACCCAAGCCAACGACCCCGGCGACGAGCCAGGTCAACGCAAACAGCAAGGCAACGCCGTACGACGCTTCGCCTCCTTTGGTAAAGAGCGCGGACTGCACGAGTTCAAGTGAGTTGGGTGTGCCAACTTGATTCGTGACGAATTCAAACGCGAGCGTCACG
>Ga0315285_10006202_pt1 | contig 12321 bp, 6 predicted proteins | sample YL17G09_36_MG_FD_203698 | JGI IMG/M metagenome (GOLD analysis project Ga0315285, IMG submission 203698) | Sediment microbial communities from Yellowstone Lake, YNP, Wyoming, USA - YL17G09_36 | ecosystem: Environmental > Aquatic > Freshwater > Lake > Sediment | place: USA: Wyoming | collected... | reverse complement strand
GCAAGAAGCACGCCCTGGGCTAACCACATACCCGCCAGCGCAAGCAAGTCGTTTCCATCCACCGCGTCATCACGGTCAAAGTCGGCAATATTACCAACAACTGACAGGGACATACTGGCTTGTGGCGTGCCGCCATAAGCGCCCATATTTATGCGTTTTCCGTGCGGCCACAGTTCCGCAGCCCAGTCTGAGTTGGGGTCGCCCGCATCAATGCAAGGGCTGGAAACGTTGTCTTCTATCCAGCTTTCGCTTTTCGGGTCCCATCTTCCAGCCTGCGATTTGAAGTGATAGTCACGATTGCCCGGGTCGGCGAATCGGGGGTCGATATTAATATTACCCTGGCCCCATGTGACGGTGGAATAAGTTCCGGACACTGATATGCTGGCTTGCCCGCCCTTAATGTCGCAGTAACTCACCGTTACGTGAGACCCGCGGTCCGTGACTTGCGTGTTTGAGGTATCTGCCAGGGTCATTGCCTGCGCACAATCCCAGATGATACAGTTAATCACTGTTGCCGTTCCGCCGCCCGGATTCAGGCGATAAGGCGGTCCCCACCTGCCCAGGTCAAAAAGCCTCAGGCCCCTCGGGCAGTTGACAATCGTGTTGTTCACCAATAGCGCTGTGCACGAATTCTCGACCGCGATGCCGGCACTCGAACAGTTGGAGATAACGTTGTTCATTACGATAGGAGAGGACTTGTCTCGCAAAACAATGCCGTGATCGTCGCTTCCTCTGATGACGTTTTCGACGATGATCGCCGAACACCTCGTTGGGTTGATTCGGTCATCGTGTTCCGGGACATCAAACAGGTTACGCCGGATGAGGCACGGCGGCGTGCTCTCGCCCCACAGGTCGACGTCGTCGTTGTCGCCGCGTTTGCCCTGAAAGTAGCAGTCCTCCACCAGCACGCAGGAGTATCTGGTGTGCACACCCTGCCCGATAGAGAGAAATTTGCAGAATCTGATGTTAGCCGACGCAGCCCCGGGGTGATCCTGGTCATCTGCTATAATGGCCATAGCGTCGCCCTCGGCGTTGCTGCTTTCGTCAGGGAGTTTCTGAAAGACGCACCCTTGGAAATCGACGTGAGATGCCAGGACAACGACCGCCTCGTGGTAATTCCTTGGCCCAGGCTCGTAGTAGTCCTGGTGCTCACCTTCGCTATCGGCATACTCGATAATGCAGTGCGCAAGCCGGCTGTCTGCCGCCTCAACAAACATAATCTGCTTCCACGTTATGCCGGCGCCGTATCGCGTGAAGCGAATTGGCGCCTCTTCGGTCCCCTCAGCCAGGAGCTGTCCGGAGATGACAATCGCCACAGCGTTCTTCATCGATACTACCGTGCCCGGCTCAATACTCAATACTATGCCGCTCGGCACAGAAACAGTATCTTCAAGAACTACGACTCCGGACCACGTGGTATCCTCGGTCAGTTCCGTGCCAACAACGACCTGGGGTGATAGTGTGCACAGAAGTGCCAGGAAACATAATGATACTCTCAAAACCAACAACGGGCCAATTTGGCGTTGCATTGTTACCCTCCTTAAAACCAATAAGACCATAGTATTAATATTATGTCATAAAAGGGGCGATTCGTCCAGAAGAATCTTCGCGGCACTTTGGTCTGAGTGCGGGCAAACGGCAGGAATGAAGCCGGCAATGAATCCGCCATACGCCTGGCGGACAAATTGCCGGGCTAAATAATTGGGCGAGCTATTTGGGTCTCTTGGCTTTGGCCCAAGCTTTGATTTTGGCAAGTGAAAGCGTATTGAGGACATCCGCTTTTGTCACCCAGCCGCGAGCGGCGGTGGCAACGCCAAAACCCATCAAACCCAGGCCTTCAACGCTGTGAGCATCGGTTCCGATGGCCAGCTTGACGCCTGCTTCGATGGCCATTTTGCAGTGCACGTCCTTCAGGTCTAAACGATATGGGTGGGCGTTTACTTCCAGAGCGGTGTGCGTCTCGGCAGCGTGCTTAATCACCGCTGCAATGTCGATATCCATCGGCTCACGCTGACCAATTAGCCTGGCGGTAGGATGAGCGATGCAGTTGACATAAGGGTTGTCCATCGCTTTGAGCGTGCGAGCGGTTACTTTTTCACGTGCACTGCCCATGCCCGAATGTATTGAAGCTATCACAAAATCCAGGTCGGCCAGCAGCTTGTCGTCGAAATCCAGAGAGCTATCGGCCAGGATGTCCACTTCTGCTCCTGCCAGGATGGTTATGCCCCTTAGCGTACCGTTGAGTTTGTGGATTTGCTTTATCTGCTCGGCCAGCTCTTTAGCCGACAGGCCGTTGGCAATAGCCGATGATTTTGAGTGGTCGGTGACGCAGATGAATTTATAGCCCAATTTCTTTGCCGCCTGAGCCATCTCAGCGATGCTTGCCCTGCCGTCGGATGCGTCGGTATGAATGTGGAAGTCGCCCTGGATGTCACCAAGCTCAATCAGCTCGGGCAAAGAATGTGACTTTGCGGCTTCGACTTCGCCACGGTCCTCCCGCAAAAGCGGATTGATGTAATCCAGGCCGAGCTTGGTGTAGATTTCCTCTTCGACTGGCCCGCCAATCATTTTATCGCCCTGGAACAGTCCGTATTCGTTCAGCTTCCACTTGGCCTTGACGGCGATTTCTCGTATGCGCACATTGTGCTGCTTTGAGCCGGTAAAATATTGTGCCGCAGCGCCGAAGCTCTCGCCGGGCACTACACGAACGTCAACGTGCACGGGCGTGGTTTGCGTCTGGATTATCACTGAGCCTTTTGTCGGGCCTGACGCGAGAACTTCCTGGACAAAGTCCGCACTGGTAAATGCCTTGACGATTTGCTCGCCCTTTTCGGCGGCGACCAGGATGTCAACGTCGCCGATGGTCTCAGCTCGACGCCGAAGCGAGCCGGCGGGCTGAATTTTTTCTATCCCGGCTGTATTTTGAAGAAACGCACAGACCAGCTCTGCCGCCTCCATTGCCTGGTCGAGGCGGATTCTGCCGGTTGATTTCTCCAGAAATTCAATGCCCCTTTGTATGGCCGCGGCTTTTTTCTCGCCGAAGCCCGGCAACTGAGCGACGGAACCATCCGCCAGCGCCTTTTTCAGGTCAGCGATGGTCGTAACGTTCAGCCTTTCGTAGACGGCTTTCGCACCTTTCGGCCCCACGCCCGGTATGGTAAGCAGCTCCAACAACGTGGGCGGGATTTTGCTGAGCAACCGCTTATGGGCGGTAATCGTGCCGGTCTTTACAAATTCTTCGATCTTGGCCAAGCTTGATTTTCCGATTCCCGGCGTTTCGGCCAGCTTGCCGGTTGCCAGCATCGTCTCGACCTCGGCGGGCATATCGCCGATGATGCGCCCTACCTTGCGATATGTGTTGATGCGGAATTTGTCCTCGCCGAGTATCTCCATAATGTCGGCCATTTGGTCAAAAAGCTCGCTAAGGACAGCGTTTTTCATAGCGTCGATTATACCCCGCCAGCCACAAAATCAAAGGGAGAATTTCTTCCGCCTGCGACTGTTTAGCCATCGCCGGACTTCGCGCGCGGCCATCCCCAAGCTTGTGCTCGCGAAAGCGGGCACTGCGCTTGAGGCTGCCACACATACCTTATCCCTGATAACGAGTGGCAGCCTCAATCCGCCGTCCGTTTGGCGGATTGGGGATGGTTTTTCGGCTGGCTAAACACATACAAACTCCGGGGCTAAATACTACGCCTGTACGTTAGACCATATTTTGGCTATAATGTGGACGAGGTTCGAGGATGAAAGTTCAATGCGAATTATGCCCAAAGATGTGCCTGATTGAGCACGGCCAAAGCGGCGACTGCCGGGTCAGAATTAACATTGACGGCGTCCTTCGCACGGTCGTCTACGGATACCCCTGCTCGATTGCTACTGACCCTGTTGAAAAGAAGCCCCTTTTCCATTTCCTGCCGGGCACTAAAGTTCTTTCCACTGCGACTGCCGGCTGTAACCTTCACTGCCAGTTTTGTCAAAACTGGGAAATATCGCAGGCCAATCCCGAAGACACGCCCGCAGCATTCTGCCCGCCGGCAAAGCTGGTGGAGGTCACTAAGGAAAATCGCTGTCCTTCGTTGGCATATACCTACACCGACCCAATCGTTTACTACGAATACACCTACGATTCCGCGAAGTTGGCCAGAGAGGCGGGCATACGGAACATCCTTGTAACCGCCGGATATATAAATCCCGAACCCTGGAAGAAATTGCTCAAATATGTTGACGCGGCCAACATAGATTTGAAGGGAATCACCGAAGAGTTCTACCGTGACGTCTGCTCGGCGACATTGCGGCCGGTACAGAACGCCTTGCTCATAGCCAAGGCGAGCGGCGTATGGGTGGAGGTGACGAACCTGGTTATTCCCACGTTAAACGATAAGGCTGAACACATACGCCAGCTTGCCCGCTGGGTCAGAACAAACCTGGGCCGCGAGACGCCGCTTCATTTCTCTCAGTTCTATCCGCGATACAAGATGCGACATCTGCCGCCCACCTCGGCAAAAACACTGGATATGGCCCGGGAAATCGGGATCAGCGAGGGCCTCGATTATGTCTACATCGGAAATATCCTCAGCGAGGCCGGCCAAACCACATATTGCCCGGACTGCAAAGGCGTGCTGATTAAACGCAGCGGTTACACAATCCTTCAGAATCGGCTCAAGGACGGGCGTTGCCCGGACTGCAAAAAAGAGATTCACGGAGTCTGGAAATGAAGCGCAGAGAATTCCTTCAGAAATTGATTGCAGGCTCTTCGACAGTCCCTGTCGGAATTTGGTGGCTGGCGAAAAAAGCGAGCACCCCCAAATTTGTCCGGGCTGTTCGAATCCGAGAGTATCCGGGTCCTTTACGGCCCTTGGCAGACATCTCTAAACAAGGCAAATGGAGCGGTTAATATGAAAGCGAAATATTTGGCCCCACAACTTGTTGCGGGGTCACCATACCGCGATTTATTGTGGGCGATTTTAATTGAGTGCATCCTGCCAGTTGTCCTGGTTAGTTCGTGCACAAAGAAAACTCCCGCGCAACAGGAAGGGACAGGCCAAAATAAAACTCAAGAATCTGCTGAGCCGGCAAAGAATTTGGTTCTGCGTTCATCACTTGCCGGTGCCTGGTATTCCGCGGACCCGCAGGCGCTTACTGCGCAGCTCGACGACCTCTTCAAGAAAGCCGACACTAACGCGGTAGACAACGTTATCGCTCTTATCCTTCCGCACGCGGGATACCAGTGGTCGGGCCAAACGGCGGCCGTGGGCCTAAAAACGACCGACAAAAAATACAAACGCATTATTGTTATCGGCCCGAGCCATCATACCTACTTGGAAGATGTGTTTAGTGCGCCCAAGGCAGCCTATTACGAAACACCTTTAGGGCGAATCCCGCTTGATGTCGAATTTATCGACAAGCTGTTGAAGTTCCCTGTGTTCCAGAATCTGCCGCACGCCCTTGAGTACGAAAACAGCGTAGAGATGGAGCTGCCGCTGTTGCAGTACCGCTGCAAAGATTTCAAGCTTGTGCCGATTGTGGCTGGGCAGTGCTCATTTGAGGCAGTTAAAAAAGCAGGTGACATTCTTAAAAGCCTGGTTGGCGCCGACACGCTGGTTGTCGCAAGCTCGGATTTTGTGCACTATGGCAGTCAGCATCAGTATGTGCCGTTTACGGAAAACATTCCGGAGCGGCTGAAACAGCTCGATATGGGGGCGTACGCGTACATAGCCAAGCTGGACAGCGAAGGGTTCCTCCAGTACAGGCGAAAAACCGGGGCCACGATTTGCGGCGCCGTACCGATTGCGGTGCTGCTTTCGATGCTGAGCCAGCCGAGCCAGGCTCATTTAGTAAGATATACAACCTCGGGCGAGCTTACCGGCGATTTTTCAAACTCGGTCAGCTACCTTGCCGTTGCCTTTTCGGGAAAGTGGGCAAACTATCCGGAAATTGAACCGGATAAAGACAACCCTGAATTGTCTGAACAGGATAAAAAGCAGCTTTTAGTTTTAGCCCGCCAGTCAATATTGTACGCCCTGCAGAATCGGCGGTTTCCACAACCCTCCGAACTAACCACAACCATAAGCGATGCAATGAGCCGGCCCCGAGCAGCATTTGTGACGCTCAAGAAACACTCGCAGCTTAGAGGCTGCATAGGCGACGTTTTTCCGCAGCGGCCCTTGTATAAGTCGGTCATTGCCAACGCTATTCGCGCCGGCTTCAGCGATACGCGTTTTCCTCCGCTGACGCAGGAGGAATGCAAAGATATTACCATAGAAATTTCCGCCTTGACTACACCGCACCCTATTGATTCGCCGGATAAAATCCGACTTGGCGTAGACGGCATTGTACTAAATAAGGATGGCCGGTCGGCTCTGTATCTTCCTCAGGTTGCGCCCGAACAGGGCTGGGACCTCAATCAGACGCTCACGAATTTGTCGCTAAAAGCTGGACTGCCTGCGGACGCCTGGAAAGAAGGGGCGGCGTTTTTGGTGTTTCAGGCTGTCGTTTTTGGTGAAGATAAATGAGATTTGCCCGGGGCTTTTTGATATTCAGTTACGGCCTTTTTACTATCGCTGCGCAGGCACTACTGTTTCGCGAGTTTGTCACCACCTTCGAAGGCAACGATATAAGCGTCGGCATTTTCTTCGGCTGCTGGTTTTGCTGGGTCGCGTTGGGGGCGGCGCTAATCTATCGAGCAAAAACCATTGCCGATAAATTGCTCCGGAATATAGAATTTCTGCTTCTGGCGTTTCTGCCGGCCTTTGTCCTGGAGTGGATACTAATTGTTCAAGCGCGCGAGCTTGCCGGCGTTGAGTCGTATACACTGTGGTCGGTGCGTGACATTCTACTTCTGGCGTTTTTCGTCAGCGCACCGGTCAGTATCATAACAGGGATGTTTTTTCCTATTGCCTGCCGATGGGTCCAGCAGGATACGGCGTTTGCTGTTTCGCGTGTATATATTCTCGAAGCGGCAGGAAGTTTTCTGGGCGGCTTGGGGGCAACGATTCTTCTTGGACTCGGCGTAAGCTCCGCCAGAATTTTCTTTGTGCTGGCATTTATCCTGTCTTGCTCTGCGCTTTGCGTCCAGCTCGGTAGGGTATGCTCCGCATACCGCCAAATTCCGCAAATGGTATGCAGAAATCTGCATACCCTACGTGGGTGGATACTTCTTCTGCCGGTTCTTGTCTTGCTTTGTCTTGCCGCCGGCCTGGACAAGACTTTAACGCGCCGCGTCAGAATTATGAAATGGACCAAGCTGCTGCCCAGAGACGCACTGCTGGGCTCATTCCAGACCGCTCAGGCTGAGTACCTCTACGGCATCTATCAGGGCCAATGGATAGCCGTTCGCCAAGGCAGCACCTGCGAAGTGCTGCCGAACCGGGAGTCAGCCGGACGAATCGCAGCAATTTGTCTATCACAAAATCCCGCTGCAAAGACGGTTCTTGTGGTCGGCTCAGGTCTGGGACTGTGCTATCAGTTCCTGCAACTGCCGCAAATCCAAATTACAAGCTGGGCACATTGTGACAGCGAATACATGCAGAAAGTTGACGCCTTCATACCCGCGGAGCTCAAAACCAGCGATGCGCGATTTCACCGCACCGCCGGCGACGTCCGCTCGCTACTTGGTGAAAAGAAACAATATTATGACATAGTGGTGCTCAATCTGCCCGAGGCAACCAGCTCGGTCTTGAATCGGTATTACACGCTCGAATTCTATGCCCAGGTTAAAGAATCTCTTACCTGCGACGGTCTCTTGGCAGTGCGCGTGGCAGGCGGGGAAAATATTATGGGCGCCGAGCTAATAAATCTTGGCGCCTCCACGAAAATAACGCTCCAGAAGGTTTTCTCCAAGCTGGTTCTAGTGCCGGGCGAAGATACCTGGTTTATCGCATCGGACTGCGAAAACGTAACCGGCGAGCCAGGCATTTTGCGCGACCGCTTTGCAAAAATCGAGGGCGCAAGCCGAGTTTTTTCCGCACAGGCTTTACTTTCGGTTTATCTGCCCGACCGGGCCGCCGCTGCTCTTGCCGGCTACTCAACCGCGGATCTGCCGGACGATATGCTGGTCAACCAAGATGGGCGGCCTTTGACCCATCTATACAGCTTGCTGCTGGCGGCCAAGCAATCCGGGGCGCCGGTTGCCAGACTCGTTAAGCATCTGGCTCTGGCGGGCCCATTGGTTTATGTCATCCCTATTCTGGTTCTGATAGCCGTGCGGGGCCTTTATATCTTGACGCAGCCCGCAGGCCGGCAATCGACAGCCGGTCAGCAGCCCGAGACGTCGAGCTTCGACAGCATGTTTCTGATTTTTTCAGCCGGCCTGATAGGAATCGGGGCAGTTATTGTGCTGATGTACCTGTACCAGACTCAATTTGGCTCGCTGTACTTGCACGTCGGGATTATCTCGTCCTTATTTATGGTTGGCTTGACCGCTGGGGCCGCCTTTGTCACGTCACTCGTCAAGCGGGTCTCGCATCCTACTTGGTTATTATTTGCCGTAATCACAGGGCACGCGGTAATCCTCACCGCGGTTGGCTCTTGGCCCAGCCAGCAGCAGACGCACACATTCTTCGCAGCGACATTTATTTTATGCGGTCTTGCCGCCGGCTGCTACTTTCCGCTTGGCGCCAAACAGCTTGCCGATTCCGGCTTCGAGACCGGCCGAATCGGCAGCAAGCTCGAAACCGCCGACCACATCGGCGCCACGGTCGGCGGGCTGCTGACCGGCCTTGCTCTTGTCCCTGTGCTGGGGACAAAAGCGACACTTTTTGTATTCATCTTGTTGGTGCTGGCCAATGTGCCGCTTATAGCGATGAGCGCCTACCGAACAAGTTTAGAATTTAGAATTGCGAATTTAGAATTTCAATTAAGGAGGCTCGGCTACGTTCTGTTTGGCATAGGGGCTTCAATCGTTCTGTGCTCAAATTTGCTTGCCGAGGCGGGCACAAAACTTCGGCCAGCACTGCCGCCGCATGCAGCCCAGGCGCTTGCCGGCCAGTTGCGCATTGAGCAGGCGTCAACAGTCCTTGCCGACAGCGGTCGCAAAGTCAGCCACTTTAGCGTGCACGACGCCAACGACAGACTGACGGGCTATATCTTCAGCTCCGAAGACCTTGCACCGGAAGTGCGAGGCTTCGGCGGAAAGATGAATCTGGCTGTCTACGTTGACCCAAACGGCTCGCTAATCAATTTTCACATACTGAGCTCGAACGAGACTCCTGCCTATCTCGACCTGCTTGGCGATTGGCAGAACGGTCTGAAGGGACACAAACTCTTTCAGCCTCAACCATTCGCTGCCGTTGATGCGGTAACCGGCGCAACTATAAGCTCGCAGGCCATTCTCTCAGCGATTGAAAAATCCAGTCACAGATTCGCCGGGCAGGTTCTCGGCCAGACTATTGAAGCGATGCCCACAGGCCGAATTGATCAGGCTAAGTATCTGCCCGACAGACACGCTGTATATCTGGTCGCTGCTTTCTCGCTCGCCTTGATTGTGATCTACCACGGCGGCTTCTGGAGCCGATTGGCTGTGCTCACGTTGAATCTTGCCGTCGGCGGCATCCTGCTCAACGCCCAGTTTTCAAGCGAACAAATAGCGACCTTGCTGTCTTTTAACGCCCCTGCGGCGGGACTGACAGGCGTATTTTTGTTGGTCGTAGCAGTGCCGCTGCTGGTTGCACTTTTCGGCAACATCTATTGCGGCTACATCTGTCCGTTCGGCGCGGCTCAGGAACTTCTCGGCCACACAATTCCACAGAGATTTAAGCCCACTATAACGGTAAAAAATATGCGGATAGCGAGATTCATCAAATACGCGGTCCTTTTTCTCTTGATAATCATATTCTTTCTTTCGAGGGACCGAACTACACTTGGAACAGACCCGCTTATTTCAATTTTCAATTTTCAATTCCGGCGATTGTCAATATTGGTGGTGGCGGCGATAGCTCTGGTAGGCTCGGTTTTCTACACGCGCTTCTGGTGCCGGTATTTGTGCCCGGCGGGGGCTTTCCTGTCGCTGCTTAACAAAGTCGCAATTCTGAAGCGGCACTTGCCGGCAAAGAGATTCGGCTTCTGCGAGTTCGGCCTTACGCCGAACGATCAACTGGACTGTATATATTGTGACAGGTGTCGCTTTGAACAACCGTCGCCCGTGACCCGTGCCCCGTTGTTCGTTCCCGAACGACGAGCGACGAGCGACGAGCGACAGTCTTTCTATTTTGTAGTTGGCGTACTGGCGGCAGGGACACTTTTATCAGCAATCTCGGTCAAAAGGTTCATACAGGTCATTCCTGCCGGCATTGAACATCCGGCTGCGGCAGCATCTTCCGCCGGTCAGCCGAGAGACGTCGACCTGCAGCGGATCCGCACGATGATTGAGCAGAAAAAGCTTTCCGACCGCGAAGCGGAGTTCTACAAGAAATTGGAGTAGTCGTTTAGCCCTCAGGCCTGTCCTGGGGGGGCATTTCTCTTTCACCGGCGGAAATAACTGATAAGCCACAGAATAAGCGTCAGGACTATCGAGATTATTATGCAACTGGCGATGGGGAAGTATATCCGCCAGTTTCTCCCGCTGAACTGCAGATCGCCCGGCAATCTAAATAGGCCAACTCGACCCAGCAGCACCATAAGAGCACCCATCACCGCCACGATAATCCCTGCTAAGATTAGCCATTTGCCAATTTGTTGCGGGCCAAAATCCATATCGCTATCGCTTATTGCCGCACCAGGTGCACCGGTGTATTCAGCCCGCCAATTTATTGGCGGGTTAACCGGCGGCGCACGTAATTTCCCAGATTGATATTATAGAAGTTTTTCAGACCTCTGGAAAGTGCTAAAATATCGCGTATGAGTCACACCCACTGCGATATTCGAATAGGCACATCCGGCTGGCATTACGGTCACTGGGAAGGGCTGTATTATCCCGCGGGTCTGCCAAAGAGCAGATGGTTCGAGTATTACGCAAAAGATTTCGACACTGTCGAAATCAACAACACTTTCTATCAACTGCCAAAACAAGAGACTTTCAAGAACTGGCACAAACAAGCGCCGGACAATTTTCTTTACGCCGTAAAAGCTAATCGATTTATCACCCACATTAAGAGACTGAAAGACGCAGAAGAAACGCTGCCCCGGTTTTTCGAGAGAGCTGAATTGCTGAAGGAGAATCTCGGCCCCATTCTTTATCAACTGCCGCCCGGCTTTCACAAAGACCTTGATCGGCTGACAGACTTTCTGAATCTTCTGCCCAAAAACAGAACCGCCGTCTTTGAATTTCGGCATGAAAGCTGGTTTTCGCAGGATACATACGACCTGCTCGATAAATTCGGCGTGGGCTTTTGTATCCACGATTTGTCCGGCGTCCCGACGCCTCGCGTCATAACCGACCAGGTGATTTATATTCGCTTTCACGGCACAATCGGCAGATATGACGGCAATTACCCCAAATCGACGCTGAAAAATTGGGCCGATTGGATAAAAGAGAATATCAGCAAAGTCCGGGGCGTCTACGTCTACTTTAATAACGACGCCCATGCATACGCCATCTATGATGCAAAAACATTTAAGGAGAAATTGCTCATACCGTGACCGTTGAAGTATGGGACGAGTTATACACCGCAAAACTAAGCTTGTATATCAACGCAAAACTGCTATCACCTTGGGATTATATAGAAACAAAGGTGTCGATTGGTGGGCGGATTTACAGAACGCGATTCCACAGAAGCAATAGTTGCATCGCCGAAAATACAATCGAGATAGGGGACACTCACATGGCTGAAGAAAAATCGAAAACACTCACGTGGGGTACAGTACTAAAAGGTGTCGTGGTTGTACTCGGGCTTCTACTGACTCTCTGGGCCCTCCAAAGTCACCTCGAAAGCACAATTCGAGGGATTGTGAACAACGAAGAATTCATTAGAAAAGTTGCCTCGCATGTGCGACCGTATATCATTTTTGATGCAAATGAAGCTATCCACGTCGACGGTGGTGCCATGCAGTACTTGGAGGACATTTCAGTCCAAAAGAGCAAACCCTGGGACACTGGAGCTCACCTCCAAATTGTCATCACCCCTAAGGAACACCTATCTTATGCTCCTTTACTGGACTACCTCAGCTCTGGGCGATTCATTCTGAGGCCGACCCCAAACAGAGGACGAGGTCATAGATGGATATACGAATTTGACGTCGTACATTGGGAAGAAGATGCTGGGAAGCCAATGTTGTTCCGACTCGAAATTATACCTTAGAGCCAAAGTACCACTTTCAAACTTGTTAGGAGGACCCTTTTCAGATGACATTCACCTATGTCAGCACATTCAGGCCTTTTTCAATCGC
>Ga0315285_10006200_pt1 | contig 12322 bp, 14 predicted proteins | sample YL17G09_36_MG_FD_203698 | JGI IMG/M metagenome (GOLD analysis project Ga0315285, IMG submission 203698) | Sediment microbial communities from Yellowstone Lake, YNP, Wyoming, USA - YL17G09_36 | ecosystem: Environmental > Aquatic > Freshwater > Lake > Sediment | place: USA: Wyoming | collected... | reverse complement strand
CGCCCACGACGTTCTTCTCCGCGGCGACGAGGCGCAACAATCCCGTCACCTGATACCAATCGAGGCCGCCGGGTTCGGGCGTGCCCGTGCCGGGGGCGAACGAGGGATCGAAGCCGTCGATGTCGATGGTGATGTAGACCGTTTCGCCCAGGGCGTTCAGCACCCGGTCCACCCAATCGTCGTCGGTGTGGCACTGCCGCGCCGTGACGACCTCTATCTTCCGCCGCTTGACGAAGCCGTGTTCTCCGAGGGAGACGTTGCGGATGCCGACCGGGACGATCTTCGCGCCGAGGTCAAGGCAGCGGCGCATGACGCAGGCGTGGGAATGGGGCGATCCCTCCCACGAGTCCCGCAGGTCCAGATGGGCGTCGATCTGCAAGACGGAGAGCTTCTTGTGTTTGGTCATCACGGCCCGGACCAGGCCGGAGGTAATGCTATGTTCGCCGCCCAGGCCGATGAGGAACTTGCCGTCGCGGACGATTCTCTTGGCGGCGGCGAAGACGTCCTCGTGCATGGCCTGCGGACCGGCCATGTTGGGCATGAGCGGATCGAGGGTCGCGACGCCGGCCTTATGGCATTCCCTTTCCAGTTCTTCATCGAACAGTTCGACCTGCTGCGACGCCCGGATGATCGCCGCCGGGCCTTCGCGCGTGCCGGCCTGGAAGCTCGTGGTCGAATCATACGGAATCGGCAGCACCGCGAAGCGCGCGCGGCGATAGTCGCTGGATCGCGGCGGCAGGCCGAGGAAGTTTTGCGGCAAAGAACTCATTTAGTCGTCCCTGAAAAAGTCGTTGTCAGCCACAGGCGGAGAATCCGAGCTGTGGGCGGAGAGTCGTCGTCGCCCAGATGAGCCACCGAATCAGCGCAGCGGCAAGCCGCCGCAGGAGCTTGCCGAGGTTCGACCCGGCGGCGGCCAGCACGGCGTTGATCGCGTCACCGGCCAAGCCCGCCAGGAAGCACCGATCCATCCGATGATCGCTCTTCAGATGCCCGATCTTCGGCTCGATCGCACTCCGCCGACGTCGCCGACGGCGTTCCGACCGTGACCGGTTCGCATACGCCGCACCGGCCACGTGGATGTTCGTCGCTCCGCCATACCCGTGCCCGCGATAACCCTTGTCCACGTACGCATCGGTCACGGGCACACCGGTCACGGTCTGCACGGCGGTCAAGGTGTCGGCCAGCGTATGTCCGTCGTAGGGATTGTCGGGCAGCATCCGGGCAGCCACCATCCAGTTCCCGCGGTTGGTGCTGGCCACCGCGACCTTCTGTCCGAACTCGTACCGCTTGTGCGCTTTGCCCTTGCTGATGCACTGCACCTCAGGTTCGTGCAAACTGTAGAGCTTGTCCGTGTCGTGCGGCTGCTGTTGCCGCACACGATCGGCTCGCGCCGGCAGTGTCGCCAAAGCCTCGTCGGGATGGCTTGTTTTGCGGCGAATGTCGCGAATCAGCCGGCCCACGTAGGTGCGAAGCTTTCGCAGACAACGCCGCATGCGTTGGAACTGTCGAGCATGGGCGTAACGACCGGCTTTCACCGCCGCGATCTTGCCCACCCGTAGGTACGATTGACGTAGCGCGATGCCCCGCGACCGGGCCGCGACGACCAGCTTTTGGAGCGCTCGGTACATCAGCTTGGAATCCGTGGGGTAGGTGATGTTCTTCTCTTGCACGGTGGTGTCGACGTTGACCCGCTCCAGATCGCGCTGGGAAACGTGCCCTTCCCGCTTCGCCAGAGCGATGGTCTCCTGCAGCAACTCGACCAGCCGATCGGCCCCCACCCGTTTTCGCCAGCGGGTCATGCTCGTGGGATGGATCGGGCACTGGTGCTGCAGGTGGGTGTAGCCGCAGAAATACTGCCAGTAGGGATTCTCCACCCACCGCTCCACCACCGACTCGTCCGATTCGTTGAACGTGTATTTGAGGTACTGCAGACCGACCATCAACCGCGTAGCCTTGGCCGGGGCCCCCAGGTCCGGGGAGTAGCCGCCCGCGAAGGCCGCCTCGAACCGACCCCAGTCGATCTTTTGCGCCAGTTGCACCAACTCGTGGGCGGGGTTCAGAAGCTGATCGAAATGACTCTGAAACAGTTCAAACGCGTCGCGTTTTTGCGGTTTGGGGGGCATGGAATCCGTTCCTGTCTTGCAAGGTTTTCACCCAGACTCCCTGGGTTTCCGGCAAAGTATATCCACCACTCCGACGCATTTCATCCATAAAATACCGATACCCGGAGGATTTTTCAGGGACGACCATTTAACGGGAAAGCGGCACTATCAGAGCCGCGGGCGCCAGCCCGCGGACACGGTATTCCCCGATCCGGATACGCTTGATCAACCTAGAGTCACCGGGCTTGCGCCCGGTGCTCTGACGGCATTCGACATTCGTTCGCCGCCTTCCGCAACCCTTCCGTCATCTCGTCCAGGCGCGTGAACAACCGCCGATGGCGGCGCGGCTTGGAACGCACCAACACATATTGGGCGATCAGCGGGAAGGTGATCGAGGCGCACGAGTACACCACGACGTTGTTGGCGTAGGCGTCCTTGAGCTTGCCCCAGCTTCGGGCCTCACCCGGCGTCGCCCCGGACAATCCGCCCCAGTGCGGCGCATCCGTGGTCAATTGCAGGAAGTAATCATGCCCGCCCTTGGAGCGATCCATGAGAATCTGATGCAACGTCGGTTGCGTTTGGAGATAGAAGTTCTTGGGCGAGCCGCCGCCAATCTCCACTACGCCGTTGACCTCCGCGTCGCGGACGATGGCGGCCGTCTCGATCACATCCAGCACGGGGTTGAGCATCACGGGCTTGTCGAAAAGATGCGGCACGATGAGGTTCATGCCGATCGAGGAATCGCCCGGCGACGAGGTATAGATCGGCACGTCGAACTTGGCCGCGGCGGCGACCATCGACTTCTCCGGGTGCGGCGACTTCTCCCACAACAGCCGTCCCATGTGATGATGCAACCGGGCCGTGGAAAACGGCTTGGAAAGATCGAATCCGTGGATGAGTTCCAGCACCTTGTTGTCCGTGGCCATCAGGGTGTCTTGCTCGCCGATGAAGACGTCGTAGATTCGGGCGACGCCGTCCTCGGCCAGGGCGTTGTCATCGACGTTGGCGCTGCCCTGGACCATCGGAAAATCGTAGGCCAAGTGCAGGTCGTGGTAGAGGTTGGCGCCCGTGGCAATGATGAAGTCGATGAAGCCTCTTTCGATCAACGACGTAATGACCCCGCCCATGCCGATGGGCGTCATGGCTCCGGCGACGGTGAGGGCGACGGTGGCGTCGGCGTCGAGCATCCGGGCGTAGAGCTTCGCCCCTTCGGCGAGCTTTCGGCCGTTGAAACCACTTTTCGAGAAACAGCGGTCGATCAGGTCGGCGACGTTCTCATTGCCGCGAAGCTGCAACGGCTCGATCGAAGGGGCGTCCAACCACGCCCCGGGACCGATCGACCTGCCCTTTTCTTCACCGTGTTGGCAAGGATGCATGGCATCAAACGCAGAAACGCAGAAACGCAGAAACGCAGAAACATACGAACGCAGAAACGCGGAAACACGGAGGGACAGAAAAACGGAAGAGGCGGGTCATTGGGACGTCAGGGCCTTGCGAACCAAGGTTTCTGCGTTTTTGCGTTTCCACATTTCTGCGTTTCAGTATGGGATCAACACCGCGGCCGCGACGCAGGTCGTCCACAGCCCGTTCTTGTCGCCTTCCACCGTTTGCACGACGGCCTTGGTTTTCACCACCAGCCCTTGCGCCCGATAGATGTTCTTCCGTTCGTTGTAGTCGGAGTTGGGGTCGAGGTCGATTCCCTGGGTCGTGGCAAGCATGGTGGCGGCCATGTCCTCGACGTAGTCGCTGCACGCCTTCTGGGTCATGCCGAAGCCGTGGTGCTCGGAGATGTACCCGTGCTGCTCCTTGTTCGCGGGCAGGGCCAGCCCGATCCCGGCGCACGCCAACCGGTTCGGCTCGTTGGTGCGGCACTCGGCGAGGACGCAAAAGACGATCTCACCGGCGGCGAGCTTGGACAACCCCTTCTGGCGGGTCACGATCCGACAATGCGGCGGGTAGATGCTGCTGACGCGGACGAGGTTGAGCCCGGCGATGCCCGCGTCGCGCAGGGCCTCTTCGAAGGACTGAAGGTTGTTCCGGTGCTTACCGGTCCCCTTCGTGAAGAACATCTCCTTGGGAACAAGATGCTCAACCAATGCCGGACCTCCCCGCTAAAGACCACGCCAACCGATCGAACCGCAGCGCGGATTGTAGCGGAAACGTCCGAAAGTCAACACGTCAAAACGCGGCGTCTCCCCGGTTCGGGCGAACCTGTGACTGGGAATGCGCCAGCAGCCGCTCAATGAAGGGCCGGATCGCCGTCAGCGCCCGGGCGCGGTGGCTGATGTGGTTCTTCTGCTCGGGCCGGAGTTCCGCTGCGGTCATGCCTAGCTCGGGCACAAAGAAATGCGGATCGTACCCGAACCCGTTGCTGCCTCTCGCGTCGTCCACGACAACCCCCTCGAACGTCCCGCACCCCGTAGCCAGCACGCCCTCAGGACTCGCCAGCACGACGGCACACCGAAAGCGTGCCGTACGCTTTTCATCGGGAACCTTCGATAGTTCTCGGATCAGCTTCGCGTTGTTGGCCGCGTCATCGCCCTGACGACCGGCGTAGCGGGCCGAATACACCCCCGGCGCTCCGCCCAGAGCGTCTACCTCCAACCCCGAATCATCCGCCAACGTCCACAGACCGGTGAGTCGCGCGTAGTGCAACGCCTTCTGCTCCGCGTTGCCCTCGAACGTGTCGGCATCCTCGACAGGCTCCGGCAGGTCGGGGAATTGATCCAGCGCTGCAAAGGCGACGGGAAGCCCCGCGAGAATGTTCCGGACTTCGCGTAATTTCCCGCGGTTCTTCGTGGCGATCAAGATGGTCTTGGGTGCGGTCACGGCTGCGGCGACGACTTGTGGGGGATTTCCACCAGCCGTGAGGGGACCGGCGTCCGCCCGCCCTTGCCGTCAAGAATCGAGTACACGGCCCCGTTCAGGAGGTTGTACTTCAGCAGATCATCCCGCTGCAACGCCAGGACCTGGTTGCTGTAGGAGGGCAGACCGGTCGGGTTTTTCAGAACGGCCTCGGGACCGAACGATCCGACCGTGACCATGCTCGAGGCGCTGGCGTGGTGGTAATAGGCTTCATAGCCCTTCTTCCGCAGGAACCCGCAATACTCCGCGGCGGCCTGCTTGTGTTCCCAAAAGTCGTCAGTCGGTTCAAACACCGCGACCTGCAGGGAGTAGACTCCCGTGGCGCGCGTCAGCGCCCACTCCGGCTTGCCTGCGTCCGGCGTCGGCATTCGCACGAGGATCGCCCCCATGAAATACCTCTGCCCGGCGTCGTTGCCCAGTTGCTTGATCAGCTCCATGTCCGACTGAAGCTGCGGGGGAGTCGACCGCTTGCGCGTCTTCGGATCCGTCCGTCGATTGTAGGTGCCGTAGTAGAGCCGCGCAAAGCCATCGGCTTCGTCACGTACGAAAACATCCTTCGGGCGGATGCCGGTTGTTCGTCGCAGCGAGTCCGCGAACTGCTCGATCTGTTGCCTTCGGGCCGGGCCCTGGACCTCCAAGCACTGGATGGTCCACGGCGCACCCTTGGAGCCGAACAGCGGCGCAGTTTGGCCGCCGCTTCCCTTGTTCGTGCCCGCGGCGCACCCCGCAACGACCAGAAGCCCCAGGGCCGCGGGCGGAAGGAAATCCCGGCGCGACGGGCGCCCGCGCGACGGTTGTCGTCGGTTCATGGTTTGAGGCGCCGTCGAAGCGCTGTCTGTTGTGCGGTCAGGAGTTGTTTCAGGCCCCGCGATGCCAGACCGATGAGTCGGTCCAAATCGGCCCGTGTGAAAGTCGCTTCCTCTCCCGTTCCCTGGATTTCCACGAACCGTCCCGATCCCGCCATCACCACGTTCATATCCACCTCGGCGGCCACGTCTTCCTCATAATCGAGATCGAGAAGCGTCCGCCCCTGGACCTTCCCCACGCTCACCGCAGCCACCGCGTCACGCACCGGCGAGCGTTGAATCCACTTTCTCTGCCGGGCGACCCGAACGGCGTCGCACAGGGCCACGTACGCCCCCGTGATGCTCGCGGTTCGAGTCCCGCCGTCGGCTTGGAGCACGTCGCAGTCGATCAGGATTGAGTTCTCCCCCAACACTTCCAGGTCGACCACCGAACGCAAGGATCGGCCGATCAAGCGCTGGATTTCCTGGGTTCGGCCGTCGATCGAGGTTCGGTTGCGGCGTCGCCGCTCGCCGGTGGCCCCAGGAAGCATGTCATATTCCGCCGTCACCCAACCGCTGCCTTGTCCCTTTTTCCAGGCCGGGACGCCCGCTTCCCAACAGGCCGTACAGAGGACGAGCGTTTTTCCCGTCCGGATCAAGACCGACCCGGCGGCGTTCCGCGTATACCCGCGGGTAATCTCCACCGGGCGAAGTTCGTTGAACCGTCTGCCGTCGTGTCGAGGCAATGCAATCACTCACAACCCAGGGAGGCCATCAGGTCGAAGCGACGGAAGTCGAGGCGGTCAGCAACAAAACGGACCATACGGACCCGCACGAAGGATGTCAACCGTAGGCAGCTCGGAATGCCTCCAGGCACCGTTGGGCCAGCGGGCCGTCGGGGTGAAACGCCATACGGCGGCCTGTGTCGGCAATCGGGGTAAGTTCGATCCACAGGGTGTCCGTCGGCATTGCGGAGCGGACGCGGTCGGCCCACTCCACGACGACGACCGAATCGGAAGCGACGAGTTCATCAAACCCCAACGCGACCAACTCCGCCGGTCCGCGTAAGCGATAGGCGTCGACGTGATAAAGCCGCAGCCGTCCGGGATACTCGTGGAGGAGGGTGAAGGTTGGACTGGTGATCTTCCTGGGGTCGGCGGTTCCGTTCCCGGCGGCGATTCCTTTCACCAAATGCGTCTTGCCCGCGCCCAGGGGACCGACAAGGCCGATGGTCACTCCGCCGCTCAGAAGGCGTCCCAGCACCGCCCCGAGCGCCTGGGTGGCCTCCACGGACATTGTTTCCCACGCAGGGCGCATTTCCGTCGCGGTCAATGCACGTACCCCCGCGGTTCGAGCGGTTCGACGCGCCCGTCGTCTCGCACGATCGTCAGCCCGCTCGGCGTGATTCGCCCGATCGGATAGACGGGAATGCCGACGCCTGTCGCGTCGCCCTCGACCGCCAGCAATAGCTCGAAATCCTCGCCGTCGCTCAGTGCGTGGTCCAACGCCGTGCGTCCGTCCGCTAACGCCGCTCGCTTCGCGTCATCGCTGACCACCGCTTGCAATTGCCGTTCGTCCAGTTCCGCTCCCGTCTTCGACTCAGTGCATATACGCCACAAATCGAGCGACAAGCCGTCGCTGATGTCGATCATCGCGTGCAACCGTCTCCCAAGCTGCCGGCTTAAAGCTTCGGCTTCTCGCACGCGTGGATGGAACGTCAAATGATGGTCGAGGAGACTTCCCCCGAGCGTCCCGGTGACGTACAGGAGGTCGCCGGGACGCGCACCCGACCGCAGGATCGGCTCGATTCCCGGATATGGTGCGGCCGTCACCGCTACGTCAATGACGAGCGGGTGCGACCACCGCGTGGTATCGCCGCCGACGACGGCGAGATCGAACTCCTCGGCCATGGAGAACATCCCCGTGTAGAGTTCTTCCGCTCCGGCGAGCGGCAGAGGGTCCGGGAGAGCGACCGACACGGTCGCCGCGATCGGACGCACGGCCATGGCCGCACAGTCGCTGAGACTGCACGCGATCGCCTTCCGACCGATGGCGAATAAAGAATGCCGCCCCGTGTCGAAATGGACGCCGTCCAGTAGCATGTCGGACGAAACGAGGATTCGATCCGACGTCGCGGCGAGGACGGCCATGTCGTCGCCGATGCCGACGACTACGGCGGAGTGCCTTGGATGCCGACCCCGAAGCCATTCCACAAACTGGAGTTCGTCGCCGCCCATGGGATGAGGGATCCGGCAGAGAGCGAATCTAACGCTCGCCCCAAAAATACGGAAGCCGGAGGAGTGAACTCCGGCTTCCGCGTGCGCCATTCACGATACGGTTCGTGCCGACCCATCGCCGGCGCTTCGCGTGTCGGTTATGCCTGATACAGTCCCCGGCCGACCTTCCTGATGTCGGTCATGTCCGGCAGCGTATTGCTGACCGCCTTGGTCAGATTCTTCGTCGATGTTCGATACCCGATCTTCATTACGCCCGCGGCGATTTCTTTCGGGCTTAGGGCTTTCACTCGCTGGCGAAGGACGCGCACAATCGTATCCTTCAGGGATCCCGCCCGGCCGCCGCTGCCGACCGGACGTCCGCGCTTGCGACCCGTGGCTCGCGCCATGGGGACCGCCCCTATGACGGTCATCGCGCTCTCCATCCCGGCGATCTGCGCATCCAGGTTCGCGCGGCGAGCCGTCAGTTCCGAATAGTAGGACTGCATCTGGCTCAGAAGTTGCGTCGCGCCGTCGCCGGTCGCCGCGCGAGCGTACGATCGGCTGCCCCTCGGCCGGCCCACGCGGCGCTTCGGCGGACGTCCCGGCCCCCTCCTCGCCACCGGCTTGGGACCCCTCCTTGGGCCATGGATGGTGTTGGTGTGGCGGGCCAGATGCGCCGCCATCGAAAAACTACGCTCACATTTCGGACATTTGAACGTTCCAGGTGCCATGTGCATTTCTCCTCTGTTGGTCTCGCGGTATCGCGAAGCACGTCGTGGAGTCAACTTCCCATTGGGTTGTACGGCAGACCGCAGTCGGACACTGCCGCAAGGTGTATCGCCACCTCCTCCATGACTCCGCATAGGCTATGTGCTCCTTCTTCGCCTGGCAAGAGTTTTTTCAAAGAAAAATAAAAAAAAAGGGTAACGCAGTGTGCGGTCCGGCAGTCCAGCTATGCGGGCCGATGTCGCCCTTCCCTCGGGCAGTCGCCGGCGATGGAGGCAATCCATCCTTCCATATCCAATGGAGCCACTTAGGGCGTCTAACAGAACCCCAAGCGCAAGCGCGGGGCCAAGCCCCGAGGGCCGAAGAACCCAAGACCGGTTTCTCGCGCTCCCGGTTCTGTTAGAGGCTCTTAGGCTGCGGCACAGGTCGAGACGCTTTCCGGGATGCGTGGTACGCCCGCGGGTTCCCCGCGAAACACCTATTCGTCGTACGCACTGGTCCCGCCCTCCCGACCGTTATGCACGGGCAAGTGCGGTGTGCGCCACCGGGGAGGATTCAATCGAACTGTGGGGATATGTCTGCCTGCTCGGTGGAATCGCCGAGAAGCGACCGACCAGGGGAAGCGCCGCGGGGGATCGGGGATCCTCAGTCGTGCGTGCCACCCGATTTCGCTGTGGCCGCCGGACGCGATTCATGTTTACCTGCGCTGAACAACTCTATCCCCACGCCCCGGTGTACGACAGTCAAGCCAGTGCCACTGCAAAATACCAGTCCAGAGACAAAAAGATAAGCGATTCCGAATACGCGTAATCCCTAGTGCACCTTCAACTCTTTATCTGCGGATATAACCTACACAGCTTGGTTCTGGCGTCCGCGGTGGTGAACTGCCAGTCGATAGTCACCTTGGCGTTGTTGCGATTGCTTTCCCAGGCGGCGATCTGACTCGTCAGCGCGGCGGGGTCGGGAACTCTCCCGCCGATGCACTGTCGCGACCATACTCCCAGCTCGATCTCGGCCATGTTCAGCCAACTGCCGTGCTTGGGCGTATAGACCACCTCCAGGCGTCCCATCAACCGACGCGCCTCTTCCGGCTCGAAGGCCTCGTACAGCGACGCCAAGGAGTGCGTGTTGAGGTTGTCCATCACCAACGTCACTCTTTCGGCCTGGGGATAATGGACATCCAACAACTCTTGAATCTGCAAGGCCCAATCCGTCCTGGTGCGCCGTTCGGTGATGTTGACCTGACGCCGGCCGCGCAGCGGCTCGCAGAACAAAAATACGTTGGCCGTGCCGTTCCGCTCGTGTTCGTAGTCGAAGCGCTCGATCCGTCCGGGTTCAACCGCCTGAGACGCCTGCGTTTCCTTCACCAACTGCTGGCTAGTTTCATCCATGCACACCACCGGGCGATTCGCCTCGTAGGGTCGATGGTAGACCTCCAACACGTTCTCCATGGCACCGACGAACTCGGCGTTTTGCTCCGGCGGAATGCACCACATCGGCCTCCGCCAGGGTTTCAACTCGTTTTTAAAAGCGTCTGCCGCACGGTCTCATGCGCGATCGAATCGATGATCCGCAGTTCCACCAGTCGATCCGCGAGTAAGTGCAACGTCCACCGCCGCCGTCCCTCCGCAGCCTGAGAACAACAAACCGCAACCAACCTCGCTTCCTGCTCGCCGTCCAGCTTCCGGGGAACCGGAGGCTCGGCCCGCTTCTTGCGTTCCAAGGCGGCTTCCCGCCCCTGCTCCACAAACCGCTGGCGGAGACCTTGGATCGTGTGAATCCCCACGCTCAACCCTTCGCCGATCTGTCGGTCAGCCCACCCCGGACCGCCTTCGGATTCGTCCGCCTGTAACAGGATGCGAGCGTGGGTCAGCTTCCGAGCCGCCGCCTTCCCGACCGACACCAGCTTCTCCAAACGCTCCCGTTCTCCCGCCTCCAACCGAACCACATACTTCTTGTTCATCGCGATCCTCCATGACCAGAGTTCCAAAACCCGTCATAGAGAATCGGTCAGACACCGGCTAGACCCGCAGGATTAGCCTTGACGGACCACTAGTCAACCACTCGCCCACGATAGGCCGCCGATCCTTCGCCGGTTGACGGGCTCCCCCTCAGCACGCTAGCCTACGCCCCCGGATGGACAAGAGAAGCCGTATCCTTCCGGTGGCAGGGGGTACGTCGTTCCGAGTCGTGATTCGTATTGTGCGCGAGGTTGGCTGACGCCGCGGCGGCGCGAGAACAGAGTTAGGGATCTAACTTTCGGAAGGACCACGGATGTCTTCCAAACACCCCGAACTGGTGCGCTTCATCAAAGAATTCGCCGTGATGCACGGCCAGTTTAAGCTCGCAAGCGGGCTTACTTCGGATTACTACATCGACGGCAAACAGATCGTCTCCCGACCCGACGGGCTGCGCCTCGTCGCCGAGGCGATCCGTGAAGAACTAGCCGACTATCCTGTCGATGCGATCGGCGGGCTGGAAATCGGAGCGATTTACATAGCTACGGCCGTCGCCTTCGCCTCCGTGAACTGGCCCAAACCGATCCCGCTATTCACGGTTCGCAAAGCAAAGAAAGAGCATGGATCGCAGAAACAGGTCGAGGGCGTGATACCCGAAGGCGGGTCGGTCGCCGTCGTCGATGATGTTGTCACGACCGGCGGATCGGTCATTCAGGCAATCGAGGCGATCCGGGGCAAGGGTTGTAGAGTCGCGTTAGCGGTGACGATCGTCGATCGGTGCAGCGGCGCAGCCGAGGCCCTTGCGGACCTTGGCGTCCCGTACCGTCCGCTGTTGAGCATCGTGGACTTGGGGCTTTCCAATGAGCAAACCTGTAGAAGCAGTTTGCAGCGAACTGGTTCGTAACGGCGTCTCGTGCGACCGGCTGTACGAGCTGGCGAACGCCTGTCGGGCGACAGCCAAGACCGCTACACCGATTCTGCCGTGGCTCGGACTCGACGGGTCCTTTCGGGGACTCGCAAACTCGATTCACGACCGGCCGGTCCCGACGCCCGAAATTGAACGCCTCTCAACGCGGCTGCGCCCTATTCTCGAAACGCTGTCGAAACCCTTCGACGGTCCGGCGGTCATCGAAAAGGCACTTGTCCCGCTTCGGGACTTGCTTTGACACGGCTCATCGTCGCGCCGCAGCCCGTCATCGTGTTCGACGATAAGCGAATGCGATCGCGATCATGTCGAACCCGGAGCGACAACCGCAACCGCTTGCCGGCTTGCCGAAGGGCGCGTTCGTTCACACGCCGCCCGGAGGAGTGCCACACGGAGCTGACCCATCACGTCGGTGGTTCGTTTGAGCCGACGAACGCTGAGGCGCTCGGGCTTCCAGTGAACGCCAAGCGGCCCCCCATAACGCTGGAGTCGTTGGGAGCGTCGCGGCAGTTGGTGCGCTAGTATCGAAGAAAAGGGCTGTCTTACATTCGGGCCGCGAGCCGCCGAGTCGCTGCAATCCCGACGTCGGATTGGATAGGTAAGAAGGCCGTCTTGAATCATGACTGGCAGGTGCCGTGGGGCCCACGGGTAGCGCTCCAAAGTTGATGTAAACAAAGTATGGTGATGACTCCAACGGAAGGTTTTTCAGCCCGCGTCCGGCGGGCGGAAAGGAGTCATCACCATG
>Ga0315285_10006199_pt1 | contig 12322 bp, 11 predicted proteins | sample YL17G09_36_MG_FD_203698 | JGI IMG/M metagenome (GOLD analysis project Ga0315285, IMG submission 203698) | Sediment microbial communities from Yellowstone Lake, YNP, Wyoming, USA - YL17G09_36 | ecosystem: Environmental > Aquatic > Freshwater > Lake > Sediment | place: USA: Wyoming | collected... | reverse complement strand
CCAGGGTGCCGTTCACGAGAACCTTCAGGGTCAGGTTCCCTCCGCCAGCTCCGTAGATGGAGGGGGTTGAGACCGAATCATCGGTTCCCACCTTGCTTCCCTGCTGGATGAGGGTGATTATAATGGGAGCAGTGGAGTTGTGCACCTCGTAGAGGATCCGGTAATCGTAGTACACACCCGTGAGGATGTCCATGGGGAGCCCCACCAGGATATTCCCGGTTCCGGTACCCTCTGCCTTCCTGAGGGTGCTCCCGGCCCGCACGAGGAGCATGATCCGGTTCACATTCCCCCCGACCACCGTCACGTTGCCCTTCTGGAGGGTGAAAGGATACCTCCAGTTGGTGACGTTGAACCAGGAGGTGGAAGAGCCTGCAGGGAACGTGGAGACTAAGGTGGTATTGAGGGCATAGCCGTCGGTGATATTGGAGAGGGTGATGGAGATCTGGCTTCCCTCCATGATGGTATCGGGCTGGATCTGGACCCCGATCCCGAGGACTGCAGAGAAGAGGAGGGGGAGGGCAAGCAGGACCGCCGCAGGCCGGGGTGCAGGGAATCTGGCTATTCCTCTCATCAGAGACGGTCTTTCTTCAACCCGTGAGGGGATGAACTTAACGATTGGCGTTCCAGGGCAGGGCATTCCTGGGGAACAATTATGGAACACGAACCCAAAACAGGATGATAGGGAAGGCATGAAACGGCTCCGGATGGTCTCTCTCCTCCTCGTTCTCGGGATCCTCGCCTCCACGCCGGCTGCCGCACTCCATGCCAGGTACCTTGACATCGTCATCGACAGGGGCGGGGACGCCACCGTCACCTTCGAGTACAACCTCTCCTGGATCGAGCAGGCCCTCGCCTTCTTCGGGGCCGTCAATCCCGATAGGGATCTCGAGCGCATCTTCGCGGCAACGACGGGCGGGAAGGTCGAGACCCTCTCTGCGAGCGATCGTGCCACCACCTTCGCTGTGAAGGGTTTTGCCGTCGTTACGGGTGGCGCCCCGGGCAGCACCTACGAAACGCGCTCCCTCAACCTGAGCTGGGGCCAGGCCGGCTACGAATCCTCGATCCTCGCGCCCCTTCTCTCGCCGGATTTCTCCCCTGATGTGACCGTGATCCGGTTCCCTGATGCCTATTCGCTCACCTTCCGCGATCAGTTCCTGATCCCCAATGTCACCCACGCCTTCTGACATGGGTCTTCCTCCGAAAGGGGCATGGCCATTCCAGGAATTCCGCTTCGTGCAGGTCACCACCCGCAGAAGGGGGTTCGGGGGGGGGTGTAAAGGCCAATGGCGCCGGGACCTGATCAGCAGGTGAGGATCCTTAACACCTGAAAGAATACCGGACGAGGCCGCCGATCTTCTCCCGGATCCCGGGAAGGGTCCGGACATCCCTGACACTGTCCATCCCGTCAAGGAGGACCTCACCGGCATACTGGATGCCCAGGTTCCTCATGAAGGGGGCGACAACCTTCTTCACGCAGGTGAAGTTCCCGGTGCCCGTCCTCCCTGCAACCGAGAGAAGGAGGCCCTTCTTCTCCCCTCCGGTTGTGAACAGGTTCTTCTCTGCATGGAATGCCTGGCAGCGGTCGATGAAGATCTTGAGACCTCCCGGAACCGTATTCGTATAGACTGGGGTGCAGATGACAAGGAGAGAAGCGGACCGCAGAGCACTGATGAGATCGGTCATATCGTCATCGAAGGTGCAGGAGCCGGTGTTGTAGCACTGGTAGCAGCCGATGCAGGGATGGATGGACAGGTCGTCGAGGTACACCACCCGGGCCCTCTTCCCGAGGTTCCCTGCCTCATCTCTCGCCCAGCCTGCGAAGATACTGCAGTTCCCGTCGGCCCGTGGGCTCCCCTGGATGATGAGGGCTTCCACGTTTCCCGAGGGAGACACTCCTTCATTGGGCCTCCCGATGGATGCGAGGAACCCGTCAGGATCCCTCGTGAGCGCCCACTCCCATTCCACGGCCTTCCCGCGGATTACCCCTTCTGCGTTCAGGGGGACGGGAGGGGAGTACTCATAGGAGTTGGTCCGGAAGAGGCCAAGGGTTTCACCTCCCGAGGCAAGGCGGAGGGTGTACCGGATCATGCCGGGATAGAGCCGGGAGAGGTCCTCCGCCTCGATGGAGAGGAGGTAGACCTTCCCGCCTGCTGCTTTGATCTCCTTCGCCAGGAGGGGGTTCCCCTTCCCTTCCATGAAAGGATATCTTCACATCCTTGTGCCAATAACACTACCCATCCCGCTCGAGAACGGCTGTTCCGGCTGGATTCGGGGTTCTCCACCAGGAGGATCCTGGCATGGAACAGGGATGTTTTTGAGAGACTTCGGTTCGCATCCTGTCCGTTCGATGATTATCTCCCGCCGGGTGTCCATCCACCCTCCACGCCCCGATCCGAACCCCTTAAGAACTCCAAGGGAGGTCTCTCTTCTATGAAATGCCTGGTCCCGCACGCCCCGGATGGCGTTCCTGCCCTTCCCGTCAGGGGTGATGCCCATGCCCCTTGACAGCTCGCTCCGGCCGATCGCGCTCATCTACACGCTCGCCATGGTGATGATCCTCGCCTTTCTCTGGTATAGAGGGAGGATCTCCCGGCCTCTGGCCGCGGTGGTCCTCGTCGTCTCGGCCATCTTCGGCTTCCTCTTTGCCTCGGTCGCCCCCTGGCAGTTCCAGCTCCTCCTCCGCGGCGATGTGACGGGTCTCGGGGGCCCCCTTGTTTTTGCAGTCCTCATCCTCGGTCTGCTCCTCATCCTCACCCTCATCCTCGGGCGGATCTTCTGCGGCTCCATCTGCCCCCTCGGGGCGATCCAGGAGCTCGCCTACCTTGCCCCAGTGCCCAAGGTCAAGCCACGGATGAAGACGGTACTCTATGCCATCAAGTTCGTCGCCTTTGCGATCATCGTGGTCGCAGCTCTCTTCTTCTCGGTGAGCGCTCTCGCCTACCTGGGAGCTGCCGATCTCTTCCTCCTCTCGTTCTCGGTGGGCTCACTCGTCATGCTGACCCTCCTTGTCGCATCCCTCTTCTTCTACCGCCCCTTCTGCCGCATCCTCTGCCCCTTCGGGGCACTCCTTGCCCTGGCAGGGGCGGGATCCCTCCTCAAGCTCCGCCGGAACCCGTCCTGCATCGAGTGCGGGAAGTGCGAGTTCACCTGCCCGGTGGATGAGGCGAAGCGGGAGGACCTGAAGGGGGAGTGCTACCTCTGCGGGAGGTGCACCGAGGTTTGCCCGGTGAAGGGGGCCATCACGTACCGGAGGGGGTGACCAGGTGATGGACACCTTGTGCAGGAAAGGCAGGGCGGGTGGCGAAGGCGAGAGGCCGGAATGACTTTCTGTTGGGAGAGCAACAGAGTCCGGAGGTACGAAAGATGAGCGAAGAGAAGAAGGGGCGGGAGGAACTCCTCGGAAAAGTCCTCAGCCTGAAAGACCTCGTGGCCTACCAGGACGGGACCGTGGCGAGCCGGATGATCATCTTCAAGGAGGCAGGGAACATCACCCTCTTCTCCTTTGACAAGGGCGAGGGGCTCTCGGAGCACACCGCCCCCTTCGACGCGGTCGTCACCATCCTCGACGGGGAAAGCGAGGTCTGGGTTGCGGGGGAGACCCACAGGCTGAAAGAAGGGGAGACCATCATCTTCCCGGCCAACAAGCCCCATGCCCTCTCTGCCATCACGAGGTTCAAGATGATGCTCACCATGTTCCGGGAATGCCCGAAGTGATGAGAGATGCCCGAGACCTTCCGGCTCATCGACAGGTGCCCGGGATCTACAAGTATCCGGACCCCCACCATCAAGGTGAAGAAGTGCCCGCAGTGCGGGGAGGAGATCGAGATCTTCTCGAACGAGGTCTCAACCTCCTGCGGGAGATGCGGCCTCGTCATCTACAATGACCAGGCCTCCTGCATCCGCTGGTGCCGCTATGCCGAGGAGTGCGTGGGCCCGGAGATCGTCAGGAAGTTCCGGGAAGCAGAGAAGAAGGAAGGAGACGGGACGGGAGAGAAGGGATCCTGATCCCATCCCGACCCGTTCCCGTTCTTTGGAAGGTACTCTGCCAGCCCTCCCGCTCATCCTCCTCCTTCCCCTCTCCCTCATCAGGATAATCCTCGGGTGGGCCTTTGCCCCCCATCCTGATCCTCTCCTCCTTCTTTCCGCTGGAACGGCAGGAAGGGAGACTTCGAAAATTTTCGTAATTAATGGAAGATTTATGTAAAACCGGGCCCAATAAGGGATATTCAGATCAGGAGATCCGATCATGTCCACAAGAATGATCCTCGCACCCATCCTCGCCGTCGTGTGCGTTGCGGCGGTTCTGCTGGCGGGTTGTACGGGACCCGGGGCCCAACCCCTGCCCACCTTCACACCTACACCTGTGCTGACACAGGCACCGGTACCTGCTGAACCCAATTCCTTCGGCCAGACGAATAATGGAGGGACCTACAACATCTCCCTCGATGCCGGGATCCAGCTCCGGCTGCCGGAGAACCCGACAACCGGATTCTCCTGGAACCTCTCGGTCACACCCGGCATCGCCATCATCAATGACACCTACATCCCTGACGATGTTTCAGGGAAACTGGTCGGGTCTGGCGGGACCCATGTCTGGTTCCTGAAAGCGATCGGGCCGGGGGACCAGGGTATCTCTGGCGTCTACCGCCGGCCCTGGGAACCTGCTGCGCCTGGTGTGACCTTCTTCGAGCTCGCCCTGGTCGTCGGTGAGAGCTCGTGTGCCGGGAATGTCTGCACGATCCCGAGTGTCCCACCCGCTGTACCTCCTCGGTTCCATGTGTACACAGAGGCAGACAGTGGGAAGACCGTGCAGGAGGCCCTTGGTGAGACCTTCAATATCCGCCTCCAGGAGAACCCGACGACAGGGTATTCATGGAACCTGAGCATCCCGGACGGGCTCAGGATCTCCTTGGATGAGTATATCCCCTCGTCAAGCGGCGGGCAGATGGTGGGAACAGGCGGTATCCACTCCTTCTATCTCAGGGCAACGAAGCAGGGTGAGCAGAAAGTGACGGGCGAGTACAGGCGCCCCTGGATGAGATCAGGAACGGTGACCTACCTGGATCTCGAGGGCGGGTTCTTCGGAATTGCCGGAGATGACGGGAAGAAGTATGAACCCCTGAACATGGACGCAAAATACTGGAAAGACGGGCTCCGTGTTGCATTTGATGCGAACATCGTCAAAGACACAGCCACCACAAGGATGTGGGGGACACCGGTGAATCTGGTCTATATTGAGGAGATCCAGTCCTTTTCGCTCACGATGATGGTGGCGTGAAGATCCGAAATCTCTCCACCTCTTTTTCTCATAGATTTCCCTCGTGATATTCAGCTCTTCACGCTATCCTTCGCCTCTAGGGGACCCCCTGCTGATGAGCGAAGGTTCTCGCCCGGATACCTTAAAGAGAAACGAGTGCAACCATGCCACCATGACAAGAAGATCGATATTTCTTGCGATACCTCTCCTTGTGGTTCTCTGTGCAGTCCTCGCAGCCTGCACGGTGGGACCAGGGCAGGTGACCCCGACACCCACATCGCCGGCCGGGCCGGCCATGCCGGCCGTCACAACCGCTGCGCCGTCCGGGTACGGGACGGTGACGCTGCCTCCGGGCAAACCCGATCTCACCAACCAGAACTCGCCCCTCGCCGCCACCTTTACCGCATCCGCTTCGAGAAACCCCCTCGAGGAGCCGGGCCCAAGGATCGGGCTGAAACTCGTGGCAGGCGGTCTCACCTCCCCCATGATGCTGACCGGCGCCCCGGATATCAAGGGCCGCCTCTTCATCGTGGACCAGGTCGGGGTGGTCAGGATCGTCACGCGTGATGGAAATCTCCTCGAGAAGCCGTTCCTGGATTTCCGGGACAGGATGACCGAACTCGTCCCTGCGTACGATGAACGCGGCCTGATCAGCATGGCATTCCACCCGAACTTCGAGAAGAACGGGCGCTTCTTTGTCTTTTACAGCGCCCCGCTCAGGTCCAGTGCTCCGGCAGGCTGGAGCTGCACCAACCGGCTCTCCGAGTTCCGGGTTTCTGCAGCGGATCCCGATGTTGCCGACATGGCGAGTGAACGGATCCTTCTCGAGGTTGACAAGCCCTCCCAGAATCACAATGGAGGGCAGATCAGGTTCGGCCCCGATGGCTACCTTTATATCCCGCTGGGCGATGGAGGGGGGGCTGATGATACCGGCCTCGGGCACACACCGGGGACAGGGAATGCCCAGGATCTGACCACGATCCTCGGAAAGGTGTTGAGGATCGACGTGGATTCCAGGAGCTTCGGAAAGGAGTACGGAATACCCGCAGACAATCCCTTTCTGAATGATAAAAGCATTCCACCGGAGATCTATGCTATTGGATTCAGGAACCCTGCCTATGCTTCCTTCGATTTTTACGTGAGCCACCATTATATCGTCGCATCCGCAGGGCAGCGCCTCTTCGAGTCGGTCTTCATCGTGCTTCCGGGCGGCAACTACGGGTGGAACATCCGGGAGGGGACGCACTGCTTTGATCCCTCCCACGACGCCGAGCCGAAGCCGGGACCCTGCCCTATCACGGGATCGCGGGGTGAACCGTTGATCGGCCCCATCTTCGAGGGAGGGCATGATCTCGGGAATACCGTCGTCGGCGGGCACCTCTACCGGGGGAAGGACAACCCCGAGCTCATCGGGAAGTATATCTTTGGCTCCTGGAGTGACAGCTTCAACACAGGAAACGGGTCCCTCCTGCTCGCCACCCCGCCGGAGGGATGGGACATCGGCAGGTACCCGGACTCGGTCTCCAGGCTCACCCCCTATGACAACAGGATGTGGACTGTATCCGAATTCACCATCGCCAATACGCGAAACGGCAGGATCAATGGCTTTGTCCGGGGGTTCGGTGAGGATAACCAGCACGAGATCTACGTTATGATCAACGAGAAGGGAGGACCCGATCCCATCTCCACGACGGGACAGGTTCTGAAGATGGTTCCGGTGTCAACACTTCCCGTAGGGAGAATGGGCTTTTGAAGAGACCTGGAGAAATACCGGCCTATACCCAAATTCTTTCCGGCATTCTGCCTGATGAATGAGGGGCCCAAAAATTGAGAGGATGAGATATGTTTATCGTGACCGATTGTGATTCTGCACTTATGTCCGGAACGCCCCGTTATCTGGTGATACTAATCCTTATAATGCTCTCTACAATCTTCGCAGGCTGCACCTCTAACCCAGCTCAGACCGCGGCCCCAGGCCCTTCACAAGCTCCGGGAACGATGCCCGGTCTCTCCATCACCGCCCCGGCCGATGGCGCTGTCCTTCAGGCGGGCGATATCACCGTCTCGGTCCAAGTTTCCAACTTCAGGCTTGTGCCGCAGTACGGGGAATATGTCCCTGGAGAAGGTCATCTCCATTATTACATGGACCTTCCCGCGAACGCCGCTCACGGGAGCTCTGCACCACCGCCGGGATCCTTTGTCCCGAGCACGGAGACTACCTACACCTGGGGGAATGTTCCTCCGGGCACACACACCTTCACGGTTGAGCTGGCCAGCACGGATCACACCCCCCAGATCCCTCCCGTAAGCAGGTCGGTCACGGTGAAAGTGACCGCCCGGGCACCCTGACTGCATGACTGAAGGCCGGGACATCCAGGTATGACGTTCACAAAGGTCGGGTCTGCAACAGATCTGTTATACGACAGGATGATCGGGGTCCAGGAATCCGGAAAGGAGATCCTGGTGGCAAAGCTGAATGACAGGTTCTATGCCCTCGGGAACGTATGCACCCACAATGGGTGCAGGCTCTCGGGCGGAAAGATCCGTGACGGGAAGATCCGGTGCCCGTGCCATGGGTCCATCTTCGATCCTGCGACGGGAAAAGTCCTGCATGGGCCAGCAGAGAAACCGATCCCCGTCTTCCATATCAAGGTCGAGAATGGTGCGATATGGGTCGATCTCTCGATGAATTGAGCAAGAGATCGCTTTCCTGCCCAGATTATGGGTAATTCCATGATCCCTGAGACGGTTTGAGAGAGATCAGGACCTTTCCCGATCCGAATAAAATATTATGCCTGATCTGCAGGGCGTTTCTCCAGGAAGAGGGTTACCAGCAGCGCGCAGACCGAGATACCGAGGAAGATCCAGAAGATCAGATGGATGGCCCCGATAAATTCCCCGGAGACTGTCGGGGTGATGTGTGTGCTCCCGATGAAGTAGGTGAAAATAATGGTGGTGATGGCGATACTGATCGTCATCCCGACAAGCCTCATCGTCTCGATCATACCTGATGCGAGCCCGTACATCTCCTTGGGTACGGAGCTCACCAGGGTCCTCAGGAGCGGTGCCTGGAAGAAAGCGAACCCTGTCCCCATGACGGCGAGGGCGATGATGACAGTGATGATGGAGGTGTCGCCGCCCAGGAGGGTGAGGATGAAGAGGCCAACCGAGGAGAGGACAACTCCGGTCCCTATCACAATCCTCGGGGCGGTCCGATCCGACAGCCGCCCTGCATAGGTGGAGAAGAGCGCCATGAAGATCACGAGGGTGAGGAGGATGATCCCCGAAACCCTGGCGTCAAAGTTCCTGATGTCCTGCAGGTACAGGCTGAGGAGGAAGATAACGGCGAAGTTCGAGGTATTGAAGAGGAGGGCGGCAAGGTTGGCCGAGGCGAAGGTCGGGTTCCTGGAGAAGAGCCGGATATCGAGGGTCGGGCTTTTCGCACGGAGTTCCTGGAAGACGAAGAGGCCGAGGCTTGCGATCCCTGATACAAGGAGGATGCCGCCGGTGATGCGGGGCAGGCTCGAGAACCCGATCATGAGGAGGAGGATCGAGAGGGAGTAGAGGATCATGCCCGGGATATCGAGTCCCCGGCTCCTGGAGAGTTCGCACTCCCCCCTGATCCGCAGGAATATAAGCCCGATCGCGAGAAGTTCGACAGGGATGGTCAGGATAAAGATGCTCCTCCACCCGACGTAGAACGTGAGGAGGCCCCCCAGGAAGAAGCCGAGGAGGAACCCGATGAACATGCCGGTGACATTGATCCCGATGGCCTTTCCCCGCTCGGCCTCGGGGAAGGCGAGGGAGAGGAGGGCGATGGAGGTGCCGAAGACCATGCCGCCGCCGATGCCGGTGATGAACCTCGCTGCGATGAGGAACTGCATGTCCGGTGCAAGGATGCAGAGGAGAGATGATACAAGATACACCCCGATCCCCGTCACAAAGACCTTCTTCACCCCGTACATGTCCGCGATCCTGCCAAGGGGGACCAGGAATACTGCCGCCGAGAGGAAGAAGACATTCGTCAGCCAGCCCAGCGATACGGCATCGGCAGAGAACTCGTCGCCGATGGTGGGGAGCGCTACGACGAGGGCTGCTACCATGAAGGGAGCAAGGGAAGATCCGAGGACCGAGGCGATGAGGACGTTCCGCCTGCCCGCATCCGAGACCATGGTTAGATAGAAATGTACCGGTGATAGTAACCTTTTCGGTCCCTGCCATGCGGGCCTGCACACTCCCCCTGGAAAGGGTGGAGAGGTGCCGGGTTCCCTCTTTGTTAAATACCCAACCGCCCACCACTCCTCCATGCTGATGCGTATCGGGGGGGAAGAGGTGGGTTCCCACTCCGGGACCTGGCTCGATGTGATCAACCCCTCGTCCGGAGAGGTATTGGACCGGGTCCCTGCCGGCGGGGCTGAAGATGTGGATGAGGCCGTCGGCGCCGCGGAGAAGGCCTTTGGGGGATGGTCCGCGAAAGCACCGAGGGAACGCGGCAAGATCCTTTTCCATGCGGTAGAGGCCGTCAGGGCCGTCCACGGGGATCTCGCCCGCACCCTCACCGGGGGAGCAGGGGAAGCCCCTGAAGGAGGCCATTGACGAGGTAAGGGGGTTTGCAAACGTCCTGGAGTTCTATGCCTCGATCTCCGGCTGCCTCTCCGGGGACTTCCTCCGCCTGGGGGCATCCGGTGACGCCGTTGTCGTGCGCGAACCCATCGGGGTCTGCGGCGCGATCATCCCCTGGAACATGCCTGTCATCCTCATGGGCTGGAAGGCCGGTCCTTCCCTCCTCGCAGGGAACACGCTGGTCCTGAAACCCTCCTCGACGACCCCCCTCACGAGCCTCGCCCTTGCCGGGATCCTTGAGAGGTCAGGCCTCCCGGCCGGGGTGCTGAACATTGTCACGGGGACCGGTGATTCTGCAGGCCAGGCAGTCGTCACCCATCCCGGGATCCGGAAAGTCTCTTTCACGGGAAATACCGCGACCGGCATCGCCATCCAACGGGCTGCTGCCCCCCTCCTGAAGGAGATTACCCTTGAGCTCGGCGGGTCGGACCCGATGATCGTGTGGAAGGATGCCTCTCTTCCCCAGGCTGTAGAAGGAGCTGTCCGCGGACGGTTCTACAACGCTGGCCAGGTATGCAATGCGGTGAAGCGGATCTATGTTCACGAGGAGATCGCCCCCCGGTTCCGGGAGGAGCTCCTCGCCCGGGTCCGGTCCATCAGGGTCGGGGACGGCCTTGCACCCTCTATTGATATGGGGCCTCTCCAGAACAAGGCCCAGCTGGAGCGGATTGCTGGCCAGGTGGACCAGGTGCGGGAGCGGCAGGAAGGCAGGCTGCTTGCCGGGGGTTCGCGTATCACGGGAGCCGGGCACGACCGAGGGTTCTTCTACGCCCCGACACTTATCACCGATGTGAATCCGGATGCAGCAATCCTCAGGGAAGAGGTCTTCGGCCCCGTGCTCCCCGTCATGACCGTCCCTGACCTCGACTCCGCCATACAGGAAGCGAACAGGTCCCGCTATGGCCTCGGGGCCTCGGTCTGGACAAGGGACCTTGGGGTGGCGAGGGCGGTCTTCGACAGGGTCCAGGCGGGCGTCATCTGGGTGAACCGGCACCTGACGGTCCCGCCCGAGATCCCCTTCGGTGGCGTCAAGGAGAGCGGCACCGGGCGCGAGAACGGGGTCCAGGCCCTGTCGCAGTGGACTCATGCAAAGAGCCTCTTCCTGGGATGGTAGCGGGGGGGTTATGGGAGGGCGGGAAACCTCCCCCCGCCCGGTTCATCCGCCGCTCACTCCTTCCTGTATCGGTTCCTCGAGATCTCTTCAAGGTCAAAGAGGGCGTCCGCCTCCTTTTCCGAGAGGATCCCCTTCTCGACGGCGAGATCCCGGATGGGGCGTTTCTTCTCCATCGCCTCTTCCGCGATTCTCGCGGCCCTCAGGTATCCTATCCGTGAGGTGAGGAGGGTGGCAAGCGCAGGGTTCATCCCGACATATGACACGAGGCGGAGATCGTTTGCCTGGATGCCGTCTATGCAGCGGGCTGTGAAGGCAGGGAGGTACCGGTTGAGCATCCCCAGGGAGTCGAGGATGGTATGGGTCATCAGCGGGGTCATCACGTTCAGTTCGAGCTGCCCTGCCTGTACTGCAAGGGAGAGGGCGGCATCGTTCCCGATGATCTGGAAGGCGACCATGTCCAGGCACTCGGCCATCACCGGGTTGACCTTTCCCGGCATGATGGAGGATCCCGGCTGCACGGCCGGGAGGACAATCTCGTCGAGCCCCGAGGTCGGCCCTGACCCCATGAGCCTGAGATCGTTTGCGATCCTGATCAGCTCCAGCGCGAGTTCCCTGAGCGCACCCGAAAATGACGCCATCTGGGACCTGCTCTGCAATGCCTCGAGGCTGTCGCGTGCGGGATAGAGGTTGAGGGCGGTGAGCCGGGAGAGGTGCTGGATCACCGCATCCCTGTACCCCGGCGGGGAGCTGGCACCCGTCCCGGTGGCCGTCCCCCCGATGGCGAGCTCAAGGAGGCCGTCCCTGCGCTCTCGGATTCTCGTGGACGCCCTCGCAATTGCGGTGCCGTAGGCCTGGAACTCGTCGCCGAGGGTGACAGGAAGGGCATCCATCAGGTGGGTCCGGCCCGGTTTGGGAAGGGACCGGAACTCCTCCCCCTTCCTCTCAAGGGCACGGGCGAGCTCCCGCAGGCGTGCCTGAAGCCGATCTGCCTCCAAGATGATGGCCAGGTGGGAAGCCGTCGGGAAGGTATCATTGGAGGACTGCGAGAGGTTCGCGTGATCATTCGGGCCCAGGAACTCGTACTCCCCCCTCCGCCTGCCCAGGATCTCGAGGGCACGGTTTGCGAGGACCTCGTTCATGTTCATGTTGAACGAGGTGCCCGCACCTGCCTGGAAGATGTCCACAGGGAACTGGTCAGCAAGCCCGCCTGCAGCCACCTCGGCTGCTGCGGCAACTATTGCCTCTCCCCTGGGCCGGTCCAGGACCCCCAGCTCCATGTTGGCGAGGGCGGCTGCCTCTTTCACGAGGGCATAGGCCCTGATGAGCTC
>Ga0315285_10006198_pt1 | contig 12323 bp, 10 predicted proteins | sample YL17G09_36_MG_FD_203698 | JGI IMG/M metagenome (GOLD analysis project Ga0315285, IMG submission 203698) | Sediment microbial communities from Yellowstone Lake, YNP, Wyoming, USA - YL17G09_36 | ecosystem: Environmental > Aquatic > Freshwater > Lake > Sediment | place: USA: Wyoming | collected... | reverse complement strand
CACGAAGACAAAAATTCCCCTCTTGAGAGGGGGGAACCGCTTTAGCGGCGGGGTGTGTATCCCCTCTTGAGAGGGGTATCTGCGAAGCAGTCAGTGTGTGTATCTTTATTACCCCGGTGGCATAAATGGTCAGGAAAAATTATTAGAAAAAGAAGGTCATAAAATCATTCAAAAAGGGAAAAAGTTTGTTGTTAAGGATTTTGAGAAGAAGTTGGTGAAGACCTAATTAGGTTTCCCGATGACAGTAAAGTCCCAGCTTTGACACATTATTGTAGGGGCGTATGGCACAATACACCCCTACATTAGATTAGCGTCAATTCGTGTGATTTGTGGTTAATAAATATTTTTTTAATTAAACCTTTAGTTTAATCACATCCCCAACTTTAAGATTAAATTTTTTTGCTGCGCTGGCTTGGTTGATTCCTATCTCTAAAAATTCGCTACTACCCCAATATGCTACTACTTCTCCTTCTTCGACATCAGCATAACTGCTTTTCAGTGGTGTCTGACAGGCAAGAATTTCTTTATCCGATTTGTTTTTAATTTCTTTGAGTTTCAAAACGTTCGAAAATTCATTCTTCTTTATATTGATGATAAGATTACCAAATTTATCTATATAGAGAATTGGAGCCGTGATAACATTCTTTTCTATCTTTGCATCTTGAATATCTAATATCACAGGTTTTCTCAACTTCTTGCCAAATTTTTCGATTTTATAATCTTTCGATAGATATGCTGCAACAGGAGAAAATATATCTCTTCCGTGAAAAGTTGAACTCACCTCTGATAGAAAGTATTTCTTATTTTCAATACTAATAATCTCGCATTTTGGATTTTCCTTTATAATATAAGTCAGAAGACCATTATCAGGTGCTATAAAGAAATATTTCTTTGTCTTAATCAATATCATTTTGCGTGATGAACCAACTCCAGGGTCAACAACTGCAATAAATATTGTCTTCTCAGGAAAATAAGAATAAGCATTGTATAAAACAAATGCTCCATCTGAAATAGAATGTGATTTTATATTATGAGTAATATCTACTATTTCCACATCAGGATTGATTGATTTAATAACACCTTTCGTTGATGCTACAAACCAATCATCCTCGCCAAAATCCGTAAGAAGGGCAATAATCGGTTTTACTTTCCTCATTTTAATTCCTTAAAAACATATAACTTAACAAGGATTTACAGGATAAACAGGATTAACAAATATAAATTTTTATCTATCCTGTTCATCCTGTCTATCTCTGTTAAATTTTCTTACATTAGCTCTTCATCAGCCATACTCAAATAGCAATCATTTCCGATAATAATATGGTCTAAAACTTTTATACCAATGACTTTCCCCGTTTCTATCAAACGTTTCGTTAAATCAACATCATCTTTACTCGGTTCAGGTTCACCACTGGGATGATTGTGAATGAGAATTATGGATGCGGCTGATTCTTTTATTGCAGGATTAAAAACCTCTCTCGGATGAACCACGCTCGTTGATAATGTTCCCTTTGAAATTAAAACCTCCTTTAATACCTTATTTTTATTATCGAGAAGCAAGATGATAAAATGTTCCTGTTTCGAATCGCGAAAACGGTAGCGGAAATAATCGAACACATCGGAGCTTCGCTTGAATTTCCCCCCTATAAAACTCTTTGTGCGTGCTAATCGAACACCTAACTCCATTGCTGATTTAATTGTAACTGCCTTCGAATAACCTATCCCCTTAATAGATGCTATCTCATTAATAGAAGCCTGTGAAATCCCTCGCAAATCTCCAAATCTATTTACCAGTTCCTTACCGAGGTCAAATGCCGTTTTATCTCTTGTCCCTGTTCTAATAAATATAGAAAGCAATTCCGCATCTGAAAGAGCATCACCACCTTTGCTCATAAACTTCTCACGCGGTTTATCCTGTTCTGACCACTCCTTTATTGTTAACCCTTTTTCTTTCTTTACCGGCTTATAGGACTTATGATACTCACAATAAGATGTGATTGGACAATCCCAACACTTAGGTTCTGATGAACAAATGGCGACATCTTTTTTCTCTTTATCCAAACCACAGAAAGCACCTGTAATATCATCAATATCATTCAATTCCATCCCTGTTGTTTTAGCTATCTTCAGGCATACTCCATAAAACTCCTGATAATTTCGGCTGTAACAATTTTCAACCTTCACAAAACCAAGGCGGTCAAGAAGGCGAATCCTTGCCCTTTCAGGTGAAACGGCTTGATAGCCCACTTCCTTTAAAAATCTGCTCGCTAATATACCTTTAAGAAACTTGAATCTCTTAGAGACATCATTGAATCTCAACCATTCATTGGTAAACGACTCCATATATTTCAAAAAAGAACCATAGGCATCGAGAGCCACAATAAAATCAGTGCAAAATTTTTCGTATTCTGCCTCGTTGATGTTTGAAACTGTTTCCTTAAAAATCAGACTGTAATTAAGTTCGAGCAATGTCCTCAGAGAAAGATGAGCATCGCTACCAATCCCTTGCATCAAAATTTTTATGTTTCTTAATTGGGAGTCTTTGAGAGGAGATTTAAGATTGTAAGAAAAGTAGTGTTGAAGCAGATTTTTAAAAAAGAAAAGATTTGAACTCTCAAGGATTCTTTTCTTGGACACATCTCTTGAAAAACCCGAAAAACGTATCAGCTTTTCAAATATATCGATAGTCTTTATCTCAGCGGGCATTTAACCTCTCGCTTCCATACCTTTGTAGCTAATTTAAAATTTAAAACTGACAACTGACAATTGATTGAAGATGTAAGATTTCAGATGTGAGATGTAAAATGTGAGAATGAAGATTTAAAACATCTAACATCTGAAATCAACAAATTGTCCATTTTACATTTCAAATTTATTGATTCTTTGATTCACCGGTAGCTTTTTTTATCTCCTCCTTTAAGTCCCTTAATCTCAATTTCATCTCTTTCACAATGTTCATTGCAGCGCCGGTTGTATTCCCATATTTCGCCAGACATTCATCCCAGACCTTTATTGCCTCTTCAGGCTTCTTCTGGTCAAGATAGTTTTGCCCCAATTTATCATAACTCAAAACAACACCATACTCCCATTTGGGATACAGGACTCCTACGAGCTGGTATGCATTTCCCGCCCTTTTATAATCATTCAGTGAATTAAAGGCATCACCCAAATTCAATAGAATTTGCACCGTGCGGAGAAAATTACTTTTAGGAAATGCTTTAAGATGCAGGTAACATAATGTGATTATTTCTTCAGCAGATTTATTTTCCCTCTTTGCTTGAATAATTGTCGCAAACATCGTATCGCTGTCCAATGCATTACTAACGGTCAAATCCTCCTTTTTGATCCAATCAGGTGTATCCTTCAGAAAATCTTCAAGGGTCATCTTGGGTGGATTCTCAAGCATATCAATAAGGTCTTTTATGGCGGAGATATGCATCTCTACCTCCGGTAAGATTTTAATTTTGGGTTCGGGAAGAAGAGGAATCGATTCCTTTAAAATTTTTAGCGCCTTCTCTTTCTCTCCAAGTCTAACATAGCTCTCAGCAATGTTATATCTTGCTTTTAATATTAGTTCTAAAGGTTCTTGAAACAATTTAAGAATTAAAGTATTCGTCTCTACTGCTTTTGGATAATCCTCGAGTAAGAAATAATTATTAGCTATTTCCATCAAGGCATCTTTCTGAACCAATTTATTCTCTTCAGTTGGTTCGTTGTAGGTTTCGAGATACTGAAAACAATATTTTATCATTTCTTTGATAGTAATCCCTGTGCTTTCCAGTGACTTTATATCTTTCCATCTTTCTGCAGGTGACTCAGGTGTAATAGGTTTTGTTTTAACCTCTTCAAACCACTCCGGTTTTTCTGATAAGAATTCCTTTAAATCCTTGAACGCTCGGATTTTTATCTCTTCTTTTTTAACCTCTTTAGTGGGTTCCTCCTGACTCAGAATAAAAACGCAAATTAGTAGGTTTAGAATCAACGAAAAGGATAAGAGAAACTTTTTCTTCATAACTTGAACTCCTTATATTTTAAATACATAAATTGTATATTCAATATGCCCCTATAGCTTCAATCTATTAAAATTATATTGACATACTTTTTATTAGATTAATACTATTACTTTGCTGATTTCAAGTGTTTTTAAAGTCCCCGTTAATAATTATAGTTGTAGTGCGAGATTTATCTCGCATTTAGTTGCGACATAAATGTCGCACCACGGTTTATAGAGAAAGGTATTTATGAAAAAATCATATTGTTATCAACTCATTCTTGTGGTAATCTTAAGTCTCACTATAAATTGCATATTTTACAGTAAAAGACCCGCACCAAAATTAACCGAGTTTTCTGTCAACCTCTTAGAATTACCTCGAGGATACTTCCAGGAAAAGTTTTTATCTCAAGCCGAGAAAGAAGCTCTGGATAAAATGGGTGCCCCGGATTATCTGAGAATTTATTGGGACAAGGTCGGTTCTATTGTAGATGAAACCAATGCCTTAATGATGTTGCGAACAAAAAATAGCATCAATGAATTTAAACATTCCTGGGTCTATATTAATGATGGGGTCGAAGTCCTCTTCCCGACCAATTACAAATATGAAGTGAAAGAAATCGATGATAGAATAAGATTAATTAGCCAATATGGCGACCCCGAAAGAGTTGAAAAGAGAACCATCGAAAATAACGTCGTTCAAGAAGTCTATACCTATTATTCCTATGGAAAGAGTTTCTCATTCTGGAATGGAAAACTTATGGAAACAAACGATTTCCCAGCCACCGGTAAGGTTATTAAATAAATAGTTACTTCTCATTGCCCCCTCTACCCGTTGTAGTGCGAGATTTATCTCGCATTTATTTGCGACATAAATGTCGCACCACTAAATAAAAAAGAGAAAGACATTTCTTAAACAGAGTATAGACATTCAAAGAATTAATCTTCATCTAATTCTAATGATAAAATTCTTGCCACTTCAACTTCATTCATTACAATATATCCACTCTCAATAAGCAAAGCAGTTGTAACACCACAACCATTGTTAAGGGTATTTGTAAATGACCCGTCGTAAATTCTATGAAGACCACAAGAAGGACTGCATTCTTTAAGGACAATAAAGGCAGGTTTATGCTCCAGAGCCATCTTCAAAGTTTCTTCAGCACCTCTAAGAAAATTTTCTGTTACATCTTTACCACTCTTTGCCACAACATTTGCCTTTACATCAATCACATCAAATCCATCGCCATTTTTGATTTCAGAAGGTTCTCTCGGTGTTGGCAAATCACCTAATTGCTCGGGACAAAATTTTATTACATTAAATAATTTTGATAGTTGAGCCACATCAGATGAGAAGTGATTTTCCCCTGAATAAGTTGTATTTTCTCCCATAAGACAGGTACTGACCATTATAACTTTTTTTGTCATTCTGTTTGCTCTCCCTCAATTCCCTTCTTTCGGAGGATGGAATAACAATCAATATCTCTACCTAAATCTAAAAAGGCAAAGCTTGTTGGATTAGCTACTTCAATCTCATTGCCCTCTTCATTAATTATCTTATCAATTATTATTTCTTTGTCAGGATATTTATATGAAACAAGTTCTACTGTCTGCCCTTTTTGAATTTGTGATTTAATCAAAACCTTTGCTGTAGGGAACGGTTTCAAACCGTTCCCTATTTGCTCATCATAATTTTGCACAAGCCCAATGAATTGATAAGACCTTTTATAGAAAGGCTTTTCATAGGTTTGTGATATATCCTTCTGTTCCTCCACAGCTTTTTGGCCCTCGAACAAAAATCCATCAAAATAAGGTCTATGGCTGACCTTATCCAATTCCTCAACCCAATAATTATCTAATTTGAATTTTTCTGGACTTTTCAGATAGGCATCCAGAACTCTTCTATACGCCCTTGTTACAATCGCCACATAATATTCGCTTTTGACCCTTCCTTCTATCTTGAATGCGTCTATCTGAGCATTGACAAGTTCAGGGATGTGTTCGATTAGTCTCAAATCCTTAGAACTTAATATAGTCGTGTAGTCATCTTCCTGAATAACATCAAAGACCTCATCGTCTCTTTTTGCCTCAATCACTTTAAATTCCCATCGACAAACTTGAGCGCAATCTCCTTTGTTAGCGCTTCTGCCAGTTAAATAATCGCTTAAAACACATCGACCAGAATAAGCCAGACACATCGCACCGTGAACAAAGATTTCCAGTTCAACATCCACTTTTTCCTTTATTTCTCTAATTTCATCCAGCGTCAATTCTCGTGCCAGAACAATTCGTGACGCTCCATTTTCTTTATAAAATTTTGCTGTTCTCCAGTTCGTTACATTTGCTTGTGTAGAAATGTGAATGTTAACATCGGGCATTTCGTTCTTAACTATCTCGAGGACTCCAATGTCAGATACAATAATGGCATCTAAATCAAGATGTTTAATGTCTCTTACCAAATTTTCAATACCTTTGAGGTCAACATTATGCGGAAAAATATTCAAGGTAAGATAAATTTTACAATGGTTATTATGCGCGAAGGAAATAGCTTGCTTCAATTCATCAAGGGAGAAATTCTCCGCCCTTTCTCTCAGACTGAATTTCTCCAGTCCCAGATATATTGCATCTGCACCGTATTTTACGGCGTAATACAACTTATTCAAATCTCCCGCTGGGGCTACTATTTCAGGATGTTTTTTGATTTCCATTTTTTAAACCTAATCAGAATGAATCAGTGACTTTGTTTATCCCTTTGTTTCTTCTTAAAACAACTCCCAAATAGGAAAAAGAACTTTTGAAGAAGGAATATAGAGCCTAACAACCTTTACATCATTAGAAAGAATGCTCATATCGAAGCTTATTTTCTTTGTTACGGTATTAATAGTCAAAGATATTGAAAGATTAGAAATAATTTCATTACATTCAAGTTTGGATAATTCATCATCTTGAAATTCAAGACCTTGTGCATCAATAGTAATATTTGATGAGATAGTCGATGCAGAATTGTTCTTCAGGGTAAACATTAAATCCGTATTGTTCCAATTCCCAAAACGTTCAATCAGAATATCGTTACTACTTGACTGAGCGAAGGGAATAGGTTCCCAACCCGCCTCTGATAATTGGCGAATTATAGGAATATAAGTTTTAAACAATTCTCTATCACGTTCATAAAGTTCAGGATGAAGAAAATATCTTTCAATTGTTTCACCCCAATCTATGCCTCCTCCGCAAGAAGCAATTCCGGGAAAGAATCCCCAGAAAAGTTGTCCTTTGATGTATTGTAAAACTTCGTCATTATCGATAAAATCGGAGCCCTTCCACCATTGCATTAAGTTTGTATTAACCTTTTTATAACAAAGAGTGCGTCGAATTGCCGAAAGATTATCAGCTTCTTTTATATCGAAAACCTCCGAACCCAGTATGTCCAGTAAATGAGCATAATAACGGTAACCATAAACGAAAATATTCCCCATCACCTTTTTATTCCAACTATGCTCATAATTAAACAACCAATTCAAGAAATCATATTGTACCATTTGCGAACTCACTATCGCTTGACCATTACGAATAGAGAAGGTTAACGGCTGATAAGCATATTTGAAACGATCCTTCCTAAAATCTTCTATATCAGATACACTTCCATTAGCAGATATGGAATCAACATAAACGCCATCTTGTTCTTCTGATTTATAATCCACAAAATAATTTTTATAAATCATTCCCATAGTAACGCCTGTGAAATCTACATCAGGATAACAGGGCCAAAACTGATTCGCATTACCACCCCATTGATGCCAAAAGTAACTTGAGGAATCGATGTAGTATTTTTCCTCTTCATTCTTATAACTTGAATTGAGAACCGCTTGAGCAGTTAGATATCGAGGTGCTCTCAGCCAACTACTTGTTGTCGAAGTATCTCCAGCCCAGGCTTCAAGTGTCGCAAAACGGTCTTCATAAGAGGGTTTTTCTGTTATGGTACCATAATTTTGCCAGACTCCCCAAGGCTCCATATAATAATAAAGCTCGATACCTAATTGATGACAATAGTTACGAACCTCCTCAGGTTGAGAGGAACATTCAAAAAATGTAAAACCAAAATCCTGAGGGTTAGGAATATTGTTCGGGGGTATTGGATACTCCCAGCAACCATCTCTCGTTGTTCTTTTCATAAAAAATTGGGGATATACATCATAATATTTCTTTGTGGCTGAACGAAATCCCCATTCAGATAAAAACGAAAATAAGGTGAAGCTAAAAGAAGCTTTTCCTGCTTCAATATGAACTGTGTCAGGAGATAGACATATATCAAGAATAATTTGTAATCCTTCATCATTTCTATAAATGAATTTTTGTATTCTCGGAATATCCATTGGGACTGATAGTGAGAAACCTGATTCATTATTATAAATAGCTGTCCAGGGATAAATTGAAACTTTTCTACCAAGCATTGTGAAAGTATAATCATAATCTTTCCCACTTTCTATAGTTCGGTGCTGGTTAATATCATCTCCCCATTCCCAACCTATTGCATTGATTGGAATTGTATACAAAATTTTTAGAGGTCGTTCTTTTAATGGCGAAGAAAGGTCTTCGATTAGAACATCCGATTTGATATAATTTGGAAAGGAACCATAAGTGGTAGTGAATTTTAACTTCTCAAGAGGAAGATTAACAACTTGTTGATAGAGATTCTCCCCGATAATGTGTAAATCGCCTGAGACATTTTTCTTATCACCAAAATTTATTCCTCCAACGACTTCTATTTTTATGTCATCTATATTGACAAAAAAGTCTCCATCACGCCAATACCGAAGAGAAATCGTCATCGCCACAGCATCTTCAGGAACAGTGTAGGAATAAACAAACTCTTCCCACTGATTTGCAAGCTGATTAGTCATTCCATAAACGCATTGAGCCTTTGAAGCATCGGAATAAATCCAACCTGCAGGAATAGAAGAACTTTGCGTAATCTCCATTCCTTCATTATTAAATAAACGAACACAAAAAATGTATTTACTTTCTATATTTGAACTCTTACCAAACCAGGAAATTTTGAGATTACTACCAGGCAGCACATTTATCGTTTGAGGAAAAGCGATTCCGCATCCTGTATGAACTCCATCGCCAAGTCTCAGATAGCCTGAATCAGTAACTCCACCAGAACTATACCAACTGTAATAAATCGTACTTGCATTCCAGTTATCCATAATAGCTGAATTCCAGTTCACTTCAGATGTATTAAAATCTTCAGAAAAAATAATGTATTGCGATGTAATAGGAGTTAGTTCAAAAAATTGTAATCCTCCATAAGCACCAGGAAATAAATCAATACTTTTACTATTGATACTAACCGCATTAATATTTCCTGTCGTATTATCAAAACTTAAACTCAAACCATCCTGCGTGGATATTTCTAATTCATACGAATAGAAAGGTATTATAATAAGAGCAAAGATAAGAAGGTATAAAATCTTGTTTATTCTACAATTGATATACAAATCCATCACCAAATTATACGGGTATTAATTTAAATACTATTCAATGAGTTTTTTACTTTCAAGGAAATTAGAAGAAAAAAATACTTTTCCTCTTGTAGGGAACAGGAATGCCTGTTCCCTACTTAAAACATTTAATGCCGCATACCTTGGTGAATTTTGCATTAGTTAACTTTTAAAAAAGGCAAGATAGGCTCCCAAGACTGCCAAGGCAGGACACAAAACATTTAAAAAGGGAAAGATTTGAAAGATAAGTGGTTGAAAGATATGACTCGCTACATAAAAGGGAACAATAAAAGAAAGAAGTAGTATCCCAAAAGTTTTAAATTTATCCCCCGTTATAACTTTATCTTTATCTGAGACACTTTCTCTAATTTTCTTCACCGTTTGTTTTAGAAAATCTTCTTTGTCTGATTCCGAACTCATATCCTTTCCGGGAGTCAAAGATTCGAACGTCATCTTTTGATCGTATTTCTTTTCTTCGACTATCTCAAAAGTAATTTCGGGTGTTACATACTCATCCTCACTTTCACGACTTCGGTATTTTCTCATCTCTTCGAGTTTATCAGTATTTTTTAGCAACTTATCTATTTGTCTTTTATAGATATTCGTCTCCGTTTTAAATTTCTTCGTGAGGTCTCCCCCAAATTCCGAACTTTCTCTCCTGTCCCTTCCTGAACGTCTGTCCATACCGGGCTGGACATAGGGACATGATAGGTCAACTCGTTTTCTTCTTTCCTTTTTTCTTCTCTCACCTTTTTCTTTTTCTACAGACCGCGTCATTTGAACTCCTTATATGAAAAAAGTCACTACATCTATAATACTTAATAATAAAAAAAATTTTGTATGTCAACTAAAAATATAATCTGATACCTCGATTTCAAATTGAGACTTTTGAAATCCTGTGGTGCGACATTTCTGCCGCAAGTGCTTACGGGTTAAAGTAGGGAACGCATATATGCGTTCCCTACAGCTCCAAAGCCTATTTTGTGAACAATAATTATGAAAAAATTATAATCGGATTTCTACAATTAAACATACGATGACATCTCTGGCACATCATTGTGAACAGTCTAATACTCATTTTAATTTGGAAGAAGCGATCTTGTAGTGGGGATAAAAATTATGGTGTTAGAAAAAACACATCAATAATACATCCAATCAGAAATTCCTGTTGGGTCAGGTAAATTTAAATAGCTAATCAATGCAATTGCCATTGCACGACCAAGCAATCTATAATCATCAGCTGTAATCCAGTCATCGTCAGTGATACGCTTCCGAAAATGTCCCTCGTGAGTCATAGTCATTACATTCTCTCCCCAATTATTCCAGAAGTAAGATTCTATAAAGTAATACGGATGTAACTGACTGGTTTGAGGATTAAGATTATCAAATAAAATGTCTCATTAAGGATTTGCATAGTGTCATTGCAAATTGTCTAATCTCCCAGTCTACTTTAGTTTATTCAGAACCTCTTTTGTGATTTTTTCAATAAGGTCTTTATCAATTGATGGTATCATAGATGTTCTTATGGCACCAAGTCCAGGACAGGCTTTACAGGTGTCACAAGGTGCTTTGGAACTTTCTAATTCTACTCCTTCCTTTATCGCATAGAGTCTTCTCATCTGTTCAGGTGTAAGTTGTTTATAATTACCAATCTGTTTGGCAAGGATTAATATTTTGCAATACTGGTTAATCATTTCCATTTTATGATAGGCGTTGAGAATGTCTTCATCTGCAGTGACAACGCCATGATTAGAGAGAATCAAAGCAGAATGGTTACGGAGAAAAGGTCTAATCATTTCAGGAAGTTCTACAGTTCCGGGGGTTCCGTATTCAGCAATTGGAATAGGACCGATAAAAATTTCAACTTCTGGTAGAATGCACATTGGGAGCGGTTCTCCGGTGATTGCATAAGCCGTTGCGTGAGGAGGATGAACGTGGACGACCGCTTTGAAATCGGATCGCTCTTTATATATAGCGAGATGCATTTTAATTTCAGATGTAACTTCGAGTTTTCCTTCTAACTGGTTGCCCTCCATATCAATTTTCACGAGGTCATCAGGTTTCATAAAACCTTTACTAATTAGAGTTGGCGTCGCAATCACAACATTTTTAGATAAACGATAAGAAAAATTTCCATCATTCGCAGACACAAATCCTCTCTGCCAGGTTCTTCTCCCAATCTCACAAATTAATTCCCGCACTTGCCATTCGTACATATAGAATTAATAAACTCCCTTTATTGTCTCGTTCCCAAGCCCTTGCTTGGGAATGAATATCTTCCGAAGCCCCAGCTTCGGTAGTATAGGGGAAGGGTATGACTGTCCCCTACAACAAGGTGTCAAAGCTGGGGCTTTGACAATCATATTTCTGTTCCCAAGGTGAGCCTTGGGAACAAGACAACAACTCTCTTTGATTAAATCAAAAAATTATTTAAACCCAAGATTATGTTTTCTTACAACATCCACCGTAGCCCTGGCAACAATTATTTCTTCGTTTGTGGGGACAACGAAAATTTTTGCTTTGGAATCAGATAAGCTGATTTCCACTTCTATATCTTTAGGCACATTTTTATTTTTTTGAGAATTAATCTTGATACCTAAAAATTCAAGTCCTGAACAGATTTTCTCTCTTATTAAGTCAGAGCCTTCGCCTATTCCTCCTGTGAAAACAAGGACATCTAATCCTTCAAGAATCGCAATGTATGAGCCAATATATTTCTTTACATTATAGACAAATGAATCAATAGCGAGTTGCGCACGTTTATTACCATTTTTGGCAGATTCAACAATGTCTTTCATTTCACCACTCACACCTGAGATTCCCAGTAATCC
>Ga0315285_10006196_pt1 | contig 12324 bp, 10 predicted proteins | sample YL17G09_36_MG_FD_203698 | JGI IMG/M metagenome (GOLD analysis project Ga0315285, IMG submission 203698) | Sediment microbial communities from Yellowstone Lake, YNP, Wyoming, USA - YL17G09_36 | ecosystem: Environmental > Aquatic > Freshwater > Lake > Sediment | place: USA: Wyoming | collected... | reverse complement strand
CAACGGTTATGATTTATTTTTTCTGTTTTAATTCATAAGCATACTTTCTCCGCTGGCTGTGACAGCTTCGGCTCAGTCTGCTATTCGTGCTCAAGGCACAGGTTAACAATCCATATTTAACCATCAGGGCGCTACCATCTAAATATCGTGCTCAAGGCACAAGCCCCGCCTCGTAGTCGCCCAGACGGATTCGAGCCAAAAACTATCTGTCAGCAGATAACCTTTCATATTGTTATTCAGCGTAAAACATCATACGGCACAGGTATAAGGTTTATTGTCGCAGGCCATTTTCCAAAGATGTATGGCAAGCTTTCTGGCCATAGCGGTTATGGCCTTGTTTTTGTGGCCGGTATTATGAACGAGCCGGCAAAAGGTTTTGTAAGCATCGTGGTCTTTTCTTATCCACAGCCAGGCACCCTGGATGAGCGAACAGCGTAGTTGCGGCCGGCCTGTTTTAAGGATTGGGCCATCTCGCAGTGTCTGGCCTGATTGTCTGACGGAAGGAGCAAGCCCGACGTATTTAGCCAGTTGAGTTTTATCTGTGAACCGCTTTGGGTTAAAGATTTCGGCTGCGAACTGAGCAGCGATAATTGGTCCAACGCCCGGATGAGTGGCGAGCAGTTTGCAGGTTGTGGAGAGGGTTTTTTCACTGAATGCCTTTTTGATTTTTTGCTCGGTGAGTTTGATCTGTTCGGCGACAAAGAGGAGTTCCTCGATGAGAGTATCGAGGCAGTATCGCAGTGGTTCTGAAAGCCGGATGTTTTTAAGGTATTCTACGGCGGCCCTGGACCAGCGTGAAAGGTCCTGCGGCTGGTCGATTCCATGCTGAAGAAGGAAACCTTTAATCTGGAGTTTGACGCGGGTTTGTTTGGCGACTAATTGTTCACGCAGGCGAGTGAGCTGACGCTGAGCTTCCTGTTTTATGGTTGGGATGGTGATGTGTCTGAGGAGTCCTTTTGCGGCGTATTCGGCGAGTTTGCGGGCATCAAGGGAGTCGGTTTTGGAATCTGGTGCGGCCTGACGCGGTGTCTTTGAAGGCGCAACCACGCTGACAGGCAGGTCGGCGTTCTGCATTGCCCTTGCCAGTGAGTATCCGGTTGGGCCTGCTTCATAAACGACCATACGCAGGGCCAGGCGAAGTTTGTTGAGCGTCTTGATGAGTTTTGCACTGTCGGGGGGCATAACGAAATCGATGGCGGGTGCGTCATTTAGCCAGAGTGCGACGTGGAGAGATTTTTTGTGGGCGTCGATGCCGACGTAGAGGTCATCATCTTTTGTGAGACGAACTTGCTTGAGCCAGGCCTGTTTTTTTGATAACATCCGTTCCATAGGTCATTCCTTTCAAATAAGGGTTGATTTGGTTGTTACGATTCACACAAATCATAACCGTTGAAAGGATGACCTTCATATTATCTAAATAATCTTGCGTCCGCCAAAGGCGATTTTTAATCCTGTAGTGTCTTAACTGCTTCTTTGACACTTGCGCCTTTGTGGACCATTTTGCACAGGGCGGCGACCATTTTTTCGGGAGTCTTGTGCTGGAAGGCGTTTCGGCCTATTGATACGCCGGCTGCGCCGGCCTTTAGGGCACCTTCGACCATTTTGAAGATGTCCTCATCGCTATCCATTTTTGGCCCGCCTGCGATTACCACCATCACCGGGCAGCCCTCAACCACTTCGCGGAAACTTTCAACGCTGCCGGTATAGACGACCTTGACAATATCTGCACCCAATTCCGCGCCAACTCTGGCGGCGTGCTTTATATTTTTGACATCGTATTCACTTTTTATTTTTGGCCCGCGTGTGTACATCATTGCAACAAGCGGCATCTGCCATTCCGAACATTTTCCGCCGACGTCTCCTAACTGCCGCAGCATTTCTATGTCGGTTTCAGCGCCGAGATTTATATGGACGGACACGGCGTCGGCACCGAGCTTGATTGCCTCTTCAACAGAGCAAACAAGCTCCTTGGCGTTGGGGTCAGGACTCATTGATGTTCCGCCGGAAAGGTGGATAATCAGCCCGACATCCTTACCCTTGCCTCTATGGCCTGCGCGAACCATACCTTTGTGCATCAATATGGCGTTTGCTCCGCCTGCCACGACTTTGCTGATTGCAGTCCGCATATCTGCCAGGCCTTCGACAGGGCCGACTGTAACGCCGTGGTCCATCGGAATTATGACCGTCTTATGTGAGTTGCGGTCGATTATTCTCTCGATTCTTATCTGTTTACCTATCATTGCCAATCTCCAAATATGGAAATTGAAATTCAAAAGCTCGCACTTTTAATCCGCCATACATCTGGCGGATTAATCGGCATTTAGTTTTCGGTCTTTAACTCTTAATTTGCTATAATGTATCCGAAACTGCCCGAAAGGCAAGAAAAAAACCACCTGGATTCATTATGAGATTCAACTGTCAGAAAACAAGGTTTCCCATCAGCTCATTAGCGGCCTTTGCCGACCTGAACTGACGGGCGTAAAAGTCCCTGTAAATACCTCCTTTAACCAAAAGCTGGGTGTGGGTGCCGGACTCGACAATTGAGCCGGCAGACAGGACCAAAATCCGGTCGGCGTGGATTACGGTTGAGAGCCGATGCGCAATGATAAATGTAGTTCTGCCGGTGACAAGACGTCCCATCGCTTCCTGAATAAGCTGCTCCGACTCTGCATCCAGAGATGAAGTGGCTTCATCCAGAATCAGAATCCTGGGGTTTTTCAGGAACGCCCGGGCGATGGTGATACGTTGTTTCTGGCCGCCGGATAAAAATGCCCCTCTTTCTCCGACTTCCGTCTCGAAGCCGCTCGGCAAAGAGAGAATAAAATCGTATGCGTTGGCTGCTTTGCTGGCCTCTATGACCTCTGCATCGGTTGCGGACGGATTTCCGTAAAGGATATTTTCCCGAATTGTCCCACTAAAAATTTTTACTTTTCAATAGCTCACCGATGATAAAGAGCTTACGAAATGAACATTTTTGTCGAATTGGCAGATAACGAGACTTCTGGTTGTAGCGGATTTGTATGGGTCAACTCGCGAAAAACGAACGCTCTGATTAGTGATGGGTTTTAGCAAACCATTTCAAGAGCAGTTGCATCCGCGTGGTCGGTGTCACCGTTGGATTGTAATCGTTCGGGTCAGTGCCGTGCTCTACACTCCAGCAATCTCACTCCCGAAATGCATGGTACTGCTCGTCCATTCCCCGATGCGCCGCAACCGCTTCAACGTGGGTGGAACCGGCGCTCTGTCTGAGCGCGTACCATCTCAAATCACGCATGCGCGACACAGCAACGTAGAGTCCGTCTCTTGGACGCCAGGATAACCCGGCAACGCGCGACGAGGCCTCAGTATTCCCGTTTTTTAGTGATGCCCGGCTGAGGAACGGGATATTTGCCATCGGGCCCGGCCTGCAGGGGCGCAGGAGAATCCATCGTCAACTTGTCCAAGCCGGGCGCCATCTCGTGGTCGCAGCTGAGAATCCCGTCGTATGTGATTTCCTGGCCGGTGTGCGCGGCCATGCGGCCCATGCTCGTCACGAGACTGGCCTGGACACCGCGTTTGGCTTCGTTGTAGGGCTTGTTATTGCGGATGGCATCTATCAGGCTGTTCCATTCGTTTTGATATGGGTCCTGCTCGCCCGGATTGACTTTGGATTCCCAGAGCAAGTTTGATCGCGTCGGATTCTGGCCCTTGTAAGTGCTGGAGGGCATCCCACAGTCACCGCTCTTTGAGACGATCGCCATGCCTTTGCTGCCCTGCGCGTAGCTGGAGTAGATGTCGTGGCAACCCATGATGCAGCGTCCATCCAGGATGAATTTGCTGCCGTCGGCGAACGTGTATTCCACTGAATACGTATCTAAATTCTGGTCCACGTAAGTGATGCCTTCGGGACTCTGCCGATAATGGCGACCGCCCAAGGCTTGGGCCTTGATCGGCCAGGCGTTCTTCATCCAGCAGAGCTCGTCGATGTGGTGGATGTAGAAATCGCTGAAGCACCCGCCGCTGGCCCAGATGAAGCTGTGGAAACGCTGCACCTGGTAAAGCAGTTCGCTGATACCGGGTGGCTTGGGCAGCGAGGAGAAAAACCCGATTGGTCCATGCATCCGGTAGCCGCGCAACAGAATGAGGTCGCCGATTTCGCCGTCCTGGATGCGTTGGTACAGTTCCTGAAGCGCCCGGCTGTGACGGGACATCAATCCCACTCCTACTTTTAGGTTCTTCGCCGTTGCTTCTTCGGCGAGCTTTAACATCCGCCGACTGGTCGGACCGTCAACGGTAACCGGTTTCTCCATGAAGACATTGAGGCCCTTCTTGATGGCATAGGTGAAATGCACCCAGCGGAACGCCGGAGGCGTTGCAAATATCGCGACATCGCCAGGACTCAGACAATCCATCGCTTGTTTGTAAGCGTCGAAGCCCACGAACCGGCGTTCCTTGGGTACATCCACCTGTTCGGCGTGCTCTTTCTTCAAATTCTCGTAGCTGTCATTAAGGCGATTTTCGAAGACGTCGGCCATAGCGACTATTTTGGTTGGCCCGTTATTTACGGACAGAGCGTCCGATGCTGCGCCGGTGCCTCGGCCACCGCAGCCAACCAATGCTACCTTGATGGTATTGTTCTCCGCCGCGTAGATGTGCGGAACAACCCCCGTTACCAGAGCCGAGGCCGCTGCCATCTGACCGGTGTGCTTCAAAAACTCACGACGTGATGTAGTTTTTTTAGTAATTTCGCTCATATCGGTTCTTCTCCTACTGATTGGTTCCTACTTCAAATGCTAATTTTTTCCAGGAGTTACTATTTGCTCCTGGCCCGAGTGTTCTTAAAACTCCATTGCTCCCCATTATAGCCATGGTCCCGCTCTTCGCAAGCACGTTTTCACGCATGAAAGCCTTGAACGAATTGATTTCGTTTTGGGTCACTGGCCCGCTCAGACTGTCAATAACCAGGGCGGCGCCGGGTTCCAGGCCGAAGCACAGGCAACCGGCGTCAGAGGGCGCACAGTACTTGATAATCAGTACTGCCAACCTCGAGCCAATCCAAGACGCCGCGGTGAAGGAAAACGCCACCGAGGCGGCCAATTTCCATAATGCCGCCTTTTTGGTCGGACGAGTTCTTTTTGAGCCACAGCGAAAGGGAGCCAGCAGGAGTGTCAAATATCTGTCCGGCGAACTTCACATCGACTGTGCCATTGAAATTCGCACCTAAGCCATTAACGGCGATAGGAAATGTTAGCGCACCATTAACCGTTCCGTTGCATTGGGTAATAGCCGTTTCACTATCAAAACTGCAATAGAATGAAGCACATTCACCAGCAAGGGATGGTGAGATGACTAAGGCAAAAAACCAAAGATTACTCACTATGAATTTATTTATGTACATCTTAGGTCCTCCATTTATAACACATATGATAAACAATAACTGGCCTAAAGTCAAACGCAAAGACGCCTCAGGTTAGCCCGAGGATTTACTCCCGCTTTTAATTCTTTGCATTACCAAATTCTCTATGTGTGTTTGGGTGTTCAGCAGGAAAAGCGACGACGGGAGCGGCTGTTGAACCCACTTTTTATATGGATTTTTATGTGTCAAGAACTGAGGCAGAACTACCTTAGGGGGGCCCCACTGTCAGTATACACCCCTGACATCACAGACAATAAACTCCACAGCAGTTAGTCTCACCACCAGAAGCAGGGATTGGCATAATACTGCCAGAACCAACGATGTTCCATTTCACCGAAATGTCTCCACTGCACGTGACCGTCAACGAACAGGACATTTCCCCCAGCAGCCCTTGTGCCTCCCCTCAGATGGTTCGTTCTGTCATAGACTTGCCAGCGTGCCCAACATCCGCCGGTGGCCTTGGTGAAATCTGATTGAAGCCGGTTCGGGCCATCGCTGGCAGTAACGTCGGCAATCAACTCTACCATTCCGGCAGACCTCTGCGTTACGGTGACAGACCTCACCCATTCTTTATGCTTGTTGTCAGGGCTCATCGGCGGGTTCGTTCTGCCGCTCACTGTATCAATAAACCAGAAGTATCCCATAATGCGGTGCATGCCTTTGCGAGTTACTTCATCCTTTGGCTCGGGCTGAGGGTAGTTCTCTAGCGTCCCGGCTGGAAGATTCTCTCCATAGCGCCAAAAGATGATTTTGTCTCTCTGACGCCACGATGGGCAGTAGAAGATGTGTCGGTCGAAGGCACCCGTGCTAAGGATAATGTCTGTAGTCCAGTATGAAACATCAAATAACCAGCGATCAACCTCATTGAGAGGCAGTTTGCCATCATAGTCGTTGGCATACAAGTACAATCCCAGCCCTGTGTTCTTCTCATTTTGACTGCAGACGGCTCGTCGTCCTTGCTCTCTGACGACACCGAGCGCTGGTAAGAGAATGCTAAGCAACAGGGCAATGATGGCGATTACCACTAATAGTTCAATAAGTGTAAATCCACTTTTGTCTTGCATTAAAGCCCTTTTCGCCGCACGTTCGCAGAAATATCGGTCCCAGAATCAACTTATCAAACACGTCTACTGTCTATTAAAGAAAACCACAGCCAGAAAAGCAAGCCCTATAATCCTCTTAGAACTCTCTTATTACATTACCGATTTCTCTGGCTAAAGTCTGGGTATTTAGCAGGGAAAGCGACGCAAGGAGCGGCTGCTAAACTATTTTTTGAATGCCTTTCAAGCAAGCTCTACCCCCTCAAGCATCTGCCTTATTGACAGGAAAGCTACCTTAGAACTCATCACGACTTTTGATGGATAAAAGAGAACAAAAGGAAAATTTATCCTTGCTTATGATATTGATGACCCACTTTTTGCTAAACATATCCTAAATCGATGAAGTTTTATACTATTTAATATGAACCAAAACTACACCGTCGGCAGGAAGAGTAATATTTTCGCCATCTCTAATAAGTTTGTCGATGTTGAGGTTAACTGGTTTACCTCCATCAGGAATTTCAGCTAAACTGACTGAAAATAAAGGATATGGTAAGTTTCTGGGATTGATTTTACAGGTGACATTTTTGAGTTGACCATCTAAATTGCCCACCAAAATATAGGCTTCGCCAGGGTAGCTGTAAACTGCAGAAGCACAATTGTTACCCTCAAGTGTCACCGCCTTGTTCCGCCAGTCCTCGAATTTGTACCGCTCAACATTTCCAAGAGGTTTCAAGATTTTATAAAGTTCGACTGCCTCCGGGCTGGCTGGCCAAGGGGCAACACCTGTCAACAACGTTTCAAGAGCTAAAACCTTATGTAATCTCCTCGGTGCATTCGGTTCAATGAGGCCATATCCTATTACCCCGCGGGAACGAGCACCAACAAAGTCCCATTCCAGTGGTAGTTCCTGCAATTTCGGAGCGGATTTTGACCACTTCTCATAGCCCCATTCCATTGCCACGACATAATTGGCAAAGTTTTCAATAGCGAACATCGGCACTCTTGTATTATGGACAATAATCAGACCGTCCGGCCCAACGCGTTGTCTGGTCCATTCCATCAATTCGATTAGTTCATCCATATCCCAATGACCCGCAAGTGGCCGGGCAAGAGCTTGCTGCACTTTATCTGTGGAGACGGCGCCAGTCTCTTTTTCCAAATGTAAAGGATTACTGCAAAACAAGGCAACGTTCCAGTCATAATATACGCCGTCGAGGTGATGATTCTTCAGGACCCTGTCAATAGACAATTTCAAGAACTCCAACCAGTCGGATTTGAGGCACATCTGGACGCCGAATTCGCTCCCCGCACGAAAGTAGTTATATCTGACGTTTCCCTGATTATCTTTTCTCGCCCACGCCTGACCATTTTTTTTGAACGGCTCCGTGCTCGAGTGGAGTTCCTTATTGGAGAAATACGTTGCCACCTTAATTCCATAGCGATGGCAGGTCTCAATAACCTTGTCAAATTTACCCATATCCTCCGGCGGATAAGGTGGATACGAACCATCTCTCCAGAAAAGTCCATCGTCATAGTAATCGCCATCATTATGGCAATGCACAGTAATTATGCCGGACTCGGCCCATTGCTTAATTGTATCTTCAGAGACCCAATTGCCCTTGTTCCTGTTGAAGGTTGAATGAAGCCAGGATTTATTAGCATGTCCTTCCAAAATGGGCATACCTATATAATAATCAAAGGTGTAAACTCCTTTGATTGCTATCGAACCTTCGGGCAGATTTAACGGACAGATTGAAACAGCGATTCCGGCAGGGTCAGGATTAGAGTCGATTTTACATAATCCATTGTCTCGCTGACCGCTCAATTGAGAGTCCCACTGTGACAAATCGGAAGAAACAAACCATTCAATGCCTTCGATTCCATGGTCGGCGAGAACAAGATACCTTGGCACATAGCTTGTCTTTAGGGGCTTATCTAAATGTGTCCCGGACCTCACTTTTCCCCAATGACATATCCCAAAAGAAAAAGGTTCAGCTCCTTCCTGTTCTGTGATTCCCTCACGATAGCCATAATCAGATAGACTTGGAACAAATACCGCAGATAATACATTCAGATTTTTAATTCTGATTGAATCAGCGGGAAAATAAAATTCCTTACGAATCTTTATATAACCCCAATGATACTCATAGGTTGTCTTTACCTTAATACCCGAATCCTGGCCGCTTTTATTAACAAGCGAACATTGGATTGTCACAATTTCAGTTTTGCCGGTTTTAGTGCAGGATACATTGGTAGAAGGGCTATCAGCGTCATTAAAAATAATACCACTGTCATTTTGAACGCTTGTCTTAATGGGTTCAACAAGTAAGTTGGCTACCCTACCGTGAGTATATTTTATTTTGGTTATGGCCCCTCCACTTTTCAGGTTGTGCTGGATAGTGTAATAAGCAGTTGAAAGGGTGAGGATGCCTGATATATCATCTTGCTTAACAGAGTATTCCCGTGGCCAGCATCCGGGTAGATTTTGTTCTGATTGGGTGACGGCACGTGAAAGTTGAGCAGTTCCAAATGGCGTGAAGCATACAATTAAAACAAATATGAGGCATATAAATTTTCTTGTAATACCCACTACTTTTTCTCCTGCTTTAGTCGAGCTTCATAATTGGAATTTATATACCAAAACACCTAAAGGCGTTGCTAATCTGCTCACTTTCCTAAAATAGCATATCTGCTCGATAAATACAAAACCTAACTCTTGGCTTTGCATTCTATCTAACCCGAAGCTTTATTGACTAATACATTGCCTAAGCGTAACATCTCTATTGCAGAAAAGGTAAGGAAAATCAGGGTTGGCTGGAAACTATGAGAACAGATGTCGCTATTATAGGGGCGGGACCTGCAGGATTGGCAGCCTCGATTTCCTCTGCAAAAGCCGGTGCTAAAACCGCCGTTATCGAGGCAAATACCAGCGCCGGCAGAAAGCTTTTGCGGACAGGCCGCACCCGCTGCAACCTGACCCATATCGGCTCGGTCGAGGATTTCGTCAAAGCTTATGGCCATTTCGGAAGATTCCTTCGTCACTGCCTCTATAATTTTTCATCCGATGATTTACGTCGGTATTTTGCCGAGCATAACCTCAAAACAAAAGTGGAAGAAGGCGATTGTGTCTTCCCCTCTACCGACCGTGCAACCGATGTGGTTCGCGTGCTTGTGAACGATGCACTAAGGTCATCGGTTCGTTTCTTATACGGCAGAAGGGTTCAAAGTGTCGAGAAAAACGAAAATGGTTTCGTGTTGCTGGCCGACAGCGAAAAGGTTGTAGCCGGCGCGGTGATTATCGCAACCGGCGGGGTCACCTGGCCCCACACCGGCTCAACAGGCGACGGGTACAAGTTTGCGCAGACCCTCGGCCACACTATTATTGAGCCGAAGGCATGTCTGACTCGCCTTGTAACTACTGAAACCTGGCCCGGTCAATTAGCCGGCGTGGGTGTCGAAAGCGTCGTTATTACTGCCAAACTCGACAACCGCAAACTCCGCGTGAGCGGGCCAATGATGTTCACCCACGATGGTATCGGCGGCCCAGCCGTATTCGACCTGAGCAGGTTTATTACCGATTTTTTACCCAACGCTGCTCGACCGATAAAAATAACTATTGATATGCTGCCGGCATACGAGGGTCGGGAGCTTGACAGGGAAATCATTTCCCTTTGCACAAAGAATCCGCAAAAAGAACTGGCCGGTGTTCTGACCCGATTCCTTCCTCACTCATTGGCCTCGCATATCACTCACGAGCTGAATCCTTCAACGACCATTCTGGCTGGCCAATTGCAAAGGCATCAACGCAGGCAGTTGGTGGATGCGATTAAGAAGCTGTCGTTGTCTATCAAAGCCACTGGCCCAATCGCCGAGGCCACTGTTACTCGCGGCGGTGTCCCTATCGACCAAATCAATCCTAAGACAATGGAGTCGAAGCTGTGCTCCGGTCTGTTTTTTGCTGGCGAGGTTATAAACGTTGATGGTCCGTGCGGCGGTTTCAACCTCCAGATTGCCTTCTCTACCGGCTGCCTTGCGGGCAAAATGGCAGCAGAGCAGCGAAGAGCGACGTGAAGACAGAATTTCGTCACTTTAGCTTGATAGGTACGCCTTTTTTACGGGATTCGGCTGCGAAGGATTTCAACTCTTCCAATAGCGCCTGCAATTGCTGGGTGTTCTCAAGCAGATTTTCATAGAACTGTCCATCGTTGAGTAGCCGTCCGGCGCTTCCCTGGCCACTGTTTACTTTCTCCAGGATTAGCCGTACCTGCGACGCCCCTTTACTTAATTCTTCGGTTAGGTCGGCCAAAGCAGTAATGAGATTTGCATCAGCATTTTTCAAAGTTGATGTCCCCGCATCAGCTAACTTTCCGAATCTTTCCATCGTATCTCTGAATTTCTGCATCGTCTCGTTAACATCCTGTAGCGTCTGCGTAACATGCGCGGATGCCTCAGACAGATTAGCCAGACTTTTCTTGAGATTTTCTTTATTGTTCGGGTCGCCAATTATGGTGTTGGCGTTGCCCATAAGGGTAATTATGCTCGTAATCAGATCGTCAAGTTTTTTCTGGCTTTCTTCCGGAAAGAACTCACTGGTCATACCTGTAGAACCCTGCAATAAACTTCCTTTGGACAAAACCGGGCCGGTAGGTTGGTTTGCGTCAAAATGTTTAAGTTTTAATTCAATATAGCTGCTCCCGAGGCCTCTGGTCATTAATTTTGCTTCAACATCGGACGGGATGTCACTATAATTCCTGTCAATACTAAGAACAACCAAAGTCTGGTGATAAAACTTGCCGGTGTTCAGGTCCCTCATAACTTTAGGCGGCTTGACATCTGTTACTCTGCCGATTTGAAAGCCGCAAAACCGCACAGGAGTATCTTTCTGGACGCCTGGTGCTGTCGGGAATTGGACGGACACACTAAAAGAACTAATTTTGCTGACGGTCGTTGGCAGGTCGCCAAACTTAAATATCAGCCACACAAGCGCACACACAGCCACTAACACAAAAATTCCTACAATAATGTTGCGTCTTCTCTGGATGGTTTCATAGTCACTCACGGCTTATTCCCTTTCAAATCGGTGCGGCCTTCCATAAATAATTCCTTTATAGCCCGTAAAGGATAGCCGCTCTCGTTAAGCTTTTTTACCAGTTTAATCCGCTCAACGCCTTTCTCATCAAACAGCCGCCTGCCGGTTGCCGTAACTTCCGTGGGTTCGAGCAGGCCAATCATCAGGTAATATTGCAGAGATTGCCTCGAAATGCCAGCTTTTTTTGCGGCTGCACCTATCGGCGTTAATTTACTTTTCTGAGTCAAGGATTTTCCTGATATATGTTTTTTGTGCTAAATACTTATCTTTCTATCTTTCTTTCCACCATAAATCTATTGACTATAATTTCTTATTTTATCGGCATAATTTGCAGCTAACAGAGACTTTTTCACAGCTTCCATCGACTATCCGCCATTTTTTGTCTGCTTTTTCCCAATCAAAACAGACACCAGGCCCAAAAACGATGCCTTTACTTGCTCCAATGTAGGTTGCTTTGCACCCTGGTTAGTATCTGCCTGGCTCTTTTGTTTTTTCGACCATCGAGATGAAATCATAAGCAAATAATCAAAACCGGCGGGAATTGAACTCTGGTTCTGCCGAAAGGCCTCTCGCAAGAGGCGTTTGAGCCGATTTCGCACAACTGCTCCGCCGCAGGATTTGCCGACAGAAACACCCAATCGCGGATGGCCACAATCATTCTCTGCCACACAGAGCGTGAGCAAGCCGTTGCCGGTGCGCAGCTTGCGAGCCAAAACAGCTTTGAATTGCCTGCGGCTTCTAAGTTTTTTCTTTTTTGGAAAGGAAAACTGCTTCAAGACTCCACCGCAATTAAACCA
>Ga0315285_10006192_pt1 | contig 12327 bp, 14 predicted proteins | sample YL17G09_36_MG_FD_203698 | JGI IMG/M metagenome (GOLD analysis project Ga0315285, IMG submission 203698) | Sediment microbial communities from Yellowstone Lake, YNP, Wyoming, USA - YL17G09_36 | ecosystem: Environmental > Aquatic > Freshwater > Lake > Sediment | place: USA: Wyoming | collected... | reverse complement strand
TTGATATAAGCTAGCCACACCATTATTTATTTGTTGATGTTGATTAGGCGCATTGGGCTCATTACCCTTGAGTACAAAGTTTTGTATCTGTTTTACATATTCATTTACTCGATTTGCTAAATTAATAATACGTTGCTCAGTATTCGTTGATACACGCAAAAGTTCGGCATTTTCAATTACTTGCGTTAGATCGCTATAAATTTTACGGATAAAATCTACGGCTTGCTTAAAACTATAATCTCGGCCAAGCTCTTCTGTACGCTCAAGTTCTTTAAGTTTGATTGCCTTGAGTGCGTCGATTACTTGCTGAAGTGGGGGTTGTATATTCATAGGTTATTTATGTTTTTCATTATACTCCGGTTGTTCTTTTTTGATAATACTTTTTTCAATAGTATGTGCGCGATTTTTGGTTTTCACCTGTGCATACTGAAACCGCGTTCCGTCAGGGATTTTTTCTTTCCTAACCTCTTTGTGTTCAAGCAATCGCTCTTGCGATCGACCGCGCCCAGCGATTCCTGTGTAAAGATTTTCTCCTTCGCGACTCTTTATCTTGTAAATGATCGCCTTGTCTTGGGGGACCTTGGCGATGTTCTCTTTTGTGAATTTTTGAGTATAACTAAATTTTGTCATAGATATTTTGGTTAAATGTTAACTGTGGATAACTCGACTTGTTTAGGTTATCTTTAGGTATTATAATCTAGGTATGGAAAAGAAGTCAAGTATGTGGACAACTAAACCATCAAAACGGCAGGCCGAGATTTTGAAATTCATCACAAAGTTCCAAAGAGTAAAGGGCTACTCTCCCTCTCTCGCGGAAATAGCCGGCCATTTTGATATTTCCATACCCACCGTCCATCAGCACGTCTCTTATTTGCGGAAGAAGAAACTCCTCGCCACACACAAGGGCAAAAAGCGTTCGATTCAGTCGTTCAACGATCAAAAAAAAGATTTGGTAGAAATACCGCTTATGGGGCTTATAGCCGCAGGCGGCCCTATTGAGGCTATCAGAAATCCCGAACCAATAGAAGTGCCTCGCAGTATGCTTTCAAGGGGCGCAAATCACTACGCTTTGAAAGTATCAGGAACGAGTATGATTGAGGAAGGAATTTCTGACGGCGATATTGTTATTGTGCGCGAACAGCCAACTGTTGATGACGGCGAAAAAGCCGTTGCATATCTACCAGACAAGGATGTGGTTACGCTCAAAAAGATTTATCGAGAAAAAAGGCGAATAAAACTTGTTCCCGCAAATAAAACAATGAAGCCTTTTTATGAAAAAAATGTCGAAGTGCAGGGAAAAGTTGTGGGGGTAATCAGAAAATATGGATAAGATTACTAAAAAGCAGAGAAGCTGGAATATGTCTCGCATAAGAAGCAAGAATACCCAGCCAGAAAGAGCTGTTAGAAAATTTTTATCAAAGAAAAAGATAATACACAGACTCTATGCAAAGAAATTACCCGGAAAACCTGATATAGTTATAAATAAGAACAAGAAAGTAATTTTTATAAATGGTTGCTTTTGGCATCAGCATAAGAACTGCAAAAGACGGGCAATGCCAAAAACAAATATCAAATACTGGAAAGATAAATTACGTCGCAATGTAGAAAAGCAAAGAAAAGATATATTGGCATTAAAAAAGTTGGGGTGGAAAGTCGGAGTTATTTGGGAATGCGAAACCAAGCGGCCTAAAGATTTAAGTAAAACACTTCAAAAAATGTTATGAGAAAAAATATAAATTTCAAATTAGCAGAGTTGTTTTGCGGCCCCGGCGGTCTTTCTCTTGGCTTAATTTCTGTTTCTGTTAATGATGCTTCCGGTAAAAATTATGCAATTAAGTCAGTTTGGGCGAATGATATTGATGAGGATTCATGCAGAACTTATGCGCGCAATATCCATAATGGCGAAAGGGCCAATGTTATCTGTGCGCCGGTGGAAACAATAGACTTTGAAAAAGTACCAAGTTTCGATGTTTTAGCTTTTGGATTTCCATGCAATGACTTTAGTGTTGTAGGAGAACAAAAAGGTTTTAACGGCAAATACGGCCCTCTCTATACATACGGAGTAAAAGCGATAAACATTCATAATCCAAAATGGATTATTGCGGAAAATGTCAGCGGCCTGCAAAGCGTTAATAACGGCAGGGCTTTTAAAAAAATTCTGCATGATCTTGAAGAAGCAGGCAAAGGATACAAAATAACAGCTCACCTCTATAGGCTTGAGGATTACGGCGTACCGCAAACAAGGCACAGGATAGTTATTATCGGTATACGCAAGGATTTAGGTTTAGAATTTAAAGTCCCCGCACCTATTACTGCAGGAAAGTATCTAACAGCGCGGGCGGCAATTGAAAATCCGCCGATTCCAAAAGATGCCCCAAATCATGAAATTACCAATCAGTCAAAAGTAGTTATCGAAAGACTGAAGTACATCCCGCCGGGAGAAAATGTTTGGTACGCTGGTGTACCCGAACACCTGAGGCTGAATGTTCCAAAAGCACGCATGAGCCAAATTTATAAACGTCTGCATCCGGACAAGCCCGCCTACACCATTACAGGAAGCGGCGGAGGGGGAACCCACGCTTATCACTGGGAGAAAAACAGAGCGCTTACCAATCGCGAGCGAGCAAGGATACAAACTTTTCCGGACAATTTTATATTTGAAGGCTCAAAGGAGAACGTGAGAAAACAAATTGGAATGGCCGTACCACCGAAAGGGGCACAAATTATAGCTGAAGCTGTTCTAAAAACTTTCGCCGGAATTCCCTACGATTGGATTCCTCCGAAAATTACAAACGGAAATAGAAATAGTGCTGATCAGCCAGCGCTTTTCGGCACAAAAGTTTTACAATTGGCCTAACAATTCCTCCCAGCTCTTTTTATCTTTGTGAAGCTGACCGCTCTTTTTGACGTACCGAAAGCCAATCGCGCCCTCTAACCCTGGTATTCTTTTTGCTTCCATTTTTTCTAATTCTTCTATACCGATCCAGCCTGCAATCTCACACGGAATATCTATAAATTTTGGGATATCATTTTTGTAGCTTGGATAGTGTTGCTGGTTTTTTACCACCTCAATTATTCTGTCCCTTGTTATTCTAAGGAGGTGGTCATCGGGAATATCCGGCCTGCAGAATATATAAACATCGGAGCGCCGCTCTTTTAGATTTACTTCATTTTCACTTAAAATCAAAAAGGCGCTTTTAGGTTTTGATGACTTAATACCAACGCCAATACGCGGCTCTCTTTTACTGCCGTTCTCTATTATGCCGATAATATCCTGCGGCACGATTTCTTCGTAAATTCGGAAGTCAAGCTCAACATCAACTCCAAATTCGTTTTTGAAAAACTTTTTAACGGCGGCTTCGGCAAGCTGACCCTTTACCCAATTTGTTATCTTTTGTCCAAATTCTCTCTGTCGAGCTGACCCCCAATCAGAAAGCACGTAGCCTCGGAAGTGCTGAGCAAGTGCAAAATCAAGACAAAGCGCATAATCACTGCTGTCCAATTCAACGGTTCTCCATTTGTAGTTTTCAAGCCATGCTCGGAGCTCCTTCTGGTCAAATAAATAACGGCCCCGGCCATTTCGCCGCTCTAAACTTCTGAATTCGTCGGCGTTCTGGAAATAGTTCTCAAAAGTCTTTTCTTCTAAACCGAGAAATTGAACAGCTTCTTTTTTTGTTAGGATTTTATCCATGATTTATTTGATGAAAAAAGACAAGTCTTTTTTGTAAATCCGAGTAAATTCTTTCAACGCGACAATATCAATTCATCTTTGCCCAGCTTCAACCCTTGCTGTCTTCACCCCCACACCTATGCGTCCCTGAGAGGATTTGAACCTCTAGCCTCTTCCTCTGGAGGGAAGCGCGGCACCTGCCCCGCGCTTTTTGTTTGCGTCCCCGGCGCGACTCGAACGCGCAACCTTCAGCTTCGGAGGCTGACGCTCTATCCAATTGAGCTACGGGGACATTTGGAAAGGTGCGGGGTCCACTGAGCTACAGGGACATAGGTGTGGGGGTAAATTGAGCTACGAGGACGTTTTGGCTCGCCAATATTCACAAATTAGACACAAATTTCGCTAATTTCTTTTTATAAAGCATACGTGAAATTAGTGGTCATATTTGCGTAAATTCGCGATTACTCACTATTGTATTACAAAATGATATATCTCGTAAATCGCGGCGAGAATTACTATGATTGCCGACAAATTTGCGAAAAACCGCGTTGTCTTCCCTAAGTTCGTAGCTTTTTTGGCCACAAGGACAATCAAAAGATACTGCAAACTTAAAAATATTCCGCCCGCAAGCCCGACTGCGGCTAAAAAATTGTTAAGCCCGAACATTATAAGTAATGGCGGAGTAAACAATACAAAACAAAAACCTAAAATCGTGGGCCACTTAGCGTCTCTTTCTAAAATATTTCTAATTTCGCGAGCAATTGGCACGTAAGACGTCCAGATCGCGAAAATCCCCAAGAGTCCCATAATCCCCAATTTCCAGAGAGGCCAATTCATAAGACCGGAAACAGTGTCTGGCGCAACCTGGCCGGAGGACCCTAAAATTCCGAATGTAAATAATAAATAAAGCCCGGCAACCACTCCGGTGCCCAGAAAAAGAATCGGCAAGGGAGAAGAATTAATTCTGCCGGCTTTTTTCTCGTATTCAAAGAGTGGCTCAATCGCTGTCCAGCCAGCCAGAGCGAAAAGAATTGGCCCAAAAGGCAGAAATATATTTTTGAAATTTATTGCCGCAATATTGGAAAATCCCGCCGTTAAATTGCCGGCGATTAAAAAAATAAAAATAATTATTGCGGCCATAAGCAGAGCACCCAAGAGCTCAAACCTGGCAAACCACCGTAGTTTAAAAATAATTGGCAGTGAAGCCAGAACCCAAAAAATAAAAATCCCCGTGACCTCGCTCATATGGGAAAAAATCAATTTTAAAAAATGGCTTGCCAGGATAAGATAAACAACCAGCGTTAATATAAGCCCGGCCACGATTACCACAAACGCGAAGAGTCCCGCAGCATTTCCTAAATATTTTTCCGTTAGTCCCAAAAGCCGTTTCTTTTCTTCAATCTTGGCAAGCACTTGCCAATACAGAAAATGGGCGAAAATAACAATGCCGGAAAGCGCCGCCAAATAAAAAAGACCGGTGAGCCAGCCGGATTCTTTGAAAATATAAGGCAAGGCAAAGATGCCCGCACCCAAAGTAGTGGCCGCAAGGATTCCTGCGGACCCCCATCTCTCCCTATTTCCCATCACATTATGCTTCGTAGACCTCGTCCCCTTCCCTTACTTTTCCGTCAACTTTTATGCCAACTTCCTGTCCCTTTTTCGCGCTCTCAATGGGTTTGTGGTCGTACTGCATTGAATTTATGGCTTCCTCAAAATCAGTCGTGGCTCCTTTGAAACGAACTTTCACGCCGACCGGAACAACTTTGTTGAATTTCACAATTGCCACTCCAAGTTTGCCGTAAAAGTGGGTTACTGTCCCTATTGGTTTTGGTTCTGAAGTGTTTGCGGACATGTGTTTTTAAAGAAACGACCTTTGGAAAATTTATAAATTTTTCTCTTCCAGTTTAACCAAAGCAATAACCTTGTCTAGGAGGCGCGCCGGGTCGCTGTCGAACACCAGCTTGTCAGAACCGCGGTGGGCTATGGCCACAATTTTTTCTAACATATCAGTCGTGCCGCCAGTGCCGGTTAAAACCCCTTGGGGTTTTTTATCCTCAAAGGCAGTGGTGAATTCGTTCAGTGTCCCCATCCGGCCGCAAACAGTAATCACCGCATCCGAGGCCCGAGTCAAAAGAAGATTACGGCCGGAATAACCAAATCCGGTATATATAATGAGATCGTGGTAATCCAAGGGCAGATTGAAATTATTTACATGATCTGCCTTGGAAGAGGCCGGAGAAACCCCGATTACAATGCCGCCGGCTTCTTTCGCGCCTTTGGCTGCCCAGTACGGCGCGCCAGTTGTGGCGCCGGTCACAAGCACCAGATTGTGTTCAGCGATAAGCCGGCCCAGCTCCTCTGTTTTTTGAAGCGCGCCGGCCGCGCAATGCCCTGTTTCCGCGGCGCCAGAAATGCAAATTTTATATTTTAAATGATAAATTTCGCTGCGGCGTTCGGGATTGTTTGCCATGGGAATATTGAATTTAATTATAACACAAATTCATCCAGAGGTTTTGGGATTACGGCCTCAATCGCCAGTTCGTCTTTGATTTTCTGGGCCAAAGCCGCGCTCGCCTCCGGTTCGCCCTGCACGACAAATACGGTTTTGAGCGACAGCCGCATCGGCCTAAGCCACGCAAGGAGCCGCGGCTGGTCAGCATGAGCCGAATAGCTTGAAATCACCTTTTTCTTGCAGCGGATTTCTACTTCTTCGCCTAAAATATTCACCTTTTTTGAGCCGTCCAAAATCTGTCTGCCCAGAGAATCCTTGGCTTGATAACCAACAAAAAGAATCATATTCTTTGGATCGGGCAAATAGCGAATCTCGTGATGCAGAATTCTTCCTCCGTGAGACATTCCTGAGCCGGCAATAATCACTTTGGGCGGCGGCACACTGTTGATTTCCCTTGACTGCTCGGTGGTTAGAGCCAGCCGCAATCCCGGAAAATTCAAAATGTCATCGCCCGAGCGGACAAGATTATATGTCTCTTTATTGAAATAATTTTCGTATTTTTTATAAACAGCGGTTAATTTAATCGCCAGAGGGCTGTCAATAAAAATTGGCAATGCCGGCACCCGTTTTTTTTCAACAAGCCCGTTTAAATGGAAAAGAAGGTCTTGAGTCCGCTCCATCGCGAACGCCGGGATAAGAAGCACGCCTTGAGTTTTTACGATGTCTTCAATCGCATCCTCCAGGGATTCTTCGCTTTTAGTCGCGGTCCCATGCACTCTATCTCCATAAGCCGATTCAATCACGCAGTAATCGGCGGATTTAATTGTTTCGGTTTTATTGATAATTGGAGACGGATAATTCCCAAGGTCGCCGGAAAACACAATGGTTTTGCCATCCCGCCCATTATTTGGGCGAGGCTCGCCCTCTTGGGCGGCGACCTCAATTTTGATTATTGCTGAGCCCAAAATATGGCCGGCATCAAAAAATTCAGCGGTTATTTCGCCGATCTTTACGGGATGATGATACTCAATTTTATGCCACAGCCGCATCATTTCCTGAATATCTGAAACAGTGTAGAGCGGCGGTTTCCCTTCCCGTTCGGCTTCTTTGCCGAGAATGTGTTCGGAATCAAGAAGCAGAAGTTCTGAAAAATCCTTGGTGGGCGGGGTGGAAAAAATAGTTCCGCGGAATCCGTCTTTCCAAAGCTTAGGCAGGCGGCCAATGTGATCAAGGTGCGAATGAGTGATAAAAACCGCCTCTATGTCTTTGGGATTATAGGGAAAAGGTTCAAAATTTTGACGCTCGGCATAATGGCTTCCCTGGAATAAGCCGCAGTCAATTAAAATCTTGCGGGGGCCCGATTCCAGCAAATAATTGGTGCCAGTCACTGTTTGAGCGCCGCCGTAAAAAATAAGCTTCACCCCGGATTTCATTTTTTTATTATACCAGCCAACAGAATTTGAGTATAATTGGCTATTTATTGATAGTAAGTTATATTATACAAAGCTCCAAGACAAAATCTCCATGGAGGAAAGTTATGATTAAGAAAGATCTTCTAACCGCCATTCTGAATCACCTAGCCGCCATTCTGGCAGGCACAATAGCCGCAGCATTGTTTTTCTTAATCAGCGCGCTGGTGGCGCGCCGCTAACCCCGCTGGCCCGCTTGGCGACACTATTATGCCTAGGCCGATGTTAGTTCTTTGGAACCGGAGTCGGCCTTTTATGTTTTATTTCTTATTTTCTGATAAAACTTCTTCAACTATTTTTTTCTCCTCCCATGGGATTTTCTTGCCGCCTTCCGCGCACATCCACACTTCGCCCCCTTTACCGGTTAAAATTACAACGTCCCCTTTTCGCGCCAAAGAAATTGCTTTCTTGATTGCCTCGCGCCGATCAATTATTTTATAAATTCCTTTTGCCATGTCCGGCGAAGCTTCTAAAACGCCTTTTTCTATATCGTTCAGAATTTCTTCCGGCGGCTCATCGTACGGATCTTCGTTGGTTAAAACAATATAATCGCAATACTCTGCCGCTATTTTCCCCATTGCAACCCTTTTCCATTTGTCGCGGCCGCCGCCTTGACTGCCTAAAAGGCAGATGAGCTTGCCTTTTCGCGAATACTTACGAATATGGCCACGAATTTCACGAATATTTGTGTTATTTGTGGAAGATAAGTGTAAATTAGTGATGGTTTTATAAACCGCTTCCAAGCTTACTGGCTCATGGGCATAATCCACAACCACAGTGAAGTTCTGACCCTTATCCACGATTTCTAATCTTCCCAAAGCTGGTTTTGCGCGGCTTAACACTTCTTTAATTTTTTGAATCGGAATTTTAAAAGACAAAGCAACGCAAATCGCGGCCGCGGCATTATAAACATTAAATTCGCCGATAAGAGGCATCTCAAGTTTTTCTCCATTAAACGTAAAACTTGTTTTTCCCCTTCCTAAAACAATATCTGCAATATTGAATCGCTTTAGTTTACTAAAGCGGGGATTGGGGGGGATATTATTTTTATTGTTTTTTATAGTATGGCTGTCTTTTATGGCGTAGCCGTATTGGAGGGAAATATGCGGCGCTAAAAAATAATCAATATTTTCGTCATCCAGATTATATACGCCGACGCCGCCGCTTTTTTTCGCCGCTTTTTTAAAAAGTTTAATTTTTGTTTCGCGGTACTTTTCAAAACTGCTGTGCCGCTCAATATGCTCCGGCGAAAGATTGGTAAAAACCGCGATTTTATAATCAAGAAACCCGTGCCGGTGCTGCAGAATTCCTTCGGAAGAGGTCTCTATTACGGCGTATTTGCATCCATTTTTTACCATTTGGGAAAGCAATTTTTGAAGCATAAATCTGCCAGGCATTGTCTGCTTTAAGTCGTTAATCCATTCTTTTTCGCCGTCGCTCATATTTACCGTGGTAATCATTCCGGTTTTACGGCCGGCTCCTTTTAAAATCTGTTTTATTAAATTACAGGTGGTGGTTTTTCCTTTTGTGCCGGTTACGCCGATTACAATGAGTTTCCGCGAAGGGAAACCGTAAATCAACGCGCCCAAAAAAGCCAATAGAAAATGGTACAAGGACGCAATTCCCGGAAAATCATAAATTTTCCTTAAAAAGCTTATTTTCTTCAATTTTTCCAAAAGCATTGTTCAGAATTTTTGCTTTGAGCTTATGAGTATTCCCGTGCTTCAGAAGGCCTAAATAAGAATTTATTGTTTCTAAGCAAGAAATCTCTTCAATCCTTTTCATCATACGGCGCTTGGTTGCGGTGCGCAATACGCGATAATCAGGAAAGTGTATCCAACCCAAAAAATCAATGCCTGACGCAAATGTTTTAATAAACACTTTTTCTGGATGTAATTTCAGCCGCAACCGCTTGTAAAAAAACCAATTGATTTGGGAAATTAAACTCTCCAACCAGCTTTTATCTTCCGAAAGCATTACAAAATCGTCGGTATATCGGACATAATATCTGGCCTTAAGCTTGTGTTTCATAAATTGGTCAAATTCGTTCATATAAATATTCGCGAAAAGCTGGGAGGTTAAGTTGCCGAGCGGCAGACCGATGCCAGCTCGCGTGGACGAAAAACTATTAATTACTTCCCGGAGCAACCATAAAATATTTTTATCCGATATGTAAACGGATAAAATATTCATTAAAACGACGTGGTCAACGCTCGCGAAGAATTTACGGATGTCACATTTTAATATCCAGCAGGTTCTGGTGTTGTTTTTGCTTACGATATAACCAAACGAACGAAATCTATTGAGTGCGCCGTGCGTTCCTTTACCCACGCGACAGGAAAAAGAATCAGCGATAAAAATCCTGTCAAAAAATGGATAAAGTATGCGGTGGATGGCGTGATGCAATAATCTGTCCCGGACAGCCGCCTTATGGATGTTTCTCGGCTTCGGGTCGCAAATATTGAACGCTTGATAATCGCCGTGGCGGTAGGTATGATTTACTAAATCCTCGTGGAGTGAAAATATATTATCCATTAAACGCAGTGAAAATTCCTGCACGTCCCGCTTGTTTCTTTTTCCCTTTAAAAATTCTTTCCACGCTTCCAAAAGATTTTCCATCCCAACAACCTCTTCAAAATCGCAATTTAATTGAATTTTCATGATTAATTTTCCAGTAAGCCCCCCCCCGCAGGAATTTAAGCATACTTCAATATTTGGTGGCGGCGTACAAACTCTGGCACGAATTCCTGCCGCACATACCCAAAGACGCACGCTATACCTTGGGGACGAAAATTGATAATCTGCTTATTGAAACCATTGAACTTATTTTTACCGCAAGCTATTTAAAAAGAGAGCAGAAATTGCCCTATCTTCAAAAAGCGGCGGCGAAGCTGGATATTGTAAAATTCTTTTTTCAAATTATTTGGGAAATTAAGGCGCTGGATAACAAGAAATATGTGTTGATTTCTGAAAAATTAAACGAGGTAGGCAGAATGCTCGGCGGGTGGCTAAGACAAACAACAAGCCGAAACCAACTCACCGAGCATTACTGATTTCCATCTGTTGTAAGTTGCCAGAGACGGCGACGCGCCCGTCCGGATTGAAGCCGTTGTCGAGCCAGTTCCAGTTCACGTTCCAGCGCGTGTCGTCCTGATTCAGATATGGGAAGTTCCGGTTGCCGTCCTCGTCCACCACGAATATGCGAAAAGCCGTCCGGGCCACCACCCCTTGAATATTCTCGGGGTTGTATCGTATTCGGAATCTGTAATTCCATAGCTCCTCGCACCAAGTAGCAACAGTGTGTAGCGAATAGGCACCGCACTCTGGAAGAAGCCGTAGCCGCTCCCACTCTGGCAGATGCCATCGCAGAGTTCGGCCGCGCACAACCGTAGCCGTACGCAGAACGCCTACTATCCGCTTTTATGATATCACAAAAATTAAAACGGACCCCTTTGACATACTGTCGTTGGGGCCCGAGAATTTCTACTCACTCGCCTCGCTCGCGTTTCGGCGAAGCGGGTCAGGGACGGGCCGAGGGTCTAAGTGACTCAGTGTAAAAACCAAAGTCACAAGAACCCAAGGGTGCTACTTGCCAGAGACGGCGACGCGCCCGCCCGGAGAGAAGCCGCCGCCGAGCCAGCCCCAGAGCACGAGCCAGCGCGCGACGTCCTGAGACAGATAAGGGACGAACCGGTGGCCGCCCTCGCCCACCACGACCAGTCCCGGAAAGTCAATGTAGACCTTCCTGAGAAGGGCCGTGAGTTCGGGAAACTCGTCCTGGTGTTTCACAAACCATTGGGCGTGCTGGTAGCCAAGCAAGAGGCCCGACTTCGGCGCCAGCCGTTGCTCGTACTCGGGGCCGTTGATCGAGGTCTCGTTGGGTCGCAGGACTGTTCCGAGTTTCAATGCAATCGCCTCGGTTGGGGAGGCTTCACACTCGATCCCGCCTTCTTCCTTGATCCATGGGAATTTCGCGCGAAGCTCCGCAAGGGTCGGCTGCGGGAGCGCGGGGATTTGGATCGTGAACTCGCCGGTTTCGCGGAAATAGCCGCCGACCTGCAGTCGGAAGCCGTTCAGGATTAACTCAATGAACTCCTTGGCCGCAAAGGTGTGTGCCTCGCGGATGCCGACCTGGACCTGTTCTGTTGTGAGAGAATCCCAGGCCCCGTTGGCACCAAGCGCGACGAATAGCGCAGATTTCTGTTCTGCTGAAATACCCATATTCATCTCCTTGCCGCGGTTGACTTGAACGCTTTTAGACCATACTAAACGTTTCATCTCTTCGCCGCAGCGCTTAAAATGCCCCCAAAAACACCCTAAGCGCTGAAGCGAAGAAATTTAACAAAAAAGACAAATAAATTATTAAAGAGCACCTAATATTATAGCAGACAAGCTATTTCTTTGTCAAGGCCTTTAGCGTTGCTTTAAGCCGCGCTTCAATGCCGGAAATTTTCGGGTCAAGCCCGGAAAGCGCGGCTTTGGCCCCGTCTCTGCGATAGCCCAAGCCGACAAGCGTTTCCACAATATCCGCGTCTCCCTCCATTTTTTTTACAACCGCTTCGGACTCTTTCTCCTCAACCTTGTTTTTAAGTTCAAGAATGATCCGCTCCGCTGTTTTCCGGCCTATCCCAGAAGCGCGGGTTAAAAGATCCGGCCGATTTTCTTTTATCGCGGCGGACAATTCTTTCAAATCCGCGATTTCCAAAACGGATAGCGCGGACTTCGGGCCGACGCCG
>Ga0315285_10006191_pt1 | contig 12327 bp, 9 predicted proteins | sample YL17G09_36_MG_FD_203698 | JGI IMG/M metagenome (GOLD analysis project Ga0315285, IMG submission 203698) | Sediment microbial communities from Yellowstone Lake, YNP, Wyoming, USA - YL17G09_36 | ecosystem: Environmental > Aquatic > Freshwater > Lake > Sediment | place: USA: Wyoming | collected... | reverse complement strand
GTGCTCCACCGCTGCCAGGTACAAGCACAATCCAAACTACGTGACGGTTTCAATCTCCTCGTGGTAGCCAACCCGACACGGGACCTGAGCGGGGCTGGTGCTGAGGCCAAATATATCTCCAGACTTTTCCAAAAGCATCGAGTACTGGGCAGTGACGAGAAAAACCAGGCCACGGTAGACACTATATTGACCGAAGCGCCTGATTACGCCTTTGTTCACTTTGCTTGTCATGGCACATTTAACCTGCGCGAACCGCTACATTCCGCGTTGTTACTAAGATCCATTCCCCCCGGTTGGCCAGCCGACGAGCCTCCGCCAGAGTCGTTCACGCTTAGGATCGCTCTGACTCACCTGACACTGCCACGCACCCGATTGGTTGTCATGAGCGCCTGCGAGACCGGCCTGGTGGACCCCGGCGACCTGGCTGATGAGTACGTCAGTCTGCCAGCCGGCTTCCTGCAGGCGGGAGTACCGGCTGTCATCAGCAGTTTGTGGATAGTTGATGATATACCCACCGCCCTACTGATGGAAAGATTCTATCGCGAGTATCTCGGAAAGCACTCACATCCCGGCCAGGCACTACGTGCAGCGCAGCAGTGGTTGCGCAAGGAAGTGGACCGCCCTTTTGTCAGCAGGTACATCCAGTCATTGCTGTCTGATCTCGAAGCGCGACACGCACAGATGCCGCCTTTCAGTGAGGAAGCGTGGTCCATCGCCGAGGAGATAAAGCATCTTCGACAACGACGCGAAGACTTGCTCGAACAAGAGAAACAGGATCCCCAAGGCAGACCGTTTGACCATCTGTACGATTGGGCTGCCTTCACAATCTCCGGATGCAGCCCATGACCAATAACATCAGTGAACACATGGAGGTAAATGGACTATGACCGACCAGGAACGGCTGCTCTACCTCAATGGCCTGGACGCGACCACTGGTTTCCCATTGATTGACCCCGTCCCTTACGACGAGCTCGTCCAGCAGGTTGTGGACACCTATCCGCCTGAACAGCGCCGCGAGGAACGGGAGACCTACAGAAGATGGCGCCTCGCTCCCTTTGCTGAATACAGGCTGGATGATCCAACACAGGCCGGATGGGGGCTGCTGGTCAATGCCGACGAGGCAGACGCAATGAAGGAACGACTCGCGTCTCTCATTTCACATCGCGGCGGCCGTCTCTTACTCTACAGGGGCGAGCCAGTCCATGTGTGGAAAGAGCAACATCATGCCGACGCAATCAACCCGAACCGGTTTCCCTACTACGTGCTCATCGCCGGCAGTCCAAACAAGGTACCTTATGAACTGCAATTCTCTCTGGCCGTACTACAGGCAGTAGGACGCATTGACTTCGATGCTCCGGCCGACTATGCACGTTATGCTCAGACCGTGGTGAGCCAAGAGACAGGGCAAGCCCCGCAGCCGGGCAAACGGGTGGTTATCTTTGCTCCGCAGCACCCACACGATTATCCTACTGCTCAGAGCAGCCAAGGCCTGGCTCGCCCTCTTCTGGAGCAGTTGCCACAAGGCATGCCATCCGATCTGACGTTCAACGGTTTGGTCGGTGAAGAAGCCACCAAGGCCAACTTGTTGGCGGCCCTGGCCGCTGACAAGTCGGGACGAAGACCTGCCCTCCTGTTCACTGCTGGACACGGAGCAGCGCTCAATACCAAGCATCCCAACCAACGCGCACTGCAGGGCAGCATCGTCTGCCAGGATTATAAGGTACCGCTGACTCCTAAACGACGGCAAGGCTTCGTGAGTGGATGTGATGTGGCCGATGGATTCCAACTGGCTGGGGGAATCCTCTTCCTCTTCGCCTGCTACGGTGCTGGCACCCGTGCTCAAAGTGACTTTGTCCGTTATATGCCTACGAAAAAAAGGCAGCAGCAACTGAAGGCCATCCAGGGGCAGGAGGATTTCGTCGCCTACCTGCCGAAGGCCCTGTTGGCCAGCCCCCAGGGAGGGGCCTTGGCGATCGTGGGACACGTGGACCCGGCCTGGATCCATAGTTTCACGAGCCCGGTGACGGGCGAGCGGCGTATTGATCCCTTTGGATTCGCACTGGCCCGGCTGCTACGGGGCAATCCGGTAGGCTTCGCTGTAAGGGCCTTCAACGACAAGTACGCAAATTTCAGCACGGCCTTACTGAGCATAATTGAGAAGCAGGAATCTGGCCAGGTGCCTGACCCGGCACGCTTCTCGGACCTGTGGATATGCCGCAATGACGCTCAGAACTACGTTATCATTGGTGACCCGGCCGTACGCCTAAGATTCGGATAGTAGTCTTATCGCCCCAAAGGTGCTCGGGTCGGTCCACGATTGGTCCTGCGTGGCGAACAGCGCGATCTTGCCGTCGCGCTCCTGCCCGTCGTCGTCGTTGACGTGCGCGTCGAACCCAACCACCAGATCCGCCTCGGGCATCACACCGACGTTCGCCCACGGGATCTTGACCTCGACGACGTAGCCGCTGTCGGTCGCGGCGGTGGCGTACTCCACGCCCTCGTCCCGCCCCCGCTGCGCCCACACGCGCGTATCGTCGAAGCGAAACACGTACTGCTCGTCGTTCCCGTCGTAGGCCGTCGCCTTCTCGCTGTGCCCGTCCAGGTAGACCTCCGCCGAGTCGTCCGCCCACGGATTGTCGCCCACGTTCTTGACCAGCGCGTCGTCTGTGACGACGAACAGCACGTACAGGTTGTTCACGTCGTAGAGCAGAGCGACCTGGGCCGACAGGTTGGCCTCATCAGCGACTTCCCCACCGATCGTGTTGGCGATCGGGTAGGCGCGCGCACCCTCCCAGGCCGCATCCACCTGCCCGTCAAGCGCGGGCGGCATCGCCGCCAGGTGGGCCTCCAGCGGGACCACCTCGGGCTTCGGGGTGGGTGTGGGCTCCTGCCGTAGCGACGCGCTCACCGCCACCGAATCGCCGCTCTCCCCCAGGCCGTTGACGGCCGAGACGACGTAAAAGTACGAGGGCGGGTGGTCCAGCCCGGTGTCGGTGAAGGCCGTCGCCGTGACCTGCGCGACCGGCGCGTAGGAGCCACCCGCCACCTTGCGCTTGACGATGTAGCCGTCTGCGCCATAACCGGGCGACCACTCGAGCGTGACCCGATTCCCCTCCGCCGTCAGCCTCACGTCCACCGGTGTCGGGGGAACCGACTGCGTGAGCCCGGCCAGGTCGGTGAGCGCCCGGTACTTGGGCGTCTGCAAGTTGATCCAGACGTCCTTCCCGGCCAGGTTCGCCAATTCGATCACGTACTCCCAGGCCACGCCCTCGTCCTCGACCTGCAACTCGTCCGGCCTGTTGCGCTCCGACCAGTCGAGCGTGTGGTCGGGCGCATCGTACGGCGGGTTGACGTCGTTCCCGCCCACCCAGTTCATGAAGCGCAGCACGCGGAACGGCTCGACGGCCTTCAGGAACTGGGGCGTGAACGTCTCGCTCGCGCCGGCGGGGAAGCCGGGCCGGATCAACTGGACGTCCGCGATGCCGGTGTTGGCCGGGCTGTCGGGCGTGCGTTTGGTGTCCACGAACGTCACGAACAACAGCCCCTGCCCCGGCGCGACGACGACGTCGGCCGTCGTCGTGTTGGTCGCCTCGTCGTAGGCCTGGTTCTGCACGTTGACCGTCCCTTCCGCCGAGACGATTGCCCCCTGGCCGGTGAACGAGAGTTGGTACATCCCGCTCACGCCCATCTGGAAATCGCCGTCCCGGCACAGCGGGCAATTCCGCTGGTCGGCGCTCCACCACGCGCCGAAGGGCCGCACGTCGAAGAACACGGTGCGCGCGTCGGTCGCCGGCCAGCCGTGCTCGTCCAACGGGGCGCGGCGGCACGCTTCGTCGCCCTCGGGGCAACTGTCGGCGTTGACGTTCTCCCAGGGCCGCAGCGTTTTGCCCAGGTCCACGAACTCCATCCCCCGTTCGTTGACCCCGCCCAGGTCCACGCCGATCTTGTCGGCATACGTCGGGTAGACCACGGGTGCCAGCGTGGCCGTAGGCGTGACGCCAGGCGTAGCCGTGGGTGGAACAGTGGCCGTCAGAGCCGGGGCAGGCGATGTGGGCGTCCCCGTCGGCGTCACCCGCCCACACCCCACCAGGCCAGCGACAGCGACGACAACCAGGGCCATCCGGCTGACACTATGGCGCAACATAACCCCCTCCTCCTTGAGACGTGGTACCCATTTCATTATCTGGCAGCTGCCCCATTTGTCAAGGGGGCCCTCACAGGGAGGAGCAGGGGGAAAGTGCGGGCATTCTCCCCTCCCTCGCAGGGAGGGGCAGGGGGGGGGGGGAGTCCTCTGGTACACGAGCCTCCCACCCTCACCCCAACCCTCTCCCTGGCAGGGAGAGGGAGCAGGCGTTCTCCCCTCCCTCGCAGGGAGAGCGACAACGATTGACGCCAGCACAAACCGATGTATACTGTATACAAAACCAAGAGTTCCTACGAGTTCCCACGAGGTCAAACCATGTCCATCACTATCCTACAGCCAATCGAAAAGCGACCGACGAAATACCGCGAATCCGCCTACACCGCGATCAAAGAAGCCATCCTGGCCGGCCAACTGCCACCTGACCGCCCGCTGGTCGAAGAGCACCTGGCGTCCTTGCTGCACATCAGCCGTACGCCCGTGCGCGAGGCGCTGGCCATCCTCGAACACGAGGGGCTGATCGGCCCGCGCGGCGGCCGCGGCCTGTACGTGCGCCCGCTGACGCGCGAAGAGTTCGTCGAAATGTTCGTCGCCAACGAGGCGGTCGAGCCTTATCTCGTCCGGCGCGCGGCGCACCTGGCAACGGAAGACCAGCTCCAGGTGCTCGGCGAGACGGTCAGCCGGGGCAAGTACTACGCCGCCGAGGGAGACCTGCCCCGCTTCCTCAAGGCCGGCCGCGAATTTCATCGCCTCGTGGGCGTCGCCGCCGAGAATGCACCCCTGACCGAGTTCGTCGTGCGCAACGAGGAGCACACCGGCCTGTACCTCCTCAGCCACGGGAAAGCGATGACCGTCGAAAGCATGCAGGTCTCCAACCGCGAACACGAAGCGATCCTCAACGCCATCGTCCGGCGCGATCCAGACGAAGCCGCCCGCCTGGCGGTCTACCACGCCCAATCGCTGCGCGAGCGGCTGGCGGACCTGTTCAGCAGCCCGGAGGAAGAATGGGCCGACGACTGGCAGATTGAGCAGCGCGAGTTTGGCCAGTAGTAACGACCGTAGTAACGAATGTCTTAGTCGTTGCTCAAGCGGAAGAAGCGACTGAAGTTGCCACTACGACTTTGGGTTTTGCGCTTGACAAAAGCACTTTTCTGGCTATACTTGTATTGACATCTAGATGACAGCACAACACATGAAGGACTGGAGAGAGCTCATCAGAATTGACCGCCAGGCCAAAGTGCCGCTATACTACCAGATCAGCCAGAACCTCCGCGCGCTGATCGAAAGTGGCGAACTGCAGCCCGGCGAGAGCGTGCCTTCGGAATGGGAGTTGAGCGACTTGTACGGCGTGAGTCGCCTCACCGTCCGGCGGGCGTTGGATGAACTATCCCGCGAAGGCTGGCTCACCCGCCGGCACGGCGTGGGGACGTTCGTCGCTGCTCCCGCCATGGCGCAGATCGTCCCGAGCAGGCTGAGCTTCACCCAGAAAATGCGGCAGATCGGCCGCACGGCCGGCAGCCGCTGGGTCAGCGTCAAGGTCATGCCGGCCCTGGACGAGGTGGCGACCCATCTGGGGCTGGAGGTGGCCGCCCCTGTCGTCGAACTCGTGCGCGTCCGGCTGGCCGACGACGACCCCATCATGCTGGAAACCGCGTACCTGTCGCAAGCGCGTTTCCCGGACCTGTCCGAAGCCAGCCTGAGCCACGGTTCCCTGTACGAATTTCTGAGCGAACGCTATCAAGTGCTCGTCGTCGCCGTGGACCAGACATTGGAGCCGGTCCTCCTCACCACCCAGGAAGCGCTCTTCCTGGACGCCGAGCCAGGCGCGCCCGCACTGTTGAGCGAACTGGTCGCGTACACCCGGGACAACACGCCGATCGAATACTCGTGGTCCGTGACGCGCGGCGACAAATGCAAGTTCTTCTTTCGCTTCCGGGAAGGGGACACCGGGGAATAAGCCAGTGGGGAGCGGGGGAGCAGGGGGGCAGGGGAGACTTTTCAGGTACGTTTGCGCCAGGAGGTTGACGATGCCCGGATTCCGTCAGCGCAGTGCGCTGAACCTTCATGTAGGGCAAGATGCCATCTTGCCCAAAATGTAGGACAAGATGCTATCTTGTCCAAGCCCACGAACGTGGAAAGGAGGAATCATGAAGCACTCAGCATTCCGCACGTGGTTGCTGGTACTGGCGAGCCTCGCCATCGTCACCGGCATCGCTTTCATCCGCACTTCTGACACACCCACCCCCGCCCGGGCCGCTGCCCCCGCCAATCCGTGGAGCGAGGGGACGTTCACCCAGCCCTGGTGCGTGGACAAGTACACCACCCAGGCCCAGTGGAACAGCGAGTTCACCTACATGCAGAACGTGGATATGACGCTATGGATCTACCAGTGGACGGGCGACTCTAAGAATAACACCACGATCTACCCGACTCACATCGCCGGCTATACCCAGTCCTCGGCGTACGACCAGGTCGAGACGGCGCTGGCGACGGCCAAGAATTTTGGCTTCAAGGTCTTCATGGGGCTCGTCTTCAACGACGCATGGTGGCAGAAAGAGGGCAGCGACCGCGCCTGGCTGATGAACGAGGCCGCCGAAATGAACGCCGTCGCTGACGAGTTATACACCAACTACTTCAGCCGCTACCCGGACACCTTCGCCGGCTGGTACATCAACTGGGAGATGGACAACTACGCTTTCTACAACACCGATCCCGTCCAGAAGCAGAACATGATTGACGCGCTCAATGCCGTCTCGCTGCACCTGGACAGCCTGAACCCGGCGCTGTCTTCCAGCATCGCCCCCTTCTTCAACACCAAGGGCGGGGCGACCCCTGAGCAGTGGGAGACGTTCTGGTACGACATCATGAGCCAGACGAGCGTGGACGTCCTGGCGATGCAGGACGGTGTCGGCGTCGGCCACGCCACGATTGCCCAACTCCCCGAGTGGTACCTGCACGTGTGCGCCGGGGTATGGCGGGCCGGGAAACAGTGTTGGACCGACCTGGAGAACTTTACCGGCACCAGCCACCTGAAGCCCGCGCCCACGCAGCGCATCATTGACCAGCACCAGGCCGAGTATCCGTACGTGGACAAGATCATCACCTACTCCTTCATCGAGGCCATGTCCCCGGCCTGGGGCTGGAACCCGGTCTACTACAACGGCTACAAGGACTACGTAGACAGCGTCCGAACTGGGACACCGACGCCCACGCCAGAAGGCCCAACGCCGACGCCGACAGAGGGGCCATCGCCAACCCCGACGGACACGCCCACTGCAACGCCGACTGAAACGCCGACCCCCACGCCGACGAACACGCCCATTCCCGGCCAGGGGATGCACGTCTCCAACATCGCCATGTACATGGTGCTGGGCGGGGCCAACCACGAGGCGCACGCCGACGTGACGATCGTGGACGACCAGGGGCAGCCGGTGGTCGGGGCGACCGTCTACGGCCACTGGGACGTGAACAACCTGAACCAGACCGTCAATACCAATTCTAACGGCGTGGCCCTCTTCTTCAACTACAAGATGAGGCAGGTGCTGACCTATACCTTCTGCGTGACCAACGTGGTCAAAGCCGGGCTGACCTACGAACCTGCTAAGAACGTCGAGACCTGTGACACCATCACTGGTTGACGTTACAGATCACCCTCAATAAGGAGTTTATAATGAAACACTCTGCATTTCGCACGTGGTCGCTGGTGCTGATAAGCCTCGTGGTGGTCCTCGGCATCGGGCTCGCCCTCGCTTTTTCGGCTAACCTGGCTACCTCTGTCCGGGCCGCTGCCCCCGCCAATCCGTGGAGCGAGGGGACGTTCACCCAGCCCTGGTGCGTGGACAAGTACACCACCCAGGCCCAGTGGAACAGCGAGTTCACCTACATGCAGAACGTGGATATGACGCTATGGATCTACCAGTGGACGGGCGACTCTAAGAATAACACCACGATCTACCCGACTCACATCGCCGGCTATACCCAGTCCTCGGCGTACGACCAGGTCGAGACGGCGCTGGCGACGGCCAAGAATTTTGGCTTCAAGGTCTTCATGGGGCTCGTCTTCAACGACGCATGGTGGCAGAAAGAGGGCAGCGACCGCGCCTGGCTGATGAACGAGGCCGCCGAAATGAACGCCGTCGCTGACGAGTTATACACCAACTACTTCAGCCGCTACCCGGACACCTTCGCCGGCTGGTACATCAACTGGGAGATGGACAACTACGCTTTCTACAACACCGATCCCGTCCAGAAGCAGAACATGATTGACGCGCTCAATGCCGTCTCGCTGCACCTGGACAGCCTGAACCCGGCGCTGTCTTCCAGCATCGCCCCCTTCTTCAACACCAAGGGCGGGGCGACCCCTGAGCAGTGGGAGACGTTCTGGTACGACATCATGAGCCAGACGAGCGTGGACGTCCTGGCGATGCAGGACGGTGTCGGCGTCGGCCACGCCACGATTGCCCAACTCCCCGAGTGGTACCTGCACGTGTGCGCCGGGGTATGGCGGGCCGGGAAACAGTGTTGGACCGACCTGGAGAACTTTACCGGCACCAGCCACCTGAAGCCCGCGCCCACGCAGCGCATCATTGACCAGCACCAGGCCGAGTATCCGTACGTGGACAAGATCATCACCTACTCCTTCATCGAGGCCATGTCCCCGGCCTGGGGCTGGAACCCGGTCTACTACAACGGCTACAAGAACTACGTAGACAGCGTCCAAGGCCCGACGCCTACCCCCGAGCCTGGTGGCGTGATGCACGTCAGCAACATCGCCATGTCGAGCCAGAAGTCGGGTCAGAGCTACAAGGCGCTGGCCGCGGTGACGGTCGTGGACGCCAACAACGCACCGGTGTCTGGCGCTATCGTCTACGGCACCTTCAGCGGGGCCACGAGTGACAGCGTGAACGGTGTCACCGACGCCAACGGCAACGTGACGTTGACCTCCAGTTCCAAGAAGGGTGGCGGTACCTGGAGCTTTTGCGTGGACAACGTGACCAGGAGCGGCTGGACCTACAACGCCAGCGCCAACGTCGAGACCTGCGATAGCATTACCGCACCGTAACGCCGCTATACCGCTTCAAGCGGGGCTTGACGGGGCCCTATCGCAAGATGGGGCCTCGTCAGCCACGACGATTCAGAATCTGGATATGAAGACACAACCCCGCCGAGCAAAAGGCGAACACCCAAGTACCGCCAGCAGATTCAGTCCGATTTTGACCGCCAGTCTGGTTGCCGTGGCCGGAATTCTCGTTCTGACCGTGACAGGCGGATGCTCCAGCGCTGCATCCACTCCCGACGAGATCTTATTCGCAGATGGCTTTCGTTCGAACGCCAAGGCCTGGGACGTAGACTCCATCCAGTCCCACTGGCTCTACTGGTCGCTGGCCGCCGGAAAACTGCGCGTCGCCAGAACGCCGGCAAGCGTGCCCTTTGCGGGGCCCATGAGGTTCTGTCTTCCTATCCCTCACCGCACCTTCACAGATTTCCAGGTCGCCCTCGATGCCCGGTCGGAATCCATGACAGCCGGGATCGCATACGGCATCTTCGTTGACCGGCCGACCAACGAAACCCGGTATTACTTTGCGCTCAACTCGGATGGTACGTACTCGGTGTTCGTGGAAGAACACCCTCCCACACTCCATCCTGACTTTATCCAGGAGCCAACGGCGCTTGCGATGGCCAACATCCGCGCGACCCACCAGATGACCGTGAGCGCCGTCGGGTCTACGATGGCCCTCGCCGTAGATGGCACTCCCGTCGCCAGCGTGACGGATGCCCAATTGGGGCCTGGACCGCTCGGCCTGTTTGTCGAAGTCGTGCCGGGTTCAGGCGACGAGACGTGGGTAGAATTCGACAACCTGATCGTCCAGGAGCCCTGAGTCACGTTATGCCACTCCATCCGCTACTCGCCAGGCTCCGCCACGGCCTCATCGTCTCGTGCCAGGCCGCGCCGCACGAAGCGCTGTACGGCCCGGCCTTCATGGCGGCCATGGCGCGTGCCGTGGCCGCCGGCGGCGCTGTGGCCATCCGCGCCAACGGCCCGGCCGACGTCGCCGCCATCCGTGCCGCCGTCAGCGTGCCGATCATCGGCATCTACAAGGTGGATCTGCCCGGCTTCGAGGTACGCATCACACCCACCGTTGACCACGCCCGGCAGATCGCGGCCGCCGGGGCCGACCTGATCGCGCTCGACGCGACCGCGCGCCCGCACCCCGCAGGGATCACGGCGGCCGAACTGATTGCGCGCGTGCGCCAGGCTACCGGCTGCCCGGTCATCGCCGACGTTGCCAGCGTCGAAGAGGGGCTGGCCGCGGCCGAAGCCGGTGCCGACGCAGTTGCCACCACGCTCTCGGGCTACACCGGCGATAGCCCCTCGCAGGATGAGCCTGATTACGATCTCATCCATCAACTCGCGCCGGCCCTGCCGGTGCCGCTCATCGCCGAGGGCCGCATCGCCACCCCCGGGCAGGCCAGGCGTGCGCTGGCACTCGGCGCTTATGCGGTGGTCGTGGGCAGCGCCATCACCCGCCCGCAGTGGATCACCGCACGCTTCGCAGCAAAGTTGGGGAAAGGAGGTGGTTCTGACTGAATGACGAGAGCAGATTGTTCACAACGCCAGGTGATTGGAGTAGTTGCTAAACAAAGGAGATCAGAAATGAGAAAGTTCGTTATATTGCTCAGCGTGTGCCTGCTGGTCACGTTGGTCGGCTGCGCGCCCAAAGCAGCCCCTGCGACACCAGCACCGACGAGCCCGCCCGCAGCCGAACAGGAAGTGACGACCATCAAGGTCTGGGACTACTATGGCTCCGCCACGCCCCTCCAACCAGAGGTCCTCGCCGCCTTCGAGCAGGAAAACCCAGACATCAAGGTGCAGTACGAATCGCTGAACTGGGACTCCATGTTCGAGAAACTGAGCGTCGCGCTGACGGCCGGCACAGCCCCCGACGTGGCGACCGTAGACATGACGTGGGTGCCCACGTGGGCCTCGTTGGGCGGCTTCACCGAACTGGATTCCTTCTCCGGGGGCAAACTCAATGGAGTGCCCTTCGCCGAGGCCTTCACGGCGGGCGCGCTGGAGGCCATGTCCTACGAGGGCAAGGTCGTCACCATACTCGAGGACTTTGACGTCTACTGCCTCTACTACCGGGCCGACATCTTCGAGCAGAAAGGGTTGCAGGCGCCCACCAACTGGGACGAACTGGTCGAGGTCGGGCAAAAGTTGGCCGAGGACACGAATGGCGATGGGACGCCCGACAAGTACCTGTACGGCTACTGGCCCGATACGTTCCGCTGGTCGCAGTTCCTGTACGAGAACGGCGGCTCGATCCTCAACGCCGACAACACCAAAGCCGTCTTCAACAGCCCCGAGGGGGTGGAGGCGACCCAGTTCTTCGTGGACATGGTCAACAAGTATGCATTCGCCTTCAACATTGGCGAGGAGCCATTCATCCAACTGCTCAAGGATGGGAGGATCGCCATGTTCTCCGATGGCCCGTACATGATGGGCGTACTGAAGGACGGCGCGCCCGAGATGGCGGGGCAGTGGAAGGTGGCGCGCCATCCCTATAAGGTGAACCCGGGCTCCTACCTGGGTGGGACGGGCCTGGTGATCCCGACCGGCGCGGCCAACAAGGAGGCCGCCTGGCGTTTCATCGAGTTTGCGACGCGGCTGGAGAACGCCGTCGGTGTCTACAAATACTCGGGTGCCGCGCCAGGGCTCAAGGCTGCGCTGGAGAGCCCCGAAGTGAGCGTGGCCGACCCGTACTTTGGCGACCAGGTGACGCTGCCGCTGTTCCTGGAGGCGACGGAGACCGCCCACCACTTCCCCTACATCCGCCAGTGGAACGAGGTACCCACCAACGTCGAAGAAGCGGTCACGGCCGTCCTCCTGGGTGAGCAGACGGCGCAGGAAGCGCTCGACGCCGCTGCCACCGCGGTGGATGCACTCCTGGCACAATAGCGACAGGCAGGGATAAGGTTCTGGGCGAAGGGGGCAGTAAGCCTCCTTCGCCCCCCACAGATGGCGGAGTCCCCAACTTGTTGGGGGCTTCGCCACAAGCCCGAACAAGTTCGGGACTCCGATGCTCGACTCATACCCGGGGCCGGAGTCCCCAACTTGTTGGGGTCTTTTGCCAGAAACCCGAACAAGTTCGGGACTCCGATATTCGACTCATACCCGGGGCCGG
>Ga0315285_10006189_pt1 | contig 12329 bp, 8 predicted proteins | sample YL17G09_36_MG_FD_203698 | JGI IMG/M metagenome (GOLD analysis project Ga0315285, IMG submission 203698) | Sediment microbial communities from Yellowstone Lake, YNP, Wyoming, USA - YL17G09_36 | ecosystem: Environmental > Aquatic > Freshwater > Lake > Sediment | place: USA: Wyoming | collected... | reverse complement strand
GACGGCCTGGGCGGAGTCGTCCTGGACTGGTTGCGTCGGCCCCCGCCGCATTGCGCTCCCGCCTGGGTCGTCATCTCTGCCCTCGCACCGAGGGAGGTGGCAGCGCGACACGGGGAGCTGGGCGAGAGCTTCTTCGCCAAGCCCTTTGACCCCTGGGATCTCATCAGAAGGCTGAACAAGCTCCTGCACAGGGAAGGAACCCAGCCTGGAGGAGGATGAGCTTCATGATGTGGTCAGAGGTCAACAGGAATACGTGCGCTGCCGCGCTCCGCCTGTGGTAGCCAGGAAGGGCTCTCAGCGAGAGCCTCTGACTGGCAAAGAGAAGGGGGAAGGAGAGCCGAAATGATTTGGCTAAAGACATGCCCACGATGCCGCGGTGACCTCGCCCTCGACTATGACTTGGATGGGCCCTTCGTCGGCTGCATTCAGTGCGGCGCGGTGCTGAGCAAGCGAGACGAGCAGGCCCTTGTCAGGCTGCCCCTGGGCCTTTCGCGGAAACGTCCGCAGTCCCAACCCGTGGCCGAGCTCGAGCGGAGAGTGGCGTGAGAAGCCTGCCTGTTCCGCAGGCGAACCCCCCGCCTGGAGAGGGCGTCCTGAGTCAATCGGCCTCCAAAGGGGGCCGAATGGCCCCCCCCCAAAAGGGGACGCTTGCACCATGTCGGGCGCGGGGGGCAAGGCATACGATTAGCCCAATCCCTGGGGAATGTGATTCACCGTGCAAGCTTTGATGATATGTGAAAGCATCCTGGTTTCCGCGGGTCTCGTGACCCGCCGCCGTCGCCTTGGAAGGTATTGCCCGGGGCGTGTGACCCCGGTGTGGTCATAGCCTGGGAGGGCAGACTTTGGCCCCAGCTGCCCGTCTCTTAGCGCGAGGGCCCTAGGAAGAAAAGGAGGAGAGACTGTGTTTAGGCGCAAGTCATTGGTATTGGCGATCCTGCTATTGGCGGTTGCCGTTGTAGGCTGGCCGGCCGGCCAGACGGGAGCGCAACCAGCACCGGACACCAGTGGCAGGGGGTTCTACCACGGGAAGGTAACCCCCGCTGAAAGAGAGGCGGCGGCAGAACGTTACAAGGCGGCCGTTGACGAGGCCCGCACCGCAGGGGTAGACACAAGTGCGACTCTCGTGCCTGACCCCAATACCGGGTACCTCATTCCGGACTACTTCGGCGATGCCAACTGGGCCTATAGCCCGCTGCCATCGGGCGGCGTCGCCGTCACGCTTGTAAGCGGAGGTACTGGGTATACCGCTCCGGTCGTCACCATCACGGATGCCTATGGCATGGGCACAGGCGCCGATGCCACAGCGACAGTAGCCGGTGGTGTCATTACCGGCATCACCGTCAACGCACCGGGAAGCGGGTACTACGCTCCCACCGTCAGCATCTCAGATGCTACGGGCACGGGCGCCAGTGCCACGGCAACATTCGATCCGACCACCCTTACCGGCGGCATCAGGAAATTCATGGACGCGCTGCCGGGTCTGGGGGCTGGCGCGGCAAACCTGCTCGGGCAGTACATTCCCACGGCTGTGCCCGACACCACAACCTATCCGGGCTCCGACTACTACGAAATCGCGCTGGTTGAGTACACTGAGCAGATGCATACCGACCTGGCTCCGACCACACACCGGGGCTACGTGCAGGAAGTGAATGGCGTCGCTGTGGACGCCCCGCATTTTCTCGGACCTGTCATCGTCTCCACGAGTGGCCGGCCGGTGCGCATCAAGTTCACCAACAGGCTCCCCGTGGGCGAAGCCGGTGACCTCTTCGTTCCGGTGGACACAACTGTGATGGGGGCAGGGATGGGTCCCCTGGACATGCCGGGGATGCCGGGGATGAAGGAAAGTTACACGCAGAACCGGGCCGACGTCCATCTGCACGGCAACAACACCGTCTGGATTAGCGATGGGACGCCGCACCAGTGGATTACCCCCGCCGGGGAAACCACTCAGTACCCCCAGGGCGTCAGTGTAGTCAATGTCCCCGACATGGCGAACGTTGACGACCCAGGCGACGGTGTGGCGACTCTCTACTACACCAACGCCCAGAGCGCCAGGCTCATGTTCTACCACGACCATTCCTACGGCATCACCCGCCTCAACGTCTATGTGGGCGAGGCCGCGGGCTACCTGATAACTGACCAGGTCGAGCAAGACCTGATCAACGGCACCAACAACTCAGGCGTCAACCCCGGCCTGCTGAAGGTTCTCCCCGATCTCGGGATCCCCCTGATCATCCAGGACAGGACCTTCGTGGACGCCAACACAGTTCTCACCACGGACCCGACCTGGGCCTGGGGGACTGGCGCACTGGACCCCAATACGGGGTTCCCGACACCGAAGACCGGCGACCTCTGGTACCCGCACGTTTATGTGCCGGCTCAGAACCCGTATGACCTCAGCGGGGCGAACGCCTTCGGCCGGTGGCACTATGGTCCCTGGTTCTGGCCGCCAACAACCGACATAACGAATGGGCCGATCCCGAACCCGTACTGCCTGCCAACGCCCCCGGCCAGCCCGGCTGCGACCACGTGGGACTGCAGCCAGACGCCCTGGGAGGCGCCCTTCATGCCCGCGACGCCTAACCCCTCCATGCCGGGCGAAGCGTTCATGGACACCCCGCTCGTCAACGGCACGCTCTACCCCTACCTGGACGTGGAGCCGAAGGCTTACCGCTTCCGCATCCTGAATGCAGCCGATGACCGGTTCTTCAACCTACAGCTCTATGAGGCCGACCCCGCCGTCACGACCGCTGATGGCAGAGCCAATACCGAAGTCAAAATGGTTCCTGCCACGGGAGTTCCCGGCATTCCGGCCGACCTCGCAATCGACCCTGGCGTGCCCGATCCGATAACGAAAGGGCCGGACTGGATCCAGATAGGCACCGAAGGCGGCTTCCTGCCCGCGCCGGTGGTGATTCCGAGTCAGCCCATCACCTGGAACCTCAACCCAACGTCGTTCAACTTCGGGAACGTGGTCGACCACTCGCTGCTAGTGGGCACAGCGGAGCGCGCGGACGTCATCGTTGACTTCTCCCAGTACGCCGGTAAGACGCTCCTTCTCTACAACGATGCCCCGGCGGCCTTCCCGGCGCGCGACCCGCGCTACGATTACTACACCGGCAATCCGGATCAGACGGACACCGGCGGCTCTCCCTCGACACAGGCGGGCTTCGGTCCTAACATCCGCACCATCATGCAGATCCGGGTGGGAACCGCCGTAACGACACCAACACCCGACGTTAATCTTGCGAATCTGCAGGCGGTGTTTGCCAAGACGGCAACGAAGCCGGGCGTTTTCGAGACGTCCCAGGACGACATCATTATGCCCCAGGCTGCCTACAACTCCGCCTACAACACGACTTATTCGACCGATCCCACAAAGCAATTCGTGCAGCTCGCCGAGTTCACCAAGACCTTCCAGCCGATCGACCCGACAGGAGCTCTTCTGCCGGCTGTGACGCTCCCGCTCGAGCCGAAGGCGATCCAGGACGAGATGGGTGAAGCTTACGACACCGAGTACGGGCGGATGAGCGGCATGCTCGGGCTCGAGCTGCCGACCAGTTCGGCCGCGGCCCAGCAGTTCCAGCTCTACGGCTATGCAAGCCCGCCCGTCGATCTCATCAAAGGCACGACAGACCTTAGTGCGGTTCAAATTGGTGCTCTAAATGATGGCACCCAGATCTGGAAGATCAACCACAACGGCGTGGACACCCACACCATACACACACACCTGTTCAACGCGCAGCTCATCAACCGGGTTGCCTGGGACGGGGCCATGCTACCGCCCGACCCCAACGAGCTGGGCTGGAAAGAGACCTTCAGGGTGAACCCGCTGGAGCAGACGGTAATCGCGATGAGACCGAGCATTCCCACACTTGCACAGGTCCCCTTCCTGAATCAGATTCCCAACAGCGTCCGCCTGATTGACCCGACGATGCCTGAGGGGGCCTTGCTAGAGCCACCGCCACCCGCAGGGTTCTTTGACCCGCTGGGGAACCCGGTTGCTTCAATCGTCAACCACTACGTCAACCTCGGCTGGGAGTACGTGTATCACTGCCACATTCTCGCCCATGAAGAGATGGACATGATGCACGCGCTTGCGTTTGTCGTTCCGCCGGCAGCGCCTTCCAACCTGGCTGCTACTGTGACCGGTATCGGTAGTAACCGGCGCGCGATTCTGACCTGGACGCAAAACTCCTTGAATGCGACCGGCTTCACAGTCCAGAGGGCAAACAACGTCAGCTTCACAACGGGACTCGTGACCGTGCCGCTTGGAAAGGTGACGACGTACACCGATCCCATCGGCATCACGAACCAGGTCTTCTATTACAGGGTGTTTGCCTCCAACACGGTCGGTGATGCCGCCACGCCCGGCTTCCCCACCATGTCCTCAGACTCCCCGTTCTCCAACACTGTCACGGTGGGTACGCCACCAGTAACTCGACCACCAGCGGCGCCGTCGATTCTGAGGGTAACGGCGTTAACGCGAACGAGCGTGGCGCTCGCGTGGAGGGATAACTCCAACAATGAGGACGGTTTCCTGATCCAGAGGACAACGCTTTCCCCCTTCGGGCAGGCACCGCGGACCTTCACGGTCGGAGCGAACGTGACGGCGTTCACGGACACGACGGTCGCACCCAATAGTCTGTACTACTACAGGGTAAGAGCCTTTAATGCAGCCGGCAACTCCGTACTCTCCAACCTTGTACTTGTCCGCACACCTAGGTAAGGCAACAAATGGTTCTCGGGGGAGGGAGCAATCCCTCCCCCGAGTGATGGGTGGCTGCGTCTCGTCGAAGCGGCCTGCCTGGAAACTAGATAGTCTGCCGCGGATGGCAAACATGAAGCCGGGCAACTAGCCCGGCTTCAGTATGTGAATCGCGACCTGCCCTGTGGGGCCCAAGAATAGCATCCGACGCGTTCACGCGGCCATCCACTCATATTCGTGATGCAGGCCACCCAGTACGGGCCGTGCCCTGAGCCGGCCAGCGTTTGGCGGCGCGGCCCGGACAAGCGCTCCGTTGGGCGGCTGGAGGTCGAGCGCGCGGTGTGGCCGCGCTGCGTTGTAGTGCGCCGCGTACTCCATCAGAATGAGCCGGAGGTGCCGCTCGTCGATGATAATCAGGTGGTCCAGACACTCCCGTCGCAACGTTCCGACGAGACGCTCGGCGATCGCGTTGGCCTTCGGTGCCTGCACCGGCGTCAGGATGGTCTGGATGCCGACCCTGGCGGCGCGCGAGATGAAGGCGGCACCGTAGGTACGGTCACGGTCCCGGAGGACGTAATGCGGCTGGTTGCCCCACGGCGTGGCGGCGATCAGCTGGCGCCAGACCCAGTCGGCGGTCGGATGTGCAGTCAGATTCGGATGAGATTCTTGGCCCCCACAGGGTGCCAGGAAATATCTCGAGAGGTTTAGGTAGGGAAGGTGGCGGTGTCTGGGCCGCTGCGGTGCGGCACCCCGGGGGTCCTCGGTCGAGGTTCAGGTCATCTGCTCGTGAGCATCTGCCTGGCAAGCAGAGGGGTGACGGTCACCTCCCTGAGGAGATGGTCCGTGCTGCTCACCACACGGGCCACCAAGAGTGCGCGCCCTGCAGATACGGGTGGAGTTCTGCCATCCCACAGCATGGCGTAGAGGGTGTCGTCAACCGTGTAGTAGGCAATCGCCGCGGGCGCGAAATCCGACAGGTCGTACTTGTCGCGGTCGATGTACTGCTGGATGGGAACGATCTCGCCGCTGTCGATCATGGGCCGGGTGAAGGGCTCCGACATGTAGGCGACGGCCGGGACGTTGCCGCTGGGCATGCCGGCGATGAGCTTCAGTGTCAGGTCCTGGTCGATGCCCTGGTAGATGGGCTCCACCTTCACCTCGTTCTGGGAGGCGTTGAAGCGGTCCACCAGCTTCACCAGGTTGTCGCTGTTCGACGCCGTCTCCGAGTGCCAGAAGGTGATGTTGACCGGGCCAGACGTGGCCTCGTTGCTGGCGGATTTGCCACCCCCACCGCAGGCTGTGAGGACCAGCGAAAGGATCACTACGAAGAGGATGAATCGTTTCATGAAGGTCCGTCCTTTCGGCAGAGGGCAGCTACGGTCCCGAGCGGTTCCGGATCCGGCGCGCCGGCCTCGGTGCCCTCCTAGTGGCCCAGGCGTTGGTTGTAATCGCTGATGGCCGCGTTGCTCTCCTTGACCGCGGCCGCCATGGCCTCATCAGGGCTGGCGTTTCCGGAGACCATGCTCTCGACAGCTTCCACGACCGCCTCGTGCACCTGTGGGAAGCACCCGAGGAGCGGTCCGAGGGCAGCGCTTGTTGTCGCCGTCTCTGCAAACAGGTCGATCGGGATCTGGAACTGCGGGTACTCGGCGATGATGTCCTTGGCAGCCGGGAGGTCGTAGGCGGAGTTGCGGACGGGGAGGTAGCCGCTGCCGGCAAACCATTCGGCCTGTTGCTCGGGCTCCATGAGCCACTTGATGAATTTCCATGCGGCGTCGCGCTCTGCCTCCGGCCGCGCGCTCATGATCCACAGCGCCCGCGAGTACACGCCGGGCGAGCCCTGGGGGACTCTGCCAGGGATGCCGGGGACGGGTGCTACACCCAACTCAACGCCCTCTATCCCCTTCTCAAGAACGTCCATGACGGAGCGGAGGGCAAACGAGGAAGCGCGGACCATTACGGCTTTACCGGCGCCGACGGCGAGGAGGCCGTTTGCGCCCACGGGGTCGACCCCGATGTTGAGCGCCAGGCCATCGTGCACCATGTCGTACCACCACTGGAAGAGCTTCTGACCGGCCTCGTTGTCGAAGGCGACCTCCGTGGCGATGCCAGCGCGGCCGTTGTCGTTGTTGACGTAGAGCTCGCCGGCGCCAGCCAGCGTCAGCTCCACGAACCAGGGGGAGATGTCGAGGGCGAACCCGTAGCGGGTGATGTTGCCCGCCGAGTCGCGTTGAACGAGCTTCTCTGAGGCGGCGCGGACCTCGTTCAGGTCTTCGGGTGGCTGCTCGGGGTCCAGCCCCGCCTCCCGGAATGGGATCTTGTTGTAGTACATGAGTGGCACCGCCAGGCCGTGGGGCATGGCGTAGAGCGTGTTGTTGACCGTGTAGTAGGCGATCGCCGGTTGGGCGAAGTCGGACAGGTCATACTTGTCGCGGTCCACGTACTCCCGGATGGGCACGACCTGCCCGCTGTCGATCATGGGTTGCGTATCGGGCTCCGACATGTAGGCGATGGTGGGGACGTTGCCGCTGGACGCGCTGCTGAGGATCTTCACGATCAGCTCTTCGCCCTGGAAGATGGACGTGACCTTCACCTCATTCTGGGAGGCGTTGAAGCGGTCCACCAGTTTCACGAGGCTGTCGCTGTTCGACGCCGTCTCCGCGTGCCAGAGCGTGATGTTGACCGGGCCGGAGGGAGTCCCGCCGTCTGCGGGCTCGCCGCCGTCACCCCCGCCGCAGGCCGTGGCGAAGATGCCCACCACCAAAGCAAGACCTACCGCCACGATGCCGAGTCGCTTCATGTCGTACCTCCTGACGGAACACTAGCGGGGACAGCCGCATTCTACACCCACGAGTCAAGGTGTATGCGGCTGCCTCACTGTCGTCCCGTTCTGAGGGCGTGGCCAACGACAACCCGCCACTCAGCGCGCGCACGCTTGACGAGCTTCCGCTACAAGAGGCAGTCAGGCCTGGTCTTGGCCGGAACCCCCGACCTCGTGGCCCTGCGGGCGGATGCTGGCACCGTCTATGACATCAAGACCGGCCAGCCCAGGGTGTCCGACCAGGTGCAAGTCATGATCTACATGTACGTGTGGGGTGCCAATATTACATCCGTATCTGCGCACGTCAAGCAGCCACCCATTCGTAATTGTGGAACCGGGTCGCCGCATCGTGTAGAGCACATATCTCCGAGGCAGAGGGTCGTCAGCGCCTCTCCTCGGGACCAGAGGCCTCCACTCTCTTCCTGGCATCCCACGGCCGAACCTTGATGACGACATAGTGCCCTAGGGGTGGCCCCGACACCTCACCGTGTCGCCGCCCCCGATACGGATGGAGTTTTGACACCCCACAACTTGGCCGACGCCGACTTGAAGACGGCACAGGCGAGGTTTAGTCCTCTGGACCGGCTGTAGGGTCCCTATTCAAATCGGGTCGTACAGTGGCCTGTCCGGGTTCGGGCTGCTTCTCCGCCACTCTAGCGCGTCTCCGGCCGCTTGAACTTGCGTATCTCACGGCAGCCCCGACGGACATCGGGTGGACGGGCGAGGAGTCATCAGACTAGAATCACCAGCGCAGCTCCCTCAACTAGCGCCCTGAGGCCGGACCATGGACAAGTCCATTCGCTCCCAGTCATTCCGAGTCCTCGACACGGAGACCACCGGCTTGGACCCAAGAACGGACGCCATCGTGGAGCTCGCCTGGGCAATCATGAGGGGCGATGGAACGGTTCTCTCGTCGAACAGCACCCTCATTAACCCAGGCCGGCACATTCCCCGCGATGCTACAACGATTCATGGGATCACAGACAGAGACGTGGCCAATGCCCCAACGCTCGAGAAGGCTGTTGAGCAGTACCGCGACCTACATACGCCCGTCCTCCACGCCGTCTGCCACAACGCCGGTTTTGACTCCGTTCTCCTTTGACGCTCGCCGCGCCTTGCCAAGGGCAACCCAAGGTTTCTGTGCACCCTACGACTGGCCGAGAACCTGATTCCTGGGCGGGAGTCATACAAGCTGGACAACCTTCGGTCGCATCTGAGGCTCGATAAGGATAGGGGCAGGAATGCCACACACCGGGCCGGAGCCGATGTTGCCACCACCTGCTCGCTTTTCAAGCATCTGATTGACCGGTATCTGGCTGCAGGCAATCCGGACGACATCGAGAAGCTGTTCGAGATGTCAACCATCCAACGCATGCCGTTTGGCAAGCACAAGGGGCAACCCCTGAGCAAGGTTCCTGCAGACTACATAGACTGGCTTCTGCACCGTGACATTGACGATGAACTCAGGGCTGCCCTGACAAGGGCTCGGAAGAGTGGCCGGTGGTGGTGGCCGTTCTAGCTCGATGGGGCCAGACAGGAATGAGACGCAGAGAGCTGCTCCGCCCAGGAGCCATGCACCCTGATGTCGATGAACTCGCTGCGCTCGCCCTTGCGCAATTCACCTGTAGGGCCCAAGAATTCGATCCGTATGGCTGTGATCCGTGCCGATGGACTTCCTAGGCCCGCCAAGTGAGGCTCGCACGGACGCCGTCTCTGCTCATCCAGTCAGATTCGGATGAGATTCTTGGCCCCCACAGAGGGTCGTATCGAGGCGTCAGACGCCGGGTTGAAGCAGATTGATGTGCTTCTCATCGTCAAAGCGCCGGGTAATGGCGAGGTCGTTGAAGGCGAGCACCGCCAGTTCGGCCAGGTAGGCCACCTCACAGCCGTCTTCCAGATGGCCGGCGTACACCTCGTTCTCACCATGCGAGACGACCACGTGCAAGTGAGGCTCGCCGTCGGCGATAAGACCGTTGATGGAGAGGAGCTCCAGGGGCCTCTCAATACGGAATATCCTGTCCTCGGGCGGGAAATCGGTGTGCACGATGTAGTGCAACCGGCAGGTTCGCAGTGTGCCAATGCCGGATATCACAGCGCCGCTCTTGACGCCCGCCTGTTTCACAGCCTCCGATATCGACTCCAGCAGCAGCTCGCCGGGTCCGAGGGCAATCACGACCACGTCTGGGGGACCTGCGTGTCGCATCACGTGCACGGCTCTACTCCTTTGGGTAGGTGACGGTTTCGTCCGGCTGCATACTCATTGCCTTGTACAGTTTGCCGCGCGCCACCTTGTCGCGTTCGTGCTCTTCCGCGCCATATCTGGCGGCATGTCGCGATGGCTTCGGTGATGTGCTGACGGGTAACGCCTCCCCGGCCGAATCCGCTGGAACTCACCGCTGCTTTTCGATCCTGCAACGAATGTGCTTCTGCAGAGGAATCCCGGTGAAGGGTTCCCTGTGTTCAGCCGCGATCAGCTCGTTCACGTTCACGCCAATCTGTCCTAGCGTGCCGGTCTCCTCGTTCGTATGGAGCATTCCGAAACCGTGTGGAATCGAGAGGTTGCCGGGGTAGATGTCGTCGGTGACCTTCGCCGGAATAGCAGCGGCAGACGTGTCGGTCACAACCTTCACTACTTCTCCGTCGGAGACCTCCAGGCGCTCGGCATCCTGCTTGCTCATCCGCAGGTAGTTGGTCGGGAGTTTCCTCGCTCGCCATGAGTTGTCGCGCTGAATCGTGTTGGCGGTGTAGTTGGTGCGCTCGCCTGTCTGGAGGACAAACGGGAAATTCTCATCGTCAGTGATGTCAACATGCTCGGGGATGGTAAGGTTCTTCAGCATCTCCAAGACCATGGGTACGGCGAGATGGATTCTTCCGTCGTCGGTCTCCAGATGGTCAAGGTTGTTCCCATCCTTTGTGTCGCAGAGGTAGATTCCCTCCGGATGATCCAGTATCGCCTGTAACAGCTCCGAGTCATCGTCGCCCTCGCCGGTGATGATCCCTTTCTCTTTCAGGCCATCGCGATGCTTCATGGCGAACACCATGCAGAGGCCACGTATGAGGGAAAGGACAGCCGGCTGGTCGCCTACCTCCTGGGCCTGCTTCAGCAATGCGAACGGAAGGAATCCTGATGGGTCTATGCTTGCCTTCTCCAGAATCATCTGGAGTATCTCGCATTCCTGCTTGGCCAGTTCGGGTCCCTTGCAGACTGGAGGGCGGAGATGGAAGTAGATCTCAGGGAACCCTTTCGGGAAAAGGGATGCCTCGGGTTTCTCATAGCCGCACTTTGCTGGCAGCACGTAGTGTGCAAGGCGGGCGGGCTCGGTCATCGCCGGCTCGATCACTACCAGCAGATCGAGCGCTTTGAAGGCTTCCTCGAACTTCTTGGTATCCGCATATGAGCGCAGGGGGTTGGCCCCTTCCACAAAGAGGGCGCGAATACGGCCTTCGCCGGGAGTCAGTATTTCCTCAGGCAGCGCGTTCGGCGGGAACAGTCCTCGGATCTCCGGAATTCCGGCGACGCGCGTCCTCCATCTTTCTCCGCTTCCCTCCAGAAGGCCGGCCGACACGAATGCTTCCGGAAACACCACTCCGCCGGGAACCCCGATGTTGCCGGTTATGGCGAGAAGAATTCGCTCCAGGTAGACGTTCTCCATCATGTATATGTTGTGATAGATGCCGAGGTCGATCCGCGTCGCCGCCCTCTTTGCCCCGGCGAAGGTGCGCGCCACATCGTAGATCTGCTCGGCTTCCAGGTCGCATAGCTGCGCCGCCTTCTCGGGAGTTACCAGGTTGGCCACCCACTTAACGTCATCCCAGTCCGTCGTGTGCCTTGCGATGTATTCCTCATCACACAGGCCTTCTTTGACGACGACGTTGATGAGCGCGAGGAAGAAGTAGATGTCGGTGCCCGGCTTGATCTGGAGATACAGGTCTGCCTTCTGAGCCGTCTCGTGGCGGCGCGGGTCAACGACGATGAGCTTGCGCTTGGGGTCTCTGGAGATCTCGGTGATCACGATTCTCGCGCGCTGCATGCCGTGACTTATCCAGGGATTGCTGCCGATGATCAGGAGCATGTCGCAGCGGTGTTCGTCGGCGTGGAAATCAAGTCCCTGGCTCCCAAACATGTGGCCGTTGATCCAGTACTTCTGGGTGTATTCCTGCCCCAGAGCGTTGTAGTGGTATCTTGATCCGAGGGCTCTCAGGAAAGAGACAGCGTACGGGAAATCGAGGTGGTTGGCCTGGCCGCCTCCACCAATGAGGGCGATGGATTTGCTGCCGTGCTCGTCGATGATCCTCCTGAGCCTCTTCCCAATCTCGCCCGTCGCGGTATCCCAGTCGATTTCCTGAAATGAGCCATCTGGGCGGCTCCTCAGCGGGGAGAGGACGCGTTGATTGTGATGCTGATAGGACCCCACGGCGAGAGACTTGTTGCAGACGTATCCCCTGCTGATCGGATTACTCTTGTCGCCCCTCACTCTGACTATGCGGTCGTCTTCAACCTGCACCTGGATCCCGCAGCTGTTCCCGCACATGATGCAGGCGGTCGATTGCCAATTGTGGTTGCTCATGCTGTTCTTCCTGGTCTGTGTTGCGTCTCGCATCTAGGTGCCGAAGGGCGGCCTCCCCTTGGCCGCCAGCATGGGAAGCATAGAAGCGGGGCGTTCATTGTGCAAGGGCGATGGCGAGGCGAGATGGTGATACACTAGACAACTGACCTGTAGGGCCCAAGAATTCGATCCGTATGGCTGTGATCCGTGCCGATGTACTTCCTAGGCCTGCTCCGTAACGCTCGCGCGGACG
>Ga0315285_10006186_pt1 | contig 12330 bp, 10 predicted proteins | sample YL17G09_36_MG_FD_203698 | JGI IMG/M metagenome (GOLD analysis project Ga0315285, IMG submission 203698) | Sediment microbial communities from Yellowstone Lake, YNP, Wyoming, USA - YL17G09_36 | ecosystem: Environmental > Aquatic > Freshwater > Lake > Sediment | place: USA: Wyoming | collected... | reverse complement strand
TACTATGTTCAAGATAGCGAACCTCCTTTTGCAGATAGCCTCAATATACTGACACGTCATTTCATTCTGTCTCCACAGGGACAAACGCCCCCATTTGTGTATAGGGTGCGAGGAAACTCAGCAAAGTGGTAAGTACGATGGCTATACTCTCTCTTGACCAGGCTTTAGGTCTTAGCTTTGCTGGACGGCATCCTTACTTGCCATTCCAGCTCTATCTGATTGGCGGAGCAGGGACGCTCTCAGAGGTGACAGGGATGCCTTTTGTTCTTAGCGTCAAATTGGCCCCTATTTTGGCGGATGCGGCTCTGGCTGTGCTGATCTTTCAATCAAGCAGCCTCCCACACTTGGAGTGTGGTTGAGAACTTTACCGACGTGAGGGTTGGCTTTTCGGGCTGTGTGTGTTATCATAATACCGCGGAGCCGATTGCGATCCCGCGCTGTTTGAATGAATGAACGCGCTCCGAAAGATTGGGGCCGTGGATGGCCAATGATGGATAGCGTTTTGTTGAAGGCCGGCCGTGTGATTCTGTGGGCGTAGGTTGAGAGAAAAGTTCAGATGAAAGAGCAGCACCGGGAAGTGAGCGGGCTCGGGACCTTGCAGGACATCCTCGAAGGGAGACATCATGAAGCTGGAGTTCGCCGGTATCGAGAGGCGTTTGGACGAACTGAACGAACGCTTGCAGCGCCTAGACCCGCTCAGGACTGGATAACCTGTACCAGTTTGTAGAACACGTCCGCGACTGGTTAAAGGGGCGAGTTTCCGAGGCCAGTGACGGAGAGGGGAACGAGTGACTGCAGTCATTCACCTTGAGCGAGTCTCCAAGAAATTCATCCTGTATCACAAACGCCCGCGCTCCTTCCAGGAACTGGTGGTCACCCTGTTCCGGCGCAACGGCGGCTCCCGTGAAGAATTCTGGGCCTTGCAGAACGTCAGTTTCACCGTGGAACAGGGGGAGACGGTGGGACTCATCGGGCCCAACGGCGCAGGGAAGAGCACGGTGCTCAAACTCGTCTCCCGCATCATCGAGCCCACCTCGGGGCGGATCGAGGTCAACGGGCGAGTGGGGACACTGCTGGAACTGGGAGTCGGTTTCCATCCCGACCTGACGGGGCGAGAGAACGTCTTCTTGAACGGCTCCATCTTGGGCCTGAGCCGGCGTGAGGTCGGCCAGCGCCTGGAATCCATCGTCGAGTTTGCTGAACTGGCCCGTTTTATGGACATGCCGGTGCGCAATTACTCGTCGGGCATGCTGATGCGGCTGGGTTTCGCAGTGGCGACGAGTTTTCAGCCGGACATTTTGCTCATTGATGAGGTCCTGGCTGTGGGTGACCAGGCGTTTCAGACCAAGTGTCTGCAGCGCATCGCGGATATGCGAGAGCAAGGCGTCACCATTCTTTTTGTGTCCCATAGCCTGGATATGGTGCGTCGCTTGTGCCAGCGCGCGATATGGTTGGATGATGGACAGGTTCAGGCTGGCGGGCCGGTTGAGGAAGTCATCGTGCATTACCTCAGCCAGGTCTGGAAAGACAGGGACGTTCAGTTGTTGTGCGAGGGAGATGCCACAGGGTGCGGCCGTCGCTGGGGTTCGGGAGAGGTCTGTATTACGAACGTGGAATTTCTGGATGAGACCGGACGTGTGCACCACGTGTTTCAAACAGGCGACGCCTTTGTGGCTCGCATTCATTATCACGCTCATCGGCCTGTCCGCAGGCCTGCTTTCGGTGTAGCTATCTACCGGGATGACGGAGTTCACATCAATGGCCCCAACACGGCCCAGTCCGGGTATGAGATTGACGTCGTAGAGGGTGACGGCACAGTAGACTATGCAATCGAATCGCTCCCTCTGCTTCCCGGACGCTACGAGTTTACGGCGGCGGCCTACGATTACAACTCTATGCACCCTTACGATCACCAGCATCGGGCCTACGTATTTGAAGTTCAGGCTGGCAAGACGCTGGAAAGGGAAGGGCTCGTTCACATCCCGTGCCGTTGGGAGCACTGCCGTGGCTAGGGCTTCTATCATTGTTGTCAGTTGGAACGGTGAGGCGTATTTAGGTGCCTGCCTGGATGCTATCATGGCACAGGTAGGTGCGGTTGATGAAGTCATTGTCGTGGACAATGCTTCGACCGATGCCTCGGTGGCATTGGCGCATGCGCGCTACCCGCAGGTGCGACTTGTCGAGAACAACCGCAACCTGGGATTCGCCGGTGGACTGAACGTCGGTTTGCGCGTGGCCCAGGGTGATTTTCTCATCTCGGTCAATCAGGACGTTAAGATTCATCAGGGTTGGTTAGAGGCGCTGCTCGAAGCGCTCGCGGCGCCTGGGGTGGGTATTGCAGGCTGCAAACTGTTCTACCCGGACGGGACGATCCAACATGCCGGCGGGATCATCCATTGGCCGCAGGCTTTGGCCGACCACTACGGCTACCACCAACCTGACGACGGTCGCTGGGACAAATTGCGCTCAGTGGACTATGTGACCGGCGCGGCCTGGGGCTTTCGGCGGGCGGTGATGGAACAGCTCGGCCTGTTGGATGAAGGATATTGGCCCGGCTATTATGAGGAAGTGGATTACTGCTTCCGGGCGTGCAAGGCGGGGTGGCAGGTCGTGTACACCCCCAGGGCTACCGGCGTTCACTATGAATCGGCTTCTTTGAAGCACGGCAGTGCTGCCTATCTTGAAGCGTTTCACCGGGGACGGGTGCGCTTTGTGTTCAAGAACTGTGGGGTGAATCAGATCAAGGCCGAGTTCTTGCCGGCTGAGCAGCGGTGTGTATATGAGTCGTCGGTAGTGCCAGAACGCCGGATGTTGGCTCGCGCCTATCTTAGCACGCTGATGACTATGCCTGACCTGTCTGATGGCGAGCGTGCCCCGGCTGCTCAAGGCATTGCCGTGGGACAGTCTCAGGCTCTGATCGGCGAAGTGATTGCCGGTCTGTCTGGGCTATATCTGTTCGCGCTGCACGCACCCCCAAAGAGGGAGGAGCACATGGACGATCAGGCACAGCCAATACAGTTCCCCGCTCTGCATGAACATGATTTTTACTCCAGTGTGCCAATCGTGGGCCCGCTTGTCCAACTGGTGCGCCGCTTCCTGTATGGATTGGCAGCGAGATGGGGTGTGTTGGCGGTCATTCACCAGCAGACTCAGATCAACCAGAGGATCGCTGCGTACCTGCAAGAGTACGAGGCACGGCTGGTTGATCAGGATCGCGACCTGGCATACCTGGCCCGCACGGTTGCAGAATTGGAGATTCGCCAACGGTATCTGGCGAGGAGGATGCTGTCTCAGGCAGGCCCGGCGAGTCAAGATGACGCCACTTCTACTACTGTGGACAAGTGATATATGCATGTAGCGGTCGTCACTCCTCTCGATGCGCGGTCAACCGGCGTGGCAGACTATGCACTCGACCTGTTGCCGCATCTGGCGCATGCGGCGGGCAGCGAGGTGATGGTATTCAGCCAGGATATGGATCGTTTACAGTCAGAGCAGTGCGGCTGGACGTGCCTGTCGGCCACAGAGTTGCCGCGCATCGCGCCTGAGTTGGACCTGATCATCTATCAGATGGGCAACAGCCCTGCTCACGACTTCATGGCGCCATTCTTGCACGAGTATCCTGGCCTTGTGGTGCTGCACGATCTGTCCTTGCACGATTTTTATGCCCGCCAGGCCATACAAGCGAGCCGGCCAGCAGTCTATATGCGGGCCTTTGGCTTTGGTTATGGCACGCAAGGTACACGCCTGGCGCGGTGCTATCTGCGGCAGCCAATGCCAATCGGCTATCCAGAATACTTGCTCAGCGAGTGGCTGGCTACCCGCAGTCCGGGGGTGATTGTACACAGCCATCATGCAGCCGTCGTGTTGGGTGAGCGTTGCCCGGCAGCGCGGATGTGGGTCGTACCGATGCCGATACCCCTGCCGGGCAAAATCGCATCGGCGGAGGCGCGTGCTCAACTGGGTCTGTCAACAGACGTATACGTGATCGTGGTTTTTGGCGTTCTTAATCTCAGCAAGAACCCCGGCGCTGTCCTGGATGCTTTGAGTCGCCTATGTGCTGCCCGTGTTCCGGCGCAAATAGTGTTTATCGGCATGGAAAGCTCTTCATTTCGGCTGATGCCTGAAGTGGAAAAACGGGGATTACAGGCCAACGTGATTCAGTTGGGTTTTGTGAACGATCCGGCGACCGTTCACTCGTGGTTGTCTGCGGCCGATGTCGCCGTCGCTCTGCGATCGCTTTATTGGGGAGAGACCTCGGCGTCTGCACTGCGCATACTGGCAAGCGGCATACCGTTGATCGTGAACGACACCGGCGCTTTTGCTGAATTGCCCAACTCGGCCTGCGTCAAGCTCGCTCCTGGCCTCCCTGACACGGGAGAGGCACTTTACCTTGTACTGGAGAGTCTTTACCGGGAGCTGGATCGCCGATGGGCTATGGGCATCGCTGCTCGCGATTACATCAACCAGAAGCACGATCCCGCGCAGGTGGCAATTTGCTACATAAGGGTTGCCGAGGCGATTCTGAATACCTCATGACTCGAGCAACGATTGACGACACCAGACTCGATCTGGCATACATTAGCCCGCTTAATCCGGTGCAGAGTGGTCTATCCGATTACAGCGAAGCGCTGCTACCGGCTCTATCAGAATTTGCCTCGATCACCTTGTACAGCGACTGCGGCATGCCATCTAATCCACTCATTGCGGAGCAGTTTCGGATCCGTCCGATTCAACTGCTGCCTCGATATCGCACGCAACATGATCTGCGCCTGTATCAGATTGGCAACAGCACCCATCATCAGAGCGCGTTTGACAGTTGCCGGCGGTTGCCCGGTGTGATCACACTGCACGAGCCATTTCTGCATCATGGATTTTGTGGAGCCTCGTCGCTGCGTTATCGCCGCGAGGTGTTCTATGAATTGGGATGCCCCGACCGGGCTGGTGTCGAGCGCTTAGCCAGGTGTCTGGTGGATTGGACGAGTGCGGACAATCGCCAGCAATTGATGGTCGTTCCATTGATCGGTCGGCTGGTCGATTCGAGCCTGGGGATCATTGTACATAGCCGGACTGCGCGCCAGATAGTCGAATCACATCGCTCAGTCCGATCATCCCACCGACAGCATCCGGTCCAGATCACGGTTATTCCCCAGCCGATGCACGTCATTGACGTATGTCATCCACTTGAGAGTCGGGTAGAGTTTGGTTGGCCTGAGGAAGCGGTGGTCTTTGGCATAGCCGGGGCGATCCAGGCCACGAAAGAGCCACACCTGGTGTTGCGTGCTTTTGCCCGGGGCGTGGCTATTCTCTCGCACGCCTGCCTGGCCTTCATGGGCGAAACGCCCAAGGATGATGGCTTACCTGACCTGGCGAGAGAGCTCGGCGTAGCGGATCGAGTGACTTTTGTGGGGCGGGTGGATCCGCTTGATCGAATGCATCGTGCGATGGCTGCCTGCGATGTGATCATCAATCTGCGTCAGCCGACGATCGGTGAAACCTCCGGCACGGCGTTACGGGCCATGGCACTGGGCCGTCCGTTGATCGTGCGCGACGTTGGGTGGTACAGTGAATTGCCGGACGAGGCTTGCCTCAAAATCGGGCCAGGCGCTGGTGTGGACGATCTGGCCTCAGCGATGTTAACACTGGGTACATCGTCAGAAGCACGTCAGCGTTTGGGGGATGAGGCGCGCCGCTACGTCCAGACGGAATGCGATGTGTCAACGGTGGCCCGGCGCTACGCTGAGTTCCTGTGGGCTGTATACGAACAGGGGGTTGGAGGTCTGTGTTGATCGCTTTTCTTGTCATTCCGGCGCTATGTATTTGGGCCGGCTATGGCCTGTTCCAGCTTCTAGGGCCCAGGGGCTTCCGCAGCGATGTCCCGAGCGGCCTCTTTCTGTTTGGGCTGAGCGGGGTGCTCGTATTGGGCTGGGTAGCCCTGGTCGCCGTCGAGTTCGGCTTTTTCTCGGCTGGCGCTATTGTACTGGTGGGCACATTGCTGGGCGGGGCAGGTTGGCTGGTTGCGCGACGCCGCAACACGCGGGTTGCACTGATCTGGGCTGGCTCCTGGCGAGGTGAAATCATTTTCCTGTTGGCCTTGATTGCCGTGATGGGCGTGCTCTATCTTCGTCCGCACGAGTTCATCTTTGGTGGGGCCGACGCTGGTGTATACGTCAACCTGGGTGCGAATATCGTTCGCACCGGACGTTGGCTGATCTCCAATCCTACTCTGTCTGCAGTCCCACCATCGGATTACCCAATGCTGTTCCGTGAGCATCCCCCGTATCTGATTCCCCGCTACTACCATTTGCCGGGCTTTTACGTCCCAGACAGCGGCGCGGGAACGATCATCCCACAATTTTATCCACTCCATCCTGTCTGGCTGGCGCTGGCACATGGCCTGGGTGGCGTGTGGGCCAATCTGTTCATGACGCCGCTGTGGGGCATATTGGGTGTATTGGCACTGTATTTTGCTGTACGTGAAGCCTTTGATTACCGTCTGGCCGTCATCGCGGCCGCACTGCTGGCTGTTACGCCCACGCAAATCTGGTTCTCACGTTATCCGACTGCTGAGGTCTTGACACAGTTCCTGTTGTTCAGCGGCCTCTACGCTTTTGCCCGACACGTCCGTTATGGCGAGAATTGGTCGGCCGTGTTGGCTGGCCTTGCGTTAGGGCAGGTCATGCTGGTGCGGATTGATATGTACTTTCTGCTCGGGGTGCTGCCGATCTACACCGCGTATCTGCGTTTGAGGCGCCGGCTTGATCGGCGCTTCTGGGTGTTTGCAGTGCCTATGCTGGCTATGGGTGGTCACTCGCTCGTCCAGGCGGTCTGGCAGGGCTGGCCTTATCTGTATAACACCTATCTCGCCGGTCGTTTGCTTGCGCCCGCGAGCCTGGTAGCGGTGGCAGGTGGATTGATCTTCCTGGTGGCAGCATTTGTCGTTCTCGATTGGGTGATTGCGCGCTCACCGGATGGCGTTGTACGGCTTGAGCGCGCCTGGCGCATTCTGTTGTCTGTTGCAGCAATTGGGTTGGTACTGCTGGCCATTTACGCTTACTCTGTGCGTCCGTTGCAGGCCGACCCTGCGCGCAAGGTACATTACTGGTATGGCGAACATACGATCCCAGATGTGGAACCCTACAATCTCGTGCGCCTGGGTTGGTATCTGTCGCCGCTGGGCCTGGCTCTCGGCGTGCTAGGTATAGCAGCGGTCGTCTATGAAAAAATCAGTGAGCGTACGTGGCTGCTCGTGGGTATAGGCGTTTTCTTCTCGATCCTGTTTCTATATCGAACGTTCAACAACCCCCATCATGTGTACGTGATGCGCCGGTACGTGCCCGCCGTAATCCCAACGTTTGCGCTGGGCATGGCCTACGCTGTGCTACGGCTCGCCGATTGGCGATCCATCGGCCGCGCGCTGGCCATTGGCCTGGCCGTGGCGCAGGTGGGCCTGATGCTGTATGTGGGGCGGGTGATGATCCGCCAGGTGGACTACCGGGGCGGTGTGGTGCAGTTTGGCACGTTTTCGGCACAGATTCCACCGGAGGCGATTGTGCTGTTTAATGACAATGGGCCGGTAGGCACAGCCGGCATCTTCGGCACGCCGTTGGCCTATCTCGAGAATCGCACGGTGATTGACCTCCAGGAAGAGCGGCTTGACTTGGGGCAACTGGATGCACTGGTGGATGGCTGGTTGGCCGATGGGCATCCGGTCATCGTCGTGGATGGGCCGTCGCGAGTGGCCGGTTTGTGCGACCGTTGGCGGTGCCGCTCCCTCGGTGTAGCGCGATTCGATCTGCCTGTTCTGGAAGCATCTTACGAGCACTTGCCGGTTCATGTCGTGCCGTCACAATTCTCACTCGATCTTTACGTCGTGGAAGCGGTGTACTCTTAGCCCCAGGCAGGGTTGTCGTCAGGAGAAACGGATGGACAGTGATTGGCTCGAAATCTCGGATAAAGACGTCAACGTCGAAGAGATTATGCAACAGATTCGTGAGAGAATCGCCCGCCGTGGTGTGTCGCCCGGCAAGACAGAGGTCCCCACAACAATGGCTGAGAATCTCTGGAAAGAGATGGTCGGTGATGCAACAGATGAATCTGCCCTTGGCAAACTAATCTCGATCCAACCGCGCGACTGTGACATTGTGCCCCGCCACTATGTGATTGATTGGCGGGTGCCGATTCTGGGTCCGATCCACGCCGTCGTGCGGCGAATCATCAACGATGAGATCCGTCGCTACCTGTTTGCCTCGTTGGAAAAACAGGCACTTTTCAATCGAAAGGTGCTCCGAGCGCTGAAGGGGCTAGCCGAGGAGAATGCACGCTTGCGCCAGGAGATCGAAGCACTCCGCGGTGCCCAGGAATCAGAAATAGGGTAACGATCACTGTGCAGATCCATCAGTTTCATCCCACCGTGGCCTACGGAAACGCGATCGGTGACCAGGTCCTGAGCCTGCAGCGCTTGCTGCGGCACTTGGGATACTCCAGTGAGATATTCTGTGAGCAGTTGCCCCTCCACTTTCAGGGCCGCACGCGGCGCATTGCGCAATACAGCCACTACTCGTCACCAGCGAATATACTGCTGCTACACTTTTCCCTGGGCTACTCGCCCGCGGTACTATCCTGGCTCGAGCAGGTTCCAGATCGCAAGGTAGTCGTCTATCACAACATCACGCCGCACGTCTACTTCAACGGCATCAATGACGTTTACCGGCAAGCAGCAGAGGTAGGACGTGAGCAGCTTGATCGGCTAAGCGCACTGACCGAGGCAGGGTGGGGCGACTCAACGTTCAACTGCCAGGAACTGGTAGAACGGGGATGGACACGCCTGGGGGTTCTCCCCATTATCTTCGACCCTCAGCGCTACAGGGTTCGCCCAGAGCGGCAAGTGCTGCAGCGCTGGCAAGGGGGTGTGAACATCCTGTTCGTAGGACGGGTCTCGCCTAACAAACGGTTTGAGGACCTGATCCTGACGGTCTACTACGTCAAGCGCCTGGTACGGCCGGAGGCCAGGCTTCTGCTGGTTGGGTCGTGGCGGGGGATGGAACCTTATCTCGATTTCCTGCAGGCACTGATCGAACGGTTGGGTTTATCGGACGTCTTTTTCGCCGGGCACGTCAGCACCGCACAATTGGTGGCCTACTATCGGTGTGCCAGCGTCTATCTCAGCATGAGCGAGCACGAAGGGTTCGGCGTGCCGCTGGTGGAGAGCATGTACTTTGGGGTGCCTATCGTCGCCTACAAGGCGGCCGCCGTGCCCGAGACGTTGGGGGACAGTAGTATCCTGGTGACGGCCAAAGACTATGCAGGCACAGCGGAGTTGATTGGATTGCTGATTGAAGACGCAAGTCTGCGGGACCAGATCGTCGCCCGGCAGCGTGAGCGGTTTCAGGACTTCCTGCCCGATAGAGTAGAAGGACGTCTGCGGGAACTCCTATACAGCCTTGGGAATGGTGTCGAGAAGTAACATGAATATCGTATTGGTTGGCAGTGCGGGGCGCTGTGGTATCTACGAGTACTCGCATACCCTCATGGAAGGATTCCGCGCGCTGGGACACCGGGTCCGCTACATGGGCGTCAGGCGTCACGACAACCGTGACCTGGCCCGTCACGTTCGGCAGGTAGAACATGGTGATGGGCTCGTCATATTTGAGTATGAACCCGGCATTTTCTGGTTGGGGGGGCTTGTGCGGGCCATGGCCTGGGTGCGGTTCTGGCGGCACAAGCGGGTCTTTCTTTCTGTGCACGAGATCGCGCCGGAAAAATACCCCGAGTTCAGGCAAATTCAATGGCACCTGACCCGCCCAGTCTCGCTATGCGGCTGGCTTGAGGTGATCAAATCGGTCTTGTCCACAGTGGATGTGGCGTTACGTTTCTTGATGTTGCGTGTGGGGTGGCTGCTCATGGGGTGGCTGCCCCACATTGTGTTAGTTCATTCGTCGAGAGCCGTAGAGAATATCCACCTGATTCTGCCGGATGATCGCAAAGTACGGTACACGCCCCTCGTTGTCAAGCAGCTCGAAGGCGACCGCGATGTGCTACGCCAGGAATTGGGATTGCCGATTGGTTATTTTGCTTTCATTATTCCCGGCTTTCTTTTCCGGCGTAAGAGAATCATTGAAGTCATTGAGCAACTTCCACCAAATGCCGAGTTGTGGGTCGTGGGCACAGAATCCGAGTACGATCCTGGCTATCTGGCGGAGATACAGGCACACTTGTCGAAAAGTGCTCATCGAGAGCGTGTGCGGTTGATCCACGACTATGAGCGCATGGAGCAATACCTCCTGGCGGCCGATGCGGCGGTGTTCTATTATGCGGACGGTTACCAAAGTGCTGCTGCCAGCCTGGCCGTCGGAGCGGGCAAACCGTGTATCTTCTCAGACCTGCCCGCTTTCGCAGATTTGCACGAGGCCGGGCTAGTCGTGCACACGCCGAAGGAGTTGCGCCAGGCGATGGTTCAAGTGCAAGACCTTACACTATACAGTGACTTGCGAGAGCGCGCATTGAGGCTGCGCGACGGGCTCAGGCCACACCGGATTGCGGCACAGTACCTGAGTGAGAGTGCTTATGCAGATAATTCCTAGGCACAGTCCAAGTTGGGTGCGTCCGGCAGGAATCATAATAGGTGTACTGGTGTTCGCCTTGGCTGACGAGGCCAGTCATCTGCCTCTAGGGTTTCAACTTCTTGCCCTGCCCCAGTTATGGAAATTCCAGCGCATTGTGCACCTGGTCGGCCTGGGGTTTGTCGCTGTCTTCACGGTTGGCGGTCATATTGACAATTGGGTTGTGGCAGGGCTGAGAAGGCTGGATAAATGGTTCCTGCGTGGTGGACACAAGGCGAGTTTCATACTGGTTGTGATGATCCTTGCCTATACTCTCATTTATGGTGGGGTTACATTCTACCGACACTATTCCTTCAATTCTTGTGGATATGACCTGGCGATTCAGGATCAGGTCGTATGGAATACCGCGCAGGGGCGTCCATTCGAGAGTTCAATCGAGGTAAGCAATTATCTTGGTGACCACTTCCAACCCTATCTGGCGTTACTGAGCCTGGTCTACGTCGTTGTCCCTTCACCGTACGTGCTGTTGGCTTTTCAGACACTTGTCCTGGCGTCAAGCGCTTGGCCTTTATATCGCCTGGCCTCGCGCAAGTTCAACTCGCCTGCGGTGGGGTTAGCGCTCACGTTTTGTGGCCTGGCTTATCCCCCCCTGGGATTTCTCAACCGCTTTGACTTCCACGGCGAAATAATCGCCGTTCCTTTACTGATTGCAGCGTATGAACGTCTTGATGTGCGAGACTATAAGCGCGCGGCGGTTTTCATGGGGCTGGCGTTGTTCGCCAAAGAAGAGATGGGCTTAACCGTAGCAGCACTGGGGTTGATGATCGCGTTTTGTCACAGGCAGTGGCGAGTTGGCCTGACCTGGACATTTGCAGGTGTTGCCTGTTCACTGATAGCCTTGTTTGTGATCATCCCGGCGTTTCGTGGAGGACCGTCAGACACGCTCGCACGCTATCAATGGCTAGGCCATACACCGGTTGGCATGATGATGACGATGGTATCACACCCGGGTTTCATACTGAGAAACGTGATCGAGGCCAGACGTATTGTGACGTTCCTTCAGTTGATTGCACCTCTGGCGTTTTTCTCTTTGCTCGGTGTCTCCTCGCTGCTGGTGGCGGTGCCCGCACTGGCGTACAACTATCTGACGCACAATGCATGTCAGGTAACAATATACTGTCACTATATGACCCCCGTGATTCCGTTTACGGTCATCTCTGGGGTTGTAGGGTTGCATTGGCTGACAACGAGCAGGCGTGGAGGCAGGCTTCTGGCCCGGGTTCTGCCGCGTATCCGGTCGGGCCAGGGGGTTGGGCTTGGCCTGGGCATGGTCTTGCTGGCGACATTGACGAGCTGGCCATATGAAAGTCCGATAACCGATAGCAGCATGGTGTCGTCGGCCTTGTTGGTTCAGCCCAACAGTGCGGCGATTCGCAACGGCCTTGCACACGTTTCTGACGACGTGTACCTGGTGACGACGAATGCCTACGCCCCTCACCTGTCACACCGGCGCGAACTGCACATCTTGATGTATGATCAGACGTTTGCCCGGGAAGCGGAGGCAGTCTTCTTGAACCTTAAAGACCTGCGCTGGCTGATGAGTTGTGAAGGCTATCGCCAGTACCTGGTATCGGCGGCACGTTCGGGTTTCGGCGTGACCTTCTACGTGGACGGCGTGCTGCTGGCTCAGAAGGGCATGGGCGACGCTGGACAGTTGCAGCATCTATTGGACAACTGGCCAGGCTGCGAGTAGACTACCGTCAGGAAGGTT
>Ga0315285_10006185_pt1 | contig 12330 bp, 7 predicted proteins | sample YL17G09_36_MG_FD_203698 | JGI IMG/M metagenome (GOLD analysis project Ga0315285, IMG submission 203698) | Sediment microbial communities from Yellowstone Lake, YNP, Wyoming, USA - YL17G09_36 | ecosystem: Environmental > Aquatic > Freshwater > Lake > Sediment | place: USA: Wyoming | collected... | reverse complement strand
CGTATCCTGCCCCAGGGGGATGATCCAGGCGTAGCCACCTGGGGCATGGCGGGCGCTGAAATACATCTCTGCGGCCTGGGAATCTATGGCCACATCTGCCATTTCGTACTGCAGACATATGCCCACCACCTTCCTCTGATTTCCCATGCCTCTGGAGATCCCCGAGCTTGGGCCGTCAGCCCCTATTATTACTTCGGGGCATATCGACATTGAGCTGCGGCCGGAGAGCAGGAGATCGCCTGATACGAGCCTGGCTCGAGTTGCCGGGAGGAACCTTGCCCCTGCCCGCGCGGCCCTTTGAGCCAGATATCTGTCGAAGGCCCGGCGGTCCACCACTCGCGCCTCTACAGGGAACTCCTTTGATCTCCCAGAGGGGGCATAGAGGCGCTGTAGCCTTGTTCTGTGCAAAATGCAGCGCTCTGGGAGGTCTAGAAGCGTATGGGGCAGGGAGGCATGGGGCAGCAGCTCCTTCAGCTCGCGGGCCTCGGGGAGAAAGCCACCGCATTGCACAGGCGTCCCGATCTCCCTCTTGCGCTCGATCACCAGCACCTCCGCCCCTGCGGCGGCGGCAACCTCTGCCGCGGTGGAGCCGGCCGGCCCGGCGCCAACCACAGCCACTTCAACTACATCGTTCATATTTTGGATAAAGACGGGGCCAGCCCGAAATTCAGCAGAGCCCCCTCAATCTCTTCAAAAGCCAGATAAAGCTCGTCCCTCTGACGCTCGCGCATCTCCCGTCTAGGCTCAGCAGAGAGCCAGATCTGGTGCGCATCTCCGCGCACCATCTTAACGCAGGCCAGCATGTCCGCCTGGGAAAGCCTGTAGACGATATCCCCGCCCGATGGGGTGAACCACTGGGAGTTCACGGCTTTCAGCCTCTCCACAAAGTCAACCCATCTCATATCACCGAACGTATTCGCGCCATCGGCCCCCGCCGGCCTTAAGTTAAGGTAGAGGTTGAGATGAGCCCTATCTCCTGCAACGTTCTCCTCTACCATCTCCAGGATCTCGGGGTATCGCGAGCCCCTCCTCACCAAAGGAACCTCTTTGCCGAAGAGCTCCTCCGCCACCTCTGGGAAGAAGGGAGCGAGGCGTATCTTCTCCGTGGGCGGGGTGACCAGGGATACTCCTACGAAGAAAAGGGCACTCAAGGCCAGGCCCACCAGAACCCCATGCTCCGTGAGCAGGGGAGAAATGGTATCCAACGGCTGTCGCAGCCAGAAGAGCTCATAGGAGATCAGGACCATCTGCGTCCCTCCACCTGCCACCAGGCCGGCCAATGCTCCCCACTCGGTGGCTCTCTTCCAGTACAGCCCGCCGATTATAGGAAAGAAGTAGGAGGTGGTGCCGATGACGGTGGCAATTATCACCGCCTCCATGATGCTCTCCACGTTCAAGGCTATAAAAGCAGAGATAGCGATCATTGTGATTATTAATATTCTATTGATGATCAGCATCTCCCTCACAGTGGCCTCAGGCTTGAGATGCCTCTGCACAATGTCTCTGGAGATGCATGAGGCTCCGGAGGTGGCAAAGGTATCCGTACAGGACATGGAGGCAGCGGCAAAGCCCACGCTGAGAACTGCCAGAAGGGCAGAGGGCACATTGTCGCTGATGACCCTCAGGTATAGCATCTCCGCCTCCACCTCATTTCCCGGGCGGGGATAGAGCACGCTCAAGCCCACGGCGGTGAGAAGGCAGAAGAAGTAGACCAGGGCCAGGAGTGCAGCTCCCGCCAGCAGGCCGAGCTTTGCCGCCCTCTCATCTCTCGCCGCCCACACCTTCTGCCAGGGGTCCTGCTCCGCCACCCATCCCGGCAGAAGGGCTAGCTGGAAGACCAGCGCCCCCATGACCCCACCCATTACGAAGGGATTCCACCAATCGGAGCCCAGGTTCGAGGCGGCTGTGGCTATGCTGAATCCCTGCTCTGAGGAGAGCCTCCACGTAATGAAGGCCACAAAGGCTGCCAGGAAGAGCAGAAGAAGGTACTGCAGTATATCCGTCCTGACCACGGCGCGGAAGCCGCCCAGGCTGACATAAAAGGCCACTGAGGCCGCCATGATGAGGATGGCCAGCGAGGGCTCCACCCCAAAGAAGGTGCCCAGAACCAGCTTGAATCCTATGAAGTCTACCACAGAGAATAGGACCATCATGATGGCGATGGCCAGGGCCACCGGGGCTCTGATCATGGGATCGTATCTCATCTCCATCAGCTCGGGCTGAGTCAGGGTCGGGAGGTTCTTTATCTTCCCCGAGATGGCGGCTATTATTGCCAGGGCGGCAATGTTGGGGAAGACCCATACCCATATCGAGCCTATGCCTATCAGCACAAAAAGCCCAGTGGAGAGCAGCAGAGCGCTGGCGGTGATCCAGGAAGCTGCTGCGGAGAAGCCTATGGTCACAGGGCCCAGCTCTCTTCCCGCCAGCCAGAAGTCAGTGACAGACCTCTGCCGGCGGGATGAGACAAGTCCGATGACGACTAACGCCGATATGTAGACAGCCAGAAATGCCAGGAATAAATGGTAGGGGTCCATTGGATCGCCTCGGATTGGGCTAGAGACAAGGGCATATTTATTCCTGTGGGCCGGGTCCTCCCGCGAGGGGTAGATCTCCTGTCAGTCATTGAAGCATAAACAAATGTGCCTAATGGCTGCGAAGAGATGCGGGACGGGGGTAAGAGAAGATCACCCTCCTGCCGCAGGAGGGAACATGGCAATAATATCTCCGTCTTCGAGGTGCGTATCAAGCCCCCTGATGAAGTGAATATTTCTCCCATTTTTCAGGATATTCACATAAGGCTTAGTGACCGCCGGTGCGGAGAAGATCTCCTCTGCCAGTCCGGGAAACCTCGCGCATAGCACATCGAGAAGCCTTCCTATGGTTGCGCCCTCCTCAAACTCCGCTTCGATCTCCTTGTGCAAGAGCTCCCGGAATGTGGCAAAGGTCTTGACGGTTATTTTCATGGTGCAATCCCATCCTCAAGTTGGCCGGATCTGCAGCATAGCGCCTGGAATGCCAGACGAGGTACGAGCATCGCGCAACCTTCGCCCTGGTCAAAAATCGGTTTTGGGAGAGACTAGGCCAAGCCAAGCTCTTTCAATTTTTCAGAAGAAGGATTGCCGCTGCTGTCCCATCCCCGTACCCTGTAGTATTCATCGAGGAGTTCCTCTTGTCTCCAGATCTGCCCTTTGGGTCCTCCTTCCTTCAATGGATCCTTGAGCAAGCGTTCGGGAAGAGCATCGTCTTTGCGCCCGAATCCGCGGCTGATGTTAAACAGCTTATGGAGGTTCCAGATGCGTTCGCCGCAACGCAACAGGCCAGCCGCATCAAGCCTACTTCCGGTCGCCGCGGAGACGAGATCAGCATAATCATCTGCGTTGAGGGCGAAGGAGCTGAAGAGACACATGCCGGAAGCATCGATCGCTGCAGTCAGGTCCTGGAATACTTTCACCCATAGCGGTTTTCCTTCGATTGCGTAAGGATCAAGCTTTTCGGGTGCCCCCAGCACTTCCGGGGAGATGAGGTAGGCGTACACGTGGTCGCCACCCCTGACCGCCGTGGCATAGGCCAGGCCGTGGCCCTGCAATCCACGAGGATCGTAGGCAGGAAGCTCCTGCTGCTTGACGCTCATGGATAGCTCCGGATGACCGCTCTTGGCTGCGAACCGGTATGACCCTTCGGCAAGTTCGTCTCCGATTCCTTCACGGAGAGCGATTTCTTTAACAAGGTTCACCATGCCTGAAGCATCGCCGAACCGAATCGGGCTCTGGACATGCCCTTTCTCTGCCAGCTCCATCAGGCAGGCAATGGTAGCTCCGGTTGAGATCGTGTCGAGACCGTACTCATTGCAGAGATTGTTAGCGCGGACGATGGCCTCGAGATCATCAATGCCGCAATCTGCGCCAAATGCCCAATCTGTTTCATACTCCGGGCCTTCGCCAGACTCCCCCTTGATCTCATGGACTCGCGCACACTGGATGATGCAGCTGTAGCACCCTTTTGGCCTTATCAGAATTGACTTTGCTATCTCCTCGCCAGATACTTTCTCAGCGGTGGGGAAGTAGGCGGTCTGGAAATTTCTGGTGGGCAAGATGTAGTTTTCGTTTATGATGTTGACCAGAACGGCAGTGCCATAGGTGTGAAGAGCCTTGGCAATGCCGTTCTCTCCAACTTTCTCCCGAACCCTGTCATTGACCTCCTTCAGCCGGTCTTCATCGGCGACTTCAATCGTCATGCTGCCGCGCGTCGCGATGGCCTTCAGGTTCTTGGCGCCCATGACTGCCCCTGCACCTCCTCTCCCGGCAGCTCTTGTCTTCTCATTGATTATGCATGCGAACCGCACTCGCCGTTCACCGGCAGGGCCGATGCAGGCGACCCTGATGGAAGGATCGCCGTGCTCTTCGATGATCGATTCTACGGTCGCGCTGGTGGTCTTGCCCCATAAGGCACCCGCCGCCCGGAGCTCCGCCCTCCCATCAGCGATGAAGAGGTAGACCGGCCTTCTTGCCCTTCCTCCGACCACCACTGCATCAAAGCCGGCCCTCTTCATCTTCCAGCCAAAGACCCCACCGCTGTTTGCACTTATCGCAGTTCCTGTCAGGGGAGATACGGTAGTTACCTCGTATCTGGATCCCATGGGAACGCCGGTGCCGGTGAGGGGGCCTGTCGCGAAAACGATCACATTGTCGTCATGGAAGGGGTCGGCCTTCGGATCAACCATATCGCTCAAAAGCCGGATACCAAACCCTCGACCTCCCATGTAATGGCGTTTGAGGGCCGGGGGAGTCGGCTCAATTCGTATTTTTTCCGTCCTTAGATCAACATAAAGCATCTGGCCTGCATAGGCATCCATCCGTCTCACCTTAGAGACATATCTTTCCATTTCCTATAATAAATTTTTGTTCCAATGCGACAAAATACCTAGTTTTGAGGTCTCTTATGGCATGAAAAGTAAATTTTTTAAAATCATTTTTACCCCATCAGGCAATCACCGATGCCTTTTTGAGATCACCAACTACTTAAATAAAAAAAGGTACTGCCTCACTGAAAAGTTATTTGCTATCGAGGTGCGAGTTGGATGAGGAGTGATATCACAAAGGTCGGCGCGGAACGGGCGCCGCACCGGGCGTTGCTCAAGGCCACCGGCCTGACAGATGAGGAGATCGGGTGCCCTTTTATCGGCATAGTCAACTCCTGGAATGAGTTCATTCCCGGACATATACATCTGGACAAGCTGGCACAGGCGGTTAAGGCCGGCGTCCGCTCCGCGGGAGGCGTGCCCTTCGAGTTCCAGACCATCGGCATATGCGATGGAGTGGCCATGGGCCATCGGGGGATGAGGTACTCCCTCCCCAGCCGAGAGCTGATCGAGGACTCCATAGAGATCATGGCCGAGGCCCACCAGCTGGACGGTCTGGTGATGCTTCCCTCCTGCGACAAGATAGTGCCCGGCCATCTCATGGCCGCGGGCAGGCTGGATATTCCCACTATTGTAGTCACAGGCGGCCCCATGCTTCCCGGATTTGCCTGCGATAGAGAGCTAGACCTGGTAACCCTCTTCGAGGGCTGGCAGGCAGGGGGAGACGCCCTGTCCATTCTGGAGGATGCGGCCTGCCCCGGGGCTGGATCCTGTGCCGGCCTGTTCACGGCCAACACCATGGCCTGTCTGACTGAGGCCCTGGGCCTCAGCCTGCCGGGATGCGCCACCGTTCACGCCGTTGATGCCCGGAAGATCAGGATGGGGAAGCAATCGGGGATGAAGATCATGGAGCTGGTGGCCAGAGGACTGACGCCCCGGAAGATCGTAACCCCAGAATCCATAGACAACGCCATAAGGGTGGATATGGCCATAGGCGGCTCGACGAATACCGTCTTGCACATCCCGGCCGTGGCCGCAGAGTTCGGCCTCAGCCTGAACCTGGAGAGGTTCAACCAGCTCAGCAGGGAGACGCCTCACCTTGTAAACCTCCGGCCAGGAGGCCCCTACCACATGCTTGACCTAGACAGGGCGGGGGGCATTCCCGCGGTCATGAGACGCCTTATGCCCAAGCTGAACCTGGAGGTGCTCACAGTTACAGGCAGAACTCTGGGCGAGGAGCTGTCCCAGTTCAAGGCCGTCAACCCAGAGACCAATTCCCGGGTGATCGCCACACTGCAATCACCCGTGCACACGGAGGGAGGCATCGCCATTCTTCGCGGCAGCCTGGCCCCCGAGGGTGCCGTAGTCAAGCAGACGGCAGTGTCGAAGTCCATGCTCAAGCATGCCGGACCGGCGGTGGTCTACAACTCGGAGGAGGAGTCAATGGCCGGCATCGTAGGAGGAGAGGTTAAGCCCGGAGACGTAGTGGTGATAAGATATGAGGGGCCCAAGGGAGGGCCGGGCATGAGGGAGACCCTGGCGCCCACCTCGGCCATAGCCGGAGCAGGGATGAGCGAGTCCGTGGCCCTGATCACAGACGGCAGGTTCAGCGGAGGGACCCGCGGCCCCTGCATAGGCCACGTCTCTCCTGAGGCGGCAGTAGGAGGGCCCATCGCCCTGGTCCAGGCCGGAGATATGATCAGCATTGATATCCCTGCCCGGAAGCTGGACCTTCTGGTTGATCCGCACGAGCTGGAGCGCCGCAGGAGGGCGTGGAGGGCGCCTGAGCCCAAGGTCAAGGGCGGTGTGCTGGCCAGATACTGGAAATCAGTAACCTCTGCCAGCCAGGGCAGCGTATTGAGATGACGGAAGTCAGGTGCTTTGTGGCGGTGGACCTCCCGGAGAGCATGCGCGAGGAGGTCGGGCGCCTGCAGCAGCAGATCGCCCTTGAGGGGCTCAGGCTGGTAAGGCCTGAGCTGGTGCACGTCACTTTGAAGTTCCTGGGGGAGGTTCCCGAAGGGATGATCGGGGCCATCTCCCAGGCGCTTGAGAGCGTAAAGGGGCGGCCCTTCCGAGGAGGGGTGAAGGGAATGGGAGCCTTTCCCGGCCGATCCATCCGCGTGGTGTGGCTGGGGCTGGAGGGAGAGTTTGAGAGCCTCCAGCAGAAGATAGAGGCGGCCTTGCGGCCTTTGGGCTTCCGCCGCGATGAAAGGGGATTCAGCCCCCATGTCACCATCGCCAGAGTGGGCCAGCCGAGCCCTGAGGTGAACAGGAGGCTTGCTCCCATTATCGCCTCTCTGGCTGGCGTGGACCTGGGCTCCTTCCCCGTAGAGCGCTTTCTTCTCAAGAAGAGCACACTGACCCGAGGAGGGCCGATCTACGACGACCTCGCCAAGTTCCCTCTCCCAGATTCTTTTTGAGGTTTTAGAAAGGGTCCGCCCCACGGCAGTTGACCGCAAAAGGCTTCAGGAGGTCTCCGGCTCCATCCTCTCCCGGATCAGGCATCTGTCCTCCGAGCGCGGCCTGGCGCTACAGGCTATGCTCGCGGGCAGCGCTGCCAGGGGAACATGGCTGGCCGGGGATCACGACCTGGATATATTTCTGGCCCTGCCGGAGGGCTCGGACCTCGGGCTCGGGCTGGAGGTGGCCAGGCTCGTCTCTCCCCATTACGAAGAGCGCTATGCTGAGCACGCTTATGTTCACGCCAGGATAGATGACTTCGATGTCGACCTCGTTCCCTGCTACCTTCTGCAGGAGGCCACCGCCCTCAAGTCTGCCGTGGACAGGACGCCCTTTCACACCAGGTATGTGGCCAGCAAGATAAACGGGCTGGAGGAGGAGGTCCTCCTTCTCAAGCAGTTCATGAAGGGCACGGAGGTTTACGGATCGGAGCTCAAGACGGGCGGATTCTCCGGCTACCTGGCGGAGCTGCTCATCCTTCGCTATCGTTCTTTTGTGTCCACCTTGAGAGGGGCTTCTTCCTGGAGGCCGGGCGCGATCATCGACCTGGAGGGGCATTGTGCCAGGCCTCATCAGGAGCCGCTGGTGGTCGTGGATCCCGTAGATCCGAAGAGAAACGTGGCAGCTGCCCTGACCCTGGACAAGATGCTCCAGTTCTCTGCAGCGTCGCGCTGCTTCCTTCGAGATCCAGACCTCGCGTACTTCTTTCCTCCTGAGCATCGCCCCATCTCCGATGAGATGCTTGAAAGGCAGATCCGGGACCGGGGAAGCTGCATGATCCTGGTGGACTTCCAGGCTCCGCCTGTGGTGGAGGACGTCCTCTTTCCCCAGCTGCGAAAGGCGGAGGAGTCGGCGAGGTCTCTTCTGGAGAAGAACGGCTTTCGGCTATTGCGCAGCGATGTGGGCAGTAGCGATGGCCGGGCTTACCTGCTCTTCGAGCTGGAGGTATGGGAGCTGCCAAGAGTTCACGGCCGGCTGGGACCTCCGGCTTGGGAGGAAGAGCACCTCTCCAGGTTTGTGGCCGCGCACCCTGAAGCTCTCTCCGGGCCTTATATCGCGAACGGAAGGGCTGCAGTCGAGGTTCCCAGGAAATACACCAGCGCCCGAGACCTTCTGGCCGGAGAGCTAGGAAATCTATCTCTGGGCAAGCATCTGACCGCCTCCGTTCGCCAGGGATACAGTATATATGTAGGCCAGGAGCTGGCAAGAAAGAGTGATCTGGAGTTCAGGATCTTCCTGGCCGGGTATCTGACGGCCAGGCTGAGGATCTGTTGATATTGGCCCGGCTGCCGCGACGTCGACTAAAAGGTTGGCAGCTGTCTGAATCTACCTAAAGCAGCTCCAGTATTCCCTGTGAACCTTCTTAACCTCGGCGATCCTCTGGGCGATCTTTTCATCTGAGCCGCCTACCCTGGGCACATCTCCCTGGAAGGCTTGAAGCTCGGCCACGATCGCCTCTGCCTGAGCCTCCAGGTTATAGCCTCCCTCCAGGGTGGCCGCCAGCTTGCCCTGACAGCAGGCGCTGGCCACATCCTTGACAACTCCCGCTATTGATCCAAATCCTGCTGCTGTGAGCTTCATGCCCCCCAGGGGGTCGCTCTTATGAGGGTCATGGCCAGCCGAGACCAGGACTATCTCCGGCTTGAACTCCAGAGCGGCCGGCTTCAGGATCTCCTGGAAGACCATGAGGTAGCCCTCGTCTCCTGTGCCCGCGGGCAAGGGAACGTTTATCTTGGTTCCCTCTGCCCCGTCGGCGCCCACCTCAGCAATCCGTCCTGTCCCCGGGTAGTGAGGGGATTGGTGCGTTGAGAAGTACATCACATCAGGGTCCGAGTAGAAGATGGCATTGGTGCCGTTGCCGTGGTGCACATCCCAGTCCACGATCAGCACCTTCTTTTCTCCTCGCGATTGGGCATGCCTGGCGGCGATGGCCACATTGTTGAAGACGCAGAAGCCCATGCCGCGATTGGGCATGGCGTGGTGCCCGGGGGGCCTGACCAGGGCAAAAGAGCTGTCGAAGCCATCCAGGACGGCGTCCACGGCGGCGATGGTCCCCCCGGCGGCCATCAGAGCCACCTGGTATGAATCCTCGGAAAGGACTGTGTCCGCATCCAGGTTGCCCCCTCCCTGCTCGCAAACGGCTCTGACATGGTCGATGTAGCTGCGCCCGTGGATGGTCTCCACCTGGTCCAGGGTAGCAGGCCGGGGAGTGATGTAATCCGCCTGCAGGCCGTCGGCCTTGATCCTGTTCAGAGCTGCCACCAGCCGCTCCTTGCGCTCCGGGTGGCCGTGCGTCTCGTGCTTCAGGTAAAGGGAATGGTAAACTATGGCGGTCCTATTCATAGGAGGGGAATGGAAGGGTACCAGGTAAAATCCTTTTCCCAGGGACCTCGCCCGGAAAAAGGCGCAGGTTAGTGCAAATGGCGGCTTGGAGAGAATAATATTGAATCAGATTAGGGTTGGAACTTAATTTTTTAAAATTATTTACATATAATTAATTGCCAGGGGAACATCTTTGCTGCTATTGATCAGAGCCGGCATAGAATTGCGGTAAAGGGAGCTGCAGATGGTGATGAGGTCTTGGTTTATAAGTTACAATAATAAGTTAGAAATACTAAGCCTGTTGAAGCATAGCCAACCTTTTTGATCTCTGGGTGGCTTTGATTTGAAGATAGCTTTGGCAAAGTACTGCATCAGGACCAAAAAAGATATAATAGGGAAAAACTCTACCACTCCTTTATAATCCCCCACGGGATTAGGAGGGTGATGTAGATACACAAGTCTGAGACTCGCCAGGCATTGGTGGCCTACTAGGAGGAGGCCCCATCAGTTTAATAAAGCAAGGTGATCGCAGACTTTGACTAGGCAATAGTTTTATGAATAATCAGACTGCATGTTGTAAGAACTAATTTAAGAGGGAAAATAGGAGGTTAAAGGATGAAGAGATTGACTGCAATTACGCTCACCGGGCTGATGGTTTTATTCGCAATGGCGATGACCGTCGGAGCAGTCAGTGAAGTGCTTGTGAGGGGTACGGTAACCAACATCAGTGTACCTAATACCTGGGATTACAAGAGCTTCGCTGGCTTTTACTACGATATCGACAAGGACATCGGCACTGAGCAAATGATCTTCACGCCGACCGGCATGACGCCGGATGGGACGACTGCCACCCTGAGCGACAAAGAGGGAGCTAGGGGAATAAATTACCTGAGCACCGGGCAGACCAAGAACTTCAAATTCAAGGCCTGGGGTTCCTACATGGTCATTGGGTTCCTGGCCGAGAGGTACTTCGCTGCGTATAATACGACTACAACTCAGAAAATGAGAGATGCTGGTGAGATTGGCACTCCATACTTATACGACAAGTCCACGAACAGGAACCTCATGACCAATGAGCAGATCAGCAAGGTCATAGAGGACTCCGACACCGAAAGGACCATCACATCTGCCAACCCGCTGAAGCTGGGCGAAGGCTACCAGCTGGACGTCAAGTCCATCGATGTGGATGGCAACAAAGTCTATGTGGAGCTGACCAAGGACGGCGCCGTAGTGGACTCCAAGGTCATCCAGCCCTCTATCAATAATGCCGGGATGGGGGATAAAACCTATTACTACAAGAAGGACCTGGGAGATACCAAGAATATCATCCCAATAGCAGTACACTTCAAGAACGCGTTCCGAGGGGCTGATACCAATATCGCTACCATAGATGGCGTCTTCCAGATATCTGATACGCCTGCCCCCATTAAGGCCGACCAGCAGTATGACAAGATGTCCATTAGGAATATTGATCCCAGCAAATTCACAATCCTTATGGACAATAAGGATAACCAGATTTCTTTGAGCAAGAACAAGAATTCTCAGCTGATGCAGAATATCTACATCAAGACTGCTGACCAGGATGCCACCGGTCTTTCCCCGCTTAGATACTATATCTACAAGAAATATACTGAGCCTGGAACCTACGAGATCAGGGGCACTGTGACCGATCTCAGCCAAAAGACCACAATCTGGACGCCCATGAACTTTGCTGGCTTCTACTACGATATCGACAAGAACATCGGCAATGAGCAGGTCACCTTCGATCTGACAGACACAGATACAGATTTCGCCACTGCCACCCTGAGCGACAAAGAGGGAGCTAGGGGCATAATCTATACCACGACGGCTCAAAATAAGGACTTCAAATTCAAGACCTGGGGCTCGTACAAGAAGCTCGGATTCCTCGCCGATCCTTACTTTGCGGCCTACAACGAAACAAGAACGACGAAGATGGAAGCTGCCAATCAGCCAGGCATTCCCTACATTGCCGACAAGTCCAAGAACGACAACCTGATGACCAATGAGCAGGTCACCAAGATCATAGAGGATTCCGATACCGAGAGGACCGTCACTTCTGCCGCTCCACTCAAGCTGGGCGAAGGCTATGAGCTGGCCGTCAAGTCCATTGATGTCAAGGGCAACAAGGTTTACGTTGAGCTGAGCAAGGACGGGGCCGTGGTGGACTCCAAGGTCATCCAGCCCTCTATCGACAATGCCTTGATGAGCGACAAGACCTACTACTACAAGAAAGACCTGGGAGACACCAAGGAGATCGTCATAATAGCAGCTCACTTCAAGAACGCATTCAGAGGCTCTGACACTGACATTGCCACCGTTGATGGAGTATTCCAGATATCTGATACCTCATCGCCAATCAAGGTAGATCAGCAATACGGCAAGATGTCCATTAGGAGAGTGGATCCAAGCACTTTCACAATCACCATGGACAACAAGGACAACCAGGTTACATTGAGCAAGAACAAGGTAACTGAGCTCATGACAGGCATATTCATCAAGACGGCCGACCAGGATGTCGGTGCAGGTCAGAAGGCTCTCAGATACTACATCTACAAGTCAGCCACCATCGAGGCCGCTGCTCCAGCGCCTGCACCCGCACCCGAGAATGTCACCGCACCCGCACCCGTGAACGTTACTCCGGAGAAGGCTCCAGAGGTGCCTGCCGCCGC